>Ga0233425_10001141_pt1 | contig 61971 bp, 44 predicted proteins | sample Watercolumn_Towu_2_FD_181712 | JGI IMG/M metagenome (GOLD analysis project Ga0233425, IMG submission 181712) | Freshwater microbial communities from Lake Towuti, South Sulawesi, Indonesia - Watercolumn_Towuti2014_140_MG | ecosystem: Environmental > Aquatic > Freshwater > Lake | place...
CTTCGACGCTGGGGGAATCGACCGATCGATCGGAAAGCGCCGCCTTGATCAAGCATTCCAGGCGGTGGTTGAGTTGGTCGAGTTGGTCGAGCAGAGAGTCCTGTCGCTGATCGATTTCGTGCAGTAATTCTCGACGTGCCTGGGGTTCATCCATGACCGGACTCGACGTATTTTTGGCGGGAGGTTTCGCAGCGGAACTTCTCCGGAATCGGTTATTTCGGGATCGAGTCTGGACCATAATGCACGGAGATGGGTCTGTGGTAACTGGGAGGATTTTAACAGCCACATTATACAGCGGCGGCATGGCCAATTCACGCGGGCGGCCGGTCATGCTTCGGAAAATAGCTTGAGGATTGCCGTAGAATCCCTGTTGCCCAGTGCTTACGAGGCTAGACATCGGGTGGCAAAAAGCGGTAAACTAGCAGCCCCGATCGGACGATGAGTGAATATCCGTGGGTTTTATCGTTTTTGTGGAAGGCACTTTGGAGGGAAGATGGTTAAGTTGGTAGTCCGTGACAAGGAGAGTATTCAGGAGGCCGTTCGTCGATTCCGCAAGTTGGTGGAGCGTAGCGGAATCAAGAAGGAAATGCGACGCCGCGAGTATTACGAGAAGCCCAGCGAAATCAAGCGTCGATCGCGATTGCGCGCGGAACGCCGTTCCCGCCGCTCCACACTCGTCGCCAACGGTTAACACCACGCTCGGTGGTTGACCCCTCTTCATCGTTTTCACTGCCGCGTGCGGTCGAGCAGCACTGCGCCGATGATGATTGCGCCGATCAGCATATCCTGGATCGGATTCTTCAGTTCCAATTGCGTACAGCCGCTGGAGATGCTGGCGATGATCAGTGACCCGATGAGTGTCCCGGCGAGCGAGCCTCGGCCCCCCTGCAGGCTGGCGCCGCCGACCACCACGGAGGCGATCATCTTCAGTTCCATTCCGGTGCCGGATGTCGGATTACCGCTGGAGAGCCGCGTGAACTGCAGCATCCCCGCGACACCAATGAGAAATCCTGCCAGCGAGTAGATCGCGATCTTTGCACGCGGGATCCGGATGCCGCTCAACCAGGCGGCCCGCTCGTTCGATCCGATGGCGATCGTGTGGCGACCGATTCGCGTATGCCGCAGCAGGATACTCAGCACGATGGCCAAGACCAGAACCAGCCAGACGGCGGGCGCGACGATCAACCATGCGTGGCGCGGCGGATTGGCCACCAGCATCGTCAACCAATCCGGGATCTTCTCGGAAGCGGGGCTGATTGTGGTTTCGCCTGCGATCCATTTGGCAAGTCCGAGGTAGATGGTCATCGAGCCGAGCGTCACGATGAACGGCACCAGGCGCAGCGTACTTACCAGCCAGCCGTTGAGAAATCCCGCCGCCGTTCCCACGCCGAGGCACGCCGCGACTGCCACCCAACCGGAGTAGTTTGCGTGCAGCATCCAGGCCAGTACGGTGGCGGCCAACGCCAGCGCCGAGCCGGCGGAGAGATCGATACCTCCCGCGATGATGATCCAGGTCATTCCGAGTGCGGCTGCCGCCACGGTAGCCGTCTGAATCAAGACCGTCCGCGCGTTGCGCGCCGTCAAGAATCGGCTGGAGTAATTGCGGGCGAATTCGCCGAGCGGTTGCTGGGATTTGTGATGCTCATGGAAGAACTCGGCGATCGAAAAAAACAACAATACGGCGGCCAACCCGCTGGCGGGACCCCGTAGCGGCCGCCATGCGGCAAAACGAAACGACTCAGCCATCGCTGGGGTTAATCCTCATACGTTTCCGGCTTGAGCAACCGCCGCATCTCGGGCGAATCCATATTCTCCCGCGTCACCAGGTTCTCGCCGGTCGCGATGCGTGGCTCGACCTTTTCACCGCGCAGATGGGCTGCCATGGTAATCACGGCCAGCTCCGCCATGTGCACGGGGTCCTGAAGAACGAGGCCATCGACCGTTCCTTCGCGGAGCGCGTCAACCAATCGCGGGCTGGAGTCAAAGCCAAGAAACTTGATCTTTCCCGCCAACTCCCGCTCCTGCAAGGCGCGCAACATCCCCAGGGTGACATGTTCACACGGCGTGAAAATGCCCTGGACCTTGTCGCCGTATTTCACCAGCAGTTGCTGGGACTTATCGAGCGCCGATTCGGCCGTGGCCCCGGCGTACTCGTCCTGCGACAAGATCGTGATTTCCGGAAACTCGCCCCGCAGCGCATGCAGAAAACCGTCCTCGCGCTGGTTCGTCGATTCGCTCCCCGGCGTGTAGCGCAACACGAGCACACTGCCCTTGCCTTCCAGCAGCCGGCCCATCTCCCGGGCCGCGATTTCGCCGCCGTGGAAATTATCCGTCGCCACCGTGCTCACGATCTCCGACGTATCGTCCAGCCCACTGTCGAAAACCAGCGTCGGGATCTTTTCACCTTTCGCTTCCCGGACGACCGAGACCAAGGCTCGGGAATCGAGCGGGGCGAGGCAAATGCCGTCGACGCGCCGGGTAATGAAGTCCTGGACCACGTTGATCTGCCCTTCGCGGTCGCTTTCGGAGAGCGGACCTTTCCACAGCAGCTCGACGTTGGCCGCCTTGCTTCCGCGCACCGCGCCGGCTCGCACCGATTTCCAGAACTCATGGGTCGTCGCCTTCGGCACCATCGCGATGACCAGTTTCCGCGCCTGCCCCGCGGGTCCGCTCGGCGCCGCACGGTCAGGATCGTTGTTCGGCGGGGAATCGGCACAACCGACGCATAACAACAACCAACAACAGCCGAATGACCAGGAAATGCGATGCATTTGTTGCTCCCGCCCGTTGAGTTTCCAACAGCGAATGTCCATAGTATTGGAACGATTGCGCGCGACTTGCAAGGTGGGAGCACGGATGACCGATCAGCGAATTCGAGTTGGCGTCGCCGGGGCGGGCGCGATTGGCACACTGCACGCCCAAGCCGTCGCCCAATCGGCCGATGCCGAATTGGCGGCAATCTGTGATACCGACCAACGGCGAGCCATCGCGTTAGCCACGCGCTATTCCGTGGCGGCCTTTCCGACACTGGACGAACTGCTCGCCCGCAAGCCGCTCGACGTGCTCACCGTGGCCACGCCGGACGATCAGCATGTCGAAATCACCTTGCGCGCGTTGCAGGCCGGAATCGATGTGTTCTGCGAAAAGCCATTGGCCACCGACCTCCTGTCGGCCCAACGGATGGTGCAAGTCGCCGCCGAACAGGGCCGGCAACTGGCAGTCAATTACAACCGCCGGTACGGCTTCGCCTACCAGCAGGCCTGGTCCTGGTTGCAGGCCGGCAGGATCGGCCGCCCGTTCCACCTGGGGCTGAGTGTTACCGATCGACGTCCGGACCGTGCCGCTGAACGGGACGCGACCTTCATGCTCAGTTCCCTGCTGACGCACCACTTCGACCTGATCCGCTGGTTGGGCGGCGAAATCGTCCAGGTCCAATCGAAGCTCGACCGTATGGCGGGGTCCACGATCATCGATCGGGCTTTGTTTTCGCTGCGGCTGGCAGGCGATTTAACCGCCACCATTACGGCTTTCTACCGCGATCGCCAGCCACGGACTCAGGAATCGATGGAGATCCTCGGTTCCGAAGGGCGAATTCAGGTCGAAGATGTGACGCGCGAGGCGCGGCTGGTCGACGTGACCGGTGACCGGATCGAAATCGGTCATCCTGATCCGTTCCACGCCGGCGATGCGTTTTATGCGACCATCACCAGTCACCTGCACGATTTCATGCGACGCCGGGCGCGGGGCGAACCGGCTCCGGTCACCGGCCGCGACGGCGTTCGCGGACTGATGATCGTCGCCGCCGCGATCCAGTCCCACAATTCGCTTCAACCCGTTGAGGTACCCTCATGACGGCCCGCCGTATTATCGACCTGAGCCACACCGTTTCCGCCGAGACGCCAGTATTTCCCGGCGACGCCGCCGTCGAGATTCAAGTTACTGATGCGACAAGCCGCCCTTCGGTGGCCGGGGAACGGCACATGAACTGTTCCCGTTTGAATACCAGCCTGCATACCGGCACGCATATGGATGCTCCGTTCCACTTCATGCATGACGGTGCCTCGATCGATCGGGTCGACCTCAGCCACTGCATCGGTCCGTCGCTGATGATTCCGATTCCATCCGAGATTCGCGTCATCGACGTGCCGACATTGGCGCCGTGGCAGAACAAGCTGCGCGTCGCCCATCGCGTCATCTTGAATACCGGCTGGCACCGCCGCTGGGGCGAGCCCGACTATTTCACGGCCCATCCGGTCATCAGCGGCGAGGCGGCCCGATTTCTGGTCGATCAAGGGGTGCTGTTGCTGGGAGTCGATACGCCGTCGGTCGACCGCGATCCGTATGACGCTCATCTGACGCTGCTGGGCGCGGGCCGTTTGATCGTGGAGAATCTCACCAATCTGGACCAGATTCATGCGGAGCTGTTCGATCTGGTCGCCACTCCGCTTCGTATTCTCGGTCGGGATGGTTCACCGGTCCGCGCTGTCGCGATCGTCGGCGGACATGCGTGACACAACGTTGGGTGGGTCGAGGCTGGGTCGAGGTACTCCGAGGCCCACCCTTTTCTGCGGTGATAACGGATGTGAAAATAACCCTGGTTCGGTTTTCCAGTCGCAGGAGATGCAGGTATGTCGGACAACGTGGAACAACAGCGGTCGACGGACGCGGACGGCGCGACGTGCGAAACGGCGGAACCGATCTTGGATTCGGGTCGTTGTGATCGGCGCGGATTTCTATTCGCAGCGACCGCGGCCGGAGTCATCGCCTCGAGCGGCGCGGAAACGACGGTCGCGGCCGCTTCGGCGACGCCGGCTCCGGGTGCCGGCCCGCTGCTGATATCCGCAAGCAACGCGGCGCGGCCCTGGTACGAGTCGGCCTACCGCAGAGCGGTGATCGACATGCATATTCCGGATTGGGACGAAAAATTCCTGTCGCAATTTGATCCCCGGCAATATGTCGAAATGCTGGTCAAGTCGCGCGCTCAGTCCGTCGTCTGTTACTGCCAGTCGCATGTCGGACTCTTCAATTACCCGACCAAGGTCGGCCAGCAACACCGCGGGCTCGGCGGAAAAAACGTGCTCAAGGAGATGATCGATCTTTGCCACGAAAAGCAGATCGGTGTGGCGTTGTACACCAGCCTGATCTTCGATCGCTGGGCCGGCGACCAGCATCCGGAATGGCGGATGCGGACCTGGGAGAACAAGATCCAAGGCGAAGGCGGCCGTCATTGCGTGCTGTGCGTGAATTCGCCGTATCGAGAGTATGTCCGTTCGTTCGTGCGCGAAATCTGCCAGTCGTTTGACTTCGAGGGAATCCGATTCGACATGACATTCTGGCCTTGGCTCTGCTATTGCCAGCACTGCCAGCGGCGATTCGACAACGAGGTCGGCGGCGAAATCCCGAAGACCGTGAACTGGTTGGACGAGAAATGGGTAGCGTTCCAGCGATGCCGCGAGCGCTGGCTGGTCGAATTCGCCGAAATCGCCACCAGCACCGTGCGGGAACTGAAGCCAAACGCGTCGGTCGAACATCAGTCGTCGACATTTCCATTGAACTGGATGTTCGGCGTTACGGCACCCCTGGCCCGACAGAACGACTTCCTGCAAGGCGACTTCTATGGCGATGCATTGCAAGGCTCCTTCGTGCGGAAACTGCTGGAAGACCTCACCCCGCACCGGCCGTTTGGCTTCGAGACCAGCTTTTCCGTGGAACTGAAGGACCACACCGCCCGCAAGGCGACCGAACTGTTGGAAGCCAAAGCTTCGGCGGCCATCGCCGACAGTGGCGCTTTTATCTTCATCGACGCCATCGACCCGATCGGTACGGTTAACCCGGCGGTCCACGAACGAATGGGAAAGGTCTTCGACCGGCTGATGCCGTATTACGCGGAGTTGGGCGGCGAACGGCTCGCCGATGTCATGGTCTACTACAGCCTGGAGTCGAAATTCAACTTCGCCGGCAACGGCAAACATGTCAGCCAACCCGATACGACCGATTCCCATACGCGGTCGTGCATGGAGGCGGCCCGCCGCATTATCTCAAGTCATATTCCATTCGGCGTGGCGACGAAGAAGTCATTGAGCCGGCTTCGCTCGGACCAGATCCTGGTCCTTTCCAACGTGAATATGCTCGATCTGGAAGAGGCGAACGCGATTCGGGAATGGGTGCGAGGCGGAGGGCGGCTTTACGCAAGCGGTGTGACCTCCCTGGTCGACAAGCAGGGCCGGTTGCAGAAGGACTTCATGCTGGCCGATCTGTTCGGCGTCAGCCTGGAAAAAATCGACTTTCAGTCGCGTGAACATTACGTCGCGCCGACGGCGACTGGCGCATCGCTGTTTAGCGACTTCGATGCCGATTACCCCGCCTATGTGAATGGATACCTGGTCCAGTTCAAGGCGGCGGGCGACGCGACGCCCCTGGCCACGCTCACGTTGCCCTGGCCGGCGCCGCAGCCAACACAGTTCGCTTCCATCCATTCCAATCCGCCCTGGGTGAAGTCCGATGCACCGCTGATCGTCGAACACCCGTTCGGCAAGGGTCGCGTCATCTATAGCGGAACCGTACTGGAAACTGTCGACGTGCTCTCGTCGACGTTCATCGCGATCTTGAAGCGGTTGAAGCCGGAGTTCCGAGTGGAAGCCAAGGCGCATCCCGCGGTCGAGATGACGATCTTCCATCAACCCGATCGAAAACGCTACCTTTTATGCCTCGTCAATTTCCAGAAGGAACTGCCGAATGTTCCGATCGACGCGATCGAGGTGACTTTGCGATTGGGAAACGAAGCCGTCCAGAATGTACGTCTTCTGCCGGGAGGCGAGAACTTGCCGCTGCGAGGCGTGGGAGGTGCCCGGACGTTTGTCGTGCCGCGTCTGGAAACCTTGCGGATGATGGCCATTCATTTCGGCTGAACCCCTTGTGGTTCCAGCGGCCAATCGCCTATAACTTGGAGGCAGTTACCGAAGCGGGCGTGGCGGAACTGGCAGACGCGCAAGATTCAGGTTCTTGTGGCCGCAAGGTCGTGGAGGTTCAAGTCCTCTCGCCCGCATTATCTGTTCCGATCTTTCGGCCGTCGCCAGCGGCCATTCTTCCGCGATCCACCTACACGGGCCCCCCATGAAAGCGATTGCCGTCATCCCTGGAAAGCCGAACAGCGTGCATCTAACCGATTTGCCGTTGCCCAGCCTGCACGACGTGCCGCGCGATAAGGGCGTATTGGTCCGCGTGCTCAAGGTGGGAGTCGACGCGACCGATCGGGAGATCAACGAAGCGCTGTACGGCAACGCGCCGCCGGGCGATCACTTTCTGGTGCTGGGGCACGAATCGTTCGGCGTGGTCGAGGAGGTGGGCAGGGCGGTGCGGAACGTCAAGCCGGGCGACTTTGTTACGGCGACGGTGCGACGGCCGGGCGGTTCGATCTACGATCAGATCGGCACTTACGACATGACCAGCGAGGAGACGTATTACGAACGTGGAATCAACCTGATCCATGGGTTTCTCACCGAGTATTTCGTTGACGGCGAGGACTACATCGTTCGCGTGCCTCAAGGTCTGAAACACCTGCACGTCCTGATGGAGCCGATGAGTTGCGCGGCCAAAGCAGTACAGCAGGCATTCGAAGTGCAGCGGCGGATGAAAGTCTGGCGTCCCCGCGTGGCCTACGTGATGGGTGCCGGTCAGATCGGGTTGCTGGCGACGCTGGTGCTGAAACTGCGTGGACTCGATGTCTACACGCTGGCCCGGACGCGAGCGCCGACGCGCAGTTCGGAAATTGTCGCCGGCCTCGAAGCGACCTACGTCAGTACCTCGGAAACGCCCGTCGAAGAACTGGCGCGGCGCGTCGGCAAAGCCGACCTGATCGTCGATGCCACCGGCTCCAGTGAAATGGCCTTTACCGCCATGAAACACCTGGGACACAATGGCGTCCTGGTCTGGACCAGCATCACCGGTGGAAGCCACACCGCGCACGTGCCCACCGACAAGATCAACATCGAATGGGTCCTGGGCAACAAACTGCTGCTCGGTTCGGTCAACGCCAACCGAGAGCATTTCGAGTCCGGGATCAAGGACCTGGCGCTGGGCGAGGTCATGTATCCGGGAGTGCTGCAGAAAATTCTCACCAATCCGGTCGACGGGCTGGACAACTATCAGGAATTAATGCGATTGCTGGTCGAAGAGAAATCGGCGTTGAAGGTCTACATGAATGTGGGGGCGGACTAACCCCGGACCGGGAATCTCCAGGCCGCAACAACCCCTTTTCGGGCACGCCCAGCGCCCGGAAGGCCAACGCGTGAGGATGCTCCATGAAGCGCGTAACAAGCGGCGGCGGCTGGCAGGCGATCTGGTACGCGTTGAGAAAATCGTGCGAGGCGGGCGGCCTGCTGCGGTTCTGGAAGGCAATGCGCTCGCGAAACGCCTGCAAGACCTGCGCGCTCGGCATGGGCGGACAACGTGGCGGGATGGTCAACGAGGCGGGGCATTTCCCCGAAGTCTGCAAGAAATCGCTGCAGGCAATGGCCGCTGATATGCAGGGCGGAATCCGGCCTGAGTTCTGGGCGACCTACACGGTCGCACAGCTGCGCCGGTTTTCGCCGCGCGAATTAGAAGCCTGCGGCCGACTCGTGCAGCCGCTGCTTTACCAACGCGGCTCCGACTACTACCAGCCGATCGGCTGGGATCAGGCCCTGCAGCGCGTTGCCGATCGGCTGCGGGCAACGCCTCCCGACAGGACTTTCTGGTACTTCAGCGGTCGCAGTTCCATCGAAGCCGGATTCCTGCTGCAGCTCTTCGCGCGGATCTACGGTACGAATAACGTCAACAACTGCAGCTATTTCTGCCATCAGGCCAGCGGCGTCGGACTCGCCAATTCGATCGGTACCTCGACCTCCTCGGTCGTGCTCGAGGATCTCGATCGCGCCGATATGGTATTCTTGATCGGTGGTAATCCGGCCAGCAACCATCCGCGGCTGATGACCACGTTGATGCGATTGCGGCAACGAGGTGGCAAAGTCGTGGTGATCAATCCCGTGCGGGAGATCGGCCTGGTGCGGTTTCGCGTACCAAGCAACGTCCGCAGCCTGTTGTTCGGCACCGAGATCGCTTCAACCTACCTGCAACCGCACATCGGCGGCGACCTGGCGCTGCTGACAGGCATCGCCAAGCGCATTGCCGAACGCGACGGCGGCGACCTGAATTTCATGCAGCAATACTGCGAGGGAAGCGAAGAATGGATCGCGTCACTGCAGGCGCATTCCTGGGGCGACATTGAGCGAGTTTCCGGCGTATCGCGTGACGAGATCGACCAGGTCGCCGGACAGTATCTCCAATCACGCGCCACCGTGTTTTGCTGGACGATGGGAATAACGCATCATCGTCATGGTGTGCAGAACGTCGAAGCGATTGCCAATCTGGCGCTGATGCGGGGTATGGTCGGCAAACCGGGCGCGGGACTGATGCCGATCCGCGGGCATTCCAATGTCCAGGGAATCGGCAGCGTGGGAGCAACTCCACGGCTGAAGGAAGCGATTTTCGAGAAACTGCAAACGGAATTTAAGATTCAACTTCCACGCACTGCGGGACTTGACACGTTAGGCTGCATCGAAGCCGCGTCCCGGGGAGAACTGGAAGCCGGTTTCTGCCTGGGCGGCAACCTGTATGGATCCAGTCCCGACTCGCAATTTGCCGCGGCCGGACTCGAACGGCTGAGGATGCTGGTCTATTTGAATACCACGCTGAATACCGGGCACGCGCATGGACTGGCGGAGGAAACGTGGATACTCCCCGTTCTGGCGCGCGACGAGGAACCCCAATTGACGACCCAGGAGTCGATGTTCAACTACGTTCGCATCAGCGATGGAGGTCCGCGTCGCCACGATGGACCACGCAGCGAGGTCAGTGCCATCGCGGAGCTCGCCGAGCGAGTGCTCGGTGCGGGCCCACTCGACTGGTCATCGATGCAGGACACGGGAACGATCCGGCAGGCGATTGCCCGCGTGGTGCCGGGATTCGAGCAGATGGCGGAGGTCGATTCGAACCGTCGCGAATTCCAGATTACGGGCCGAACGTTGCACGAGCCACGGTTTCCTCGTCCGGGCGGACGCGCTGCACTGCGATGCCACGAACTACCGTCGCTGCCCAGCGGACAGGACCTGCTGCGGCTGATGACCGTACGCAGCGAAGGACAATTCAATACCGTCGTCTACGAAGACTACGACCTCTACCGGGGCCAGGATCGGCGCGATGTGATCCTGCTGCATCCGAACGACATGCAACGGTTCGGGCTGCAAAGCGAGCAGCGGGTCGTGGTGACCAGCGAGGTGGGCAGCATGAGCGGAATCCTGGCCCGATCGTTTTCCGACATCCGCGCCGGGAATGCGTTGATGTACTACCCCGAATGCAATCGGCTGGTGCCCCGCTCCGTCGACCCGAATTCACGCACGCCCGCATTCAAGAATGTGCTAATCCGAATCAAACCACACCCGTAGGGCCTTGGCGAGGCAATTCGTGGCGGGGGCTTTGCGAGGAAGGCAGTCAGGCCGTTCCCTCCCGTCGACATTGGTGGGCCTCGGAGTACCTCGACCCACCCTACGGGTCGCTTAGTAGCGGGGAATCGACGGATCGACGCGGCACGACCAGGCGTCGATGCCACCTTTCATGTTTTGGGCCCGCAGGAATCCTTGTTTGCGCAGGAATTGGACGACCCGCAAACTGCGGCCGCCGTGGTGGCAATGCACGATCAGCGGCCGCTCGCGGTAGGCTGCGATTTCCTCGAGTCGGGCCGGGATCTCGTTCATCGGAATGAGCCGCGAACCGGGGATCCTGGCGAACTGGAACTCATCCGGCTCCCGGCAATCGAGCAACAAGACGTCCGATCCGCTGGCCAGCAAGGGCCCCGCGGCTTCGACTTCGATTTCCAACGCCACCGATTCGGGACTGTTTGCGTCGCGGGAATTTCCCGCATCGGGTCTGCCGGTCATAGGCTGCGAATTCCACCCTGCGACTAAGTGTCAGAATTACGGAAACGAAGGACGTTCGCCCAGCGTCACGTTGAGCCGCGTTTCTTCGCCGGCCCGGATGATGACCAGTTCAATCTGCGCGTCCACGTTGGCGCGGACAACCTGCGCGATCAGCGATTCGCGGTTCAACACTGGCGAGCCGTCAAATCTGATGATCACGTCGCCCGGCAGAACACCAGCCTTTCCGGCAGGTGACGCAAATCCCTCTCCGGCGACGATCCCACCGACGAAAGCGCCTTGCGTACTGCTAAGGCCCAACTCGCGCGCTCGCTCCTCCGTGATGTTGTCCAACTCCAAACCGAGCCAGCCTCGCCGCACTCGCCCGATTGCCTTGAGCCGTGTAACGACGTCGCGAGCGATCTGACTGGGAATCGCAAAGCTGATTCCCGAGTAGGTTTGTCCGACGATCGCCGTGTTGATGCCGACGATCCGCCCGTGTACATCGACCAACGGTCCACCGCTGTTCCCTGGGTTGACCGCCGCGTCGGTCTGCATCAGGTCCTGGAACTGCGTGCCGGCGCGACCCGCGCGGTGTTTTGCGCTGAGGATCCCGAACGTGACAGAGCGTTCCAGCCCGAACGGACTTCCCAGCGCCCAGACCATGGCACCAACCTCCAACTCGTCGCTGTTGCCCCATTCCGCCGGCAGCAGATCGCGCGAGTCGACCCGCAGCACGGCAAGATCGGTGAGGCTGTCGAGTCCCACGATCCTGGCCGGGACATGGCGGCCATCGCTGAGCACCACGTCGATCTCCTTGGCCCCCTCGACGACATGTCGATTCGTGACAACATAGCCGTCTGCGTCGACGATGACCCCCGACCCCTGCCCCTGTGCCTCGCGAAAGCGGCGGGCAGGCAGCGTCTCCGCAGGCGTCGTTTCGCTGCTGACGACATTAATGTGTACGACGCTTGGCCCGACCCGTTTGGAAACCAGTTCACTGGCCGTCGAAAGTCCCAGCGCAGGGGACGAAGCGAGTTGCAATGTGGCGATCTCCACTTCCGCCCGTTGCCGCCCTCGCGTCCGAGCATATTCGTACTGCTCGATGAAATAGGGACCGATGCACATCGAAACCAGCATCAGACCCAGGATCGTCATCAGCCAGGTCAGCTTGTACAGCGACAGCTTGTTATGCCGTTCGACGACGTTGACGTCGACCAAGGCCGTTTCCAGATGAAACGGCGGAGGGAACGGCAGCTGTAACCCGGAACGAACTGGCTCTTCGACTGGCGGTGGGTTGTCGGCTGGCGTTTCGGCGGGAACAGGCGCGTCCATCGAATGTAGGCATCCTTGACGATCAACGATCAGGCATCCGACCGAATTCGGCGACGTGCCGGATGCGGTGCTGAGGACATTATAGGCCCGCGGAGCAACTTGTCGCGGCTTTCGAATTGGAATTCGCCGTTATCGGGATCGGATTACCACGAAAATAGCCCAAAAAAATACCGCCATCACAGCGGCGATCAACGACGGCAAGGCCCGGACGAACCAATCGGCTGTTCCGGCGGGCGCGAACTGGCCTTGCCCTGGCGCATCGGGGACCACAGCCGACAAGGGCGGCTTGGCGACCCGATGCGAGGTCGCACCATTCGCGGCGCGATCCTCGCCGTCAAGCGACCATACATATTCCACCGGCAAGGCAACTCCGGGCAGATCCCCTTCCCATTCGGCGACCGGACGAGCGACGTCGGTCATGGCGATCGTCAACTGTTTTGCGGTAAGTTCATCGCCTGGAATGCAGCTCCATACACGTCCACGGCCAAACATCACCGCGACGGCCCCGCAGTAGGAGATGTCGGGCCGCTCACAGAGGATCTGAAACAGCCGCCGCGTCCAATACTCGTCGAGATCTTGAGATTCCAGACGCAGGACGGTCAGCCGTTGCCGCCTTCCATCGGCCGCCGAGAATTCGCGCAGGGATTGTTCGATACGCTGGCCGAGAATTGCATCCTGCTCGGGATCGTCGGCGGCGATCCAGGCCAAAGCCAACCCCATACCACGATCGAGTTCCGCGGCCAACCTTCGTCGGAAGGGCGAATCCAACAAGTTTGTTGTCGCCAATTCGCTCAATTCACCCTGGCAGAGAATCCGATCTCCCAACCCAATCGCCAGATACCAAGGTCCGCCTGCGGCCTGATCGCGCGACAGTTCCCAGAGCGGATGGAGAAATTCGGGCAATGATTCACGACGAGTCGCGTGGTCCATCTGCAACGTGGTCAGCGTCGCATTCAGCGCCGGCCGCGTCGCCAACATTGCCCGCATTGCTGCGTGTTCCGAATCGGCGGGCGCCGACGACGATGGCTGGACGCAGTAAATCTCGATCGCCGGTTCCTGGGGAACGCTGCGGGCGAACTGATACAGTGGCAACTCCAGCCCGACAACGGCTTTCGCGCTGCAAGAAAAGCAAGACAGGATCAGAATCGTCAACGCAATCCTTCGCGTTCTCACGCCGCCGTTTCCTCCGAGATGGTAATCTTGCGCATCACGTCGCCTTGCCGCACACTGTCGACGACCTCCTGGCCCTCGATCACGCGTCCAAAAACGGTGTGCTTGCCGTTGAGATGCGGCGTGGCCCGATGCGTGATGAAGAACTGGCTGCCATTGGTGTTCGGTCCGCGATTGGCCATCGACAGAACGCCTGCGCCGTCGTGCGTCAGATCGGGATGGAATTCATCCTCGAACTGGTATCCGGGACCTCCCGTGCCCGTGCCCTGCGGGCAACCGGTCTGGATCATGAAGTCCGCGATCACGCGATGAAACTTCAGTCCGTTGTAGAAACCTTTGTTGGCCAGCTGTTCGAAATTGGCCACGGTCTTGGGGGCTTTTTCAGCATACAGTTCCAGTCGGATCACGCCGCGACTGGTTTCGATCGTTGCAACCTTCATCGTTTCCTCGGCTCCCACGTCGAACAGATTCAGAAGTACACCCGCCGATTATACACGTACCACTCAAAAATGAGCACTACCAGTGCGGCGGCCAGGATCCACTTCCACATTTCTCGTCGAGCCACGGCGGTCCCGGTTTCCTTTTTGACCTCCGTCGACCCGATTGCCAGCTGCTCGGCGGGCACCAGATTGCTTTCGCGGGCATGGAACAGGTTGACGACGAAGTGGCTTGCGGGCTGGGAGGCGTTATTCTCGTAGACGGAGTAAACGCCGAGTTCGTCGGTCATGGTGAAAGTAAATCCGGTCTGGCCCTCCCGCTTCAGCGTTGTTTCGCCGCCGGACGGGCTGACGATCCTCAGCGAGCCGACGGAGCCGGTGGCCCGCAGTCGCACGGGACTTCCCGGCCGGACCGAGGGTGCGCTGGTCGCTGTTCCCGAATTGCCCAGGTATTGCAGCACATTCTGCACAAAGATCGGAAAACTGAAGAATCGTGGCCAATCGGTGTTCGGGATCGGATCCCCTGCGGGGTCGCGGCCTACAAATCCAAATCCCACGACGACGTCCTGAAACGCCTGCCGCTCGCCCAATGCGACGAGCGTCCCGATCGTGGAATCCATCAGCACGAGACCACCGACCGGTGGTTTTACGGCTTTGGCCTCGACGATTCTCACATTGCCCAGTTCCAGCAACTGCATCAGCGGGTGCGTTCGCTCCCAGTCGAGTATCGCGGGAGGCGAGGCGTTTTCTTCGCTCGACCATTCGCCGCCCGGCGGCAGGTCACCCAGAAACAGTGTGTTGGCCTGCGGCATGCGAATCGGCTGGCACTGGTCATAGATGATCAGGTCGTATTGGCCCAGATCGGACTCGTCGAGATAGGCCTTCGATTCCAGGTAGGAAGGTTCGACAAACGCCACATCCGCCAGGCGACCGGCGACGTCGGTGCTGAGGGCGCGCCGCCAGCTGTCGTTCCCCCGCGTTACCATCAGGACTCGGCTCGGCCGCGGCGCATCGATGGCCGCAAACGCCTGATTGTCGATCGCCAGATTGTCCTGAACCTCCAGCACCAGCCTTAGCTGGCCTTGTTCGACGTCACGCAACTGGAATTGAACCCCCGAGCCGGACTGAGGCTCCAGGTTCAGTTTTTGCGCGTCCTGGAGCTGACCGTCCAGGTACAGCGACACCGACACTTCCCCAGGCACGTAGCCAAAATTCTCGATGCGTCCAAACGCTTGCAATTCGTCCGTTCGCTCCGGGTTGCGATCGACGCTGAATGCCGTTATCGCCACGTTGGTCGGCGCCGCATCACCGATGGCGACATACCGTACTTCCAGGCGACCCAACGTCACGTCCTCGACCGTGCCGATGCCTCCATCCGAAAATATGTAAACCGTCGTCGGCCGGGCTTCAGCAACCCGTTGATCCTGCGGATTGTTGGGGTCGCCGCTCTGCGCTGTATTCGCCTGGCCGGCTGCGACGCGCAGCGCGTCAGAGATATCGGTCGTGTGCGTGGTGACTTCAACTTCCCGGACCAGGGACTGCAGCATGCGCCGATTGTCGGTAAAGGAACGGCTGGTCCGCGCCTCGTCGGAAAACGTCATGATGGTGGCTTCTTCCCCGTATTTCATCTGGTCGATCAACTCGCGAGCGCGCCGTTTGGCGTCCTCCAGGCGGCTGGGGGCAACGTCGGTGGCACCCATGCTGGCGGACGTATCGAGCAGGAAAATGAACCGGCTTCCCGTCAGCTTCGAGCTTTGCCAGCCTGGCCGCAGGCAGGCCAGCACGACCAGAGCCACCAGCAGCAGCTGCAGAAACAGCAGCAGGCTTTGCCGCAACTTCTGCCAGATCGAGTTGACGTGCAGGTCCTCGATCGTACGGCTCCAGAGAAACGTGCTGGGAACCTCCAGCGGCTGACGTTTTAACTTGAGGAAGTACAGGATCAGGATCGCCGGGGGGACGGCGAGCAACAATCCCCATTGCGTCAGACTTAGTGTATTGCTGAAGAAGTCGCTCATCGCACCAGGCCCCGTTGCCGAAGGTAGTTAGCGACGAGCTGTTCCACTGGGGTTTGCGTGCTGGCCAGCAGATAGGTCATACCACGACGCGTGCAATATTCCCGAGCACCCTCGATGAAGGCTGCCAGCGTCTTCTGATAGCGGTCGAGCAGCGGGCGACTGGCGGTGACTTCGGCGACGTCGCGATCCTCGCAGTCAATCAACTTCAAGTCTCCCCGCAGCTCAGGGTTCATTTCCTCCGGACAGAGCACGTGAATCAAGTAGACGTCCATCTGCTGCGCGAGCAGGAATCGCAAGGCCGGTTCGTATCCCGCCTTGTCCATCAGATCAGTGATCAGGACCAGGATCCCGCGTCCCGAATTCCGCAGGCAGAATTCCCTGGTGCCGGCGGCGAGATTGGTGGTGGTTGTCGGGGGCGGGGATTCAAGGTATTCCAGCATCCGGTACAAGCTCTTTCGCCCGCGCAGCACCGGCCCGGGATTGACTCGAGACTGTCCCAGGAATTCGATCTTCACTCGATCGGCTCGGCAGAGGCCGATAAATCCCAGGGCGGCGGCGAGTTGCCTCGCGAAATGCAGCTTGGTCGGATCTCCGAATTCCATCGACGGGCTGCCGTCGAGCAGCGCGTAAAAATGCAGATCTTCCTCTTCCAGGAACAGTTTGATGAACAGCTTGTCGAGTCGTGCATAGAGATTCCAGTCGACAAACCGCAGATCGTCGCCGGGGACATAGCTGCGGAAGTCGGCGAATTCGACGCTTTGGCCCTTCCTCTTGCTGCGCCGTTCGCCTTTCATCCGGCCGCGGAAAACTTTTCGCGTGACCAGTTCCAGGTGTTCGAGCTGTGCCAGCAATTGCGGGCTGAGCAGAGCCGTTGCGGCTGCCGGAGAACTCATCGATCGGTTCCTCTTCCAACTCCAACTATTTCAACAGGGCGGCCACGGGCGCGTCGTCGCCCTTTTCCGGGAGTTTTTCCAGGATTTCCAGCAGCACATGATCGGTGTCGATTCCTTCCGCCTGGGCCTCGAAATTCAAGATCACGCGATGGCGCATCGCAGGGAGAAAAACCCGACGAACATCCTCGAAACTGACATTGAATCGCCCCTCCAGCAACGCGCGGACCTTGGACGCCAGCGCGATCGATTGCGCCGCGCGCGGACTGCATCCCCAGCGCAGGTACTTGTTGGTCACCGGCAGCGCGAACGGTCCGTCGACATGCGTTGCCAGGGCGAGCCGCACGATGTAATCCTGCACATGCTGGGCCAGCACCACATCACGGATTAGCCGTTGCCATTTACGGATTTCCTCTCCGTCCATCACTTTTTCCGGTTCGATCTGCACACCCCGCGTCGTGCGATCGATGATCGTCGACAGCTCTTCGCGCGAGGAATAACCGACGACCAGCTTGAAGAAGAAGCGGTCGAGCTGCGCTTCGGGAAGCGGGTAGGTTCCTTCCTGTTCGATCGGGTTCTGAGTCGCCATGACAAAGAACGGCTTGTCCAGCACGTAACGGGTGCCGGCCGCGGTGACGGTCCCCTCCTGCATGGTCTCCAGCAGCGCCGACTGGGTCTTGGGGGTCGCGCGGTTGATTTCGTCGGCCAGGCAGATTTGCGTGAAAATCGGTCCCTTCTGGAATTCGAACACCCGCTTTCCATCCGGCGACTCCACGACCATGTTGGTGCCCAGGATATCGGACGGCATCAAGTCGGGAGTGAACTGGATGCGGGAGAAGTGCAGGTCGAGCGTCTGCGCCAGGGTTCGGATCAGCATCGTTTTGCCCAGTCCCGGGACGCCTTCGAGCAGACAATGTCCGCCGACGAACATGCAGGTAAGGACTCCGTGCACGATCTCGTCGTGGCCGACGATGACGCGCCCGATCTGTTCGCGGACGGCGTTATACCGTTGTCGAAATTCGTCGGATTGCTGCTGCAACGAGGCGCCAATGCTCATGAATACTCCTCAATCGGTTCAAGGGCTGTGCGGTCAGGATAGTTTTTGCATTGCCATGGATGCCGGATGTCGCGTCGGCTCCAACCGCGAGCTGGACGAACATCCAGCACGCGGGGTCGATCGTCCCCATAGGAATCGTCAAGGCGTGTCGGGCCCTGACTCCGCCGACGGCGGACTGTCGCGCCGCGCTTTCTGTTTCGCTTTCAACAGTCGCGACGTATACGATTCCTGTTCGGCCTGCGCCGGGCTCAACGACTGCGAAGCCGCGGTCGGCCCCGTGCGCGGCGCCGGCCCGGCTGATTCTTGGTCGATGATCTCCGACAGAGTCCGGGACACTGCTTCGGTGTCCGCCGGCTCGAATCGCGCCGCAGCGCGTCGTTCGTCCAGATGTTCGGCGACTTGTGCTTTGCGATTCCGCAGCCGTTCCAATCGCACATCGGCCGCGGGCTCCGCCGTGCGGCCCATGACCCGCGTCAAGAACCAACCCCATGCGACGATCGCCCAGTCGAAACTGATCGACACCCGTCGGATAAACACGTCGGCAAAGAACACACCCGAAGCGATCACCAGCACCAACGGCCAGATATTCTGGCTGCTGATGGCCCGCATCAAATCGGCCCGGAACGTGTCGACGCGCAAAAGATCGTCCAGCGCATCGTTCCGCAACGAACCTTCAATCAGTTTTCCTGCTTCGCCCGATTTCGGTTTGAGGCTCACCAGGTTCGTCAGCAGCGGCACGTTGGTTTCATGGTCGCGAAATTCTGCCGAGTAAGGGACGTTGACGCCGCTGATCAACGGCGGGTTGTCCTTGCCGGCGTTTACCGTGACGAAGTAGCTGCCCGCATGGTCGGCCGGAAATTCGGCCACATACCGACCTGGAGCCACCTGTTCTGCCCGCATTGACTTCGCTTCCAGATCGGGGCTGATCACCGTCAGCGACATCGGCAGAAAGTTCAGGAATTCATCGTCTTTGTCATAGGCGGTTACGACCACCTGAACCTTCCCGTCTTTGACATTGGTCGCAATGCTGAACTTGTCCTGTCCCTCGATGGGGCGCATCGACCAGCGAATGACCTGGCTGAAGAACTTGTCGTAGTTCTGCCACGCCGTCCAGGCCCCCGCCCAGTTCTGGCCGGCATCGGTGGTTAACGCCACGGCCCGTCCCAGTCCGTAAGTCCAACTGGCCAGGATCGTGGCGTTTTCGGCATCCGCGGGTTCCGGCGATCGAATCAGCACTTCCACCAACGGATTCTCCTTGACGGTGGTCATGACAAATCCGGTAAGCGGAGGCAGCGGTTCGTCGATACCGACCAACATTTCATGCTGGGAAACGACTCGTGGCGGTACATTTTCCAGCGTTTTGATCAACGGCCGGGCAATCTTGCGTACCTCGCGCTGATAGATCGTCGGCAGCGCCTGCGGATTATTGACGACGTAATATTTTCCGCCCGTACGGTCGGCAATGTTCTTGAGCGGCGTGCTGCCCGGCGGCCCATGCGTCCCGATCGCCACCGTCGAAACCTGCACACCCGCCTTGACGAAATCGGCGAGCACTTTGTTGCCGGGCGGCGAAGGGTCTCCGTCGCTGATCATGATCATGTGCTTGACCGAAGCGTTGGTCTGATTGAACGCCGAAAGCGCGATCTTCATCGCCGGCTCGAACTGCGGCATGTCGCCCGGCGTCATGCGGTCGACTTTCCCCAGCATCATCGACCGGTTCTGGCCGACCTTGACCAGTCCCTTGTTGCCGCCCCATAACCAGGACTCCTTCTGACCGAAGTCGTCCCAATGAATCACCCCACAATAGTCCATCGGCCCCAACGTTTTAATTGACTGTTGTCCGACGACTTTCTGCCAGTAGTTGCCCTGATTCAATTCGGAGGCATGCATCACCATCACCAGCGCGCCCACCGCCTGAATTTTCTGGTTCTTGATCTGGAAATCGACCGGCATGGCCTTTTCCAGTTCCGTATTGGCCCACCCCCCCGCGCCATAGCTGTTCTGACCGCCGATCATCACCAGCCCGCACCCCATCTGCTCGGTGTTGCGCACCAGCATCTGGATCTGTTCGGTGCTGAACGACGCCAACGATTCGGTGCGATCGCCTCCGGTGCGTGGCACGTTGGCCAGCACCACCGTGTCGAACCCCTGCAACTCCGCCAGGCTCGTGAACAGCTGGTCGGTGGCCTGCATCGCGACTTCGATATTCATCGCCTGCAGCCGCTTGACGAGAAAATCGAAGGTCCCGGGATTCTCCGCGTCCTCGATGAACAGCACGCGCCCTTTGCCTCGCACATGCACAAACGTCGAACCCTTGTTGTTCTGCGTCAGCGCGTCGTCCTGGCCCGAGGCCGGCACAAACTCCGCTTCATACGTGTAGACCGCGGGATCATCGAGCCGTTGCTGGAAACGGAACACCTGCTTGCCCGGCGGCAAGACCACCTGCTCCTCGCTGACCAGTTCCTCCTGCTTGCCGATCTTGCGTTTTACCCGCAGTACACCGGAGGACGGCGCGGTCGAGTAGTTATTCACGACCACGGTCGATTCGAAAGGCTGGCCGCGGCGAATATCGGATGGCAAACTGATTTTCTCCATCGCGACTTCCTGCAGAGTCTCCAGTTTGACCGGCACGACGTCGATACCAATGCCATCGTCCGCCAGTGACTTGGCCGTGATCAGCGCATTCCCCAGATTCTCGTTGCCGTCGGTCACGATCACGACCCGCTTGGCCGTATCGCCCGGAAACAGTGCTTGCGCCAGTTTGAGAGCGCCGTCGAGATTGGTCGCATCCTGTCGCATCCGCACCAGCGTTTCGAGTCGCGAAGCGTTGATGCTGTCGTCAAACGGATGGATCTCGACGACCGCATCACGGGCAAATGCGATGATCCCGGCGAGATCGCCGCGGTTCGAGTTGCGATGCCGGTCGACTTCGCGACGCACATACTCCAGCATCGCATCGCGCTGAACCTGCGGAATACTCTGGGACTGATCGAGCAGATAGAGGACGGTCAGCTTGTCGCTGGTCTTGCGAAACTGGATCTCGGCCAGGGCCAACACAATCGCCGTAAAGACCGCGGTGCGCAATGCCAGAGCGGCCAGACGCCGCCAGCGCCCCAGACCAGAAAGACTGCGGAAGCTGGCGATCCAGAGTACCGGCAGTCCCAGCAGCAACAGCAGGTACCAAGGGCGGTCGAAGGCAAAGTCGATGGATAACATCAAGCCACTCCTCGGTGGATCAGGCTGAACCAAGCCGCGATTCTAACCGGCCGACGGTAAAAATCCCATCCGCAGCCCGCGCGGGCATGTTCCCACGCTCATAGGCTGAATGACTGCACCCGGTGGTTGTACGAATCCAGAACATGAATCCGTCCGCTGGAATCCTGGGCCAGCGACCAGGGTTGGTGAAGTTCTCCCGGTCGTCGACCGTTTCCACCCCAGATGGCCTGGCCGCGGCCTTCCCGTGTAAAACGCTGCACACGGTCATTGCCGAATTCGCAGATCAGCAACGTCCCGCCTTCCTCCAGACAGATTCCATAAGGATAACTCAACTCGCCCGGCGAACCTCCGGCGCGGCCCCAGAGATCGACGAGCCGCACGGGCTCCTCGGAGGGATCGAAAAGCTGGATCCGGTGGTTGCATGCATCCGCGACCCAAAGAAAATTCCGTTCGTCAACAGCCACCGCCTGCGGGCGCATGAACTGTCCAGGCTGATCGCCGTGGCTGCCCCACTGCAAAACGAAATTCCCGTCCCGATCGAATTTCTGGATCCGGTCGTATTCGCCGTATTCCGCGATGTAGTAATTGCCGTGGCTGTCTTGCGCGACATCGGTGACAAAGTTGAATTCGCCCGGTCCGAAACCGCTCGTGCCGCCGATCGTCTTGGCCTGAAGCAATTCACCATCGGGTCGGTAAAACAACACCCGGAAATAGTGCGTGTCCGCCACGCAGATATTCCCGTCGCGATCGACCGAAATTCCCGTGGGCCGCCCGTTCGCTGATTCGGGCGTGCTCCATTGCCGCAGAAATTTCCCGCTGCTTGTGAACACCTGTACCCGCGCTGTCATGTCGACGATGTACAACTGGTCCTGGCGATCGACGGCGATCGCACGCGGTTTGTTGAAACGCCCTGGTGAATAGCCAAATCGACCCCAAACCGCTTCCGGCGGGCGAAGGACGTGTGAATCCGCGGTGCAGCCCCAAAGTCCGTGGCATAACCCACCCAGCGCCGCCGCCTGCAGCAGCTGCCGCCGATGCAGCGGACGCGCTGCGGCAGTCTGCGGACCGAAACCAACCATTTTTCGTTTCACTTGTTGCGAGGTGGCATTTGCTGCTTCAACGATTGACTTCAGTTTTCTTTTAGTCGCGATCAGGAGATGCCGATAATGACGCCGCGTTCAACCCGGCCGTTCGAGCCGGACGTGACAATTCTGCGAAATCTGGGTGAACTGGGATGGGGAACGACCGCCGAATCTGGCTGTTGGGGGCGCTGCTGGCATTGATCAGCGGTTGCGCCGCTTTTCCCGATGTCGTTCATCAGCCCCAATACCATAATCCGTTTCCCCAGCTTTACCGCGTTGCCATTCTTCCATTTTATAACCAAAGTTCCGATCCGCATCTGAACGGTATTCGCGTCGCCGAAGCATATTATCAGGAATTGCAGCAGATTCCAGGATTCGAAGTCATGCCGGTGGGAACGGCGCTGCGAGCTCTGGAGGCATTGCCGGAAGAACCTCGAAGCGGTGAGGATTTCCAGCGGTTGGCCCGGGAATTAGGCGTCGATGTCGTACTGGTGGGCGCGATTACCGACTACACCGCGTATTATCCGCCGCGGATCGGTCTGGCGGTCAACTGGTACGCCGCCAATCCCGGATTCCACCCGATTCCGGTGGGCTATGGCTTGCCTTGGGGAACCTCCGAGGAGGAGTACATTCCCAGCAACCTTGTGCACGCCGCCGAATTCGAACTGGCACGGGAACAACTGACGACGCAGACTCCCCGCAGCGAGGAAGGTGCGGCGGAATCGGCGGCGCGTCGCGATCCACCGCGCGGCAAGTCGGCAAAATCGCCGACCCCTGCGCGACGGCCGAATCTGGCCGCCAACCTGGAAAAACCGAAGGCAGCCAAGCCGCCGTTCAACGTGCTGCGGGCGACCCATGTCGCCGAGAATCCGCCCGAGCCCGATGCGATGCCCGGCGAGCAGGCGGACGAAATACCGCTCGAGGAACTCCCCGCCGCGATCCCGTCCAAACCAACGGCAACGCACGCGGTCCGCCAGCCGCCCCTCCCCGAGAACTGGCCCGACCCTCGCGGTTTTGTTCCGCCTCCACCGCAATTGCGACCTCCCAAAGCGGCCCCTCAATCGGGCCCCGTCATCACCCATACCCGGCTGTTTGAAGGCGCCGATGCGGACCTGACCGAGGCCTTGGCAAACTATGTCTATTTTCGCGATGACGCAAGATTTGGCGGCTGGCAGGCCTACCTGCAGCGCAGTGACGACTTCCTCCGGTTCTGCTGCTACCTCCATATCACCGAGACGCTCGCCGCACGTGGCGGTACCGGCGAAACACGAGTAGTGTGGCGCTGGCCGATCGGCCGATATGAGCGGTAGTGAAACTCCCCCGGGCGCCGACCGGGCCCCCCTACTGCCGATTGAGGAGATTCGGGACCGTGACCAAAGACATCAATGTGCTGGCGCTTGTGAAAGGGAATGAACGCTACGTTTTCCTGTTCGACGACGACAATCGGGCCGAAGCGCTCCGGACCCTGGGGCGGTACGCCTCGAACCCGGAACTGAGCTTTTCCTGGTACGATGCCGCCGTCCTCAGCCAGAAAATCCGGCAAACTGCCGACGAAGCCTCCGTCTTTACCGACCGATTTATCCTGCCACTTTCCGCCGAGGGCGGAATTGATGAATCGGCCTGATCCGCTGCAGACGGCAATCGAGCGATTCCTGCGTTTTCTCAGCGTCGAAAAAAATGCCGCGGCGCTGACGCTCAAATCGTATCGCGAGGACCTGGCTGGACTTGCTGAATATCTCGATGTGGATGGAACCCCCTCGCTCGCACCGGGACAGATTCAAGTGTCCCAGCTTCGCCGCTACGTCGCCGCGATGCATGAAGCCGGCTATGCCAAATCGACGGTAGCCCGACGGCTCGCTTCCCTACGTTCGTTCTTCCGATTCTGCCAGCGCGAGGGAGTCGCCGCATCCAATCCAGCCAAACCGCTGCGCAATCCCAAGGCCGACCGGAAACTGCCGCATTTCCTCTCGACGGAAGAACTGAGAAAACTGTTGTCAGCCCCCACAGCCGGCACCTACCTGGGCCTGCGTGACCGGGCCATTCTGGAGATCATGTACTCCTCGGGACTACGTGTCAGTGAAACGGTTGGATTGAATGACGCCGATCTTGACCTGGAAGCCGGCGTCGTCCGTGTCCGCGGCAAAGGTAAGCGCGAACGACTCGCGCCGCTCGGTTCATTCGCCCGCCGGGCCCTGAGTCGTTGGCTGGAAAAACGGAAAACCAAGGAAACAACCGGCGGCAGTCGACCCGTTTTCGTGAATCGCTTCGGCACGCGACTGACCACCCGCAGCGTGGCGCGGATGCTGGAAAAGTTGCTGGCAAAGACCGGACTCGACCGGCGCACCAGCCCCCACACGCTGCGTCACAGTTTTGCCACCCACCTTCTGGATCGCGGAGCCGACATTCGCAGTGTTCAGGAATTGCTGGGCCACAAGAGCCTGCTGACCACACAAATCTATACGCATGTCACCACGGCCACGCTGCGCGAAGTCTATGAGCGGGCCCATCCCCGCTCCGGGCGGGTATCAAGCTAGGTCCCTGGACCGGAAATCGCGGTTCTTGCAAATCACGTTGACGCTGGTTCCGCGGCAATTATCATAAAAACTCCGCGTATTCTCATGGATGCGCGAAAAAGGCCGTTCGGCGAAAACCGAGGGAATGCGTGGCATTTTGCCGCAGTCCGAGGAATTTTCCTGCGCCCCGATTCGCCGCCTCCCGCAAATTTGTGGAATTATCCGTAAGCCGTAATTACACTAGCACTTGACTTTTGCGCGTTATTGCGCCCCTCAGGGTCGCACGACGCGCGAGGTTCGACTGGAACTGAGTCAAAATAAGGGGTTACGACGTGTCTCATCGGTCTGCACGGCAGGGCATTCGACAACGCAAACAGGGCCAATTGCGAAAATTGGCCCGACGCCGACTCAGTTCATTCGTGGAACCACTAGAAACCAGATCATTGTTGGCAGGTATGCCAGAAATGGCGGCACTGCTGGCGGATGATCTCGGTGAAGGCGAGTTGTCGAGTCCCCCGGCGCCGTGCGACGCCAAGCTGGTCGCGACGACCTTCGTCGCCCCGGGCTTCGACGCGGAAGTATTCCGGCGTTGCGGAACCGGCGGCGGTGGTGGCGGAACGGGCGAAGGCGTCGCCAATGCCAATTACGTTGTGTCGGAACGCGAGTTCAACGACAACATTCCCAATGCCAACATCATTCCCCTCGGCTTCGGCGTCAACGAGCGTAACGCAATTGATGTCACCGGAAGGCTTTCGCCGGCAGATTTCGATTTCTTCGGCTTTCATCTTAAAGGCGGCGATATCATCGGAGTCACCGCGAACGGTGCCGGAGATCTCTCGCTGCAAGACGATCAAGGCAACGAATTGATCGGCGGTACCGGTGATAATCCGTTGCCCGACGATGTTTTTCCGTTGTCATCGTCCCTGCCCGTCGGCGGCGCGACAACGATTCAGGCCGTGATCCCTCGTGACGGCGACTATTATCTCTCCGTAGGCATTGGCAATGGACCATACCGCGCGTTCCTGCGCGTTTTCCGTCCTGTGCTGGCCACGCAAGGCGCCGTCAATCAGCATCAGATCATCTACCTGGACTTTAACGGCGCCGTGGTCGACCAGTCGATCTTCTCGGATACGCTGACTGGCGTCGCGCGCTTGTCTCCGATGAATACCTTCCTGAATCGGTTCGGGTTGAACCTGCAGAACGAACGGGAAGTCACCGATGCGATCATCGCCGGATTCACGAAGCACTTTGAACGGGTGCGTGTTGAAGGCCAGAATGGCGACTATTTTTCAACTGGCATCGCGGGCCAGTACGATTTCGAAGTCCGCAACAGCCGTGACCATCTTGATCCGTGGGGATTACCCAATGTCAGTCGCGTCGTCGTTGGCGGCACGCAACAACAGCTCGGGATTCCGACAATCGGCATCTCGGAATCCGTGGATCCGGGGAACTTTGATACCACCGAAACCGCAGTGGTTTTGCTTGATATCCTCAGCGATCCCGGGCAGGGTGTGGCGACCGTCCGACGGGCGCCAGGTGTAAGCTACATCAAGCTGATCGGCGACTTGGTCGGATCGATCGCTGCCCATGAAGCGGGTCACTTTTTCGGGAACTTCCACACTGATCCATTTAATCAGTCGCCACAGATCATGGACTCCGGGGCGGGAGGTTATGAGAACATCCTTGGGGCCGGCCCCGATTTGACGGTGGGAACCTTTGACGACATTGACGTGGGATTCACTTCGGATTTCCTGTTCACCCAGGAGTTCTTCACCGGTCTCGAGGAAACCGGCAATGTAATCTCCTGGGGACTGTCGACCGGCTTGATTCCGACCTCCGTACGTGGCGTCGTCTGGCAGGACACCAACGGGAACGGTATCCGGGAGAATCACGAACCGGGCATCCGTGGCTGGACAGTATTTGCCGATTTGGATAAGAACGGCCTGTTTGAGGGTCGTGAACCGTCGGCGATTACCGACGTGAATGGAAACTACGTGTTGTTCGTGCCGCCAGGTCAGTACACCATCTCGGAGGTCGTTCAAGGCACCTCGCAACAGACATTTCCGAAAACCAATCTGAATCTGGCCGGTGTGTATACGCACAAGGTTGCGCTGGCAATGGGACAACGGGTCGACAATATCGATTTCGGCAACTTTACCCGGCCTAATGTTATCACCGGCTATAAGTATCAGGACGTCAACGGTAACGGAGTGGATGATAACGAACCGCGCCTGTCCGGCTTCATTTTCTATCTCGACCGCGACGGCGATGGCCGACTCGACACCGGAGAACCGGCCGATACCACGGACAATAATGGCGTTTTCAGAATCGAGACTTCCGAGATCGGTCGCTACTTCATTCGTGAAGCCCCTTCACCCGGGTTTGTCCAGACGCAACCTGCGAACAATGCGGGTTACGACGTTCTGCTGGAAGGCGGGTCGCTCATCACGGATCTCGTGTTCGGCAATGCCGGACCGCTGGTCGACTTCGGCGACGCGCCGGATCCTTATCCCACAAGATTGGCGGATGATGGCGCGCGGGCGGCGATACTGGCCAATTTCCATCTCGGCCCGCCGACCACCGCAGCGGTCAATCCGGGAGTTGGCGTCGACGTGGAAGCGGATGGACAGCCGAGTGTCGGCGCCACCGATGATGACGCCAACGGCGTTGATGATGAAGATGGCATCAGTTTTTCGCCAATGATCGTCGGTCAGTCGGCGCGAGTCACAGTCGTCGTGACGGTTGGAGCCGGGATTCCCCGCGGCGCATTGCAAGGCTGGATCGACTTCAATTTTGACGGCGATTGGAACGACCCTGGGGAACAAATCATCCGCAATCTGCCGCTGGGGAACGGTACACACCAAGTGGAATTCTCCGTGCCGGCGAACGCGTTGCCCGTTCAAACCTATGCACGCTTCCGCTATGGATACGAAACCGACCTCGGGCCAACCGGATTCTCGGCAGCCGGCGAGGTCGAGGATTACCTGGTTCAGGTGCTCAACGATCAGCCCCGAGCCGTCGATGATCAATTCACCGGCGCTAACGGAGTGCGGCAGAACTCCTCCCAGAATGTGTTGAATGTGCTGGCCAATGATATCGCCAGTTCGGCGGGCGGACTGACGATTTCCGCGTTGAGCTCACCCTCCAACGGTGGCACGGTGAGCATTGACACTCGAGGTACCGCCACACCGACCGACGACGTGGTGCGTTACACGCCGGCGATCGGCTTTATCGGCGTGGAGACATTCACCTACACGATCCGTGACGCAGCGCAACGCACCAGCACCGGAACCGTGACTGTGGAAGTGCTCAGCAATCTGACCGGTCCCGTTGCGGTGGACGATTCATTCAACGTCGCTGCAGGCACAATTGTCAATCTGAACGTCCTTGCAAACGATCTGGCGGGTCCGCGCGGTCCGATCTCGATCTTCGGGTTCAACGATCCAACCGGCCAGCTCTCGATCAGCACTGTCAACAACCAGTTGCGAGTCACGGTCCCGGTGACCCTGGATGGCCAGGATCTGCAGTTCAGTTATACGGTCGTCGATTCCGGCAACCCGGTGCAGTTCAATACCGCCACCGTCACGTTGCATATCGGCAATAGTTCGCAGGACGATATCGTCGCGCTGACGGTGCAGCCCACCGATCTGAACGGCAATCCGATCCTGTCGATCAACCCCGGGCAGAACTTTCAGCTTCGCGTATTCGTGCAGGATCTCCGTGCCAGTGACGGCAACACCAACCCGCTCGATGATTTGCGGGGTGTGTTCGCGGCCTACACCGATCTGCTCTATTCCTCTTCGCTGGTGTCGATCTCCGGTCAACTCGGCTACGTCGATCCGTTTGATTCCGGGAAGTCGGGTGACATCGCGACGTTGGGACTGGTCAATGAACTGGGCGCTTTCCGCAGCCTGAACGCGCCGCCGGGCGGCGGACCTGGCGTCGCATTGTTCGCGACAATTCCAATGCGTGCCAACAGCATCGGCGAGGCGAAGTTCGCGTTGGATCCGGCGGATGACCTGCCCGCGCACAACACCCTGCTTTACGAACCGCCCGGTCCCGTCGCATTCAACAAGATCACATATGGCACGACCAGCCTGTTCATCGGCAAGCCCGAAGATGTCTTGTTCCGGGCCGTCGACGATACGTTTGAGGTGCCCGGCAACGCCACCAGCCAGTTGGACGTCAAAGCCAACGATCTGCTCGCCACGCAACTCGGCAAAGTCGTCAGCATCTCCAACTCATTCCAGTTGTTGACCAACCCGTTCAACGGGACCGTCGCGCTTTCCAACGACGGCAACTTCGTGCGCTACACGCCCAATTCCGGTTTCGTCGGCGCTGACCAGTTCCGATATACGCTCGTTGATCAGAACAACGTCACCACCTCGGCGATCGTCACGCTGTTCGTCGGTGCCGGGAACCACAACGACGACCTGGTGGAAATCCGATATCAAGCCACCGACCTGAATGGAAACGTGATCTCGTCCACCAATGTGGGCGAACAGTTCTTGTTGCAGGCCTTCGTTCGTGATTTGAGAACTACCGATCCGATTCCGGCCACGCAAACGGACGAACGGGGCGTATTCGCGGTCTACTCGGATACGCTTTTCAATTTCAAGCTGGCGACTCCGGTCCCGCTGCCGATTACGACGAACTCCAAGGGATTCGACATTACGTATCCGGCCGAGTACCAGTCATTCACCGGCGGTTCGGCAGCGATTCCTGGCCTGATCGATGAGGCGGGAGCGTTGCAGAGCGGCACCAGCGGCGGGTCGGTCGTGAGTCCGTTGGGCCCCGGTTCGTTCCTGGTCTGGCAGACGCGGATGTTGGCGCTGGCCGCCGGCGATGTGACGTTTCGACCTGACCCGGCCGACGTCCGCGGCACCGGTTCCCACGAGATCCTGCTGCACGAGCCGCCTGGAGTCGTACCTGTCGATAAGGTCAACCTGATTCCGACCACGATTCGCATTATCGGAGCATCCGGGGAAGGTGATCTGGGCAGGCACAATTCGCGCAACGCCAACGATGTGAACGACGATGGATTCGTGGCCCCGATTGACGCCCTGCTGGTGATCCGCGAGTTGAACCAGAAAGGCAGTCACGATCTGACGCCGCGCGGCGCCGACGGCTACTATCTGGATGTTTACATGGACGGTCAATGCACGCCACTGGATGCGTTGAGCGTCATTAACTACCTGAACCACCAGGCACGACTGGGTGGCGCGGAGGGTGAAGCGGGCACGGGCCTCCTGGGAATGATCCCCGATTCGATCGCCCCGCGTACTCCTGCCGCCGTCATGCCGGCCTCGTCGGCGTCCGCGATACCTTCGCAGCAAGCCGTCGATGCGTTGCTGGGTGCGAACGTGATTGCAGGTAGCACCGCGAACCGCACACAGATGGCCTCGACAGCTCTAGCGGCAGGCCCTGCAACCGTTGCCGATGACCTGCTCGCGGACCTCGCGAACGATGTCCTGAAGTCCCGCCGCCGATAGCCGCCGATAGGGATCGCGCTTCGCTCGGCCACAACCTGATGCCCGGGGACGGCGCCCTGGGTACCACCGGCACACTTCCGAGTTCGGCGGGGATTTTGGGCTTGTCGTACTTGCGTTACCAGGGTCGATTACGCTTCCGCGAGCAGCCGGCGCAGTACGGTTTGGAGGATGCCGCCGTTGCGGTAGTAATCCAGTTCGACCGGCGTATCGATCCGCACGCGCACCGGGAATGCGGTGACCGTGCCGTTGGAATTGGTGGCCCGGACCCGCAGCGTCGAACGCGGGGTTAGACCGCTATCGATGCCCTCGACGTCGATCATTTCCTCGCCGGTCAGCCCCAGCGACTGCCAGGTTGTTCCGCTTTCGAATTCCAGGGGCAGCACACCCATTCCTACCAGGTTGCTGCGATGGATACGCTCGAAACTGCTGGCGATCACCGCGCGTACGCCGAGCAGATAGGTTCCTTTGGCCGCCCAATCACGACTGCTGCCGGTCCCGTATTCGGTGCCCGCGATGACGATCAACGGCACCTTCTCCGACTGGTATTTGATCGAGGCGTCGTAGATCGACATCACTTCGCCATCCGGCAGCTGCCGCGTTACGCCGCCCTCGGTTCCCGGCACCAGGTAGTTGCGAATGCGGATGTTGGCAAATGTGCCGCGCACCATCACCCGATCATTGCCGCGCCGCGCGCCGTAGCTGTTGAATTCCGCCGGACTCACGCCACGGTCGATAAGGAATCGACCGGCGGGACTGGTCTTGGCGATCGATCCTGCGGGCGAGATATGATCGGTGGTGACAGAATCGGCGAGCAGTGCCAGGACCCGCGCGCCCTGGATCGGCCGCAGCGGTGGCAGCTCGGGGGTCAAATCGGCCAGGAACGGCGGCTCCTGGATATAGGTGCTTGAATCCGACCAGGAATAGAGGTCGCCGTCCGCGACCGGTATTGCGTTCCAGCGCTGATTCGAGTCAAACGCATGCTGGTACTGATTGGAGAACATCTCCGGCAGAACGCATTGGGTCGTGACCTGCTCGATTTCTTCGCGCGTCGGCCAAATCTCCCGCAGAAATACCGGCCGGCCATCGGTGCCAGCCCCCAAGCTCTCGCTGCTGAGATCGATGTCGATTGTCCCCGCCAGTGCATACGCCACCACCAGCGGCGGACTGGCCAGATAATTCGCTTTGACCAGCGGATTAACTCGACCTTCGAAATTCCGGTTGCCGCTCAAGACCGCCGCCGCGACCAAATCTCCTTCTTGAATCGCCGTGGCGACCGGATTCGGAAGCGGACCGCTGTTGCCGATACACGTCGTGCAGCCGTAGCCGACGGTGTGGAATCCCAGGGTTTCGAGCGGCTTGGTTAAGTCGGCTCGATCCAGGTAATCGCTGACCACGCGCGAGCCGGGGGCCAGGCTGGTTTTGACGTACGGCGGTACGGACAATCCCCGCGCGACCGCTTTCCGAGCCAGTAACCCGGCGGCAATCATCACCGACGGATTGCTGGTGTTGGTGCAACTGGTGATTGCAGCAATCACTACCGCTCCATGGGCCATCTCCCGCGCATCGCCGTTCGACCGAAATGTGCCGCGCCGCGCCAACGCGCCCTCATCCAGCGAAAATCCACGCTGCTGCAGCGGCGCCCGCAGCGCCTGTTGGAATTCGGACTTTACTTTACCGAGCGGCACGCGATCCTGCGGCCGCTTCGGACCGGCCAGCGACGGTTCCACCGTGGACAGGTCGAGTCGAATCTGCTGCGTATACTGGATCGACGAGTTCCCCTCGTTGCGAAACAGTCCCTGTTCTTTGCAGTAACGCTCCACCAAATCGATATCGGCAGGCTTGCGGCCGGTGCGCCGAAGGTAAGAAAGCGTCTCGTCATCGACCGGGAAATAGCCCATGGTTGCCCCGTATTCCGGGGCCATGTTGGCGATGGTTGCCCGATCCGCCAGCGACATCCGCGTAACGCCCGACCCGAAAAACTCGACGAACTTGTTGACGACGCCCAGCTTCCGCAGCATCTGCGTGATCGTCAGCACCAGGTCAGTTGCGGTGACGCCGGGCGGCAGTGCGCCGTCCAGCTGACAGCCGACGACTTCCGGCAACAGCATATACATCGGCTGCCCGAGCATCGCAGCCTCCGCTTCAATACCGCCCACACCCCAGCCGAGCACGCCGAGTCCGTTGATCATCGTGGTATGGCTGTCGGTGCCGACCAGCGAATCGGGCAATGCCACCGGTCCGACGCGGTCGTTTCGCACGGAGACCACCTGAGCCAGGTACTCCAGGTTGACTTGGTGCACGATGCCGACGTTCGGCGGAACAACGCGAAATCGGGAGAAAGCACGCTGCCCCCAGCGAAGGAACTCGTACCGCTCCCCATTACGTTCAAATTCCAGTTCGACATTCTGCGCCAGCGCATCGCTGGAACCAAACTGATCGACCTGCACCGAATGGTCGATCACCAGATCGACCGGGATCAACGGGTTGACTTTCTGCGGGTTGCCGCCCAGGCGGCGCATCGCCGAGCGCATGGCTGCCAGATCGACCACGGCGGGGACCCCGGTAAAGTCCTGCATGACCACGCGTGAGCAGTGGAAGGGGATCTCCTCCTGCGCGGGCGCCGCGGGATTCCAGGCCGCTAATTGGCGCACGTTTTCCTCGGTCACCACGTACCCATCGCAGTTGCGCAGGACCGCTTCCAGCAGGATGCGAATGGAGTACGGCAATCGATCGATATCGCCGATTCCCTGCTGCTTCAGGCGACTCAACCTGTAAATCCCCATCGGTCCGTGGGCGGTTGAAAAAGTGTCACGGGCGCCAAACGGGTCAAAACCAATTGCGGAACTCATACCTTGCTCGCCGGATGGAGGAAACAGAACCGATCGCCCGCCCAATGCCCGGGCCGCTCAAATCGTAACGAACCATTGTTGGTTCGTCGAGTTGGGTGGGATCGATCGGGAAACTAGAGCTGTGCCAGCGATTCCGCTTCTTTCCAGTGAATCGCCAGTTCGTCCACCAGGCTGTCCAATCCCTCGGGGTTCAGCCCCAGATCCGCGAACAGTTGCTCGCCTGGACAAGGCGTGTTCATTACGCCCAGAGACGGCACGAGGTACCGGGCACTGAGATAATCGGCCAGGCTGACCACATGGATCAGGCCTCGCTGCGGGCCACGATAACGCATCGGTTCGTGGTGGTATCCAATGGCATCGCGAATTTGCGTGGGAAACCGCCATTGTTCGGCCACGAAGGCGCCGAGCTGCGCGTGGTCGAAGCTGAGAATTTCCCGCTCCACCGCCGAGGTCGGCCGTTCGACGGATATTCCCTCGATCACGCGGCAGAACTGCTTGCGCAGGTGCTGGTCGAGCAGAATAAAACCCAGATCGTGCAGCAGACCTGCCAGATAGGCCTCGTCCGCCGCACAATCGGGGACCAGATAGGAGAGTCGGCGGGCGGCAACGCCAACTCCCAAAGAATGCCGCCAGAGTGCAACCCGCGAATATTGGCGGTAGCGGCCCGGAACCTGATAGAGCTTGGCGACCAGCACGGTAAAGGTCAGGTTCTTGACCTCCACCAGTCCCAGTAGATTAATGGCGGTGCGTAAGTCGGCGACGCGGCAACGAAGTCCGTAAAAGGACGAATTGACGCGACGCAGCACGCGTGCCGCCAGCGCCGGATCGGACTCCAAAATTTCGCGAAGCTGCTTGGCCTGAGTATCCTCGTCGGCCGGAAGCTGTGCCAGTCGCAGCGCGGCCGCAGGAATCGTCGAGATGTCGCCGATCCGCTGGAAAAGACGACTCAGGGCCGAGCGTCGGGCGGCCGTGGGAACCGAGGCTTCCAGTTCAAAAACTGGGCTGGGAAAGCCGATCGATTGATCGTTTCTGGATTCGATCATATCGCAACCCTACTTTTTTTTGCGGACGGAGGCGCGAACTTCGTCGTGTTTGGGCTTCCAAACGGCGGCGGAACGGGCGGCCGTGCCGATCGTAGCGGTTTCGTCGTTCCGGTTTGACCATCCCGCGACCGCGACCTAGGGTTGCCAGGTAGCTGCGAAGCGGCTTCGACCCCGGGGCGGGTCGACTCACGCGCCACCGGTTCGGGACCGGCACCGATTCTGCAACGACGGAAGGTCAAAATGGCATCCACCGCCGACGAGAACATTCTGGCCCGATTGATTCGTCCCGATGCCGGACAGAAACAGGAAGCCTGGGCCGCCGTCGCCGCCACGCGCCCCGCCCATGAACCGGAAACCGATGGCCACAACGAGGATGACAAGCTCAACTCCCTGCTGGCGCGCATCAAGAACCTGACCAGCTCGGGGCCGGATGGCGAATCGGATCAAGCATCGGATCCGTCCCCGACCGCCCACGCCAAGGAATGGACGCCGCTCGAACCGGCCTCTTTCCGCGACGCCGGACTCACCGAAAGCGAAGTCGAGGCGTTGATCCTCAAATTCCTGCTGACGCGGGGGGAAGCTACCGGCCGGGACATTGCCGAGCAAGTCAAACTGCCGTTCGTACTGATCGATCCGCTGCTGCGGCAGATGAAATTCGAACAGCTCGTCGCCTACCGCGGCACCGCGCCGATGAATGACTACGTCTATCAACTGACCGATCTCGGTCGAGAACGTGGCCGCCGCTACTCCGAACATTGCACCTACTGCGGCTCCGCCCCCGTGCGGTTGGGGGATTATATTTCCTCGGTCAAAGCCCAATCGCTCGACGGACAGCACCCCAGCCTGGAAAACCTCAAACAGGCGTTCCACGACCTGCTGATTAATCCGCACATGTTCGCGAGACTGGGCCCGGCGATCAACTCGGGACGTGGAATGTTCCTGTACGGATACCCTGGTAACGGCAAAACCAGCATCGCCGAACGGGTCACGCGCGCCTTCGGACAGTATATTTGGATTCCGCGCTGCCTGGGATTTGACGGCGAGGTGATGCGGGTCTTCGATCCGATGAGCCATGTCGAAGCCCCCTTGGAAAAGTCCGACGGGCTGCTCGACAAGTCAAAAATCGACCGCCGCTGGGTCCGCATCGTTCGCCCCACCATCGTCGTCGGCGGCGAGTTGACCATGGATAATCTGGAGGCGTCATTCAACTCCGCCACGGGGATCTGCGAATCGCCTGTGCAGCTCAAGAGCAACTGCGGCACCTTGGTTATCGACGACTTCGGGCGACAGAAAATGCGCACCGATGAACTGCTCAACCGCTGGATCGTGCCCCTGGAAAAACGCTTTGACTTCCTCAACCTGCCCAGCGGCAAGAAGGTCCAGGTCCCGTTCGACCAGCTGGTGATCTTCTCCACCAACCTCCAGCCCAAGGACCTGGTCGACGACGCGTTTCTGCGTCGTATTCCGTACAAAATTGAAGTGCCCAACCCGTCGGAAGATGAGTTTCGCCAGCTGTTCAAGATCCTGGCCCCCAAAATGGGGTTCGAATACGATGAGCCAGCTGTGACCTATCTGATCGAGAATCACTACAAAGCAATCAAACGGCCGTTTCGTTGCTGCCAACCGCGGGACCTGCTCCTGCAAGTGCGCAACTACTGCCTGTTTCAGCAGTGTACGCTGGAGCTGACCCGCGAGAAAATTGACTTCGCCGTCGCCAATTACTTCGCCGTGATGGACTAATTGAGCACCTGAGCCTAGCGGTCGTCTTCGACCGTAATGCTTTCAATCACTTGCAGCAGCTTGGCCACGCAAAGCTGGTTCAGGCTGGTGCTACGGTGCTTCGCCTCGTCCTTTAACGCCGCGTGGAGACTGCGTGGCATTCGAACCGTAATGACGCGAGTTGGTTTGTTATCATCGTCCGCGGACCCGTCCAGCGATGAGACGCCGTTGGCGGCTCCAGGTTGAGCTGGCTTTCCTGCGACCGATTCCACTTCCCAAGTCGCATGCAACGAATCAGACATCGTCGGTTCCTTCCTAACTCTCTATTACCCAAATCCCGGCCCACTTCCGCTCCCGAAAACCGGAGAGTCGACGTACGACGTCGCAGGTGGCCTTGCCGTTCGGGTAAATCTTTGCTGTCAGTCAAGGCCATGATCGCAAACATAATATTATCAATGACTTACGAAACGTGACCACAGATGCCCGAAATGAAGCACGGCTGCACATGATCGAGGCATTCCCTCTACTGCCTAAGAAACGTGCAAACCCAGGTTTCACATTTGACTAACTGTCCACTTGGGATCTGCCGAGACTGGAAAAGCCAGCTACGTACCGCGCGATGCCCCGATGTACCGGTCGACTCGAGAACCGCCACTCGCTGAAGCGAACGGCGAACCGGATGCAGGCAAGCCATGTCTCTATTTTCGGTTCGCGGTTAAGATAAGGATGGGGCGACGGAAACCGGGAAGTACTAAACGGGGAGCCAGCGGAGCAGTGCAGGAACCGGAAAGAAATCGCGGAATTGCCAGCGAGCGGGCGGTCGTTGTGCGGGTTGTGCTGGGTGAAAGCCCGTTGGACGACGATCCGTTCGACGAGATCCGCGGGCTGGCCAAGACCGCCGGCGCGTCCGTCGTCGGTTCGTTATCTCAGAACCGGGCTCGCCCCGATGTGGCAACCTATCTCGGTTCCGGCAAGGTGGAGGAACTGAAGCAACTGGCGAAGAGCCAGCATGCGGACGTCGTGCTTTTTGACTGCAATCTCAGCCCTGGCCAGGGGCGTAATCTGGAGAAGCAGTTGGGCCTGAAAGTCCTCGACCGAACCGAACTGATCCTCGACATCTTTGCGTCCAACGCTCAGACGTACGAAGCGCGACTGGCGGTGGAACTTGCCCAGATGGAATATTCGTTGCCCCGGCTCAAGCAGATGTGGTCGCACCTGTCGCGAATCAAGATGGGAATCGGCATGCGCGGGCCGGGCGAAAAGCAGTTGGAAACCGATCGCCGGCTGGTCGAGCGGCGGATCCACGAGTTACGTTCGGAACTCCGCCAGGTCGAGTTGCGCAGGGAGCGGCAGGTGGCATCGCGACGCGAGCAGATGACCGTGTCGCTGGTTGGTTACACGAATGCCGGCAAGAGCACGCTGATGAACGGGCTCACCGGCGCGGGCGTCCTTGCCGAAGACAAGTTGTTCGCGACCTTGGACACGCGAACGCGGCGCTGGCAGTTGCCCAACTGGGGTCCGGTCCTGCTCAGCGACACGGTGGGCTTCATTCGCGACCTGCCCCACGGCTTAATTGCCAGTTTCAAGGCGACGCTGGAAGAGTCTCGGCAGGCCGATTTGCTGCTGCATGTGGCGGATGCCAGCAATCCGAGTGTCGCGCGGCAGATTGAATCGGTATTCAGCGTCCTCGGGGAGTTGGGGATCGAGGCCAAGCAGGCGCTGCTGGTGCTGAACAAGATCGACCATCCCCGCGCGGCGCCGTTTGTCGAAGGAATGTTGCGGAGGTATCCCAACGCGATTCCGATCAGCGCCAGATCGGGCGAGGGCTTTGAGCGATTGGCGCATGCTGCCAGTGACGCATTGAGTCGGACATTTGTGGACGTCGAAGTGGAGACGTCCGTGGCGAACGGCAAACTGATCGCGTTCTTACAGGGCCACAGCGAGGTGCTGTCGATGCGGTACGTGGACGATCGGGTCGTCGTGCATTGTCGGATTCCCGAACGGTTTCTGGGGCGATTTTCGGGAGACGACACGGTATTGCGGCGCAAGTCAAGCCGTCGCGACACGTCGCCGGGAACGGACGCGCCGAGAGTCTCCGACACCGGCAGCGGCAGTTCGCCGCTGGCTGAGATTCTGCCACCACCATCGGCGCTGCCTCGAGGCGCTTGAACCATGGCCGCCAGATCGCTTGCCGGGGCGCGCGTGGTTTTGACTGGTGCGTCGAGCGGCATTGGGTCGGCGCTGGCGGCGGAATTGGCGCGTGCCGGCGCGCGGCTGCTGTTGACCGCGCGGCGCGAGGAGCGACTGCAGAGAATCGCCCACGAGATCTCGACGACGGCGGAGCCGGTCGGGTTTGTCAGCGGTGATATTCGTGAGCCGCAGACGCGGCAGCAGATTTTCGATGATATCCAGCGGCGCTGGGGATCGTTGGACGTGTTGATCAACAATGCCGGAGTCGGCGCCGTCGGCCCTTTTGTCCGGGCATCCGCGGGACGATTGCGCGAAATCATGGAGACAAATTTCTTCGCGCCGGTGGAATTGACCCGGTTGCTGTTGCCGACGTTGAGAAAGGGCCGGACGCCGCTGATCGTCAACGTCAGTTCGGTGCTGGGACACCGCGCCATGCCGAACAAGAGCGAGTACTGCGCCAGCAAATTCGCGATGCATGGTTTCAGCGATGCACTGCGCGCGGAACTGGCGCAGGAATCGATTCATGTGATGCTGGTCAGCCCCAGCACGACGGAATCGGGGTTTTTCGAACATCTGCTGGAGACCGACTCGACCACCCGCGTACGCCGCGGCCGCCCGATGCCGGCAGCCGCCGTCGCGCGAACCATCTGTCGCGGCATGCGCCGCAACGTCGACGAGATCATCCTCACCTGGAGCGGAACCGGGCTGGTCTGGCTGGACCGGATCTTCCCTCCGCTGGCCAATCTGCTCGCGGCCCGCTTCGGACAGTGAGATCGAGCTACTCCGAGGCACCCGTGGTCCCCAGAATTGGCCACTCGCGGAACAGGAACTTATTCGCGTTCCTTGGCCCGGTTCTGATCGCGGAGAATCGGGCGGAGTTCGTCCACAAAATCGCGAACGTCTTTGAATTGCCGGTAGACGCTGGCGAAGCGGACAAACGCGACCTGATCGAGCTTGGCCAGATGCGACATCACCAGCTCGCCTAGTTGCTGGCTATCAATCTCATCCTCGACAGTCGCGTAGACGACGCTTTCCACTGCCGAGACGGTGGCCTCGATCTGTTCGTCGCTGATCGGACGTTTCCAGCAGGCACGCTCCAGTCCGGCGCGGATCTTGTCGCGCGAAAACGGCTCGCGCACGCCATTCTTCTTCACGACCTTGATCGCCATCTGCTCCAGGCGTTCGTAGGTCGTGTAGCGGCGCTCGCAATGCAGGCATTCCCGTCGCCGGCGGATCGAGAATCCATCGTCGCAGGAACGCGAATCGATGACCCTGTCGTTATCGACGCGACAGAATGGACAACGCATGCGTCCTTGCTCCTGGGGGGCCTGTTCGGCTATTTCTGCGACCAGTCCCGACGTTGCCGCGAGCTGGGAATATTCATCTTCTGACGGTACTTCGTAATCGTGCGCCGTGCAACATGCAGGCCTTGCGCTTTGAGCGCGTCGACCAGGGCATCGTCGCTGTACGGCTCCTGCTTCGATTCCCGGTCGATCAATTCCTGCAGCTTGATGCGAATGATGTCCCAGGCAACGTCGTCCCCTTCATCGCTGTGAGTGCCGCCGACAAAAAACCGTTTCAACGACAGAATGCCTCGGGGTGTCTGGATCCATTTGTCGTCCACCGCACGACTGACGGTCGTGACATGCACTCCGACTTTCTCGGCGATCTGCTGCATTTTCAGCGGCTGGATAAACTCCGGACCGTCATCCAGAAACCGGATTTGATGATCGACGATCGCCTGCGCCACTTTCGTCAACGTATTGCGGCGCTGTTCGATCGATTCGATCAGCCACTGGGCCGCGTTGATTTTGCGCTTGATGTACTCTTTTTCCTCGACGGTGGCATCGGCACTTGCCAGCCGATTCCGGTAGTACTCGCTGATATGCAGCGTCGGCGTACGGTAGTCGTCGAGGATTACGCGGTACTGGCCCTGGTCGTTTTTTTCCACGCGCACGTCGGGAGTCACGACGGGGACAAAACTGTCGGCAAATACTGCACCCGGCTTGGGATTCAGTTTCTTGAGTGCCGCCCAGACCGTCTTGATTTCGTCAAGCGACATCCGTGTCGCCTTCTGGATCAGCGGCATGCGGTTGTCACGCAGGTCTTCGAGGTGATTGGAAATAAGCTGCTTCAGTTCGTCGTAATACTCCATGTCGGGCGAGAGCTGCAGCAGCAGACACTCCCGCAGATCGCGGGCGGCGATGCCGCGCGGATCGAGTTCCTGCACGATGCGCAATGCCCGCTCAGCTATCTGCAACTGCTGGGCGTCGGCATCCGGTGGCAGCAGGTCGCGCAGGCTGCTGCGAAAATACCCGCCGTCGCGGGCGTCCAGCGTGGAAATAATCCGCTCGGCCATCCGCGCCAGCACCGGCTCGAGTTCCAGTTCCCCGAGCTGATGCAGCAGGTAGTCGTTCAACGATTCCGGGCGCGTGGCGACATTGGCCATGGAGTCGTGGCGCCGTTCGTCCTCTTCTTCCAGCCGGTTCGCCGATCGTCGCGGCCCCTCGTCAAAGAAGTCGGGCACTTCCCGATTCAAATTCTCGAGACGCTCGAAATCCTCCGCCTGATCCTTGGTCGTATCGACCACCAGCTCGCGTTCCGACTCGGCCGGCGCGTCCGGATTCTCGCGTTCCTCGTCGGCGGTGGGCGCTGGCTCGACGTCCTGCACCTCCAGGATCGGGTTGTCCGCCATCTCCTGTTCAATGCGTTCCTGCAGCGCCATCATCGGCAGCTGGAGTATCTCCATCGACTGGATCATGCGGGGAGCCAGTTTCTGGACTTGAACCTGCCGTGCTTCCAAACCAAAGGAAAGTCGCATTCCACTTCTCGCGATGAACGGGACGGCGAAATGTCCTTGGCTGTCGATCAACAGCCGGCCTCGCCACGCCTGCTCAACTCTATCATCTATTTCCTCGCTGCGATTCGCTTCCCCCTTGCCGCGCGCAAAGACCGTGTCGCAGGCCGCGCAATCGAAAGCAAAGGCAACAACGCTCGACGTCAGGCATATTTCTGCCGGCTGACCAGTGCGTCGGCCAGGATCTCTTTGTTCGTATGTTCCAGGATGCTGCCTGTTGTTATTCCCCGCGCCAGCCGCGTAGTCGTCACAGGATATTCCGCCAGCAGATTCGAAATAAACAGCGCCGTCCCATCTCCTTCCACGGTCGGATTGGTCGCCATGATGATCTCGCGGATGCCACCCCGCGCAACGCGATCGACGAGCGACCCGATCGTCAGCTGCTCCGGCCCAATTCCATCCAGCGGAGCAATCCGCCCCAGCAGCACATGGTACCGTCCGCGATAGACTCCCGACTGTTCAAGTGCCATTAAGTCGCGAGGCTGCTCGACAATACAGAGCAGCCCGGGATCCCGTTGCGGGTCGAGGCAAATCGCGCATTGTTCCGATTCGGCCAGGTTGAAGCAGGTCCGGCAGTAGTGGACATTTTCCCGAACATTGCGAATCGCGTCGGCCAGTGCCAAGGCTTCGGTCTTGTGGATCCGCAATACGTGATACGCCAGCCGCTCCGCTGATTTACGTCCGATCCCAGGCAATTTGGCGAATTCGTCGATCATGCGAACCACGGAATCCGCAAGTTGGGTCACGGGGCTCCTCCCAGCATCGAGTCCATGACCTTGCTGATTCCCGGCACGTCCATGCCGGCGGTAATTTCCTGGACCGCCTGCATCTGAGCCTGCCTGCCCTTCTCCAGTGCTTGATTGATCGCCGCCGGCAGCAGATCCTGGATCATCTCCAGTTCTTTGCGTTCGATCAGCCGCGGATCGATCCGCACTTGCAACACTTCGCCGACCCCATTGACCTGAACTTCCACCAGCGACCCACCGCTGGCTCCGGCGAATCGCTCCGTTCGCAGCCGGTTCATCGTTTCTTTGTATCGGCCGCCAAAGGCCTCGATTTGCCGGAACAGTTGGGGTAGATTCAACAGGTCTTTGAGCATCTGCGTCGTCCATTGCCGCGTTGTAGATTCGTCAATTTCTCGTCGTCCGAGTCCCACCACACCGGGTTGCTCACTGGGTTGCTCACTGGGTTGCTCACTGGGTTGCTCACGGGGCTGGCCTACGGTTTTCGCTTACTTCCAGTACTTCCGCGTCAAAAAGTTGCCGGGCCTGTTCCACCAGTGGATGACTTTCGGTCTCACGCAATCGTTGGCGGCGATTCAAAGTAACTCGCCGCTCCTCAAGGACCTCCCCTGCAGGCATAACTTCAAAGCTCAACTGAATTTTCCGACCAAACATCGTGGAGAGCGCAAGTTCCAATCGGCCCTTGCGGTCCGCCCGTTCGCATTGCTCTTTCTGCAGATTATACTCATTCGAAAAGCGAACGACCAGTCGATCTGGCGCGCCAATTGCTACGTGGTTGTAGAAACGAGCCAGGTCGGCCGTGATGTCGTCGATGGAATTGATGGCTTTTTCCCAAAATTCACGAACGGACTCGGCGGTGATCGTCACTGCCTGATCGGCAAGTCCGCCATCCAGTACGGGGGCCGTCGGCAGATGCGGCGCTGGCAATGCCGCGGCCACCGTGACCGGCTGGGGCGCGGCGGTCGTCGTGGCATGGAATTCGAGGGTCGGCTCATTTTTTTTTTGAACCGACTCGCTGCCGCTCGAGCCTGTCCGGCTTGCATCCGCCGGAGTTACGATCGGTCCGTCTTTGCCCAGCTTGCGGATCAACTCGCCGAGATCCTCGAGCTGTTCGAGTTGACAGATGCGGATCACAGCGATCTCCAGCAGCGTCCGCAGGTGGATACTCTGCCGCATCTTGACCACGGCCTGATCGAGTATCTGCAGCATCGCCAGCAGTGTCGCCGCGCCGAATTTCTTTCCCTGTTCCTCCAGCATGGGAAAATCGGATGTCGTCGTGTGCAGCATCATTTCCGCCGGGCAACCTACCGTCGCCGCCAGCATGTCGCGGAACACCCCCAGCAGTTGCTCGGCGAGTTGTCCGGCATCGACTCCCTCTTGCAAGGCTTCGTCGACCGCGCGCATCGCCCCTGCGGTGTCGCGCGCCAGAATCCGGGTCACGAGCCCGAACAGGCTGCCGCCGCGCGCGGTTCCGAGCATCTGGTGCACCGCGCCGACGGTGATGCAGTTTCCGGCGAAGGCCAGCAACTGCTCTAGCAGCGATTGGCTGTCCCGCATCGATCCGGCGGCCCGTCGAGCGATGAGTTGCAGTGCTTCCGGTTCGGCCGTCGCCTGCTCGGCCTCCACAATCTGTTGCAGGCGAGCCAGGATCGAGCGAGTTTCCACGGGCGGAAAATCGAATCGTTGGCAGCGCGACAACACGGTGATGGGGATTTTCTCCACATCCGTCGTGCAAAAAATGAACTTCACGTGCTCGGGCGGCTCCTCCAACGTCTTCAACAGCGCGTTGAAAGCCTGCGTGGTGAGCATGTGCACTTCATCGATGATGTAGATCTTGAATCGGGCCCGACTAGGTCGCACGTTGATGTTGGACCGTAGTTGTCGAATCTCGTCGATTCCACGATTGCTGGCACCGTCGATTTCCAGCACGTCGATATCTTCCCCCGACGCGATCCCCTGGCAGATGTCGCAGGCGTTGCACGGGTTCGGCGTGGGACCATGTTCGCAGTTCAGCGATTTGGCGAGAATCCTGGCAGTCGATGTCTTGCCCACCCCGCGGGCGCCGGTGAACAGGTAGGCGTGCCCCACGCGATTGGTGTTGATGGCGTTGGACAGGGCATGTGCGACTTGATTTTGCCCGACGAGCTCGGAGAAACGCTGCGGCCGATACCGGCGAGCGACAACAAGGTACTCTCGCCCGGATTTGTCGCTGGGGTGACCATTGGTCATGCACAGGCCCTTCCGCTTCGCCTGCCGCCAGCCGCGCAAAAACAAGCTGCCGCTCACCGCGGCGGATCTGCTTGGAAAAATCGACGGGCCCCGACTGGACCCATGATTCCCGCGGGCGGGCAACCGCTGGGCGAAGAGTGACCCTCGCACAAGAGTACCCCGCTTAGGGCTGCACCCGTTAAGGCCTGACCCGGTTCACGGCTCCCCCTCGCAAGGGTCACTCATCGACAAGCTGTCGCCTGCGGCGTACCCATCGAGTCGCCCCAGGGTCCGGCTGATGGATGACTGTAGTTGTATTCCCCGGCTGGGGGCGCGTCAAAGGGGTACGCCGCCCGACCGGCACTCTCGGACGAGAGCTCATGACGGGTGCACGACGAGCAGCTTTCGAGCCGAGTCGCGCGATATGTTCTGCTCCGCGTTGTCCACGCCGATCACCAGCAGCCCGGCCTCGGTTCGATGCGTCTTCAAAATTCCCTCGGCCCCGAGCCGCAGTCCGGTCTCGGCCAGGTAGCGAAGAAACTCCGAGGACTGGTCCAGGACCCGCTGCAGCTGAAATCGTTTTCCGACCGGCCATTCATCGAGCGGCATTCCCTCGGCGACCTTGATGGTACCATCGGCGCGGGGAATGGGATCGCCGTGCGGATCGGTACTGGGAAATCCGAGCACCTGGTCGATTCGATCGACCAGCCAGTCGCTGACGGCGTGTTCCATATTCTCGGCTTCGGCGTGGACTTCGTCCCACGACAGGTGCAATGTTCGCACCAGAAACAGTTCGATCAGGCGATGGCGGCGGACCACCCGCAGCGCCAGCGCCTTGCCCGCCTCCGTCAACCGGACCCCTTCGTAGGGCGTGTATTGCGCCAGGCCCGATTCACTGAGCGTCCGCAACATGCTGGTGACGGTTCCCGGGGCAACCTGCAGCGCCGAGGCCAACTGGCCGGTCAGCGCCGGCGTGTCAGCCGCGCCGGAAATCTGGTAAATCGTCTTCAGATAATTCTCGATCGTCAGGCTGGCCAAGATGGTAATTCCGGAAAAAAACAAGGGTTCGGTCGAGGGCCCGACGGTACGTCGAGCATCTCCGCAGCTTGCAAGATTACTCGAAATTCACAGTACGTTGCAGCCCCGAGCAAAATTCACGATGATGGTGGCATGTCACTCAATCAGCTCGCCTGGCAACTGGTACACGGATGGCTCGAACGGCCTGCCCACTGGCGGATCCAACCGTCGCGAGAAGGGGGCGTTCTGGTTGTCGACTGCGGGATTTCGGCCGCGGGCGGCCTCGCGACCGGCTGCCGACTTGCGGAGATCTGCATGGGAGGGATGGGAAGCGTAAGGAACTCCTTGCCGGCAACAGCCTCTGGCGGCGGCCCGACGATTGTCGTGGAAACGGATCACCCGTTGGAGGCCTGCATTGGGGCGCAATATGCCGGCTGGCCGATCAAATTCGACGATTACTTCGCGATGGGGTCCGGGCCGATGCGGCTGCGGCGTGGGCGCGAGGCGATACTCGTCGAACATGAACTTCGGGAACAGGAAGACCGGGCCGTCGGCGTCCTGGAGTCCCGCCAGCTTCCCCCGGCATCGGTATGCCTGCAGATTGCGGACGAGTGTCAGGTTCCGCCCGAACACCTCTGCCTGCTGGTCGCGCCGGTTTCCAGCCTGGCTGGAACTGTGCAGGTCGTCGCGCGAAGCATCGAAACGGCAATCCACAAGCTGCATGCGATCGACTTTGATATCCGACAGATTCGTTCGGCCTGGGGGGCAGCTCCCCTGCCACCCGTTGCCATCAATGATCTCCAGGGGATCGGACGGACCAACGACGCGATTCTGTACGGCGCGGAGGTCACCTTGTGGGTGCATGCCGACGACGACGAGCTGCGGCAGCTTGGCCCGCTGGCTCCCAGTTGTTCCTCGCGCGATTACGGCCGGCCGTTCGCCGAGATTTTCTCCGCATTCGATCACGACTTTTACAAGATCGATCCGCTGTTGTTCAGTCCCGCCGTCATGAGCTTCGTCAATCTGCGGTCTGGCCGGTGCTTTCGCTTCGGCCAAGCGCGGCCCGATTTATTGGGAAAGTCGTTCGGATGCGAATCGGCGTCCTAGCCCAACCCGGGAGCTGGTATCTGGCCGACTTGACGCGCGCCGCGCAGCTGCGCGGTCACTCGGTCACGTCGCTGGAATTCCGGTCGCTGCAGTCGACGGTGGAGTCGCTGGCGATGCGCGTGCAGGACGCCGGCGGCGCGTCTCTGTCGCTGGATGCGGTCATCGTGCGCACCATGCCCCCCGGGTCGCTGGAGCAGGTCGTTTTTCGCATGGACCTGCTGGGGCAACTCCAGGAGCTGGGGGTCGCCGTATGGAACGAGCCCCGATCGATGGAGTGCGCCGTCGACAAGTTCCTGACCACAGCGCGGTTGCAGCGCGCCGGGCTACGCGTTCCGGCAACCCGAGTCTGCCAGACCGAAGAGTCCGCCATGCTCGCATTCGAGGAACTGGGGGCCGATGTGGTGCTCAAGCCGCTCTTCGGCGGAGAAGGCCGTGGGATCACTCGACTCACCGATCCCGATCTGGCGCAGCGGGCCTTCCGCCTGCTCATCCAACTCGGTTCCGTGATCTACCTGCAACAGTTCATTGCTCACGAAGGCTGTGATTATCGCATACTGCGGATCGGCGACGAATCGTTCTGCATGTGCCGCCGCAACCCATCGGATTGGCGTTCCAATGTCAGTCGAGGAGCGAAGGCCGAACCGTGGCGCGCGTCGGATACCGCTTTGGAAATGGCCCGGATTGCGGCGAGCGCCGTCGGAGCGGCAATTGCGGGTGTTGACCTGCTTCCCGGTCAGGATGGTCAGCTGTATGCCATTGAAGTCAATGCGGTGCCGGGCTGGCGGGCGCTTGCACGCACCGTACACGTCGATATCGCCGATCGCATCGTGGCATGGATCGAGCGGCCGCGTGGCATCCCCTCTGCGGACGGTCAAGCATGAATGGTCCCGAACCGTGGCTCGTCGGCGCGCGACTCCGCCGCATCGCGGCCCAGATCCCCGATCAAATTGCGATCGCGATGCCGGTCGGATCGCAGCGACGAATTCCCCGCCGGTACGCGACGCATAGTTTCCAATCGCTGGAAGAATCGAGCAATCGGCTGGCCAGCGGAATGCTGCGGACCGGAATTCCAACCGGTTCCCGGCTTGTGGTGCTCGTGCCGCCGAGCTTTGAATTGTTTGTGTCGGTTTTTGCCTGCTTCAAGGCCGGCATGATCATGGTCCTGGTCGATCCTGGGCTGCCGCGCAGCGCGTTGATCGAATGCCTGCGTGAGGTCAATCCGGACGGATTCCTGGCGATTCCCCGGGCCCACTTTGTTCGCTGGCTCCTGCGTTCCAAGTTCCCGAACGCGCGTTTCAATATCGCTACACGCGGTCTGCTGCCGTGGGGAATGACAATGCGCGGCCTGATGGGCCGGGGCGACGCGTCAGCCCGACCGATCGACGCCGGTTCGGAAGATCCGGCCGCGATCATTTTTACTTCCGGGAGCACGGGTCCGCCCAAGGGAGTTCTTTACACCCAAGGCCTGTTTGCCTCCCAGGTAGAATTGATCCAGCGCCGCTATGACATCGCGCCCGGCGAAATCGATCTGCCTGGTTTTCCGTTGTTCGCTCTGTTCAACGCCGCAATGGGGGTCACGACCGTCGTACCCGACATGGATTTTCGGCGCCCGGCCGCCGTCGACCCACGGCTGTTTGTGGAAGCAGCCAATCAATGGAGTATTACCCAGGCATTCGGTTCACCCGCGCTCTGGAATACCGTCGCCAGGTACTGTCAGCAGTCGGGGGCTCGGATGCCGAGCTTGCGTCGCGTCCTCTCGGCGGGAGCACCGGTTCCGCCGCATGTGCTGGAGCGCGTTCAGGCGGCGGTGCATTCTCAAGCAGAAATTCACACGCCGTACGGTGCCACGGAGGCGTTACCGGTTTCCTCGATTACGGCGCGGGAGGTGCTTGGCGAAACGGCCGCGTTGAGTCGCCGCGGAGCCGGGACCTGCGTGGGCCGGCGTTTTCCTGGCGTCGCGTGGCGCGTGATCGAAATCGTCGATGGACCGCTTGCCGAAATCGGTCAAACGCGGCAGTTGCCCGCCGGGGAAATCGGCGAACTGATGGTCAGCGGGCCGATCGTCACCCGACGCTATGTGACGGCCGTCGAGGCCAACCGTCTGCACAAAGTCAGCGACGGTGATCGTGTATGGCACCGCATGGGTGACGTCGGCTACCTCGACTCCCAGGATCGCTTCTGGTTTTGCGGGCGCAAATCGCACCGCGTCCGCACGGCGGAGCGCACTCTGTTCACCATCCCTTGCGAGGCGATCAGCAACGGGCATCCCGCGGTGTTCCGCTCGGCGCTGGTCGGTGTCGGCCCTTCCGGCGCACAACGACCGATCATGATCGTCGAACTCTGGCCGCAGCACCGCCCGCGCGCCGAGACCGATCGGGAAAACCTGATCCGCGAAATTCGTGCCGTATGCGCCGCCAATCCGCTGACGGAGTCGATTGAGGCCATCCTGATCCACCCTTCCTTTCCGGTCGATATCCGCCACAATTCCAAGATCTTTCGCGAGCGACTGGCCGTCTGGGCGGCCGCCGAGTTGACGGCCAGGGAATGATGTTGCGATCAATCGGGACCGCAGATTTGGAATCACGACGATGAAAGCCCTGGTGACCGGCGCGAGCGGATTCCTTGGTCGGCAGATCGTCGCCCAGCTTTGCGCTCGGGGCGACAACGTGCGTGGTTTCTCCCGGCGCGCAACTCCCGAACTGGAACGAATCGGCGTCGATTGCCGCCGCGGCGATCTGCGGGATGCGAGCGCCGTCGCGGAGGCCTGCCGCGACAGGGAAGTTGTCTTTCATTGCGCGGCCGTCGCAGGCATCTGGGGCCGCTGGGACCACTATTTCGGGATCAATGTGCAGGGCACGCAGCATCTGATTCAGGCTTGTAGAACTATGTCGGTCGCAGCGATTGTCTATACCAGCAGTCCCAGTGTGACGTTCGACGGCACACCGCAGCGAGGCGTCAATGAACAGGTCGGCTACGCGCGCCATTGGCTCTGCCACTATCCCCATTCCAAGGCCTTGGCGGAACAATCGGTTTTGGCCGCCGACCAGCCGGGTGGCCTGCGGACTTGCGCCTTGCGCCCCCATCTGATCTGGGGCCCCGGCGACGAGCACCTGATCCCGCGGCTGATCGACCGGGCAAGGCGGGGACAGCTGAGGCAGGTTGGAGACGGGACCAATCGAATCGACATCACCCATGTGGAAAACGCCGCGCTCGCCCATTTGCTGGCCGCCGACCAGTTGCTGTCGGTCCGCGCCGTCGGCGGCAAGGCGTATTTCATTTCGCAGGGTGAGTCGGTGAATTGCTGGCAATGGATCAACGAGCTGTTGTCGATGCATGGACTGCCGCCGGTCCGTCGCAAGATTTCGCTGGACTGGGCTTGGCGCATCGGAGCCGTCCTGGAATTTCTGCACCGAGCCGCCCGCAGTGAAAAAGAACCGCGGATGACTCGGTTTCTGGCGGCCCAACTGGCGCTGGACCATTACTTTGATATCGGTCGAGCGCAGCGGGATTTCGCTTACCAGCCTCGGATTTCCACGGCACAGGGAATGCACGATCTGGCGGCTTGCCTTGGGAGGCGAAAGTAGTTAGTTTCCAATCCAATGTCGCAACTCATGATGCAATTCCCTCCTCGATCATACCCTGACCAAAGTGCCGCGGCGCGCATCGTGATCACCGGAATCGGTTTGACCTCACCGGTCGCGCACAGCCTGGCGGAATTCAGGGCCGCCCTGCTCGCGGGCCGCAGTGGCGTGCGCAAGTACGAAATCCGCTACGTCGGCGAAACGCTGGCCGGGGTCTGCGAATTCGACAACCTGCGGTACCAGACCAAGAAGGACTTACGGCGAGGAACACGCGCGGGCAGCATCGGAATCTATTGCGCCCATGAAGCCATTCGGGATGCGGGACTCGATTGGCAAAGCGTCAAAAAGCACACCGTCGGCGTTTATCTGGGTGTCACCGAACACGGCAACGTGGAAACCGAAAACGAGATCTACCTGATCAAAGGGTACAATTACGATACGAGTGTCTGGTCGCATCATCACAATCCGCGCACGGTGGCTAACAACCCTGCTGGGGAAGTCGCGCTGAACCTGGGAGTCACCGGCCCCCATTACACGCTGGGAGCCGCATGTGCTGCGGGCAACGCCGGACTGATCCAAGGCGCCCAGATGTTGCGACTGGGGGATTGTGATTTGGCGATCACCGGCGGCGTCTCGGAGAGTATTCACACCTTTGGGATCTTCGCCAGTTTCAAGAGTCAGGGCGCCCTCGCCACGCATGCCGATCCCACCAAGGCGTCGCGGCCTTTTGACAAGCAACGCAACGGAATCGTCGTGGCGGAAGGCGGCTGCGTGTTCCTCCTGGAACGGCTGCCCGACGCCCTACGGCGCGGTGCGCGAATCTACGGCGAAATCGTCGGTTACGCGATGAATACCGATGCCACGGATTTCGTTCTGCCCAATGCCGAACGGCAGGCCGAATGCGTGCAGATCGCATTGGGTCGCGCCGGTCTTCGCCCCGAACAGATCGATATCGTCAGCACCCATGCCACCGGAACCGATTCCGGAGATATCCAGGAATGTGCAGCGCTGCGACGCGTTTTCGTCGACGCCCCCAACACCTGCTTCAATAACACCAAGAGCTTTATCGGGCATGCGATGGGAGCTGCCGGCGCGCTGGAACTGGCAGGCAACCTGCCCGCTTTCGACGATGATACCTGCCACGCCACGATCAATGTCGATGATCTCGATCCCGACTGCGAACTGCCGGGACTGGTTCTGAACCAGCCGAAAACAATCCGCAAACCCACCTATATCCTTAACAATTCCTTCGGTATGCTGGGAATCAACTCGGTGGTCATTATCAAACGGTTTGCTGTGCCGCCCCAGGGGGCGCCCGGAACGTAGTTCCGGCTGGAGGAGGTTTTTGCATGGTTCCCGCGGAAATTCGCGAAGAGATTCTCGATATTCTGTCCGACATTTCCCCGGACGAGGACTTGAGCGGGCTGGTCGACGAAAAGCCGTTTCGAGAGCAATTGGAGCTCGACAGCATGGATTTCCTCGACATCGTGATGGAACTCCGCAAGCGCTACCGCGTGCAGATCCCCGAAGAGGATTACGGGAAGCTCGCCAGCATGGGCAGCACCGTGGAGTATCTCACGCCCCGGCTGGCCGAAGTCGCCCGCCGCTGACGCGTGGATGGCTGGCCTGCGGGGCCGGGACATTGCTTTTTCCCGCGGCCAATTCGAGTGCCCTTCGATGACAGTCGCGGATGCGCCGGTCGAGTTCCGCAACGAGTTGTTCGTCATCCCAAGCCCGGAACTGTTCCGGATCGATCGGAATGCCGGTCACGATGCTGACTTTTCCCAATCGGGGCAACGCTTTCCCGCGGGGCCAGACCCGGTCGGCGCCGGCGATCCCCACCGGGATCAGCGGCACGTCGCCGCGGCGGGCGACCGCGCAAAACCCCGGTTTCAAATCCCCGATCCGGCCGTCGTGCGTGCGTGTTCCCTCGGGAAATATCAGCACCAGTTCTCCCCGCCTCAGTCGGCGCAGCGTCTCCTTCAGCCCTGCCAGGCCAATTCCCTCGCGCTCGATCGGAATCGCATCCAGGAATTCGATCAGCATCCGCAGCGGCGCCGACTTAAAGAGCGACGAACGCGCCAGGTAATTCAGGCGACGATCACAGGTTAATCCGACGAGGACCGGATCGAGAAAACTCTGGTGGTTGGAGCAGATCAGGCCGCCGCCGACGGGTGGATAATTCCGCCGTCCTCGGGTGCGCAGTCCCAGCCCCAAAACGCTCGCCAGCCGCGCGGCGATACGAATGGCGGCATAGCCAGCGCGCTGCCCGAGGGTGCGCCGCTCCGAACGGCTTTTCGCCGGCACGCGGCTTTCATTTCCCATGGCGTCGATCTGCCACAAGCTTTGCGATCGTCTGCAGCACGTCCTCGGCAGTCAACCCGTCGCTGCAGACTTCGACGGCGTCGGCGGCCGGCCGAAGCGGAGCCAAAGCGCGTTCGGCATCCTGGGCGTCGCGCAGGTTCTGTTGGGCCAACACCTCCTCGAGCGTAGTCGATTCGCCGCGCGCGTCGAGCTCCCGCCAGCGCCGCCGCGCCCTTTCGATCGACGATGCCGTCAGAAAGATCTTGCACTGCGCATCGGGAAAGACCACGGTGCCCTGGTCGCGCCCTTCGCTGACCATGTCGCGTCCCTCGGCTAACCGCCGTTGCATCGCCACCAGGATCTCGCGGATCTCGCGGTTCTCCGCGGCGTGCACGACGAGGCTGGTCACCTCCGGCGAGCGGATTTCTCGGCTGACGTCCTCACCGTCCAACAGAATCGTCTCGCCTCGACATTCCAGTCGGATCGATCGGGCAACGCGTGCCAGCTGCCGTGGATCGTCCCAGTCGACGCCCGCCCGCTGCCCCGCCAGTGCCACGCAGCGATACATCGCACCGGTGTCGAGAAACTCAAAACCCAAGCGCTGAGCCAGTCCGCGGGCTACACTGCTCTTGCCCGCGCCCGCCGGTCCATCAATCGTAATCACCATTCGACCATTCAAGCAGTCTTCTCCTGGTTCGGCCAGCGGACTTCGATTTCGAGCCATTCGTGCCCGGCAAACTCCAGTTTCACCGCACCATTCTCCACCCCGCATTCCGCCAGCACTTCGCCACGAAAGTCGACGCTGCGGGCGGAGCCGATCGGGCGAAATGCGCGCAGCAGCGCCCGACCGGCGACGCCGCGCGACTCCAGGATCCGCAGAGCGAAACCACCAACCCGGTCGTGGTCCCGCAGTACGCGCAGATCGGTAACCTGCAGGTCTCGATTGTCCAGGTGCAACAACCATCCGTGCGGACTCGATCGAGGAACGCCGGGCATCGCATCCAGGATCAGCGGAGGCTGAAGCAGTTCACGGGCATCATGATGAGGATGGGTCAGATCGAGACCCAATCCGAAATGGAATTCGCGTGAGGACTCGCCCCGAGCAATCAGAATCGTATCGAGCATCGCGTCGCCGGCACGGCGATGGAACGTCAAGCCTCCGCAGAGAATGGTGGTGCGCCGCGGCTCGTGCAGCAGATCGACGTACAGCGGCGCCTCGAATCGGGCCGTGCGCACCGGCTGCCGTGATTCATGGACGGTATGATACAGCTCGGCAAGCTCATCGCCCCAGGCCCAGCGGCAGGCATAGTAGGAATTCCAGGGATCCGCCACCGGCTCCGCGATCGGCTCAAGCCGCGCATCGATCTGAAGGACGCGCGAACCCCGCCAGAGCGAATAGCGCTGGCAAAACGTCGCCAGGGTTGCTCCCGTGCGGTTCAATAACCGTCCGCGTGTTTCAATCTGGCCGAACGTTGTGTCGCTCCGCGTGACCTCGATCCGATCGCATGCCATCACCGAATACATCGCCGCATCGGAACCCCCGTCGGCTTGGGCCAGCGATGCATCGCGGAAGGCAAGCTGCTGCGAAATCCGATTCCGCCGAGCTCCGTATTCGCGAAACGCCTGCAGGCTTCCGGTCACCGGATTGAGAATTGCCTCGAAGAATTCGTTCCGCAGGATGTTCGCCTCGGCGATCGGCGGATCTTTGCGGCCGCGCGCCGCCGCAACTCCGCCGCGCGACGGAACTCCGGCCGCTGCGGAGACAGAACCGCTGACCCAGGCAAAGCCGAATGCCGGGACGTCCACCACCGTGTGCTGGACTTCCCCGTCCACGCTGGCGGCATAGATCGGCTTCGCCAGTTCGGGTAAGCCGGTCAGCAGCGGATGGGTAAATCCGACCCGCCGCGGACGATTCCAGGGATTCAGCACCAGAATTCCAGGAGCCGCTTGCGGCTGCGGTTCGACCAGCTGCAGGGAAAGTTCTTGCGTCACCTCGCGGAGTCGCCGATCGAAGTCGCCGAGGCAAAGAACGGAGGGCTGGTCGCCGTCCACCTCGAATCGAATGCAGTCGGCGGGCACCGCCTGATTCCGGCCTCCGGAAAGCTCGACCAACGCCTGTAATTGACGCACCGATTGGCAGCGTGCCTGCAGTTGCCAGTAGCGGCTGGACATCGATAACGGGTTGGACTCCCGCCGAATCACCGACTGTTGCAGGTAGGGAGATCGATACTGGTGCGCCTCGAACCGATCGGTCTGGCCCGGCGAATCGGTGTCGGCAAAGTAGTTTCGAAATGTTACGAATTGGCCGAGCGCGTGCGTATGTCGGGCAATCCGCCGCAGCACGTCATACCATGGGCTGGAATGGCCGGGCCAATGCGCCAGGCAAAGCGTGGCAATATGGTCCGAGTCCATCGAGGCCCCAAGTTTGCTCGCTAGACTGAGAAAGGTCGCGGTTTGATTGGCGTCCAGCGGTTCTTGACCGAAGATGTCAATGGTCGAACCGTCCAGACCTGCCCAGCGCGTCTTCGACTGCGTGCCGCGCGGCGTTTTTCCCTGATCGGCCGAACAATGGACGGCGGCCTGGAAACCAAGCTTATGCAGGACCTGCGGCATCTGGGGCGTCAACCCAAATCGGCGTCTGCCGTAGACCGCCGCAGCGGTCTGCAGAAGACGGGTGAACTCCTGGGAGGCACGCGAAAGTTGAGCCCGCATCGTCTCCAGCGATAACAGCGGCAGCCGCGATTCGCTCGATTCGCTGATCGAAATATCCAGGTCGCCCGACGCTAACCGGCGGCGCAATTCGTCGACCAGACTCGGATCGCGGTCTGCGATCGCCAGCAGCGTCTCGATCGAAAGCTGCAAGTTGATCACCGCACCCGTCTGGAGTTCACGGCGCAATCGCTCCCCCGAGGTGGCGATGTCGACGAATGTCCAGTCAAGCAGGTAAGCCGGAACCGGGTAATAGCGGTCGCGCTCCTGCGCCAACAATTGGAAACACTGCGCCAGGCGGGCCTGGGTTTCGCTCGCGTCGCCGCGCAGGGCGGCCGAGGCCGCCGAGACCACCAGAGAGAGAAAATGGGCTTCGTCGAGACTGCTGGAGTACCGCATTTGCCGCGTGAGCAGCTGCACCTGAAGATAGCAAACGCCCAATGCCAGGAAGTCGGCGAGCGTGTCCGGCGGCAGGTCGTTCGCCTGGGGATAGTCCCGCAAGGCCTGTCCCAACAGCTCGTCAGGGGTCGACGGCTTGCGAATCAGCAGCCCGCCGCCGTCTTTCACTCGCTGGGCAAAACCGGTCGGCAACTGGGAAATGCTGACGGATGGCACGACCAACAGCTGATTCGAGACTTCGTGCGGCGGCGTGTCGACCCTCGCCCAGGTCGGCAACTTGCCCGCCCCCTCGATCAGGCAGGGATGCCACAGACCGGACCAGCTCGCCAGCAGACTGTCCGCGTCCTCACCCTCGTGGTAGGTGGGAAAATCCTCCAGGCTGTGGCACGGAAGCAAAATCACCAGGTCCTGAAAAATCATCGTCGGGGCGGTTCTCGCGGGCAAAGTACAGTCAATCGATTCGCATCGGCGGCGGCCTGTCCCGAGCCAAACGGACCACCTCGTCGCCCCACCACCATAGTTCAGCCCAGGCTCGACGTCGAGAGACCCGCTCCCAATGCTCCGACAAGTCGGCGCCACGTATTCGTCGCAGATTTCGTTGACAATTGGCGGCGCGTTTCACTAAACTGAACTGTTGAGATTTGACAGGGCGGTTCCTGCGGAAGACTCATGTCCTTGCAAAGTCAATGTCTTTTCCAAGATGTCCGATCGGATAGGCTTTGGGGAATCGTCGCACTACTGCTCCGCGAATAATTAATCGTTTAGAGCTTCATGTTTGTTCGACTTGTTGTTGTTTTGGGGACTAGCCAATGGCGTCAATGAACGGCATTTGGGGGATCGACATTGGGCAATGCGCACTGAAGGCAATGCGATGCGAAGTCGCCGACGACGACCGTACGCTGGTAGCTACTGCGTATGATTATATAGAATACCCGAAAATTCTCAGCCAGCCGGAAGCCGTACCCGATATTCTGATCCGTGAGGCGCTGGAGCAGTTCCTGTCGCGAAACAAGATCCGCGGCGACCGCATCGCCATGTCGGTCGCGGGTCAGTCGGGATTGGCGCGGTTCTTCAAACCGCCGCCAGTCGACGCGAAAAAACTCCCCGATATCGTCAAGTACGAAGCCAAGCAGCAGATTCCCTTTCCTCTGGAAGACGTCGTCTGGGACTGGCAACAACTCTCCGGTGGGCAGGAGGTCGAAGGATTCACTCTCGAAGCCGAAGTGGGGCTGTTCGCCATGAAGCGCGAACAGGTTTTCAAATCGCTCAAGCCATTCGTGACCGCCGGAATTGAGCTCGATCTGGTCCAGCTTGCGCCGCTCTCGATTTACAACATGGTGACCCATGAGTTGCTGAATGACGCCGAAGGCGAAATCGACCCCTCCGATCCGCCGGAGTCGCTGGTCGTACTCTCCATGGGAACCGACACGACCGATCTGGTGGTGACGAACGGCCATCGATTGTGGCAGCGCAATGTTCCGCTTGGCGGCAACCACTTTACCAAGCAGTTGACCAAAGAACTGAAACTCACGTTCGCCAAAGCCGAGCACTTGAAGCGGAACGTGCGCCAAGCCGAAGATCCCAAGACTCTATTTCAAGCGATGCGGCCGGTCTTCAACGATCTGGTGACCGAGATTCAGCGCTCGATCGGTTTTTTCCAGAACATCGATCGCAAGGCCAAAATTGGCAAAGTGCTGATCCTGGGAAATACCACGCGATTGCCGGGTCTGCAGCAGTACCTCAGCAAAAACCTCGGCTACGATGTCGTCGATTACTCGATGTTCACGCGGCTCTCCGGTGCCGACGTTGTCTCGAGCCCCTCGTTCAAGGAAAATGCCTTGGCGTTCGGCGTCTGTTATGGACTTTGCCTGCAAGGCGCCGGACTGGCAAAACTGGGGACGAACCTGCTCCCGCGAGAGATACTTACGCAACGTTTGATTCGCGAGAAAAAACCATGGACGGCCGCCGGGGTGGGCGCGCTGCTGCTGGCTTGCTCGTTCAATTTTTTCTTCCGTTACAACACCTGGTATACCGTCAACCCGGAACGGCCGACCGATGGCATCAATTGGCAGCAAGCACAGAGCGAAGTTGGAACGGTCAAATCGCTCAGCGATACCCACCTCAAGAAAGACACCGAACTCGTCGCCAAAATGACCCTGGAAAAGGCCGTCGGGGAAGAGGTCGCCGGCAATTCCGACCGCCGTCTGGCATGGATGGAAATGCTGACTGCGGTTACGGCCGGGTTGCCGCCCCGGACTCCCGGCGTGGACCCGCTGCGCATCGAAGACCCTGCGAAAATTCCGTTCGCCGACCGCCAGGATCTGCACTTTGAATACCTGGAATCGGAGCACTTCCCCGAGCTGAAAACCTGGTTTGCCGAAGCGGTAAAGACCAGTTATTCGCAAGGCAAGGACCAGATCGAAATCGAAATGAACAGGGAAGGGATACCGATTCCCGTCGCCACGCCTGCCGTTGGCGTGCCCGCCGCAGGGCAGCCCGCGCCAGGACAGCCCGCCGCAGGTCAACCCGCCGCAGGTCAACCCGCCGCGGCGCCGACGGGCGGCGCCATGGCAGGGGCCATTGTTGGCCCGGAGCGGGATGGTTGGGTTGTCGAGCTCAAGGGCTATCATTATTACAACGGCGATGTGGAGTCGGGTGGCAATATTCACGTCTATCGGACGTTGATGCGGCATTTAATGTACGGTTCGGTCACATTGCCGCGGGACCCCGCGAACCTCGATCCACAGAAAGCGAACGAGACCATCGAGTTCTCGTTGAAGGAACTGGGCATCAAGTTTCCGGTGATGATCTCGAGCGAAAAGCTGCAGGACGAAATCGTCCCGAATCCGCTCTACGAAAACCCCTCGGGTGGCGGTGCCGGCGGTGCCGGTGGCCCGGGCGGTCTCGGCGGCATTGGCGGCGCTAGTGAACCGGGAGGTGTCGGTGGCGGCGCTGGCGCAGCGGGCGGACCCGGAAATGCCGCGGGAGCCCGTCCCGGGGCGGGCGGCAACCGGCCAGCGGCCGACGACGGCGAGGAAGGCAGCGAGAAGGACGAAAAGAAAGTGCCTGCGACCTTCTCCGTCAAGCGATTTGACTTCACGATCCAGTTCGTCTGGCAGCCAGTTCCGTTGACAGCTCGAATGGAAAACAAGCGCAAGGCGATGGAGGCGGCGAAGGCGGCCGCCGCAGCGCAGCCCGCCGACGCGGCAGGCGCCGTGATGCCCAATGCTGCTCAGCCCAATGCTGCTCAGCCCAATGCTGCTCAGCCCAATGCTGCTCAGCCCAATGCTGCTCAGCCTAATGCTGCTCAGCCTAATGCTGCTCAGCCTAATGCTGCTCAGCCTAATGCTGCTCAGCCTAATGGTGCTCAGCCTAATGGTGCTCAGCCTAATGGTGCTCAGCCTAATGGTGCTCAGCCTAATGGTGCTCAGCCAAATGGTGCCCCACCCGATGCGGCCCCGCCAGATGGTGCGGCGGCGAATGGTGAGGATCCTGATGAACCCGAAGACGTGCCGTTGCCAAATGGCGGCGCGCCCGCGAGTGGCAATCCCGGGTCGCCGCCGAATCCCAATGCAGGACAACCCTAGTTGTTCAACCATCATGGATGCGGTTCCCGTGAGAACTGCCGTAGGATTTAGTCGAATCGAGCCAAATCGCAAGGTGAAACAGTCATGGATCAGGTCAAGCTAGTTTTGCGACAAATCGCCAAACACCGGTTCTGGGTTGTCTCGGGAATCGTGGCACTGGTTGGGCTCATCACCTGGTACCTTGCCTATTCCAATCTGACGCAGCAATTTAATGACCGCGCGGCAAAAATCGACGGCGACTACAACACGTTGAAGTCGGTAAAAAGCAACACGAATCATCCCAACGATTTTTCCCATACGCTGATGACGAAGAACGTGGACTCGACTTCGCAGTCGGTGCTCGAAGCGTGGCGCACGCAGTACGAGAACCAGAAGTCGGTATTGGTTTGGCCCATCGACCAGTTGAAGCCGGACTTTGACGCGGCGGTGCGGAACCTGCGACCGATCGAAAAGGTCGAACGCAATTTTGAGATCGCTCGCGGGCTGCGCGAACGCTATCGAAATTATATTGAGCTCGTATTGCCCAACCTGGCAACGATCGTGCAGTCGCCCTGGTTGGCAACAGCCGGCAAGGGGAGCAACATGGGTGGCGCGGGGATGGGGGGCATGGGCGGCATGGGTGGCGCCGGCATGGGTGGCGCCGGCATGGGCGGTCAGCGACCTGGAGGTGCCGGTGGCATGGCGCCAGGTGGCGCGGGAGCTCCCGGCGCCAGTGACGATGCCGCCGCGCAGTCCGACTACGTTGTATTTTGGAATGCCTCGAATCAGACCGCGATCGCACGTCGCTTCGATTGGACCAGCGAAATTCCCACGACGATGCAGATTCTCTATGCGCAGGAAGATTACTGGGTAATCGACGCATTGTTGGGAGTCATTGCCAAAACAAATGAGGGGGCCGACGCCAATTACAAAGCGGCAGTCAAACAGATCGATTCGATCGATATCGGTGCCAGCGCGGTAACCGGATTTGGTGGACAGGTGTCGCGCGGGGGATCCCAGGGCGGCTTTGGCGGCGGAATGGGCGGCGGCGGCGGAATGAGCGGCGGTGGCGCAATGGGTGGCGTCAGCGGTCCCGGCGGCGGAATGGGCGGATCCAGCAGCCCAGGCGGAGGCATGGGTGGTATGGGAGGTATGGGAGGATCGAGTAATCCCGGCGGCGGCATGGGTGGAATGGGCGGCATGGGAGGCATGGGTGGCGGCGGTGGAGGCATGGGTGGCGGCGGCGGCGGAATGGGTGGCGGCGGCGGTGGAATGGGCGGTGGCGGTGCGTTGGGTAATATCGGCAGCGGTGGCGGTTCGGGAAGTGGAGGCACGGACGTGCGCTACGTCGACGAGAAGCTGAAGCCAATCGACGCGAATCGCTTGCGTACCGCATTGACCTCGACCAATCCCGACGATGCCTACCTGAAGGTTGCCAAACGGATGCCGATCCGTTTGCAACTGCAAATGGACCTGCGCAAGATCAATCGATTGCTCGCTGAATGCGGCAATAGCCGGTTGCCCGTGGAAGTGCGTCAAGTGCGGCTGAATCGAGGCGCCAGTGGCGGCAGCATGGGCGGCGGTGCCGGCGGCATGATGGGTGGCGGCGGTGCAGGCGGGATGATGGGTGGCGGCGGCATGGGTGGTTTGGGTGGACTTGGTGGAGGTGGCATGGGCGGAGGTGGCATGGGTGGAGGTGGCATGGGAGGCGGAGCGCTGGGTGGCATGGGAGGTGGTGGTGCGATGGGCGGAATGGGAGGTGGTGGCGGTGGCATGGGAAATTCCAACAGCCGTGCGCTCACAATTTCCTATGACGGGCCCGTCGAAATTTACGGGCTCATCTACCTTTTTAACCCGCCCAATCAACCCGCACCGACCGGTGCCCAGGCTGGGAGTGCCGCGGCGACGAACGTGCCCCGTAGTTAGCGGACGACCCCCTGGGCGGACAACAGCGCGCAGCGGTCGTCGATGCGGGGTCCAGGCGAAGTGGAATCGGGCGAAGCAGTGACACGGCAAGGCGAGCGAGCCGCAACGGCGGCAGCTGTGCCAACGGCAAACGGACTCATCGAGTTGGAGTAGATCATGAAGAAGCCAAAGTTCTCGTTCGGAGAGCAGGGATTCAAAGGATTTCTGGCGGCGCATGTCGAGAAGATTGTGCTCGGATTCGTGATGCTGCTGGTCCTTTATTTCCTGTACTCGGGCTATAGCCTCGAAGGATATAACGCCATCAGAACTCCTCGGCAACTGAAATCGCAGACCGAAGAAACCCGCCAGTTCGTGTTGACCGACACCGCGCTGAATCGCATTAACGGCGACGAAAAACGCGCGATTATTCGCGATCATAAGGAGCGTGCGGAAAAAAGTCGCAACGCGACTTCGGGCGCCGATTACCCGGTGGGGACTATCAACCAGCCCAATTTCGCCAACAAGAATCGCCGCGGCGATGTGAAACTCCTGGCGGCGGAGTCGGTCGAAGTGCGTTCCTTCCTGGTTGCCATGCTGCAAAACAATGAAGACGCCGAGGAAGATCCCTATGCCAAAGATGGAACGCCTTCCCCCCGGCCTTCAACTAAGAAAACGGACACGAAAAAGGGCGAAAGTGGTCCGGCAGGAGGTATTCCTGGCGGGCTTCCTGGAGCGGGGGGCCCCGCAGGTGGACCGGGCGGACTTGCGGGGGGGGATGGCGCCGGCATTCTCGGCGGTGATCCGTCCAAAGAAAAGAATAAGAAAGACCGCAAGAAGGGTGGCAACCCATTCGACGGCCTGGGAAATCAAAAGGGTAAGGACGGCAGTGGACTCGGCGGTGGCATGGGCGGTAATCCCGCGGCAAGTGGTCCCCGCCCAAGCAAATCGTACATGGATCGGTATGTCGACTGGTCGCCAGGCAAGCAGATGATGGGAGGCCGCATGCCGGGACAGCAAGCCGAGTCGTTCGGCAAGACCCAATATATCGTCTCCATCATGGCGCTGGTGCCGTATGAGAAACAGGTGGAGGAATATCAGCGTGTATTCACGGACAGTAGCGATTACGAACCGACGCGCGACAGCGGTCCGCGTTACTCGGACGTGATTGTCGAGCGGGCGGAAGTACCCAGTGATCCTAACGAACCCCTGAACTGGACCCGCATCAAGAGGAATCGTTATCGCAACCTGGTAAGTACCTGGCCGCAGAAAATGCCGGAAATTGCTGATCCGAGATACGTCGATCAGTACATCTCATTGCCACTACCTCCAGCGATGTTGATCGATCCGGTGAAGTTCGGCCTCCATTCCCAGATTCCTCAGGCGAATTCTGTCGTCGATGTGGCAGAACCACAGAGTCGACCCAAGAAAAGGTCGAGTGAGTCGGATGACGATGAAAACACTCCTTGGGCGGATGATACGGGAGGACCCGGCGGCATGGGCGGTGGCGGTTTCGGAGGCGGTGGCGCACTGGGTGGTGGCGGCATGGGTGGAGTCAGCGGCCCCGGCGGCGGCATGGGCGGCATGGGCGGCAAAGGCGGTGCCATGGGTGGCGTCAGCG
>Ga0233425_10001142_pt1 | contig 61936 bp, 73 predicted proteins | sample Watercolumn_Towu_2_FD_181712 | JGI IMG/M metagenome (GOLD analysis project Ga0233425, IMG submission 181712) | Freshwater microbial communities from Lake Towuti, South Sulawesi, Indonesia - Watercolumn_Towuti2014_140_MG | ecosystem: Environmental > Aquatic > Freshwater > Lake | place...
CAGTCAAATCAGTCAAGGCTGCAACAATGAGGGACTCGTTTTCTGGAGATGGAATCGATGTACTCATTATCACAAAAGAAGGATCAAAAGAGTTCACAGAAAAACTTTAGACCAAAAACTAGAGTTTATTTTATTCTAAAATCCAATTTTTACTCAAAAATACCATTAAACACTACATAATCAGTAAATTTTCTTGATTAAAATTACTAACAAAACCATTGTAAACTACAACATCTACTTGGTCTACTTTCTCAATCCTAGACAAAAAACCAGGATTTAGTCAATCCAAGTTCAATTTTGACAGTTCTAAGGACTAATTCTCAGCTTGTCACATGGTGAAGATAATGTGTAAGCGGTTCTGAGCTTATTTGTTATTAATTAAATAGAAATTTGTTATCCTACAGTAAAATTAGGGTTTGATTCATCGGTTTCTTTTGATAATATCTTGTTCATGAATCCTCATCTATTGCTAAGGCCTTCTTAGAGCATTTTTTGGCCTCTTCATATCTTCCCAGTTCGAGTAATGCAAGTTCTTTGTTTTTTAATGCAAGAATATCATTCCCATCAATTGCCAAGGCCTTCTCATAGCATTCTATAGCCTCTGGATATCTTCTCAGTCTGAATAATGCATATCCTTTGTTGTTTAATGCAAAAATATCACTCCCATCAATTGCCAAGATCTTCTCAAAGCATTCTATAGCCTTTGGATATCTTCCCAGTTTGAATAATGCAGCTCCTTTGTTGTATAATGCACCGATATTATTCCCATCAATTGCCAAGGCCTTCTCAAAGCATTTTATGGCCTCGTCATATCTTCCCAGTTTGGATAATGCAAGTCCTTTGTTGTATAATGCAAAAATATCATTCCCATCAATTGCCAAGGCCTCATCACAGCATTCTATAGCCTTTGGATATCTTCCCAGTTTGAATAATGCAGCTCCTTTGTTGTATAATGCAAAAATATCATTCCCATCAATTGCCAAGACCTTCTCAAAGCATTCTATAGCCTCTGGATATCTTCCCAGTTTGAATAATGCAAGTCCTTTGTTTTTTAATGCATCAATATCGTTCTCTTTTTTATTAAAAAAGCTCATTCATTATCAACATTCAAGTACGATTCGTCTACTTGACCTTCGTGATACGCAAGTGTTAAAAAATCTTATTAATTACCTATTTTGTGGAACCTACTCGACTTCCCGATCTCAGACAAATCAAATCTTACAGGAAATCTCTTGGAATCACATTGATCCAACTTGAAAAATGTTCTGAGGTAAAACGTTCCTTATTAAGAAAAATTGAAGACGGTGAAACTTCAACTAGCTACGAAAAGGCATCCAAAATATTTTCTTGGATCAAACCATTGAAGATTTCTTTGTTTCTTTAATTCATATTTTTCATTACTCTCTGAATCAATGCAGTCGAATAAAATCCCATTATGTCGAATAAGATTATTTTTAAAACAACTTAGAATTTGTTGTTCTTTTCCACCTCTTCCTTTGAAATTTAGTTTCTCTAAAATTTCTTTATTGGGTTTTAACAATATGATGCGTTTCAATACATAATTTCTTAAACATTATCCAACAAATCATACCGTTCAACATGCTGTGGAGCTAGGAAGTTTTTGACGCCTGAAGAGGGGGCGTTCTATTTTTACAGAAAAACTTTAGACCAAAAACTAGAGTTTATTTTATTCTAAAATCCAATTTTTACTCAAAAATACCATTAAGCACTACATAATCAGTAAATTTTCTTGATTAAAATTACTAACAAAACCATTGTAAACTACAACATCTACTTGGTCTACTTTCTCAATCCTAGATTGGCCTTCTTAAAGCATTCTATAGCCTCTGGATGTCTTCCCAGTTTGGATAATGCAAGTCCTTTGCCGTATAATGCACCAAAATTATTCCCATCATTTGCCAAGATCTTCTCATAGCATTCTATAGCCTCTGGATATATTCCCAGTTCGAATAATGCATCTCCTTTGTTGTTTAATGCAAAAATATTATTCCCATCAATTGCCAAGACCTTCTCATAGCATTCTATAGCCTCTTCATATCTTCCCAGTTTGAGTAATTCAAATCCTTTGTTGTTTAATGCATCAATATCGTTCTCTTTTTTATTAAAAAAGCTCATTCATTATCAACATTCAAGTACGATTCGTCTACTTGAACTTCTCGGTGCTAGCTTACGGTATTTCCACAAAGTTTAGATCAAAGGTTACCTCAGCAACCCCAATGAAAACCGTGTCTACCAAGATAGATCTAGAAATACAATCCTAGACAAAAAACCAGGATTTGTTCAACCCAAGTTCAAAATTTTATTCATAAAATAGTGGACAAAAAACTAGAATTTTTGTTATTTTTCTGGGTAAATCAGCAACCAATCATTCTTTGTCAGGTAGTTTAACTCGTGTTTTTTGTGAAAATCTGCGATTTTTTTTGTCCTGGATTATCCTAAAAGGGCCTGCATTATCACAGGTCTTGCAAATAATGGCATATCTACCTGGACTTGAAAGATCCTCGAAATTTTGACTAGTCACTTCATCCACGCTTGGCTGTAGTTTTTCGTCTTTGGCTGTAGTTGGCTGAACTTGGCTGAACTTGGCTGAACTTGTGTTTTTTTGGTCAAATTCAGTTTGTTCAGTTTGTTCAGTTTTAGCCTCAGTCACTTCATCCACGCTTGGCTGTAGTTTTTCGTCTTTGGCTGTAGTTGGCTGAAGTTCAGCCAGATACAGCGATTTATCAAAAACTACAGTTTGTTCAGTTTTTGCCTCAGAATCAGTGTTTTTGGCTTCTTTAAGGTCGTCAACGTGGTCAACGTGGTCAGCTTTTGCCTCAAACTTGGCTGTAGTTGGCTGAACTTGTGTTTTTTTGGTCAAGTTCAGTTTGAACCGTCTTTAGCCTCTCAATTTCAAACTTTAACCTGTCAATTTCCGCCTGCAATCCTGTCCTTGCGGCGCTGATAGTAGGCTTTGTACTTGTCCTTGTTGCGTTCATAGTAGGCTTTGCGATACACTACAAACTTGTCCTTATTGCGCTCACGGTAGGCTTTGTCTTTCGCTGCAATCTTATCCTTGTTGCGCTCACGGTAGGCTTTGATCTTATCCTTGTTGCGCTCATAGTAGGCTTTTCTATTCGCTGCAATCCTGTCCTTATTGCGCTCATAGTAGGCTTTGATCTTATCCTTGTTGCGCTCATAGTAGGCTTTGTTATACAACCGTCTTTAGCCTCTCAATTTCAAACTTTAACCTGTCAATTTCCGCCTGCATCCTGTCGTTTGTGTTTTTCTGCGAAAAGTTTCTCAGTTCTGGCGATATGGTTAACATTGGCTCGGCTTTGGCTTTGTTAATTTGAATATGGTTTGAATGTCTTGCAAAGTAAGCTCGTATAACTCCTCTTTTATCTTGGCTGAAAACTCTAAAGGTTCTTCAAAATCCTCAAAATGAACCTTGACCCTACTAAAACGCAATAATCTCTTAATTCTAGATACTCTTTGTTTGATCGTTGAAGTAAGAATACCTTTCTCATATTGCCAATTTATCCAGTTTTGAATAACACTTCGTGTCTTCTGATCTAACTTGTCACCCTTGAACAGTTTAAGCTCCTCTAAAACCTGCTCTGTGGTCTTTTCATAGTATTCTTTACAAAAATCCTCAAAGTTCTTGTTTGTCTTTTGTATTCCGTTTTGAGTGTTATTTGACAATCTCTTTATTGTGTCCTCAAACGTCTTTTGTTTTTCCCTTGTATCTAGGAACGAAGCCACGTCATCAGATGACACGAGTACCTTAAAACTCTAGTTATTGATATAGAATTTACAGAAAAACTCTAGTCTTTTAACGATTTTTTGATTTCCCAATACTTGTCTGAAATATAGTGAAGATTTTCTATTGCGATTCCCTTACTCATGGTTTCCATCTCTTTGCTTGACACAAGTGATCTGCCAACAGCGAGGAATTTCTTTTGAGATTCTTCCACAATACACACAAGTTGATCTTTTTCAAACTCTGTGAAACTGCGAATGCCAGGCCTCATGACGTTTGCACCGTTGCACATGAACTTGACTGCGCCCATGTCGACTGTCACGCTTGGGAATTTCTTCAGCGTCTCTGTGTCGGACAGAAACGGCAAATACATTTGCCCTATCTTTAACGCGGTGAGCCCTTCGCCCATTATGATTTCTGCATTTTCCTCAAGCTCATAGATCTTGAGGTTTTTTATTTTTGGCAGCTCCATCTTCCACTGCGCGTTTATCTCCTTTAGCACGTTTGCAGTGTCTGATTTTGAGATTAGGTTTGATTTCAATCCCTGAGGATCTCCTTGCGTATATCTAGGAGATCCCTGAGTATGGCACTTGCAGTTTCCGTTCCACCTGCGCCGCGGCCTATGATGGTCTGAGTCCCAGAGTGCTCCGAGGTAAATGAAATTGCGTTCAGGGTTCCATTTACGCAAAGGGGATCGTCTATTGGTATCTCTCTTGGGCTGACAATCAACTCCTTGTTGCACGAGGCAATCAGCTTTATTGCGGCGTTGTTCTTTGCGGCCTTTTTGACATCCTCGCTTGTGACTTTGCGTATTCCTGTTCTCTTTATGTCTGGCATGGTGACCTTCATGCCCATGATCCAGTTGGCCAAAATCACAAGCTTTGCGGCAGCGTCAAACCCATCCAAATCGAGCGATTCGTCTGCTTCCACATATCCTTTGGATTTTGCGTCTTTGAGGGCTGCAGCAAAGCTCATCCCGCGCGCCATGTTTGTCAGGATGTAGTTGGTCGTTCCATTGAGTATGCCTGCAAAAGACGTTATCTGCTCTCCACGCAAGCTGTTTTTTGCGTAATCCAAAATCGGCGTCCCCCCGCCAACAGTCCCAGAAAATCTAAGCAGGACGTGGTTGTATGTTGCAAGCTCCATCAGTGATGGAAACGCAAGTGCGAGTGGCCCCTTGTTGACGGAAATGACGTGCATGCCCCTTTTCATTGCGGCAATTATGTGCGACATGCCAGGCTCTGCATCCTTGTAGTTGCTAGCAGTGGTTTCAATTAGGACATCTGCATCCGTATTGTTGATTATCTCGAGGCCAGAAAGCGGTTTTTTTGATTTGCCATAGTTTCTTACAGTGCCGTACTTCTTTTTTATCTCGACTAGCTTGTTTAGATCAAGGCCTGGTGATTCGGTAATCCCTCCTTTGGTGTCGAACACTCCAACAATTCTCGGCATTATGCCGTACTTTGCATACAGATCGTCTGATCTTGATACAAGTAACTTTGCAAAACTCTGTGCTACTGTGCCGAACCCACAAATAATTATGCGCAATCTATTCTACCTCTATTTAGTGAACCAAACATCTCAAATGACTTGAATAGATCCCGATTTATTATTTCTGCTTATTTGCTTGCTTGTCAAGCTTCAATGAAATTGAATTAATGCAAAACCTGTTTCCTGTTGGTGCAGGGCCGTCTTCAAAAACGTGTCCCAAGTGCGAGTCGCATTTTGCACATAATACCTCCGTCCTAAGTACGCCGTAACTTGAGTCCTTTTCGTATCTGAGACTGTCTTGGTGAACTGGTTCAAAGAAGCTTGGCCAGCCAGTGCCAGAGTCAAATTTTGCGTTGGAGCTAAACAGCTCATTATCGCAACAAGTGCAGCGGTAAATCCCATCATCTTTGCAATAGGTGTACTTGCCGGTAAATGGAGGCTCGGTATCCTTCATCCTGCATACATCAAACTCGTCTTTGGTGAGGGTTTTTTTCCACTCTTCGTTGTTTTTTATCATGCGATTCATGAACTTATTTACTCAAAGAGCTATTAGAGTTTTGTTCGAGATCTTTTTTCGGCTATTCTCTTTTCAGACTCAAATCTTTCAAGCTCGTATGACTTCATATCTGCAAACTTGATTATCTCAGAAAGATTTGGGTGAGCCTTTTTTATTGATAAAAACATTTTTTGCGCAACTTGCCTGTAGTCTATGTGGCCCTGAGGTATGGTTCTAAGCTCAATCAGGTGACAGGCCTCGCGCAGATTCAGATTCATAAAAAACGGATAGTTGTATGCAAAGTTTACAACATACTGGGCCTGTTGCGGAAATTTCGCTCTCATGGAATCAAAGACATTCTTTGATGTGTCCATGCAGCCTTTGAATTCTTTTTCAATCCCAAGATCGACTATCTCTTTTGGTACTAGATACCCATGATCTGCAGTCAGCAGCTGTCTTTCCAGTGTGAGCACCCTATGTCGGTGCAAATCCCGAAACATCCCAAAGTTGCCCACTACATCAAAGGTGTACTGGGTCATCTCAAAGGCGCGGGGAGGCCTCTGTCTTCTATTCTGTCTTAGTTTTGCAAACGATGCTATGATGCCTGATTTTGACTTTGCGCTCATCTTCTTGACGCTGCCAAGAATTGCGTCGTACGGAACAGTCTGCTGCTCGTACAAGATGGCAGCCACTATCTTGTCGCGCGCCTTTGCTTCTGACTCGCAGTCTACAAGCTTGACGTGAGCTCCTTTTGATTTTGAGGAAATGCGCTTTACCATCATAGACGGTGCTTTCCTAAGTGATCTAAAGTAATTCTGCATTGCCTGCCCATATTTGTCGTCTGCACGCCTCACGAAGGACTTGATTGTGGTGTCAAGTTCGTTTTTGATTTTTTGCGCAAGCATTCTCTCCTCTTCAAGATCTGAGCTGAACAAAATAGTCAAAAGATACTCGAACGCTCTACCGTTCCCAGACACGCCTACATTTGTGAGCGTGGACGCAGGCAAAAGCCCTCTTAGGATATCGAGTGCCTTTGCCTTGGTGGTCGCATTATAGATCATGGTTGCAGACTTGATGTCTTGCTCGCTTTTTAGATTCGAGAAAGGAATTTCGTTTCCAGCAGATGAATCTTTGAACTTTAGTTTTTCAATTGGTTCTTTTTCTCTGACATACTTGAGCATGGGCTCTATGCTCTTTGAATAGACTTCAAAATCCAAATTGCAACTCTGTTGATATGCATCGGCAAATCTTGAGCTCATGATTGTTGGGTCGCGATAAAACTTGAACTCGCCATTTACTTTTTTATCCCAGGCTACGTACCTGGAAGATTTTTCAAGGTATGACAGGCCGATTCTGCGGTCTTCGATTTTTTTCACTGCGATGTTTGAAATCCCCTCAATTGCAACCTGAGCTATTCCAAGCTCTGCAACAGAGTCATCGCCATACTCGATCAGGACTTTGTTGTAGAATTCTTCTCCGCGACTCTCGTTTGCCAAAAACTCGTCAAGAAAAATACGTCGCATGTTCTTGTCGGTTCTGCTGTATCTTGACATGAGTGCACCGCGATCTACCTGCCGCGGGGTGATTATTGCAAAAACTGAATCATCTACATTGGAAAAATGTTTACGCAAAATCTCTTTTTCTGAATCAGTGTACTCTTCAACCACGACATCAAAGCTTGACTGGGCCTAAAATATACTACTTTCGCTTAATTTGGATCAGATCTTTTGTTGATGAACTACCCTTTGCCTGCCAGCGAAGCAAAACCTCTTTTAGGGCATTTGCGTCCTGTTCGTTTTCGGTGTATAGCAACATTGTAACCCAATGTCCGTTTCCAGCTTTGCCTCCAACCGAGTTCATCCAAAAATCAGTCGGTAGATTTTTCAGCGCTTTGTTGTCCGGATCCCGGCTCAGTTCTACCCAGCGTTTTGAGACAAAATGCAGTATTTGATCTAGTCCGTCTTTGTCAATCATCATTCAGGTTCTGTGACAATTGAATTTTAAAATTGCGAAAATTCTTTGTTAAAATGTTCTTACCAAAACTAGAAAGCTTGTTAACATTTTGCCGGTTATATAAAACGCTCAATCTTCATCAATGAACAAGGACGAAGTAGAGATTATCGGCAAACAAGTCAAGGACATGTACGGAACCCAGATGGGCAAAGTCATAGGCACAATAACCGACATAGATGGCTCCATACAGACGGTGGGAGTCGACTGTGGCGTTGACGGACTACGTCAAGTCCCGTTTGAGCAACTGGTTGTCCAAGGCGATGTCGTAATCTTTATACCAAAATGGAGACTCGATTCACAACGATTCCTAAGAGAAAAAGGACTGACGCTGAGACGACTCAAGGCATTGATTGACATCGTTTCGGAAAACGACGAAATGAGAGAAGACGCGGAAATCATCCACGAAAAATACAAGTCAAAGCTGTCCACACTGGAAGAATTTGAAAAGGAGATCACTGCAAAACTAGCCGCACGTCTAGAAGAATTGAACGGCCAGCTGAAAACAGTCAAGACGTTGTTGTTTGATGCCAAAGTTCAGTTCAAGAGCAATGAAATCTCGGATTCAAAGTACGACCTGATAAGGACGCACACGGGTGAGATAATTGAACACATTGACCACGAAAAGGCGGAAATTCTCAACATACAGAGAAGAATCGCGGATCTGTCGCTTGACGCTGTAACCTCACAAGTAAACCAGAAAGAGCAGATTCAGCAATCCGCAGTTTCTTATCTTGTGACCAACACGACATCCGGACCACAAGTCGAGACTCCACATGCGCCTTCTCAAGAAGACAAAGTTTCAGAGTCATCTGATAATGCAACACATGAGACATCCGAACCACAGCCAACATGCGCAGTTCCTCCCTCGGCCGAAAATAAGGCAGTGACAGCGCGAACGGCAGTTCCACCACCGCCACCCAGCGGTAATTTTGCAAACCAGGATACAAGATCAGACTGGCACGGAAGCATGGAAGCCACATAGAGAAGGCTCAAAATTTCTTTTTTATAATAAACTCGACTGGCAATCTGGTCATCATTTGGCGTCACGGTATTAAACCAGTTTGATGCGCCGATTGTTAACGGGGATCGGCACTAGATAAGTTAACAGTGCCAATATACATAAACCCAATTAATTCACCGTCATACGTGCAAGTATCTCCGATAAATTACGACTTGACATTTGAGCCAAATTTTGGTGATTTCACGTTTTCAGGAAAAGAAATAATCGACATCAAGATGTTAAAACCAGTCAGCAAAATCTCCCTAAATGCAGCAGAATTAAAAATAAAGAGTTGCCATGTTGTGTGGAACGGCCAGAAACTAGGCACAAAAACAAAACTGGATGAAAAAAACGAGACGCTGACGATAACAATCCAAAAAAAGATCAAGGGGCGCGCGCAGGTCATCGTTGATTTTACGGGCGTGCTGAACAACCGTCTGGTTGGATTCTACCGAAGCCAGTACAAAGACAAACAAGGACAGACAAAATTTCTTGCTACTACCCAGTTTGAGGCAGCTGACGCCCGAAGGGCTTTTCCGTGCTGGGACGAGCCTGCGGCAAAGGCGACATTTGATGTCTGCCTGATTACGGAAAAAAACCACACTGCAATCTCGAACACCAACGTGGTCTCAAGGAAAAAACTAGGCAAAAAGACACTGCACAAATTTGCAAGAACACCTGTCATGTCGACGTATCTTTTGTATCTTGGAGTGGGCGAGTTCGAGTTTCTCTCAAGCAGAATAGGTAAAACCACGGTGCGAATCGCAACAACAAAGGGCAACAGCTCAAAAGGCAGATTCTCATTGGACATCTGCAAAAAGCTTCTAAGGGAGTACGAAAACTACTTTGGCGTCAAATACCCACTACCAAAACTGGATCTCATCGCAGTGCCGGACTTTGCATCAGGCGCAATGGAAAACTGGGGGGCAATCACATTCAGGGAGACCATCTTGCTTTATGACCCAATGACATCCTCTACGCAAACAAAGCAGCACATTGCCGAAGTGGTGTCACACGAGCTTGCCCACCAATGGTTTGGCAATTTGGTCACAATGGAGTGGTGGAACGATTTGTGGCTCAACGAAAGCTTTGCTACCTTTATGGCAACAAAGTTTGTCGACAAATTCTATCCAGAGTGGAAGCTTTGGGACCAGTTCCTCGAAGACACCATGAACACCGCAATGGCCCTTGACTCACTGCACTCGTCTCACCCAATCGATGTCAAAGTAAACAGTCCGTCAGAAATCCGAGAAATCTTTGATGCCATCTCGTACGACAAAGGAGGCTGCGTTCTCCGAATGCTTGAGAGCTTTGTCACGGAAAAAATGTTCAGGGCGGGACTGCGGATGTATCTCAAAAAGTTTGCATACAAAAACGCAAAGGGTGACGACTTGTGGAACGAGATAGGCAAAGCGTCAAGGCTGCCTGTCAGAAATATGGTGAATTCATGGCTAAAGCAGGTTGGATTCCCACTGGTTGAGGCGCAAAAACATGACTCGAGGCTTGTTGTCACGCAAAAAAGATTCGTTCATGAAAAGAAAGGAAGGGAGACGGGGATATGGCACGTTCCACTCTCACTAAGCCAGGACGGAAAGACAATCAACAAGCTTGTAACAAAATCACAAGACACGCTTGCAGTAGCAGACTCGCCACTCGTGGTGAATCCAGGACGACATGGATTCTACAGAGTCAAATATTCGTCTGATTTGCTTGCTGATCTGAGTTATCTCATCTTGCAAAAATCAATCCCGCACGTAGACAGGTGGGCCCTACAAAATGATCTGTTTGCACTGTGTGTCTCAGGGGATGGGACCACAAGGGGCTATCTTGATTTTACAGACAACTATGAAAATGAAGACGACTACATCACGCAGTCGAATGTTGCAGGAAACCTATACTATCTGTATAACAAAACAAGAACTGAACCGTTTTCCTATGAAATCAAAAACACGACACACAGGTTCCTAAGAACACTCCATTCGAATCTTGGATGGGACGCAAAAAAAGGAGAGCCACACACAAATGCTCTCTTGCGCGGATTCGTCCTGAGTGCTCTTGGCAAGCTAGATGACGAGGAGATCATTGACGAGGCAAACAAAAGATTCGCAGCGTACCTAAAGAACCCGGTGTCTCTGAATCCCGACATACAGGACACGGTGTTTTCAATTGTTGCGTGGAGCGGCGATTCGAAAACATACGGCAAACTACTTTGTCTATACCGTAAAGTCAGGACCCAGGAAGAAAAGATGCGTTTTCTTGGGGCACTCTGTAGCTTCAAGGACGCAAAATTGCTCAAAAAAACACTGGACTACTCGCAGTCAAAAGAGGTTCGCTCACAAAACATGCATGTGCCAATAATGAGGGTTGCCGCAAATCCATACGGAAAGGAAATCCTCTGGCCATGGCTGAAAAAGAACTGGAGGTCACTCCGAACCAAGGTGGGTCCAGGAAGCCCTCTTCTTAACAGAATGGTCGCAAGCATATCGTCGGTATCTGACTCGTCTATGGAAAAAGAAATCAGGGCATTCTTTAAGAAAAACCCGACACCTGGAACAGAAAGGACACTGGAGCAAACGCTGGAAAGAATCAGAATCCACACATCATTGTTGCAAAGAATGCGACAAGAATTCTCTTGACATGAACAAGAAAATTGTACTTGCGGCCATTCTGACAATCATTGCATTTGGGGTTGGCATATCTATATCACAAAGTATCACAGTACAAGAAAAATACTCCAAGGTTTTTCATCTGGATGCAACGTTTTATGCAGACAAAAAATATGTCGAGATCGCCTTTTCTGACGAATCACAAAAAACAAACAATGCCGTATTGGAAATTCTTGGAATGGAAAAATCATTTCAGAGGACCTTTGATGGCGCTAGCTTCAAAATCACCGTTCCGTTTGATGACGAGCCGCAGTACGGTTGGAAGACGATGCCAGTGACGGTGGTGGCTGATCATGCGGAGTTTGGAAAAATCGGAATAAAAACCGACATACACGCTGAAGGAAAAGAAAGCGGGATAATATTCACAGAGCTCTAGTTTTCAACAAGAATTTATTGTAGAGTAAAAGAATAACAATGCTTGGAATTACTGGCAGATCTAAAAAAGGGAAAACGGGGAGCAATAGCAAAAGCAATCTCAATCATAGAAAACGATGAAACCAAGGCAAGAAAAATAATCAAAAAAATTTTTAAAAGTACTGGCAACTCGATCATAATTGGTATCACAGGACCAGCAGGCGCAGGAAAGAGCTCGCTCATCAACAAAACTTCGCTTGCACTAAAAAAACTCGGCTTCAAAGCAGCTGTTTTGGCAGTGGATCCTACCAGCCACATCACTGGAGGTGCAATTCTGGGTGATAGGGTGAGAATGACCGAGTCCACAGACTCTGGAACGTACATCCGAAGCATAGCGTCACGCGGAGCTACGGGCGCAATATCTCGCTCAATTCGAAGCAGCATCAGGATTTTAGAATATGCTGGATTCAACCCGATAATAATTGAAAGCGTCGGCGCAGGCCAAACCGAAGTAGAGATTGCGAATGTTGCAGACATAACGGTCGTGGTGTTCAACCCACATACGGGGGACAGTATCCAGACAATAAAGGCGGGAATAACCGAAATCGGCGATATCTATCTTGTGAACAAAAGCGACCTTGATGGAGCATCACAGCTTTTTGACTCTGTAAAAGAGTTCATAGGGATGACTGAGAAAAACCCGATAATCTTGCAAACATCGGCTACAAAAAACAGAGGAATAGACGAGTTTGCAAAAAAGCTGGTTGATCTGATGTCAATAAAGAAAAAATCAAAAAAAGAACATGACAGAATGCGTCTTGAAGTTGAGCTCAAAGATATTGTTTTAAATAATGTGAAAAACAAAATTGATCTGGTCTTGGAGTCTGACAAAAATTACTCTAAATATCTAAAAAAGCTTCAATCGGGGGAAATGGATCCGTTTGAGGCAGCAGACAAGATATCTAGCTCTATACTAAAGTGATGATATGGCGCAAAAAGAGATTGAAAAACAAAAAGAGCTTCTCACCGACTCTAACATACCTGTAAAAAGAATTTACCATCGAACAAAAAAGCTTGCAAAAGAGGACGCCGGCAAATATCCGTTCACAAGGGGCATCCACTCAGAAATGTACCGAGAAAGACTTTGGACCATGCGTCAGTATTCGGGTTTTGGCGATGCAAAGCAGACAAACGAGCGCTTCAAATTCATGCTGCAAAAGGGACAGACCGGTCTTTCCATGGCATTTGATCTGCCGACGCAAATAGGCCATGATCCTGACGCGCCACAAGCGGAAGGCGAGGTGGGAAAGGTAGGCGTGTCGATTGCGTCACTCAAAGACATGCTTACAGCATTTGACGGGATTCCTCTGGGAAAGGTAAGCTCGTCAATGACAATCAACTCTACCGCATCAACGCTTTTGGCATACTATATTGCAGTTGGGGAATCACAAGGATTCTCAAGTGAGCAGCTCAGGGGAACCACGCAAAACGACATACTCAAAGAATACATCGCAAGGAACACCTACATCTATCCACCACAACCGTCGATGAGGCTGATTGGTGACATGATTGCATACTGTGCAAAACACGTTCCACAATGGTATCCAATTTCCATTTCGGGATATCACATGAGGGAGGCAGGCTCTACTGCAACACAAGAGGTCGCATTCACAATTGCCAACGCAATTGCATACATCCAGACGTGTCTTGATAGGGGACTCAAAATAGATGACTTTGCACCAAGGCTGTCATTCTTTTTCTGCTGCACTATTGAATTCTTTGAAGAAATCGCAAAGTTCAGAGTGGCAAGAAAAGTGTATGCAAAGATACTCAAAGACCAATTCCACGCAAAAGACCCAAAATCAATCCAGCTCAAGTTCCATACCCAAACAAGCGGCGAATCGCTGACTGCGCAGCAGCCAGATAACAACATAGTCCGAGTTGCAATCCAGACGATGGCAGCAGTGCTTGGCGGTACCCAGTCACTCCATACCAATTCCAGAGATGAAGCACTTGCTCTTCCAACTGCAGAGTCTGCCAAAATTGCACTAAGAACACAACAAATTGTGGCACACGAAAGCGGCGTCACAAAGACAGTGGATCCGATGGCAGGCTCGCACTACTTGGAGTATCTGTGCGATGAAATAGAGGACGGTGTTTGGAAATATCTAAAACAAGTAGAAAAGATGGGCGGCGCTCTAAAGGCAATTGAAAAAGGATTCTTCCAGTCAGAAATCAGGCAGAACGCATACAGGCTCAAAAAAGAGGTTGACTCTGAGCAGAGAGTGCTTGTCGGTGTAAACAAATTTGCTGACGAATCAGAGGCAAAGCCAGAGTTGTTGAGAATAGATGACTCTGTAGGCGAAAAGCAAAAACAGGCAATCAAGAAACTGCGCGCAGAACGCGACAGCAAAAAAGTAGAATACGCGTTATCAAAGCTAAAGGCGGCCGCAGAGAAAAATGACAACTTGATGCCGTTCATCTTGGACTCGGTCAAAGTGTATGCAACCACCGGAGAGATAAGCAACACATTCCGCGAAGTCTTTGGCGAGTACAGGCCAAGGGAGATATTCTGATGAAAATTGATCATATTGCAATTGCGGTAAACAACGTAGAGACGGCAGCAAAGCAATATCAACAAGCACTAGGCGTGGACAAGGTGATCTTTGAGACAGTCGAGTCAGAAGGAGTCAAGCTTGCAATCATAAAACTGGAAAATGGGAGAATCGAGCTGATGGAGCCTACAAGAGACGACAGCCCGATAAAGAAATTCCTGGAAAAAAAGGGTGAGGGGTTGCACCACATGGCTCTTGCGACAAACGACATCGAAAAAGAATACCAGCGGATGGAGGGATGTGGCATTCAGTTTTTAGGTAAGATACGTGACGGCTCGGAGGGAACGAAAATCACTTTCATCCACCCAAAGTCATTGAATGGTGTCTTAGCAGAGCTCTGCTCACATCCACACTAAATTTAGAAAAAACTGTGAGAACCAATCAAAAGAAATTCTCACATGATAACTGTGTGAATTAGTTATAAAGTGATTCTGGTAGATTCGACAAACCTACTAATGATTAGATAACTTGTCTGCAAATTTTCAAAATTACAATTATTCCAATCGCCGATATTTCCTCGTTTACTTCGATCCCAGTTACGCTTGCCATCTCATTTTATTGGAAAATCCATACCGTTGTGTGCTATGGTTTTTTTACCAAAGGTACAAGATCACACTCTAGGAAACTGCGAATCCTGGCTAGGCTAGCAACGGGCAATATGGCATTTCCATAACTCTATTTTGGGTATTCTACCAGTTTCCTTAAATTTTTTCAAAAGTAAATGTATGTGTTGTCCATTTACAAATTTGCCGAAGACAAATCAAGGCTGTTTGCGGCCGTCATACTGTCGGTAATTGGTATACTGATTGCTCCAATCATGCTGCCTAATCTGTTTCATGGCGCGCATTTTGTTCACATTGGGCTACACATAGGTGGAATGGTTGCGGCAGTCTTCCTGACGATGGTCACAGTTGTGGCGTATGCAAAAATGAAAACAAAAAGACTACTTTTCACATCAATTGCATTTTCATTCTTTATTGCGGCCGAATCTGTTACTCTTATTGATATCACGTGGCCTTTTACTTACTATGTTGGGCTGATCTCACTTCGCGAAATAGAACACATACTAATTATATCGATGTTGGGCATATTCACATTAGCAGTATTTAGGAACGATTAGAATGAAAGAGCGCCCAGAATTGATAATACAGTTGGTAAATGAGAATCCTGGCATTAGATACTCTGAGCTAATGAGAGAAACTGGACTCAAAAATGGTGTCCTGAGCCACTATCTTTCAAAGATTGAGCAGGCCGGCAAAATAATGATACAGAGAACCCCAAGGGTCGCAAGATTGTATCCATGCGGCATGCAGGACGAAGAGACAACAATAATCAAAAACCTTCACAGCTACACATCAAGACAAATCCTCTTGGGACTACTTGAACATGACATGTCATTTAAGGAAATTGTAGAGTGGGCAAAAAAATCACAAGGCACAGTATCAATAGTCTTAAAGAATCTGACGGCAGACGAAATTGTTGCACGAAAACTTTGTGATGACTCTATCATATTTGAAATAATAAACAAGCCACTCGTTGGCCAACTGATTACCAAATACAAGCCAAAACTAATCGAAAGCACTGCAGACAACATATCTGACATCTTTGGTTCACTGTAGGCTGACAGAATATCAAAATAATTTTGATCGTTCTACCAAACCATTAATTAAAAAATATGACAATATTTGCTGTGCAAACAAACTCGCGATTTTAATAGTATTATTGATCTCCATTGGCCTAGCCTGACGATCACAAAGACGCCAAATTAACGAAACCAAAGACCACTAAAAAGTCAAATGATGTTTCAGGCCTTGCCAAATCACTGGAAGTGGACGTGACACTTGGTGGTAAAAAGTCACATCTGAAGCTAACTGAGGATAGAAACCAGAAAGGACGTTACGTGGCAAGCTATACTCCAAAATCAGAAGGATATACAACTGTCCATGTTTATGGAAAAGTAGGAAAAACCGAAATCGAAGCTACACTTCATCCAGAAAAAGTTGTGTCCAAATAGTAACTTTTTTGTCATTCTAGCATCTTTAGTGTGTCGGAAGCAGTGATTATTCCAATTATCTTGCCTGATTTCGCAACGAGAATGCATTTTGAATATCTGATCAATGGAACTAGTGCCTTAGCAGGGGTCTGATGATCCACTATTGGCGGCCTTGCCTCCATTACATCTGCAAGCTGGATCTTTTTCCACGATGATTCGTCGCTGTCTGTAAGATGTTTTACAACGCCGTCCTCTGTTATGACGCCAACAGGTTCACTTCCATTGTAGATTGGAATCTGACTGATGGACATTTTGCGCATTTTATGTATGGCATCATGCAGAGAGTCGGTTGGTTTTAGCTTGATTATTTCCTTACTACATATATCGCCTGCCTTGTTTGGGTCTGATCTCCCCTCCAATGTTGCCAAGCTGTCAAAGAGATGTTTTGCAGTCTCGTAGCTTGGCTGGCTGCGTCCAGACTCTATCTGGTTTATCATGGATGTGCTGACGCCAGTCATCTTTGCAAGCTCTTTCTGCGTTATGCCAAGCTTGGTTCGTGCTTGCTTGATGCTGTCAAGACGTGGTAGCATAAACTTCTTTGAGATGGTGTTCCTATGAAGCTTACTGAGTTTGAACGCTAGTCTTTTGTATATGGGAACAAGTGTAGATGCATCTGGCCAAAGTCGTAAATAGTTCCGGTTCCATCCAATCTGAGATGGACTATAGATTTATCCCAACCATCTTCTATTATGGTTGCCCCTGACAAATACCCTGATCCTCCAACAAGAACTAGTCTCTGTGAAACTTTTGTATCAGAATTATCTTCCTTGATAATCACTTTCACCTCAGTATTTGATACGGGCTCAACTGTATCTATTTTTATTCCTGGAACTGAACTCATTACATGATATGTAGGATCACAATAATGTGGGGGCATTCCGCTTGCAGATTGACACATCTCTTGAATATTAGTAGACATACTGTGTCCCATAGCGCCTGTGGTTACAACATTAGAATATGTTGATGCTGATATCATGTTGACTAGGACTAATGATAATGCAGTAGTGACAATTATGCATCCTGCTGCACCGATCAGAATTTCTTTTGCACAAATCAACTTTGCTCCGTGGCTGAATTTATTGAGTTGGTGTGACTTTCAAATGTGAAAATAGCCATATTCAATAAATTCACTAGTTGAACTAAAAAAGCGAGGATATCAGGTAGAACATGGTCGATTTGCGATATCCTCGCTCTGATTTGGTTGGTCTTGGCTGGTCCTATTCTCGGTACAATAGTAGCCGAATGAACCTAACCAACATGCCCTCTTTAATAAAAAAAGACTTGCGTAGGAATCATACGTGAACATTTTTGGAATGTTGTTCGAAAAAAACACACTAGTTTTCAAACGTACCAAAAAACCACCTCAAGCTACATTGAACATCCTGATTGCCGAGGACAACAAGTTTGCAGCAAGGCAGTACAAGCTGATGCTGGAAAAGAACGGACATCGCGTAGTGACTACTGAGGACGGAAGCGAGTGCGTCAAAAAATATAAAGAGGAGCTCAAAAAGACCGAGTTTGACTCACTTGACGAATCGCCATTTGACGTGGTCATTTTGGATCACAACATGCCAAAGAAGACAGGTGCCAAGGCCGCAAAGGAGATACTGGAAAAAAATCCGAACCAAAAGATCCTCTTTGTTACGGGGTATCAGAGATGGGCAGTGGAGGACGAAACGGACGATCTCATAGAAAAGATAATTCTACTAGAAAAGCCATTCACCATGTCGCAGCTAGAGCGAAAGATAGAGTCACTTGGATGATTTTTTCTTCTTTAATTTGTTTGATTTTCCAACAAGATTTGCCTGTGCAGCGGCAACAATTGCGATTGGGATCCTGTGAGGTGATGCACTTACATATGACACACCTGCATTATGGAAGAACTTGATAGAGTTTGGATCTCCTCCATGCTCACCACACACGCCGATTTCCAGATTCGGCTTGACAGACTTGCCGTTTGCAACAGCTATCTTGACTAGGCTGCCTACCCCGTTCACATCCAGTGTCTGAAACGGGTTTCTCTCCAGGATCTCTTTTTCAATGTACTCTGGGAGGAACTTGCCTTCTGCGTCTTCCCTGCTGAAGCTGAACACTGCTTGTGTGAGATCGTTTGTTCCAAAGCTGAAAAACTCGGCAGTACCTGCAAGCTCGTGTGACGTAAGACAACCACGAACCACCTCCAGCATGGTTCCAAAGTTGATCTTGAGCTTGAGGCCGTGCTTTGACTCTGCTTCTGTCTTCACTCGGTCGTAGATTGATTTTATGTGGTTTAGCTCTGTGATGTTGCTTACCTGCGGAATCATGATCTGCGGGTATGCGTTTACCTTTTGTCTTGCAAGCTCGGCAGCTGCCTCAAAGACTGCCCTTATCTGCATCTCGTAGATTTCAGGATAGGTGATTCCGACGCGTACTCCGCGGTGGCCCATCATCGGGTTTATCTCCGCAAGCTCCTTTGCCCTGGCAAGCACTGTCCTGACTTCCTCCACCTCCTGGGAGCTTCCCTGGCTTTCAAGCCTGTGCGCTTTGTTGATTAGTTCTTCTGGGTTTGGCAAAAACTCGTGCAGCGGCGGATCCAAGAGTCGAATTGTGACCTTGTATCCTTCCATTGCCTTTAGTATCTGAATAAAGTCGCTTTTTTGCAACTCTTGGAGTTTTTCCAAGTGCTGCTTTCTTTCCTCTACTGTCTTTGCCATTATCAGCTTGACAAAGAGCCCTAGTCTGTCAGTTCCATTGAACATTCTCTCTGTTCTGCACAGGCCTATCCCCTGGGCCCCGTACTTTCTTGCAAGCTGTGCGCCATCAGGAGTGTCTGCGTTTGCCCTGATTCCGATTCTCTTTTCTTTTTGGGCCCAATCCAGAATTGTTTTAAAATCGCTTGTTATCTGCGGCTCGATTGTGGGCACCTGTCCGAGGTAGACGTCGCCCTCGCTTCCATCGATTGTGATTGCGTCGCCTTCATGAATCACAATGCCTCCGGCGGTTGCCTGCTTTGCATCCGAATTTATCTTCAGCTCAGAGCATCCTACTATGCAGGGCTTGCCCATTCCCCTTGCTACCACTGCAGCATGCGATGTCTTGCCTCCACGACTGGTCAGGATTCCAACAGAGGCAAAGAACGCAGGAACGTCTTCGGGTTTGGTCTCCTCTCTGATTAGGATGACCTTGGAGTTGTTTTCACCCATGGCAACTGCTCGCTTTACATCAAATACTGCAATTCCGCTTGCCGCTCCAGGTGATGCGGCAATCCCCTTTACTACTTTTTTGAATTCTTTTGATTTTTCATAGTCGATCGTTTTGTGGAGCAGCTGTTCAAGCTGGTCTGGCTGCAGCCTGAGAAGCGCCCTGTCTTTTTTGATTAGCTTTTCTTTTACCATGTCGACTGACGTCTTTATCATGCCGGCTGCATTCATCTTTGCAGACCTTGTCTGGAGCAAGTAGAATTTTCCCTGCTCTATTGTAAATTCAATATCTTGGGGTTCCTTGTAGTGCCTTTCCAGCTTTTTGCAAGTGTTTAGCAGCAATTGATAGCTTTTTGGCATCTCTTTTTGCATCTCGTCCACTGGCTTGGGGGTCCTGACGCCTGCAACCACGTCCTCGCCTTGCGCGTTTACCAGGTATTCTCCAAAGATCTTGTTCGTGCCGTCACCAGGGTTCCTTGTAAACACCACGCCTGTTGCACTGTCGTTTCCCATGTTGCCAAACGCCATTGCGACCACATTGACTGCGGTTCCATCTGCGATGTCTTTTGTGATGTGGTTTTTCTCCCTATACACCACTGCTCGCTCGCCCATCCAGCTGTTAAAGACTGCCTTTATTGCAAGCTGGAGTTGCTCGTCTGGGTGCGATGGGAACGGCCTTCCGGTGACATCTTGGCAAATCTGCTTGTATTGTGATACTATCTCCCTGAGCGACTGCTCGTTTAGGTCGCTGTCTGCGTGGACTCCTTGCTTTTTCTTTGCCTCTTCCAGCACCTGGTCGAACTTTTTGTCATTTACGCAAAAGACCACCTTGCCAAACAACTGGACGAACCTCCTGTAAGAGTCCCATGCAAATCTTGGATTGTTTGTCTTTTTGGTCAGCGCATCGACTGTGCTCTCGTTTAGGCCAAGATTCAGTATGGTGTCCATCATTCCGGGCATTGAAAGCGCAGCACCAGATCGTACGGACACTAGCAACGGGTTTGTGTTAGAGTTCCACTTTTTGCCTGTCTTTCTTTCCAGCTTTGCAACGTTCTTTTTGACTTCGGGCCAAAGCGACTTTGGAACCGTCTTGTTGTTCTGATAGTATAACTTGCAGACATCAGTCGTAATTGTAAATCCTGGCGGCACGGGGAGCTTGATTCGAGTCATCTCGCATAGTCCGGCGCCCTTACCGCCTAGCAGCTTCTTGTTCTTACCGTCTCCCTCATCAAAAAAGTAAACCATCTTCATTTTCTTATCACGGATTTTCCTATCAATTCGGACGTGTTTTAAGCCTTTTCAGTAGATTTTACAGAGTTTTATGATTTGGAATACAATTGTGCAACTGTCAATCTGATAAAAAATGGATTATTTTACAACCAATACGGGAGCACTCGTCTTGTGTAAAACATGATTTGATACGCTGCCAAGAAACATTTCTTTTCCTGTCCCTCTGCCTCTTGAGCCGATCACGACTAAATCATAGTTTCCAGATTTTGCAACCTGAACTATTTTTTCTGCCGGATCTCCAGTTTCGGTCTTGGGCTTAAATTCAACTCTGCTTCTTCTGGCTCTCTCCACAGCATCATCAATTATTGATTCCGTGAATGCGATCTCTTTTTTTCTTTGTTGAGGAGTGAAGCGTATGGCCGATCTTGCAGGAATATGAATCACATGAAGGCCAGTGATGGTTGCTCCAGTCGGCTGTGCAATAGATATTGCTTTTTCCAATCCGCGCATTGAATTTTGTGAGCCGTCTATTGGCACCAAAATTCGCTGAATTTTATTTGTCATTGAGGCAATAACATTAATTTTCTTTATATTGAATTCGCAAATTATCAATGTTGAATTTGAAACTTCGACTATCCATTTACTCTAATGTAAGGACCTTCTAACTTCGCATTGCTTTAGCAAATTCTTCGACAATCTGGCTCCAATTTTTTGCTTTGATGATGCCACTTGCTACAAGTATGCCCTTTGAGCCAAGCTCCATTGCCTTTGAGACGTCCTGGCCTGTGACAATACCTGCACCGCACAGCAGTTTTGTGCTGTTTTTTGCGTCTTTGACTGCTTTGACTGCTTTTGTTATGAGCTCCGGCCTTTCAGTAGATACTGCCTTTCCGGATCCAATCAATTCTGGCGGCTCGATTGCGATATAGTCTGGGTTTAGCTTTGCGTACTTGGCGGCCTCTGGCACATCTTTGACGCAAACGACGGATATCATTTTGAGGTCTCTGAGTCTTTTGACCAGCTCAGCTATGTCTTTTGCAGGGATTCGGTGCTCGCTGTGGTTGACAAGTGAGCCGCTTATCTTGGATTTTTTCAACAACTCTGGAACCACAAAGCCGGTGGTACTCCCAATCTTTGCGGTATCAACGTGCTGCGCAAGTATTGGGCCAGAGTAATTTTTGATGGATGATAGCAGGTGGTGGGGTGGGGCAATGGCTATTTTGATGCCGTGCCTTTTTGCAACAGAGTCTGCAACCGAGGCAAGTTTTGCCGAGTTTGCGCCTGATATCTCGTCATAGTTTTTGTAATTTATTATGAACAATCCATGTGGGATGACCTTTTTGCAATATTTATTGTTTGTAGGGACTCAGAGGTTGATTGGTGACGCGCCCTTCCAAATGAAATTGCACAGAGTAAAGATGTTGTTTGTCATCTCTTCAGAGTTTGTAAACAGTGCGCACTCTGAATCAACATTTTCGTGCAACGTTCCTTTGACTGCGGAATCTGACATCAAAAGCTTGCCTGTGATCGGACAGCTCTTTGAAACGACAATTCTTCCCCTGGATGGGAGCTTGCCGATTCGAACCTCGCTTGCGCCAAACCTCTTGATGAACGGAAGCATTTTTGGCGATGCGTCATCTACTATTAGCCTGACTGTGCCCCTTGCCTTTTGAGTCTGCTTAATCTTTTCTGGAATCGATGTGTGGTACAGCTTTGATACGTCCTCAATACTGGTCACAAGATAGAAAATATCCGTTGTGTTTTCCAAAATTCTCTCTACCTGGGACGTGATGTTTTCAATTCCTTGTATCACACGGAATGTTGGAACTCTCAGTCTGTGGATAGACCATGACCAGATTCCCAGAAATCAAAATAAATCCAAATGCGAGTATTAAAAAAATTCTTTCCGAGTTTTTTTCAAACATTTTGTGTCTCCATAAAAAAGAGAGATGGATTAGCCACTCTGTTGTCCAATGACTACTGTGTTTACGAAAACAGCGCCGTTGGTAGTGGTTAATTTGAATTGAGTGTCTCTTCCTGACTTCATATCCTCATTCAGTGCTAGTACTACACTGACTGTCTGACCTGGTTGAATCTCAGCAACTGGATTATCTACGATACCATCTCCAGGTCCAATTCCACCCAATGTATACTGACCAGCAGTCATTGCAGCAGCATAATTTGCTGGATTGGTAACATATGCATAGGTAGCTCCACCAAATCTTAGTTCAGATATGGTGATTGATTGTACAGAATCATTCTTTACATATACTGCAAGAGACTCATCTGAATTTTTAACTGCGTCACCGTTGTCACCGCCTGTACTAAACGGAACTCCATTTTGATTATTCAAGAGTGGTATTGCTCTTGCATCATATCCGACAATCTTCACTGCCTCGATTGTCGGTCTTCCACTAATCTGAGACGAGCTAAAGAAGTTCTGCGAGTATGCAAAGACGATTGCACCGCCGACTACTGCTATTGCGACTAGCAACAGGGTGGCAATGATTGGCGCTACGCCCTTTCGTGAATGAAGTCGTGTGTTGTTATGTGTATTCATTACATCTGGATAGGTAGGCGTGCTGTTAAGGCGGATGCTGTGCATTAGCTACAGCATCAAGATATAACTAATTCCAGAAGAACTGGTCCAATCCTGTCTGCTTTGGTTTTCCGATTATCGAATCAAAGTCAAGATCCATCGATGATGTAATCTGATCCAGTGTGGATTCCATGAACTCCATGTATTTTGCAGAATCTATCTCGTCTGGACGCGCCATCTCAACCGGTTTTACTCCGGGCTTGTTGAGTATCTTGACATAGGATATGATGTCGCCCCGCTTTATCTCGCGGTGCTGCTCCAATAGTTTTGCTGCCCTGATGTGCTGCGGAACGGTCTTGTCATATTCTGATGGCGCCTTGCTTATCATGACGTTGAATGCAAGATCTGCAATTGGAATCTTTTTTTCCTTTACCTTGACTGCACAGCTTGCAATCTTTTCACTGATTTGTTTTTTGGCATCCTCGAAATCTTTTGCAGTCTGGACTTTGGCAAGAATGTCCAATAATTCGTAAAACAGATTCCTAATGAATGGCGGCGTGTGTGACTTTTTGCCTGTCAGTCCCTTTACATCGACTTTTCCTTCCTTTGTAACGCCAAGATAGTTTTTCTTTCTGTTGCTTAGCACAACATATCGATACTCTTTATCTATCTCCAGATCTACACCATGAATTTTTTTAATATCTTCGATTACTTTGTTTACTTGCTCATGTGTTGTATTTTTGACGAATATGCTGTCTGTATCTCCATATAACACCTCAATTCCGCCTGCTTGACATTTTTTGATTGTTTCCATGATTATGTATCTACCAACCGCAGTTGTTGCCTCCGCAGCGGGGAGAAAATATAATGGAAAAATATCTGCACCCATTACCCCGTAGCTAGCATTAAGGATGACCTTAAGTGCTTGGCTTACTACAGTATATTGTTCTTTTTGCTCTTGCGTCTTTGCCTTTTTTGCCAGACTCTTGTAATAGTTTACACGTAAATCACGAAGGGAGCCAATGAGCATGGATGTGAGGCCATTGTATTTGGTGCAAACCCAGTGATTTGTGTCTGGAATCTTGTTTGTCTTACACTCTTCATGAGAACATCTTACTGTCTCATAGGACAGATTTCTGATCTTAATTATGCTCGGGTACAGCGAATTTCCAGTTACGATAACTTTTCCACGTCTTCTTATTATCAGCGTTGTATTCCGTGTGGCAGCACACCAAACTTTTCCAGCATACTGTTCCTTTATTACATGATTGAATTGTTTTGAAACAACATATGATGATTTTTTATGTCTAAATTCTGATAAGGTGCACAAGTAATACGGAGTTTTTTTTCCAAATCCTTTACTCAACGCATTTCTTATGACGCAGTTATATCCGCATCTTAATGCCAAAAGCTGAAAACTATCAGCTAGAGTCTTGTTTATAGTCGAGTAGACTTTTTCACCACTTTTGTATTCAGAACCATCTGATTCCATCAATCCTCTCAACAAATATTTTAATTCATGTGGTGTAAAATTCAAATATTCTTTTGGTATGTCGCGATCTCTACTATGCGTTTTATCATTCAGTAATTCTTTTAGCGCGTTACGGAATTTGAGATTATGAATTGAAATTGTTACTGAATGTTTTTTCGGTTCCTCGTAAACCTTTGGAGAAAATCCCATCTTCTTTATGATATTACATAAATTCTTAATTTGCTTGACATGCTTATTGTTATCAAATATACTAATGGATCTTTCACTTAGATAGCCATCACCTAGAAATCTACCAAAAAATTCAAACCATAATTTTGTACTAAATGTAAATTCACCAATTCGTATTGTGCGTTGAGATCTACCTATCCATTCACCAAAATGTGGTAATGAAATGTGATATTTGTTGATTTTTTCTATGGGCTCAATCACTAGCTTATCATTCCATTTCCAGTTGTCTCCTCCAACTTTTTTCTGATATACTACTCTGTGTGTTGGAGTAAAAACAAAATCTAGCTTTCTTGGGGTCTTTATTTTATACATCTCGCCTTTGTAATCATATTTGAAGACTTTTTGAACAGGATCGTTTTCTACATTATTGGTGACTAAATTCACTGTTAATCCAATATCGCCTTCTTTCAGTGTTTCGCAATTTTTCCAACCATCTGCTGTTAATATTTCAGTTTCAGTATCAAAACACGCGAAATCCATTACAGTCACACTAAAATGAATGCCTTCGACCGGATCTATTACGAGGCCGCCCCTGTATTTTTTGTCCTTGATTATAGCATCATTTGTCACGCCCTGCGATTTCGAGTCCAGCTCCTCTCTCCTTGGAATTAATGCATTGCGTTGCCTGTGCTCATAATACAAAAGACTACGAATCCACTGCGACACCCCCATTCTTGCGATATCATCAATTGGCATCCTTGCGATTCTTGATATTATTACCAGCAGGTTCATCAGAAGATCATTGTTGAAGCTTGTCAGCCTGTATGTCAGACGCGCGTCGTTGTAACAATAATTGGCAAGCTGATAGTTTGTCAGCTGGTCAAGCTCGACGCCATAGTCAAGCTTTGACTCGTTTAGCAGCGCCAGGGAGACGCTGTTTAGCGAAAAATCGGTGTACTTGTGGCTGAATGCGTAAATCTGGAACGAGCGATTCGACATGGTTCTATACAGGTCGATGTGAACGCCGTGCTTGAGTGTGGCAGAGTCCCTCATCATGTAGAGGGGATTTTCGGAATTTTTGATTCCAAGGCGCTCTGCGCGGTTGTAAAGGTATGGCATGTCAAATTCGTCACCGTTGAACGTGATCACAAACGGATAGCCTGCAATTATCTTGAATGCATCTTCTATCATTTTTTTCTCGTCTGCTTCTGGGTAGAATGTCACCTTGACATCCTGCGGCACATCATTTTGGCCGTCGTTTGAGCCTGTTTTGCGCAGGACAAAGACCTGCTTGAAGCCATCAGAGCCATCAAAGCCAACTGCGGTGACACGTTTTTCTGCAATCTTTGGGTCGGGGATTCTCCCTATCTCTGATTCCACTTCGATATCAAAGCTGAGCCTTCTTATCTTTGGGATTGGCTGATTTAGCAGCTCGGCCCACTGCGTGATGTATTCCTGGAACTCTTTTGTGTTGACAATTCCCTTTGTCGTGTTGACATCAAGGAGCAGGCTCTTCATTGCCATGCTGACTTCTTCGGTAATCTCAAAATTGTGCGGAAATATCTTTCCGTCCCTGATTTCATAGAACCGTCCAACTATGAGGCCCCTGTCGTACAGATAGTTCTCATAGTACTTGATGTCCGACTCCCAGGTCTCGATTATGTTTCTGATGCTCTTGTCAGTCTGCGTTCCTCCGATTGCAAGGGGGTCCGTGACGATGATCTTTGAGACGGTGATTTCCTTGTCTCTGAGAAAGTCCTTTCGCTTCATCTGATCTATTTTGATGATGTCCTTTCTGCCTGCAAGGAACCCGAGCTCGTCTGGACCCAACTTCGAATAACAATACGGCTTGTGGCCCGTCTCGTCTGCCCACAGGATCACCTTTTGCAGATCAGGATTGTAGAATTTTAGGACGGCGGCCTGTTTTTGGTTGTCATATGTGGCCGAAACCAAAAGCGAGGGAGGAAGTGATTTTATCTGCTCCTGGGCCATCTCTTACCTCTTTGGTTCATCAATCAGAGACTTTGCCCATCTGTGGATTTTGTTTTTGTCAAGCGTTATTATCTCGACTCCTGCTTCCTTTAGCAGGTCATAGTCGGTTTCAGGGTATGTGTCGAGGCAGACTATCCTTTTGATGCCTATTGTTATTGCCATTTTGGTGCACTCGAGGCACGGCACAAACGTGGTGTACAAAATGGCGTCCTTTGTTCCTGCCTCTATTCCCATGATTGCGCAGTGCATGATTGCGTTTGCCTCGGCATGGTTGCAAAGGCACCTGTCAAGTGAGGCGCCGGATTCTATCTTGCCCTCCATCCGGAGCTGGCATCTTTTGCAGCCTCCTTCAAAGCAGTTCTTTACGCCTGGCGGTGTTCCATTGTATCCTGTTGCAATCTGGCGGTTGTTTCTGACTATTACCGCCCCTACCTGCCTTGTCATGCAGTTTGAGCGAAGTTTTGCCAGCTCTGCTTGGAGCATAAAGTACTCGTCCCAGCTTGGCCTCTCAAAATTCTTGCTCACAAAAAGATTAGGACAGATATGATATTTAGATGGATCTGTGTGTCTGGCAGACTCGTATTATTTGGAATTAACTAACAAGCTACACTCCACAACTCGAAACTATAAAATGCAAACCTGTCATCCTATGGATCAATTGGAAGATTACATTCAGGACAGATTCGTCAAGCCAAATTCAATAGAGGCAAGAGAATACCAGGTATCGCTTGCCAACCAAGCAAAGGCGGAAAACTGTCTTGTTGTGTTGCCAACAGGCCTTGGAAAGACTGCAGTTGCGTTACAAGTCATTGCGGAATATCTCTCAAAAGGAACCGGCGGCGTTTTGTTTTTGGCGCCAACCAGAGTTCTGGCAAACCAGCACTATGAGTTCCTCAAAGAAAACCTGAACCTTGAGGATGTTGCACTGCTTACCGGCGAGGACACATTGACAAAAAGAAAAAAGCTCTGGGCAAACAGCGTGATATGCGCAACACCGGAAATAACAAAAAACGATCTAGAGCGCCAGATTGTCTCGCAGGATCAATTCAATCTCGTGATATTTGACGAAGCTCATCGAACCGTTGGTGATTATGCGTACTCGTGGATTGCGCAAAAGTTTGCAGGTACAAGCACGAGAATAATGGGCATGACTGCTACTTTGCCAAGCGAAAAGGAAAAGGCCACTGAAATCATCACCACTCTGAGAGTAGCAAGCGTTGCGCAGAGAAACGAGGAAAGCCCAGATGTCAAGCCGTACATCCAGCAGACAAACACAGAGTGGGTCAAAGTTGATCTGCCATACGAGATGAAGGAGATTCAAGGGTATCTGAAAAAGGCACTTCAAGTCCAGTACCACGAATTGCAGAGGTGCGGACTCCGGCTGTCTGTCAATCCGTCGCTTTCTCAGCTGTTGAGGTCGCGTGATTTTGTCCTGCGTCAAAACAGAAGGGCCGCAAAGCCGCTTTTCACCGCAATACGACTCCATTACGCCCTAAACATCTTGGAGGCCCACGGAGTGACGTCTTTTCTTAGGTTCTGCGAGAGAACAAGAGAGAAAAAGGGAGCTGGCATCAAGGATCTGTTTGAGAACGACTCGAATTTTCTCAGGGCGCTTGCATACGCAAAGGACGCGCAGAAAAAAGGAATCGAGCACAGCAAGATTCCAAAGCTTGTCGACATCATAAAGTCAATCCAGGGAAAGGCAATAGTGTTTACAAGCTACAGGGACTCCGTAGAGGTAATCCATGACAAACTCGTGGAAATGGGCGTGTCTGCCGGATTTCTGATTGGAAAGGCAGGCGAGACAGGCCTAAAACAAAAAGAACAGATTGACACCGTGCAAAAATTCCGAGATGGTTTCTACAGTGTTCTGATTGCGACGCGCGTCGGCGAGGAGGGCCTGGACATTTCCGAAGTAAATAACGTCATATTCTTTGATAACGTGCCAAGCTCGATTCGCTTTGTCCAAAGAAAGGGAAGGACCGGCCGCAAGTCTGTTGGCAAGCTTACGGTGCTAATTGCAAAAGACACGATAGATGAAGCGTACTACTGGGTAGGCCAAAGAAAAATCAAAGCAGCACAGGGAATGGGTGCCAAGCTAACCAAGGACTTACAAAACCAGGAAAAAACTGCACTGGATGCATATTTTTGATGGATCATGTTATTGTACAATAACCACCATCTAATCTACAAGCTCATTATTGTCTAATCAAAACAGTGGTAGGATCGGCAAGATCGCGATGCCGACTGTTTGAAAAACAGTTTATCTGTGGCTCAGATATCGTGGGTTCAAATCCCATTCCTACCAGCCTTATACTCTTCGAATTATTAAATTTGATTGTTAAACTCCAGATTCTTCTACGCTAGTCTCTTGATCACGTGGTAGCCAAACTCTGTCTTGATTGGCTCTGATGTCTCGCCCACTGAGAGCTTAAAAGCTGCAGCTTCAAACGGCTTTACCATTTTTCCGCGCCCAAAATATCCTAGGTCTCCGCCTCTTTTGCCGCTTCCAGTGTCTAGTGACAGCTCTTTTGCAAGCTCGGCAAACTTTTCTCCCTTCTTTAGTCTCTCAAGTATTGCAAGGGCCTGACTATGTTTTTCAACAAGTATGTGTGTGCATTTTATTTTATCAGACATGCTGTGTCAAGGTAAAATGGATTTCAAATATCTTGCGCTATAATCCCCACGATGTCTTGGCGGTTGGTATCATTTTCAAAAAAGGTGTCTCGTCTTCCTTCCAGGGATCCCTTTGTACCCATTCGAACTTTTCAAAGAATTTCTCATAAATTCTCTTAAACTCTGGGCCGCTCTCAATCATCTTGACGTTTCCCTGCGCAAGAACTGCCTTGTGGCCGCCAAGCTTGTACACATCAACTGAGATTGCAGCTTTTGGGTTTTCCTTGAGGTTTTTGTACGTCCTGGTTTTGTAGTCGGTTGCAACATAGAACGCATCGTCATCAAAAATAAACGAGACCGGCTTTACATGTGGCATTGTCTTGTTTACAGTCGCAAGTCTGGCCTCTTCCATAGATGCCAGGAAATTTTTTTCCTTTTCTGTGAACTTCAACTAAAAATCCTATCCCTTATCTGCGGAATCTTGGAATAAATCATGTCTCTGATCTTTATTTGGTCTTCCTCAGATGGCATGCCTTGTCTTAGTGCTGCAATTGCCGTGCTTGCCATGCCTAGTGCCATGCCCATCACTACCCCAAATACGAATTCTTTTGGGTTCTCCACTTTGAGGTCTACCTTGTTCTGCTCTACTTCCTGCAAGTACATGGGGATTGTCTGCAGCGCCCCATCGAGTGTCTGGGTAATCAGCTGGTCGAGTTGCTCGTCTTCGCTCACGCTCTTGGTAAAAACAATCGGCTAATAAATTTGCAGAATGCACGATAATACTTTTAACGACGGTCATTTCATAGCCAAACATTGTCTAGATATTTTACTGTCACCGAAGCAAATGAGGTGCTGCCCAAGGTGCTTGAAAAGTACGCTACCCTTCAAAAACAAAAACAAGAAGTGCAAAAACTCGAGGCCCAGCTCAACATGCAGATGTCTTCCTCGGTTAACCTGGGGGAGTATGCGGCAATAAAGCAGCAGCTCAATGCCGCAGTAACAAAATTCTACCGATCAGTGGAGGAGCTTGAAAATACCGGAGTTGTTCTCAAAAGCTTAGAAGAAGGACTTCTTGATTTTCCATCAAAGAGATTCAACGAAGATGTCTGGCTTTGCTGGAAAGAAGGCGAAAAAGAGATCAAGTTCTGGCATGAAAAAGACGTGGGCTTCATGGGCCGCAAGCCGCTTAGCGTAGCCGACGAATCACTTGTATGAGCATATCTGTCTGGTTTAGAGTAATCCGAGTAAAGTTCCTTTTAGCTTCGGTAATTGCACTGTCGATTGGTCTTGTGATATCATACTCGCAGCGACAGGAACTGGACATAATTCATGCTGCAATAACTATGGGCGGGGTGATGGCGTTGCATGCAAGCGTTGATCTGCTAAATGATTTCTGGGACTACAAAAGAGGAATCGACACTTCAACAAAAAGGACCCGGTTCAGCGGTGGAACAGGAGTTCTCCCAGAAGGCCTCCTCAAGCCGTCGTCCGTGTATCGCGCAGGCGTTGTTTTTCTGATTCTTGGTTCTGCTGCCGGTGTCTATTTTATTACTCTGTATGGGTGGGTCATTGCCGCAATTCTTGGCTTTGCAGTTTTGTCCATCTATTTTTATTCGACAAAAATCGTGGACGCAGGACTGGGCGAAATATTCGTAGGAATCAAAGGAACTATGATTGTTCTTGGCACTGCGTACATCCAAACCCAGGAGATCCTGCCACAGAATATAGCGGCAGGAATAATTGCAGGCACGCTTTCTGCGTTTGTTTTGTACATCACGTCGTTTCCTGATCACGATGCGGACAAGGAAAAGGGAAGGCGCACGCTAGTGATTGTCTTGGGCAAGGAAAAGGCAGCAAAACTCTTTTGGGTGTTTCCGGCAGTTGTGTATGCTCTGATTTTGGGCGGAGTCGCACTGGGGCAGTTTCAGTTTTTTTGTCTGATTGCATTTGCTACTCTTCCGATAATAATCCGGGCCGGCCTGAAAATCAAATCAAATCTGCATGACATTGACCGATTCGTACCTATAATGAAGTCCACATTGGTGTTCAGCAGAGTCACCGGCGTGCTTTTTGTGGCCGGCTTTGTGATAAGTATGATTCTTTTGTACAATGATTAAGAATAAATCGGAATCGGCTTCATGAATTTCATGATTTCCGGTTTTGCCACGCCAGAAGGAACGAAAAGATTTGCCCAAAAGATGGGCGTTGTTCCAGACAATTACAGAGTGGTCAATAGCCTGACTCTTTCCAATGTGGGGATAGGCACGTACCTTGGAAACCCTGACGGACAAACGGATCTTTTGGTGACTGAGGCCGTCAAAAAATCAATTCTTTCCGGCATAAACGTAATAGATACGGCGATAAACTATCGCGCGCAAAAGGCAGAGCGCTCTGTAGGCAAGGCAATCTCTGAACTCGTTTCCGAGGGAAAAATCGAACGCGACTCGGTATTTATCAGCACAAAAAACGGCTATGTCACAAACGATGCGGACATCAAAGAAGAATTTTGGAGCTATGTGCAGCGGGAGTATGCAAAACGCGGAGTCATAGGTCCAGACGACATATCGTCGGGATACCACTGCATGACTCCCAAGTACCTTGAGGATCAGCTTGGGCGAAGTCTCAAAAATCTCGGGCTTGATTGCATTGATCTGATGTATCTGCACAACGCAGTAGAAGGACAGATTCAAGATATCTCAAAGGAACAATTCATCAAAAACCTCAAAGACGTCTTTGATTTTTACGAAGAAAAACGAAGAGAAGGAAAAATTCGCTACTATGGGATGGCCACGTGGGAGTGCTTTAGGGTGACAAAGGAAAATCCACAATACTTGACACTGCACGACACAATTGATCTTGCAAAACAGGCCGGAGGCGAGAACCACGGCTTTAGGTTCATCCAGCTGCCGTACAATCTGTACTATGATCAGGCATTGATGCTCAAGAGCCAGCCGGTAAATGGAGCGGATGTGTCAATACTTGATGCGGCACAAAAATACGGAATCGGCGTGTTTACCAGCGTCCCCCTGATGCAGGGACGGTTGCTTGCTCCGGGGGTGATGCCAAAACTCGGTGAGCTAACACCATCGCTTCAATGCCTCCAATTCATTCGCTCAACTCCGGGCGTTGTGGCTCCGCTTGTTGGACAAAAATCAGCAAACCACGTGGAAGAAAACCTCGAGATAATGAAGATTGCACCTATGAACAAGGACGAATTTGAGGGCCTGGTAAAAAAACTCGCTTCGTCCTAACTTAGGCCCTTTATTTTTCCACCCATGTCCAAAATCGAGCTAGAGATGTTGGGCACGGTTCTGTCCAACTGCAGCAATATTCCTAGCTTTTCTATTACTTGGATTGATAGATATTCGCCGCCAGACGGCCTGTCTTTTTCAGCATACACAACCACGAGGCTGACTATCTCGTTGTTTTGAACGCGTCCATCTGAATCTTGGTTGATTATCCAGTACATGAACGCAACAGTCGTGTCTGGCTTTTCGCCATCTGTGAGTGGATTGACCTGAATCAACCCGTTTTCCTTTGCCGCGATCATGGCTTCGCTTAGTGAGTTGTATGTTTTGTCGTTCAAAAATCCAACATAGATGTCGTCGTATGTGATGGTGTAGTTGCCATCTTTGATTATCTTGTAGCTGACCTTTATGTTGTCAATAGACATGTTTACGTTTCCATTTGAAGTCGAAGTAACTGGCGTGGCAGTGACTGTCACCTCATTGTCCATCACTTTGGCAGCACCGGTCATCTTGCCTACTACCTGCAGGCCGTTTGATGAATGCACCACTGCGTCCTCTATGACGTCTTTTACCAGCTCGCTAGATGAGAACCCGGAATTCATGACAGTCCAGGTAATTCCGATTGCGATCATTGCAAACGAAATAAGTGCCGTATTGTGCCAAAATGCAAGTCCCCTACGACTCTTCATACAATCCAATACAATTCATGATTACCAAGCGACTATTTTCTATAGTGTGTTTGAGCTGAACGAATAATCCTGCATCATTTTATATACTGAGATATTTTTTTGCAGTCGTGGAATCACTACCACGATTTTCCAGCCGCGCCTTTCTTGCACCAATGGCCGGAGTAAGCGATCCTGCACTGCGACTTTTGTGCAAAGAGATGGGAGCAGGGCTAGTCGTCACCGAACTCACGAATATTCACGCCATAGTTGCAAAACAAAGGCAGCTCGAGTCCGAAGACAGGAAAATTGGGGATTTCATCGAGTTCTCACAAAAAGAAAGGCCGCTTTCTGTTCAGCTGTTTGGCTCTGAGCTTGAGGCGCTCAAAAAGGCGGCAAAAATCGTAGAGCCGTTCTTTGACATGATTGACTATAACATGGGTTGTCCTGCACCGCACATAACCCAACAAATGGCCGGAGGGGCGCTTTTACAAAACGAGGATCTCACAAGAAAGATATTCAGAGCGCTTGTGACAAGCGTGCAAAAACCGGTGACTCTCAAGATGAGGGCGGGCGTAGAAAACAGCATCGTGTTCAAAAACATTGCAAAAATAGCTCAGGATGAGGGAGTCAAGATGATAACGCTTCACGCAAGAACCGTAAGGCAGGGGTATTCCGGCAAATCTAACTGGAATCTGATCAAGGATCTAAAGGAAATCGTGGAAATCCCAGTTGTTGGAAACGGGGACATCACCACACCTGAACATGCAAAGCAAATGCTGGAGCAGACTGGCTGCGACTACGTCATGATTGGGAGGGGGGCCATGGGAAACCCATTCCTCTTCAAGCAAATCAACGACTATCTAAATACTGGAACGTATCAGGTGTGTCTGCCAAAACACAAACTGGACATATTCTGCAGATATCTCGATTACGCGATTAACTACAAAATCAAATTTGCCAACATCAGGCAGCAGGCGATGAGATTTACCAAGGGGCTAGTCGATGGGGCAAAGCTTCGACCAAAGATAATGGTCACAAAAACGATTGACGAGCTAAAACAAACCATGGTCCATGCGCTGTAGATCTGTAAATCTTGTACCTGCATGGTATAAATAGAAAAAAAATGACGGCTACTTGTGCCAGTGGATCCAGTTTGCGGAATTGAAATGGAAGAAAGTCTTGCAGTTACATACGACTATGATGACAAGAAATACTTTTTTTGCTGCAATGGATGCAGGCGCATCTTCAAAAAGAAACCAAAAAAGTGGGCAAAAAAGGCCTAAATGGGAAATCTCCCACACATTCTGCAAAATCTAGAATCCTTGTCGATAACATAGTGACAGTCAGGGCACTGGGTTCCAGGGATGTCAGAGGAATCCACCTCGTAGTGCTTGCGGTATATTTCATAGTAGTATAATGATTCTTTTGTCCTGATTGTGACTCTGTCCTTTTCTTTTATTTTCTTGATTTTTTCTGCAAAAACCGTGTCCGGGATGGCCGAATCAAAAAACTCGGTGAGTCCCTGAGTGCCTGCTCCATCCTGCATTGGGGATTTCTGTCTCCACACTATTGTTTTTGGGATCTTCTCCTCAAACACCTTTCTTAAGATCCACTTGCCATATTTTTTGCCATTTTCTTCGTGCACTTTTAACTCAGCCGGGATTGCTTTGGCAAGATCCACGACTGCTTTGTCGCAGAATGGTGACTCGACAGTCACGCCAAACTCTTTGCCGATTTTGTGTGATGGAAAGTGCATGATTCTTGCGATCCTCGCCAGGTCAGATTCCAGCTCGCCCTTGCTCTTGTTTAGCAAAAAACTGTACCCTGCAAAGAGCTCATCTGCACCGTCACCAGTTACTATCTTGTTAAATCCGGCCTGTTTTACCTCAGCTATTGCAAGGTACGGCACGACATTGTTTCGTATCTCGATGTCGTTAAAGTTTTTTAAGATCTTGATTGTTTCTTCCACGCCACTGCATATCTCTGCGATGTCGCACATTTTGATCGAAAGTGGCAAGTCAAATTTCTGCGCTACAAGTTGGCAGTATGTCAGATCATTTGCGATAAAATCCTTGGAAATCACTGCAATTGAATTGATTTTTCTATCTTTTAGAAAGTATGCAAGAATCGTACTGTCTAGGCCGCCAGACAACAAAAGATGCTTTGCAGTGCAGCCACACGCAGCATCTTGAAGCAGTTGGTAAGTCTTCTCAAATATTTCATGCATCAATATTGTGAACATGGAAATCAAATTAAGCTTTGATGAAATCAAAATTAGCTTCAGCTATTTTGTATGAAACAATCTGTCGTCTCTGATTCCATTACATTCATTGTTAGCTTTAAATAGATTGTAGACGGATTTTTCATATTGCTACTTCCTGCAGAAATTGAATCAAAGACATTGATTCCAGCATTGCGCGCAATTCTGGCAAAAAAGCTGGCCGAGGAACACAAAATCAGAGAAGACGAGATATCAAAAATGCTAGGTGTTACGCAGGCAGCAATAAGCAACTACATCCGTGGAACTCGCGGTGATCCAAAACTCATCCAAAAACTTGTAGCTGACGAGCAAGTCTCTGAGATGATAAAGGAGCTGAGTGAGCGACTGGCATCGGACATGGCCTATACCCCATCGAGCCTTGCAAAATTTATCAGTCTTTGCAACTACATCAAATCGAGTCTCTTGATATGTGAGATCCATCACAATTTGGAAACCAACATTGATGAAGCAATATGCAAGGAATGCGAAAACATGCTGCTAAAGGGCCCAGGAAGCGTATACTGATTTTTTTAAAGTGAACTAGTTTTTAATTATGGATATCTCGATGGTGGAGAGCATTCTTTTGCCAAACGCGTTTGTGTTTTCCGAGTCCAACGTGATGTGCTCGATGGTGCACGAATCATGAAGCATCTTTTCAACTATGATGTTTGCAATTGCCACCGCGCTTGGAATGGAATTTCCTTTTGCTAGCAAAACGCCCTTTCGGTGCTTGTTAATAATGGTAAAGACGTCAAGTGCTGCTTGCATGATCGGCTCATTTCTTACGTAATAGATGTATGGTTGGTTTGTAAGTAGCTGATCATTGTTTTGCGTCTCCCCCATACTAATCATTGTGTCTTCCCAAAATCGCAGTTCTTTTAAGTTTTATCGATGATTCGTCCATTAGTTGAAATAGTCAATTGGGATGTTTTGGTAATCCCCATTTGGTAATCTTCTTCTGATCACAATTGGTATTGCCCTGTCCTCAAGCTCATTTAGTGCAATGTCAAGCGACGTTCGTGCAGTGGATGGAATTTCTATGAATGGTGGTGCGCCTTGGGAAAGCTGCAGTGCCCGTGCCCCCAAAATTCTTGCTTTTTCGAATCTCGTAAGGGTTGGTGGGCCTATTGCGATTTTGCCCTTGCCAGTAAGTGCAATCTCGATTGGTTCGTGGACTGGATCAACGTCTATTATTTCACGCTGTTCCATCTCCTTTACCTTCTTGTCAAGCTCTGCCTTTTCATCTTCTGTTAGTTCTTTTGACTCAAAAATCTTTTTGTATGCATTAATTGCGTCCTCCATCGTTGTATCTTCGCTGATCTCTTCTGTGGCAACAGGCCTGGTAAATTCGGGTTCTTCCTCAACTTCTTCAGTAATTTCAACCTCAACTTCTTCAGGATCAGACAAGTGAAAAAATTTCCTAGTACGGTTATATATTCCAATCAGACAAACCACGTGAAATGAGCGCTGGCACTGTCTCTAGTTTGCAGCTTGTGGTTGAAATAAAATCAAAATCCAAGCTTATGTGCGAGCTTAAGCGCCACCTTTCACCAAAGACGGTCGGCTCTATTTTACGATCTCTTCCGCTAGAAGGAAACGCTCATTTTTTTGGACAAAACATCGTGTATTTTGAAACTACGATAAACTCTGGAATTGAACGACAAAGAAAAGAATTCAAAAAGGGCGACATCGCGTTTTCTCCTGCTGGTGGTAGCATCTGTTTTTTTGTAGCCGACGTAGTTTCGTCAAAACCAATGACTCCAATAGGAAAAATGCTCTCGGATACTGGTGCTCTAAAAAATGCAAAACCGGGAGACGTTATTGCCGTCTACTGTCCTACTGACTGATAAATCCAGTGGCCGCTAAATCCGCCAGAACGTTTGAGTGTTCCTTTCTTTACCAGTCCAACAAGGCATGCGTTTGCAGCGGAAACCTTGACGCCAGTCTGCCTTGACAATTCTTGGGCGGTAAGATAATTGTTTGACTTGATTAGTTTGAGTGCCTGATCATCATTGACGATGACTGTGATTTCTGCTTTCCTCTCTGACTTATCTCCCTTCTTGTCTTTCCTGTCTTTTTTGCCTGGCTGCTCCTTTGACTTTTCAGCTTCTTGCTTTTTTTCCATCTGTGCAGCGTTTGCCTTCTTTGCTCCACCCATGGGTTTTGTGAAAAATTCTCCATTTATAAACGATTGATAGGCGTGGTTTGCACAAATCATCACGTACGCAAATCACAAAATTGTTTGCGTGTATACTACAAACTAGCATTAGTATATCATGCCAATAAACAAAAAACTAGATTGGCCCGTAGGTATCTGGATCGTAAGACGAAGGAACATTTCAAGAGGATGGTTCGTTACGATGATGAACCAAAACACGTCACGGAAACTGGCCCAAAAATTCCAGATTTTGAGGAGACACTAAACCCAAAGAGAATCATCTATCTTCATGATGTGACTAAACATGGTTCACAAACTGTAGATGAGATCCTAAATGACAAAATTGGCGAGCTTTGTAAAGTAGCAGAAGAAACAAGCCAATACATAAAACAGGTCAACACACACCTAGACAAGCAAAAACTCAAAGTAGATGAATTGAAAAAACTATCAAAAATGTTTGAAAGTCAGATTCATAGTTTGGAATCGGACAGTGAGCAAAAATAAGTTAGAATTAATCTTCTGAATTTAGAAACGGCCGTATCTACTTAATTTCATGGCCATCTGTGCAGGATCAAAGGGTTTTAAGATGTAATCTATGGCTCCTGCCTTCATTGAATCTTGAACTATGTGGCTTTTCCCTGTGGATGAGACCATGATGACCTTGGCGTCTGGGTCCAGTTTCCTTATGGCTCGCAGTGCTTGAACACCGTCCGCCTTTGGCATTAGCACATCCATTGTTACTAAGGTTGGATGGTGCTCTTTGTACTTGATTACTGCTTCTACGCCATCGCCGGCCTCGAAAATCTTTCTGCTGAGCTTGTTTGCCTCGATTATGTTTCGTATAGCTTTTCTTGTAAAGTGAGAATCGTCCACTATCAAAAACGATGGCTCGTAATCAACGGACAAATTAACTTCCTCGTATCTCTGCTAATGCATGCAGAATGTTTGTCTTGTTGATTAGTCCAACTAGATAGCCATCTTTGCTACAAATCCCGAGGCTGTCTATCTTTTTATCCAAGATTATTTGCGCTACATCTTTGATGTCCTCATTTGGATCAATGGAGACGATTCCTTCACTCATTATTTCCCCTGCCATCTGTGATCCTACAAAGCCAGTTTCGGACCACAAACCATCATCCTCTGTATATTTACTCAAGCTAGATTGAACAATATTCATCTTGTTTATGTTCATGGTGACCCTGAAGACGTCCCCGTTTGTTATGATACCAACTGGTTTCTGGCTGTTATCCAGTACCACAAGACGAGATATGTCACTAGTCACCATTTTTTTGATGATCTTATGCACCCTGTCGTCAACTGATGCTGAAAAATAACTGACGGTCATATAGTCGGAAACAGGAATCTTGTGGTGATTTCCTGACGCGTAATACCTTAGAAGATCGGTCTTTGTTATTATGCCGTCAAGCTTTGTCTTTGATCCGATTCCGAGCGTACTTATGTCATTGATAAGCATCATTTGTGCAGCTTGTCTACATGTTATGCTATCCACAGTAAAGCAAATGGCGTTCATCATCTCTTGAGCAGATATGTGGTGAAAGTCTCGCCCACTCTTGTCTATGAAGAGAAATCTGATGATGTCCTTGTCGGTTATGATGCCCACTGGTTTACCATTGTCAAAAACAAAAATCTTGCTTATCTTGTATGCAATTAAATTGTTCATTACGTCGTAAAGACTCGCTTCCTTGTCGGTTCCAATTACATTGACGTTTTTGATGTCTCCGATAATGTCATTATCCAATTGTGGTTTGACGACACTGGTCATTTTCTATTCTAATCAGAAAATTCAGAATTTTATCTCTCAGTTAGTTTATTCTGAACAAACATGATCTGTCCCCTCTTTCAACTATAAATACAATCAAAATAACCCATATTCATGGGAGTAGTCTCAAAAGGAGCAAAATGCGATGTTGATGGATGTAACAACGATGGAGCACGCTCACTAAATTCTTCCAAGGTGGAAAATGCCGGACTTCGCTTAAAGTCAGCTGCAAAAAAAGCGGTTTTGTGCAAAGAGCACTACAAAGAGTGGAAAAAGGAGACAAAAGAAGACCGCGAGCTAGAGCGGGCCAGATTCGACAAGTTCTAGTGTTTTCTTTTTATTTTGGTTTGGTGTTTTTCCAAGTTCTTCAGATACACGTTTTGAAGGCGTGAATAATATGTGTCCAGATTTTTGTAGATTCTCTTTGGCTTTCTTGGTTTTTGCGTTGCAAGAACGTATGCGGCCATTATGGGAAACGCAATGGTAGAATCTGTATACACCGTAACTGTCCCAGAGTGCGCATCTTGAACCTTGCCCCAGCTTTTTCCTTCCTGAAGTGTTGCGCCTGATAATCCGCCTGTGTCTGGCCTTGCGTCGGTTATCTGTATGATGTAGTCCTGTCCACCATCATCATTTCCAAGGATTTGGTCAAGCATGGGCCCTGTCTGTTGCGCGGTGTTCTTTGGCACGCCTCCTCCAAGCTCAACTATTGCTGATTTTTTTGAATTATACACGATTGCGGCCTGTTCCAGTATTTCGCGGACAAAATCCAAGTTGTATACCTTGTTCTGCAATCTGTGGACTCCAAGATTCATTGCCAACGAAGAGTCCTTTAGTGTAGATACGTAGACTGGGACATCATACTTGTATGCAGAGACAAGAAAGCTCTTTTCCGGATACTTGGCATATTTTGCGCTGATCTGTCCCATTATGTTGCAAAATTCGGCAGTTGTAAACGGTTTGTCAATCAGCTTGTCTCTGAACATTTGTTGCACCACTTTGTCCTCTGCCGCAAGCGTTTCGATGAATTTGATGTATACATCTCTAATTCGAACAATTTCTTTTTCGTATAGTATCATGTCGTCAACTTCAAAATGACCCTGTTTTACAGGAAACCCTCTTGCAAAATGATCCTCGTGATACACATTTGCCCCAGTTGTGACTATCCAGTCCACAAATCCTTTTTCAATGAGGGTCTTTATGATTCCGCCAAATCCAACCGGCGTCATGGCGCCTGCAACCGTGAGACAGATCACGGCATCTTCTTCAATCATTTTGGCGTACAGTTTTGCAGCGTCCCCAAGCTGTCTTCCGTTATATCCGGTGCTGGCAAAAATGTCAACTAGGTCTTCAACCGTGGTTTTCGAGGTGATCTTGATGTGAGGTATGTCTTTTCCGCGAAAGTGGTGATGATCCATGTTTATGACACACTTTTGTTGGTATAATAATTATTGTGATGGACTGAAATTCTTAAAACAAACAGAAACTAACTCAAAAAGATTGAGAATCATAGATATCGCAAATCCAAAAAGAGTCAATCGACAACCCAGTGACACAACCACATTGCTTGATAGCGGAAATTTTGACGAACAAGGGTACATTGTAAAAAAAGTTCAATTGAGGCTATACATTGAAAAAACCGATCAAAAACTAGGTGATTACTCACTTATCACCTCACTCGTGGAGACAGACAAGGGCGAAATCGAAATGATATTTGATGAAGGGTATCGGGGCGAAAATGCACTGAAAAGGACCTCGGATTTTGTACTGAATAATCTGGGATTGTCTGGCATAATTTTACGATCCATTATTGCATTGAAATCAAAATTGCAAAAAACCTGAGACATAACATTTAATTCAATAGCAAGATCTGTTTGAGATTGTGCGCATACTACAACTACACTGCGACAGCATAGAATACACGCCAACTAAAAAAGAGATCAGGTGGGCAGAAGAAATCGACCCACAGACAAGAAGAATTGAAGAAGTGGTAGTTGCATTTGTTGCAGTTGAAGAAGGCGATGACTCCGATGTGGCAAAAAAGGCAATTGGCGAGATAAAATCCGGCATGAGTAAAGTCGGATGCAAAAAGTTGCTTCTTTACCCGTACGCACACCTAAGCTCGAATCTGGCTTCACCAACACTCGCATTCAATCTGCTAAAAGAAATGGAATCACTCGCATCCGAATACGAAGTGTCAAGGGCGCCATTTGGGTGGACAAAATCATACAATGTCAAAGTAAAAGGGCACCCTCTTGCAGAAAGCTCAAAAGCCATCACAAAAGGAGAACACGATCATGAAGAAGAGCACACATCTGAGGCCCTCAAATCCGAGTCAAAAATTAGATCATTTTGGCACATCATGACGCCGGACGGCATGCTGCACGATATTGACAAATTTAACTTTTCAAAGCACAAAAAGCTAGAAGTTCTTGCAAAGTACGAATCGGCAAAAAAAAGATCAGTCGATGAGCCCCCGCCACACGTCAAGCTTATGAAAAAAATGGCCATTGCCGATTACGAGCCTGCGTCCGACTCTGGTAACATGAGGTTTTACCCAAACGGCAGGCTGATCAAATCCCTCTTGGAAAGATTCGTCACAGACGAGGTCAAAAACTACGGAGGACTGGAAGTGGAAACTCCGATTATGTATGACTCTCATCATCCGAGCATGGAGAGCTACTTTAATCGATTTCCTGCAAGACAGTACAACATCAATTCGGAAGGGAAACAACTGTTTTTGAGATTTGCCGCCTGCTTTGGGCAGTTTTTGATGGCAAACGACTTTCAGATATCATACAAAAATCTACCAATGAAGCTGTACGAACTCACAAGGTACAGCTTTAGAAGAGAACAGTCCGGAGAGCTTGTGGGGCTGCGAAGGCTACGTGCCTTCACAATGCCTGACTGCCACGCATTTTGTGCAAATATTCCTCAGGCAGTGGAGGAGATACGAAAACGATTTGACCTCTCTAGATTCGTGTTAAATGAAATTGGAATCGATGATTCCGATTACGAAATGGCAATCAGATTCACAGAGGATTTCTACAATGAAAACAAGGCAGTAATTGAAGAGCTCGTCAAAAAGATAAACAAACCAGTACTGGTAGAGATGTGGAAAGAGAGGTTTTTCTATTTCGTACTAAAGTGGGAGTTCAACTACGTTGACAGCATGGGTAAGGCTTCGGCCTTGGCTACAGACCAAATCGACGTAGAAAATGGCCAGCGCTATAACATCAAGTATTTTGATGAGAACAATGAACCTCACCACCCAATAATTTTGCACAACTCCCCAAGCGGCGCAATAGAGAGGGTGATCTATGCCCTTCTGGAAAAGGCCGCACTAGATCAAAAAGAGGGTAGGAAGGCGCAGATCTCACTATGGCTTGCCCCAACCCAAGTGAGAGTAATCCCACTAAAGGAGGAGCATCTGAAATACTGCGAGGATCTGACAGAAAAACTAGGCAAAAACGACATCCGCGTAGACATCGACGACAGAAACGAAACCGTTGGTAAGAGAATCAGAGAGGCCGAAACCGACTGGATACGATACAGCCTGGTGATTGGCGACAAAGAACTAAACCAAGCAAACCTTTCAGTGAGGGATAGAAAGACAGGCGATGTAAAAGAGATTTCATTTGATGAATTCGTCAAGGAAATAAAGGAGCAAACGGCAAACAAGCCTTTCACAAAGCTTAACCTGTCGCGCTATCTTTCAAAGCGGCCGCAGATAATGGTATGACTTTGGTCTCCATGTTTGTCTAATCTAAACAACTTAAACTAGAATAACAAAGAATGGCTAGTTCTGTTGGCGAAAAACAAGAATGAACATCTTGGTTGCAGAAGACAGTGTTGCATATGCTGTATTGTATCAGCAAATCTTTGAGTCTCGCGGACATTCTGTCAAAATAACACTGGATGGCGATGAGTGCCTTTCTGCATACAGGGCCCAGACAGCAAGCCCTGGATCAAAGCCATATGATTTTGTCCTGCTGGACTACTCTATGCCAAAAAAGACGGGGCTTGAGGCGGCAAAAGAGATTCTGGACGCAAATCCAAAACAAAAGATCTTGTTCATTACAGGTTACGGCGAAGAGGTGGAGACAAAAGCGGAGGGGCTTGGTAACGGCAAGAATGTCTCGGTGCTTGAAAAACCATTCAACTCCTCAAAGCTCATAGATATAATCGAAAATTATCTCAAAGAGGAACTGGCAAACAAGGTTATTCAAAGCTGAGTAGTTTCCATTAATTTATTTTCCAGTGATTTCAAGCATCCGTAAATGAGTTATCTTGATCTGTACATGAACAAAAGCCCGCTAATAGTCTCTCCAAATGAGGACGGTGAGCCGGCAGCTCTGGTTTTTGGAGTCACCTTTGATTCCACACACTCGTACAAACCTGGAACTAGGTTTGGCCCAGATTCTATAAGAAACGCGTTTAACAACATAGAGATATTCTATCCGGAATTTGGCGTGGATTTGGAGACAGTCAACATACAGGATCTCGGAAACACGCAGCAAACTGTGAATGTGCAGGAGATGCTAGACATGGTAAACAAGATCACAGACGAGATTCAAAAAAAGAGTAAACTCGTCGTAATTCTTGGCGGCGAGCACTCACTCACGTATGGGGCATACACGAGTTTTCCAAGCGATACTGCTTATCTTGTATTTGACGCACATTATGATTTGAGGGATGGGTATGCAGGAGCAGAATATAGCCACGCGTCGTATCTTAGGCGTATCGTTGAAAAAAGAGGCGCAGACAACATCGTCCACGTTGGAGCGCGCTCGTTTGTCAAAGACGAGCTTGCATTTCTAAAGGAGCACAAAATCAAAACAATAACAGACAAGGACATTCGGAATGGTAGTGGGCCAAAAATGATCAAAGATGCCATGTCTGTGTTTGCAAAGACATACGTGAGCATAGACTTGGATGTGCTAGATCCTGCGTTTGCCCCAGGCGTGGGAAACCCAGAGGCGGTTGGAATCACGTCCAGAGAGCTATTCGACATGCTTCACGCCATGGATGGAAAGAAAATATCGTGCCTTGACATAGTTGAGCTCAACCCCACATATGATAACGGCTCGACTTCGTCCATTGCGGCAAAGATAATGTCGTCAATGATTGGCATGACTCTTAAATAGACTCGACTGGACTCCAAAATCAAATGCTGAACAATTTTCGAGATTCGCTAAAGCCGCATCTTGAAAAGCTCGGTCGCAGATTTGCCTCTACTGGACTTTCGCCAAATTTTTGGACAGCAGTAGGTCTTGTCCTTGCATTCTTGTCTGCAATCGCATACGGTCTGAATCCACAAATTCAGTATGCAGCAGTTCTTGGCGGTGCACTCCTTTTGATATCTGGCTTTTTTGATATCGTTGATGGCCAAGTCGCACGAGTCACAAATAAAGTGTCAAAAAAAGGCGGGTTCCTTGATTCCATCTTTGACAAAATAGCCGAAGTGGCCATATTTTTGGGACTGCTGATTGGAGGCTTTGCAGAACCCTATCTGGTATTTTTGGCAATCACGCTGTCCCTACTTGTAAGCTATGCAAGATCAAGGGCCGAGTCCCTTGGGGTAAAACTGCAGGGAATTGGAATCGGCGAAAGGGCAGAGCGTTTATTGGTGATTGCAATAATTGGAATGATTGGTTTTATGCAGCATGCAGTGATCATTGTGGTGATAATTGCGGCAATCACGTTTATTCAACGAATCCTAGTCACTGCGAAAAATATTCAGGAATAGCTAGTATAGTCTTCCAGTCTGTCGTCTAGAGTCAGCAGATCTGATCTTTAATATGCCAAAATGAATTGCGCATGAGACGCAATACCACTTTAAGACCTTTGGCGCAGCGATGTATGCTCCTTGGGCCCTAAGCTCTTTTGCAAGAGACGATTCCACCAAGTTGAGTCTTGATGTAACCTTTTTTGCCTTGTCTTTTGGAACGGTCGCCCCGCAGTTTGTGCACTGGATTCGATCCGATGAACCTTTTCCGCCCTTGCGTCTACCTCTACTTGCTCGCTTTAGTGGCATGGTTGCCCTTTAGAATGCCTCTTTATAATCTTGTGCGATTGTGTCGCATGTGTCGAAATGAGTGACTATGGCTTTTTGATTACTTGATACACTGCAAATTCATTTCCAGCATCGATGGCATACTGACTGATTTTCTCAAAAGAGTAGCCATTTACTTTCTTGACTTTTTCATACAATGACTCGCCAATTACCAACATGTTTGGCTTTGCAAGCGAGTTTATTTTGGAGCACGCATTCACAGTGGCGCCAAAAATGTCGTCAATTGATGATGTTGCGATGATTGCGACTCGCACTGGCCCGTAAGTGGCACTCACCCTATAGCTGATTTCAGGAAGATATTCGTTTCTTAATGCTCCGTTGATTTTTTCCCTTGCCTCGAGAACTTTCATGCAGCAATTAAGCACCTCCTCAAATGGAGCCGTATCCTCAGAGTCAGTTTTTGGAAAATAAAACAACAATGCATCGCCTATATTTTTGACCACCACTCCATTGTTTTGCGAAATCACGGTTGCCGCAGAGTTGAGAAACACTGAATAGAATTTTGTTGTCTGAAAATCTGATAGCTTTGCTGTGAGTTTTGTTGATCCCACGATGTCAACAAAACAAACGCAATAATTGGAGCTGTATTGAGAAAACTGCAGCAGTATGTCTTTTTGCTGTTTGATTACGTCTTCTCGTTCCTTTATCTTGAGGAGTGAATCTTGGATTTTTTCAGCCATCTGATCAAATGACTTTGATAATTGACCAATCTCATCGTGCGTGGCAATGTTGGTTCTCACATCAAAATTTCCTCCGGCCACCATATTTGCCGCATTTCTTAGCTGAATCAGTGGTTTTGAGATTAGCTTTGAAAGAAAGAATGCCAGTGCTCCAACAGCCGCAGTTATGATTATTCCAATCAGAATGATCTTTTCACGAAGATTCAACACTGGCTCAAACACCTCATTATAATCCATCTCAACAAGTAGAATCAAATCTAAATCGCTCATGCACTCTGATGCCCCAAGAACTAGGATTCCGCGATAATCCGAATACAACCCTCCATAGTTTTGCTCACTGGTGAGACAATATTCGATTGGAACGGTGTTCAACTTTTGATTGAATGCGGCATTTTCAATGAATCTGGATTCAGAAACTAGAACTCGGTCCATATTCGCCAAGTATGATTCGCCTGACTCTCCAAGGCCAAACCTGTTTAGCAAAATTTGATCAATTGACTGGGTGTTTGCAGTTACAATGGCAACTCCGATGGCCTCTGGATCTCGTGGGTCGTCAAAAATTGGAGTGGCTAAAATTAGATGCCTCTTATCATCTGTACTGTGTGTAATTTCTGCAAAAGATTCCTTTAATCCCCTGATGAAGATTGGGTCGGTGAGAAAATTCTTTTTGTTGTTTTTTGTGCTCAAAAGTGAAAAGAGTCTCTCCCCATCCTTGCTGACTATCTCCACGTTTTCAAGATCATTTAGGCCTCCGATGGTGGCTTCAAATGCTTGAATTTCTATCAAAAAATGGATCCTCTTTTCTGAAATCATTGAAGCGATGGCAGATTCATCTTCGACTGGAGCAAATTCGTTTATGAGGTTTCTAATCATTGGGTCGGTTGCAATTACCTGGATCTGTTGTACCTTGGAACTGAACACGTTCCGAATAGAGTCTGCTCTGACTGAAGACTGGCTTGTGAGCTGATCCATTGCGCGCTCCTCAATTATGATATTTGCATAATGAAATGAAAGGAAGGTCGTGATTCCGATTCCTATTAGCGAGACTGCCATGACTAGGGCTACCAGCTTTTTGTCTATGTTTACGGGAATTGGCCCCCTCATGGCTTCAGAATCACGGATAAGAATATCTCCTTTTCTAAGATTTTCAGAAATTGGTTTATTCTAGTGGATCGTACAATGTCTGATGAAAGGGCTGTGCCATGTTTGCCTGACATCTAATACGGAACTGGTAATAGAGCGAGGCCAAATCATGTGCAAGCCATGTTTTGAAAAGCAAAAAACTAAATCCACAAACTAGTGAGCAAGTGGAATGAAACTAGGGATATTTTCACACTGTACAATAGATGAAATCGGCATAGGTGGAAATCTCTATGAGCGTCCTGGCGGGCCAGCATGTTACTGCTCACTTGCGGCAAAAAGTCTCGGTTTTGATGTGGAGCTTGCCACAAAATTTGGCCCAGATTTTGGTTTTGCTGAGCAATTGCAGAAAAACAAGATAACAGTTGAAGACGCATTATCGCAAAAACCAACCACTAGATTTAGGCTAGAAGTTGATGGAACAGAAAGGACACTGTGGCTACAGAATGTCTGTGAAGAGGTTAACTACAAAAAAATCGATGCGGATGGTATTCTCATCAGCCCTGTCTTTAATGAGGTTTCAGATTCAACGTTTAAAAAAATTAAAAGCGACTCGGAGACGGTTTTTCTTGATCCTCAGGGTTTTCTGCGCCGCACTGGGCCCGACAAGAAAATATTTTTCGAAAATACGCAACTGGACTTGACTGGAGTCAGCGTACTAAAGTCAGATCCAAATGAGGTTTTCAATCTGACTGGCCACCAAGGCGTTGATGGGGCTCTTGCGTTGCAGAAAAAAGTAAAACATCTTCTATATACAAACAAGCAAGACGTCTCGTTATTCTATAATGGCAAGCAGTACTCTATTAGATTGCCAAACATGGACATTTATGATACTTCTGGGGTGGGCGACATTTTTACTGCCACATTTTGCTGCACGTTGCTCAAGGAAAAGGATATTTTGTGGGCACTAAGCTTTGCAGGCGGGGCGGCGCAGGCTGCGCTTGAATCAAAGCAAATAGGACTTGAGAAGGTATCCCCAAGGGGCGCAATTGAGTCAAACGCCTCATACTTCTATAATGTAATCAAGTTCAAAGATGTCTAAGGTTTTATTATGTGGTATTGGTTATTGATCCGTGCAGGTTGGAATTTCAGGCGCAAACCAATCGGATATTGCAGTAAAAACAATCAAGACGGTTCTAGATGATTATGGCATTTCGTCTACATATGTGGGTTACAAGTCAAAAAAAGACACTGATTGCGTAATAGTTACTGGCGGAGACAGGGGAGTACGAAACTATTTTCACAAAACACAAGACCCGCAAATTCCAATTCTTGGAGTGAGCGAATCTGAATCGAACGGGTTTCTAGCTCAAATCGACTTGAAAGAGTTCTCATCATATGTAAACAGGATAAAAAAAAGCGACTTTGCCATCTCAGAGTTTACGAGGCTCGGAGTCAAAGTAGATGGAAAGCCAGTATATCCGGTTCTAAACGATGTTGCAGTCTTTCCATCAAAGAGTGCCGTGCTGATGGAGCACATTTTGCGAATCAACAATGAAGAAGTCTGGCACGACAGCAGCGACGGCGTGATAATATCTACGCCTATTGGCTCTTCTGCATACTCGATGTCTGCCGGTGGCCCAATGATATTCCAAGATTCGCCAGTTTTTGGAATAGTGTCGGTAAACTCGTTGGACATCACAAGACGTCCCCTGATCGTTCGTGATACAAGCCTAATTGAGATCGACGATGTCTCATCCAGGCTGTTCTGCGAAGTGGTGCTGGACGGCGTAGATAGATTCAGGATAAACAACACACTCGAATGTACAAAATCCATGCCTCCTGCAAAGATAATAAAAATGAAAAAACCCTCAACTGCGGTCTCTGCGCTGGCAAAGAAGGTCAAATTAGCCGAGGACCTTCTCAACATGCCGCCCAGCTCGAAGCTTCTTCTGAAAACACTCGAGTATGAAGGAACCATGACTCAGCGTGAGCTTGCTACAAAGACGCTCCTTCCAGACAGGACTGTGCGACTTGCGTTAAGGCATCTACTGGATAAGGGCTATGTCAAAAAGAAGATCTCAATTAGGGATGCAAGGCAAAAGATTTACGAAATTTCAAAAATCGACTAGCTTGCAGCAGCCCTGATGAATGCTTCAAAGGATTCTTCAGGATATCCAGGCCTACTGTTGAATTCTGGGTGAAACTGAACCCCAAGATAGAATTTGTGTGATGGGATTTCAAGAATCTCCATTCTCTTTGAGTTGTCACTTTCTGCCGAGAAAACCATGCCATTCTTTTCAAAGACATCCAAGTACTTTTTGTTAATTTCGTACCTATGCCTATGGCGTCGCACGACTTTGGTAGAGTTGTACGTCTTGTATGCAAGTGTGTTTCCTTTTACCAATATTTCGTGAGCACCTAGTCTGAGTGAGCCACCCATGTTTGAAACTGTTTTTTGCTCTGGAAGCAAGTCAACTATTGGATTTGTGGTGTTTGGTTCAAGCTCAGTCGAGTTTGCGTCTCCAAAGTTGCACGCAGAGCGTCCAAATGCGATTGCGGCAAGCTGGAACCCAAAACATATCCCAAAATATGGTATGTTTTTCTCTCTTGCAAAATTTGCAGTGTTTATGATTCCCTCTGCGCCCCTTACGCCAAATCCACCTGGCACAAGTATTCCATTGTAGTTGGACAGCTTGCTGATGTTTCCATTTATTGATTCTGAATCAATCCAATCAATTGATATGTCTCTTCCTATCTTTGCGCCTGCGTGCTTCAGGGCGTGATTCACACTCACGTAACTGTCTGCGAGTGTAACGTATTTTCCAACCATTGCAATTTTTACGTGGTCATTTGAAACTTCAAGTGAATTCACTATTGAATTCCATTTGTCCCAATTCGCTGAAGTGTTGAGTAGTCCAACCCTACCAAACTTTGTAAAAATAGTGTCGACGATCCCCTGGTCATACAGAATCTGCGGCACCATGAAAATCGACTTTACATCATGACACGAAAATACGTCTCGAGTCGTTACATTTGTGAACATGGAGATCTTCTTTTTTGTTGATTCGTGTAGTGGTGTTGAACATCTGACCGCAATCAAATCTGGCTGGATACCAATCCTGCGAAGCTCTTGGACGCTGTGCTGTGTTGGCTTTGTTTTTTGTTCACCAACTACGTCCAGCGATGGAGCCAGCGTGACATGGACGAAAATTACGTTTTGTGGGCCATCTTCTAGTCTTAGCTGTCTTAATCCTTCCAAAAACGGCAAGCTTTCAATGTCGCCAACCGTTCCGCCACACTCTACAACCAGCACATCGAGCTTTTCATCCTCGGCAATCTTGCGAATTCGTCGTTTTATTTCATCAGTGACATGTGGGATTATCTGCACACATGCACCAAGGTATTCCCCGCGTCTTTCTGCCTCTATTACCGACGAGTATATCTGGGCAGTCGTTATGTTATGCGATTTTGCAATATTCTGGTTGAGGAATCGCTCGTAATTTCCTATATCCATATCACACTCACCACCATCTTCGGTGACAAAGACCTCGCCATGAGCGATTGGGCTCATTGTTCCTGCGTCATAGTTTAGGTAGGGGTCGATCTTTACGCACGAGACACGCTGGTTTGATAATTGCAATAGCTTAGCAATCGAGGATGTGACTACGCCTTTTCCAAGGCCAGACATAACGCCGCCTGTAACGAAGATAAATTTTGTCTGCACATTTCCAGATGGAAGATGCCATTTTTATTCTTTATTGGGGCACACAAAAATTTTAATGCACACAGACTTGCTTCAAAAGAATTGTTTGAGGGAATCTGGCTTACCTTGCTTGGTAGTGTGGCAAGTGCACTCGTATCGGCAAGTTTTGTTCCACAGATCATTAAAGGCTACAAAACAAAGCACCTTGGGGACGTCTCATACCTCCTCATGATTCTCATCTCGATCGGAATGTCACTGTGGATAGTTTACGGCATAGAGAGACAGGATCCTGTGATCGTAGGTGCAAACATCACGACGATCGTACTCAACATGATCCTGCTTGGACTCAAGGCAAAGTACTCCAAAAAATCAGTCTAGTGGGTCGCTACCTTTAGTTTTTTTGTAAATAGCGCAACCACATTTTCTAATTTTGCAGAAGGCGTACCTTCGATGATCTTTATCAGTGCGCTTCCCACTATAACTGCGTCTGCACCGTTTTTGACGTAATTGGCAACATCTGATGGAGTAGACACGCCAAAACCTATACCTGTTGGAATCTTTGAGCCAGCTATTTTTTTTGTATTTTTTAGGGCGTCAATTGTGTACTTTTGGATCTTGGTTCTCATCCCAGTAGTCCCAAAAACAGAAACCAGATACAGAAATCCAGTTGTCTGACTGACGATTTTTTGCAATCTTTTCGCGCTTGTGTTTGGCGAGACAAGAAATATTGTGTCCATGTTGTTTCTTTTTGCTGCCTTGATGTACTGTCTTGATTCTTCAATCGTCATATCTGGCGTGATTAATCCGTCGATTCCTGCATCTTTTGCTGCTCTAAAGAATCTGTCGTAACCTTTGTGGTAAAAGATATTGGTATATGTCATAAGGACTAGAGGTATGTCGCTTTCCTTGCGGATCTTTTTTACCAGATCGAGGAGTTGGCACATTTTTGTCCCTTTTTCAAGCGAAACCGTGCTTGCATGCTGAATTATCGGCCCATCTGCTAGCGGATCAGAAAACGGAAATCCAAGCTCTATGATGTCGGCTCCACCCTTGATGAGACCTCTCATTGCGGCAAGCGTACTTTTTTGGTCAGGATAGCCTACCATGATGTAGGTGATAAGTGCCTTTTCCTTTTTTGCGGCCAGCTCGTTAAACTTTGCCTTGATTCTTGAAATTTCTTTTGACATAATCTTCAACTACTTCTACGTCTTTGTCTCCTCTTCCAGAAAGCGTCACTACAATTGATTCTGATTTTGGCATTGCTTTTGCAAGCTTGACAGCTTCTGCAATCGCATGAGATGATTCCAATGCAGGTATGATGCCCTCGCTTCTGGTAAGAAGCAAAAACGCGTCAATTACTTCTTTGTCGGTGGCACTGGTATATCTGACACGACCTTTGTCCTTTAGGTAGGAGTGCTCTGGCCCCACACCTGGATAGTCAAGGCCTGCTGATATGCTGTGCGTTTCTTTTATCTGACCTTCCTTGTCCTGCAGAAGATAAGTCATCATTCCATGCAGCACGCCTCTTGTGCCTTCATTTAATGTGGCAGAGTGATGACCAGACTTGAGACTCTTTCCAGCTGCCTCGACTCCGATTATCTCTGTATCTGTATCAATTAATGGGTAAAAAGTCCCAATTGCATTGGAGCCGCCTCCAACACAGGCAACGACGGCATCTGGATTTTTTTTGCCAAGCTTTTTCATCTGCTGCGCTATCTCTTTACCAATTACGGACTGAAAATCTCGAACCATCACTGGGTAGGGGTGTGGCCCGACTGCAGAGCCAAGAAGATAGTAGGTGTCTTTTACATTTGTGATCCAGTCCCTGATTGCCTCATTAATTGCATCCTTGAGTGTCTGCGAGCCGCTTTTCACAGCGTGAACCTCGCAGCCCAACAGATTCATCCTAAAGACGTTCAGCTTTTGCCTGATGGTGTCCTTGTATCCCATGTAGACTTCGGCCTTTAGGCCCAAGCACGAGCAAGCCATCGCAGTAGCCACGCCGTGCTGGCCTGCACCGGTCTCTGCAATTATTCGGCCTTTTTTCATGCGCTTTGCCAAAAGGGCCTGGCCAAGTGTGTTGTTGATTTTGTGGGCACCTCCATGAAGCAGGTCCTCTCGCTTGAGGTAGATCCTTGCACCCCCAATCTTTTCAGTCAGGTTTTTTGCATAGTATAGCGGCGTTGGACGGCCTGCATATTCGGTAAGGTAATAGTTGAGCTCTTTTTTAAACGTAGGATCGTCCTTGTATTTGAGGTAGCTTTCTTCCAGTTCCTCTATTGCCGGAACCAGCGTCTCTGGAATGTACTTTCCGCCAAACTCTCCAAACCTCCCATCTATGGGAAATCTTATCTTCAAATCGCGTTCACCAAATTCCTCACATTCTGTTCAATATCTTGGTTTTTCATGATTCCGGTACCGACTAAAAAGGCATCTGCTCCACAGTTTTTCAAAAATACGATGTCATTTTTCGACTCGATGCCGCTTTCGGACACTATGATCCTATTTTTTTCAAAATCATCAAGTATCTTCTTTGTCGTGTTTATGTCGATTTCAAGTGTGTCGAGGTTTCTGTTGTTGATTCCAACAAGATCTGCATCTGTCCTTAGCGAGTTTTCAAATTCTTTTTTTGTGTGCGCCTCAACTAGAACTTTTAGGCCTTTTTTGTGGCCGTACTCTATGAATTCATCAATCTCATGCAGATGGCCCAAATCAAAGAGTGATTGTATGAGCAATATGTAGTCTGCACCCATTCTTTTTGCGGCATCGATTTGTATCTTGTCAACGATAATGTCCTTCATCAGCATTGGAATCTTGAGGTGTTTTCTAATATCCATAAAATATTTTGGCGAGCCATCAAAGAGGTATGGCTGAGTTAACACTGACAACGCAAGTGCTCCTCCCTGAACCATCAACTTTGCAATCTGTACAGGATCTGAGACCTGTCTGATTTTGCCAAACGAGGGCGAAGAAAACTTTACTTCGGTAATGAGCGATGCGTGTTTGTTGTTCCTGATGGCATCTATGAGGTCAATATTTGAGCCTGAAAGTGACTCTGAAAAATCATACGTTCCATCATTTATTGCTTTGTGTGAGTTTACTACCAGTTTTTTTAGTACGTCGGTCATGTCTGAATTTCCTCGATTTTTGCTACATCTCCACATTCTTTTACAAAATCCACAAAATGAGAATGTGCCTTTCCGCTTTTGATTGTCTGCATTGATATTTCCAATCCTTGCTCAAAATCCTCAACAATGTTTGCAACTATTAGGCCGCCTGCCGCATTTAGCGCTGTAATTTCCAACATCGACTGATTCGCGGTTCCGTTTAACACCGACAAGAAAGCTCTGAGCGCGTCTTGTTTTGATGAAACCTGTAAATCGCTAATTGATGCTTTGTGCAGCCCAAGCTTTTCCGGATCAATTGTCAGCATTCCAGTCTTGCCTTCCTTGAGAAAACAAATTTTGTTTTTTGCAGTTGTAGACAACTCGTCAAGGCCATCATCTGAATGGACAGTCATTATGTTTTGTGCACCGCGCATTTTCAGAATTGTGATGATTCTATCAAGATATGTTTCTGAAAAGACCCCAATGATCTGATTTTTGACTCTTGCTGGATTACACAGCGGTCCTAGGAGATTGAAGGCCGTTCTTGCTCCAAGAATCTTTCGTGCTGCAGCTACATGCTTCATTGCGGGGTGAAACTTTTGTGCAAATAAAAATCCGATTCTAAATTTTTCAATTATTGATGTGATTTTTTCTGGTGATGCGTTTAGGTTGTATCCAAAATACTCAAAAATGTCGGCACTACCAGAGACGCCTGAAACAGAGCGGTTTCCATGCTTTGCCACGTATCCTCCACATGCCGCAATCACAAAGGCAGCCGTAGTAGAGATATTGAACGTCTGAAGCTTGTCACCTCCGGTTCCGCAGACATCGATTATGGTTCCGCTGCATTTTGGAGAAATATGCACGCCATATTCGTCCATCTTGCCAAGCATGGCATACAGCTCATCGTCTGTTTCTCCCTTTTTGGTTAGCTTTTGCAAAAAGTCTGCTTTTTGTTCGTCTGGCACACTTCCCGACAGGAGCATGTCCATGGCAGAATTCATATCTCGAACGGACAGGTCTGTACCAGATTCCATCTTTGATGTGAGTTTTTCTAGCATTTTTTGACCCTGTTTACGAAATTTTGAAGTATCTTCTTTCCCTCCGCGGTGAGAATTGATTCTGGATGAAACTGAACACCTTCAATTAAATATTTTTTATGAGACACGCCCATTACCTCACCGTCGTCTTCTGCAACGGCAGTCACCTTGAGGATGTCTGGAATTATTGTTTTGTCTCCAACAAGTGAATGGTACCTTGTAGCTCTGAATGGATTCTGCACTCCTTCAAAAAGCGAGTCGTTTTGATGCTTTATTGGGCTTGTTTTTCCATGTCTGACGCATCCTGCGTTGACCACCTTGCCCCCAAACTCGTGAATTATTCCCTGATGTCCAAGGCAGATTCCAAGGATTGGTGTTTTTGGGCCGAGCTCTCTTATCACGTCGGAGCAGATTCCAAAATATTTTTTGTCCTCTGGAGTTCCAGGTCCAGGTGATATTATGATTGCATCATATTTTTTCTCGATGATCTGGTCCAGTGTTATCTTGTCATTTCTAATTACGTCGGATTCGACACCTATTTCGCCCAACAACTGTGCTATATTATACGTAAATGAGTCATAGTTGTCAATTATCAGAAATTTCATTTTGCCGCCTCCTTTAGTGCAGCAATCATTGCGCCCGCTTTATGCTCTGTTTCTTTGAATTCTCCCTGTGGAGTAGAATCGGAGACAATCCCAGCACCGCTTTGCAGATATCCACTTTTTCCATCAAAGAATATGCTTCTAATCGCAATCGCAAAATCGCAGCAGCCATTGTTGGAAAAATACCCTACAGCACCAGCGTACTGTCCTCGCACGTCCGGTTCAAGCTCGTTTATTATCTCCATTGCCCTGATCTTTGGAGCCCCAGAGACCGTTCCGGCTGGGAAGAATGCCTCAAATGCGGAAAACATGTTGTGTTTTTTGTCTAGGGTGCCTACTACGTGCGTCACTATGTGCTGTACGTGTGAAAACCGCTTTATCTGCATCAGTTCCGTCACCCTCACACTCCCATACTCACAAACTCGCCCTACGTCGTTTCTCCCCAAATCCACAAGCATGGTGTGCTCTGCCACTTCTTTCTCATCATTGAGAAGCTCATGTTTTAGCTGCTCATTTTTTTCTTCGTCGTCGGTGATTTTTCTTGTACCTGCTATCGGGAAGGTTTCGACTTCTCTTCCAGTCACTCGTACGAGCATTTCTGGACTACAACCTATGTACGTTTTTCCACCAAACTTCATGTGATAAAGATATGGGGACGGATTAAGGGCCCGTAACTCTTTGTAAACGCGCAAATAATCTCCAGACGAGGAAAAACCGAACTTTCTTGACAGTACCACCTGGAAGATGTCACCATCGTGGATGTATTTTTTTGCCTTGTTGACAATATCTGTGAATTTCTCCTCGCTCATGTTTGTAGTTATTTCAGACATGGTTATTCTGCCGAAATCTCTTTTGCCTAGTTTAATCTCATTGATCCTGTTTTTGTCGTAATAGAAGTAAAGTGACTTTCTTGTCTTGTTGTCGTACAGTATGCCATCGTCGTAGATGCCAAACTCCATCAGCGGTGTATTTTTATCGTTTTTGATTGGAATGCTTTCGTAGAGCTTTATTGCGTCGTAGTTTATGATTCCTACTGCTCCTCCAAGGTATCTATATTCAGTGTTGCTTGTATGGCCAATCAGACTTTTCAGCTCCGTAATCGGATCACTGGTTTGGATTGTCTTTGTCGAACCATCCTTGTATTGCAAGGTGATTCTGTCTTCAAATCCTTGCACAATTATTTGAGGATCAAAACCAATGATCGAAGTCTCTGCTAATTCATCAGGGCCTGTGAGGGATTCAAACAGAAATGTGTGAGAATAATTTTGTTCTAGCTGAGAGTATATCTCAAATTGTGATCCAGGTAGCCCTAGTGGTATTATCGTAGGTTTGGAGTTTCCAAAGAAAGCCACCCATACGAGTTGACGCATCTGCGCACTATTTATAACTTCAAACAGATTCGGATCCGGCTTTGTGATAAATTTTTGACGATTTTGATTCAAAACATACGCAAACTAGCCTCAAAATACAAGATTTTACGGTATGGTACGGTACGTTTATATGCAATCTAGTGCATTATAGATCATGAGTCAGGTGTTACTCGGCAAGCCAAAGAATACAATACTGTACTCTGAGATGTACTTTCCAAGGAAACGCGTAGTCTTGCATTCTTCGGCGGTGGAGGCATCATGTTATTTATGTAAACAAGAATTAAAGGAAGGGATCGGGCTCACAGCAAAAAGAATCGGAAACAAAACCGTTCTGATTTGCGGCTTACATTAGGATTGTACGACACTGATTTGTAAGTAGACTACGTAGCAAAACGAAGTCTATTGTCGATTTTTTTATCACATTGTTTGATACACAATGTTTGTTGTCGCCACTAAAACTCGATGATGCTCTAAGATACTCTGACTTGTGCTGCAGACTGGTCGAATTTCATGCAAACATAGTATTGGCAGCAATCATCAACAAAAAGGGGAGAGTGACGGAAGTGCAAAGAAAAGAAGAGTTCACATGCCTTGATCAAAAGGATCTTGAAATGCTGTTCATGCAGCGTGCTCTGCAAACGACAATGATAAAAGAATCAGATGGCAAATTGGGATCTTTTACCTACACATTGACAAAGCGGGAAAAGTTTTTCGAGTACACAATGCAGATTGACGAAGGAATGATGATGTTGATACTTTGTTCTGCCTCTTCATGCTCTGAAATAATTTCAGTTATTGAAAAAATCGATCAGAGTTTTTCTGCTGATTTCAAAATGGTTCCGGTCGTGGCAGCCTAATCCCATTTGGGGCTAGTTATGGCGCCCTGTGCAGCCGACCCTACAAGTGATGCGTATTTTGCCAACGCCCCGCTCTCATAGTTTGGCTTTCTTGGGGCCCATTCCTTTTTGCGTCTGATCATCTCGTCTTCTGATACCAGTAAATCAATCTTGTTGGTTTCCGTATCTATGATAATCTCGTCGCCATTTTTTACCAATGCAATGTTTCCACCGACATATGCTTCTGGGGCAACATGGCCTATCATGAATCCACGAGTTGCTCCTGAAAACCTACCGTCTGTCACCATAGCTACTTTTTCCCCAAGGCCCTGGCCAACAAGAGCTGCTGTCACTGCAAGCATTTCTCTCATGCCGGGGCCTCCTTTTGGGCCTTCATACCTGATTACCACCACGTCGCCTTCTTTTACTTGGTTTTTAGATACGGCATCAAACGCGTCCTCTTCTCTATCAAACGTCTTTGCTTTTCCTCTAAACTGGGTTATTTTGACTCCAGACATTTTCACAACTGCGCCGTCTGGTGCAAGTGTACCTTTCAGAATTACCGCGGTTCCAGCTCGGTGTAGTGGAGAATCCATTGATTTGACAACATTGCCGTTTTGTGTTGGTGGAATCGTGATAGCATCAAGGTTTTGCTTCATGGTTTTACCGGTCACCGTGATGACGTTTTCATGAAGCAGCTTCCTGTCTAGCAGTTTTTTTAACATGAGTGGCACCCCTCCTACCCTATCCAAGTCGTTCATGACGTACATTCCACCCGGTTTGAGGTCGGCAATGTGCGGAACTTTCTTTCTTACCCGCTCAAAATCATCATATGCGAGTTTCACTCTGGACTCGTGAGCTAGCGCAAGGAGGTGTAAAATCGCGTTAGTTGATCCTCCGATCGCATTTAGTATTGTGATTGCGTTCTCGAACGCTTCAAATGTTAGGATCTCCCTAGGCTTTATTCCCATCTCCAAGAGTTTTACTGTAGCAACACCAGTATCATATACCATTTTTTCCCGTCTTTCGTCTTCTGCGGGTGGACTTGCGCTACCAGGCAACGCAATGCCAAGTGCCTCAGAAATCGAGGCCATTGTATTTGCAGTAAACATTCCACCACAAGAGCCTGCAGAAGGGCACGCATAATTTTCAATATTTTTTAGTGCTTCAAGTGTTAGCTGACCTGCATCGTATGCACCAACTGCTTCATAGACATCTTGAACTGTAATCTGTTTACCATTGTAAAAACCAGGCATGATTGTGCCACCATACACAAACACAGATGGCAGATTCAGCCTCGCCATCGCCATCATGGTGCCAGGAAGACTTTTATCGCATCCTGCAATCCCCACTAGTCCGTCGTATTGGTGTGCTCTTACCATAATCTCGATAGAATCTGCAATGACTTCTCTGCTAACAAGCGATGATTTCATTCCCTCATGACCCATTGCAATACCGTCGCTAACAGCTATGGTACTAAACTCTCGTGGCGTTGCGCCTGCATCATGGACTCCTTCCTTTGCCTTCTGAGCTAATCTGCCAAGATGTATGTTACAGGGAGTTGCCTCGTTTCCAGTGTGTGATACTCCGATGAACGGCCTTTCCAAATCTGAGTCGTTTAATCCCATTGCCTTGTACATTGCCCTATGCGGTGCCCTTGATGGGCCAACTACTACATTTTTGCTTGAAATCTCCATTTTGCTTGTGTGGTTGTTTATGTAGAGTCAGCATATTAGAATTTTTGGCTCTGTCAAACTATGGTTGATAGACCCGACAGTGCAGATTTTAATTCTTAAGAATAGAAATTAGCTTTTGAGTATTAACTGAGCATCAAGCTCTCTTAGCTGATCATCTATTTGCGTTTGATTTTGGTTTCCGTATGAGATCAGAATTCTATCGTCCTCATTTAGGACATAGTTTGCAATACTATCTACTTTTTCATGGTTGATGTAGAATTTGAGCGAGTAATTCTCATCAGTACAGAACGTGTGTTCTTGGGTTCTGTCTGGAAATACAAAACAGTCGTCTGTGAGGCCTATCTTTACGCTGTTAAACAAAAAGCCAAGTTGCACGTTTGAGGCATGCCTGTGAATTGTATTGCCGTCCTGCCCTTCAAAGTGAATGTAGGGGCTCTTTACCTGGTATGCTGGAAGCGAAAAGTCGAATTTATCCCCATGAATTCTCACTAGGATTCCGGCATGTTCGTGTTCGTCGTTGAGCGGTCCCGCTCCAGGGGGACCTCCCAGCGGGTTTGTTGAGCTTTTTTCTATAAACGTCCAAGATGCGTAACCTATAATCACAACTACTACTGCCAAGACGCCGATTCCAATCAGCATGTTTTTCCGTTTTTGGCGAGATTGCCTGTCCACAAAGCTTTCACGTCTTTCTTCGGCCTTGTCTTTTTTTGTGTCCTTGTTGTTATTTCCCATGAAACAATAAAAACTGAAAATTTAGCCCTAATTAATCAATCGATACTGTAATAAATTAAAGATCGCAATCGCAATCATGAATTGTATTTTCTGCGACATCATTTCTGGGGCAAGACAGGGTCACTTCATTTATCAAGATGATGATCATGTGGCGTTCTTGGACAAATACCCAATCGACAAGGGACACGCCTTGGTTTTGCCAAAAAAACACTATGAAAAGATTATAGACATGGATCCAAAAAATGTTGGAGAACTTTTCTCACAAATACCAAAAATTGTAAAGGCAATAATGTCTGCAACAAAGGCAGACGCATTCAGTCTTGCGCAGAACAACGGACGCGCAGCAAAGCAGATCATACCGCACGTACATGTGCACATCATCCCAAGATACAACGAGATGGGTGCTGTATGGACAAAACGAACCATTCCATCACCAGAGGATCTAGAAGTGCTGGCACAGCAGATAAGAGAATTTTTGAAAAGCTAGCCCTTGTTTAACTGGTCCTTGAGATACTTCATGTCCAGGCTTTCTGCTATGTCATCAATGACTTTGAAGATTCTGTGCTTTTCATCTACTCCAGCCTTCCTCAACTCTTCTTTTAAGACGGCGATTGGATCTGTTATCTCGTCTTGTTTTGGTCGCCTTTGAATTATCTCCTTTAACATTTCTTTGATTTGAGATATCTCTTTTCTTTTTGTCGCAATCATGTCTTTTGTTTTTTGGACTATTAGCTCTTGGTAGAGGAGTTTGTCCTTCATTTTTTCATAATCCTCTTCTAGATACATTATGAGTGCCTTTGCATCGTGACTGGTCAAGTATTTTGGATTTAGCTTGTCGATTTCTGCCTTTGTCTTTATTTTGTTTTGAAGATTACCAAGCTCGTCAAAAAATTTTTTGTCATTTTCTTTGAGATGTCTTAATTTGTTTAACTTTTCTTTTATTATTCCATTTGCAAACCTAAAATATTGATCAGTGTTTGTGACCTGATCTCTGAATTCGTCTGATTTTTCCTTTACTCGTTCTTCCTTTGTCGTTTTTTTGGATTTGTTAGAAAAAGCAATGGTTCGCTCTTTTACCAGCAGTGGATCTAGACTTTCAGGCCTGGGCTCTATGCCTGCAACGAATTTCCATTCCTCGTAGTCAGATAGATCTGGCGTATCTTGTTTTTTTTGAGGCTCGTCTTTTGGAATTCTGTGGATGTGTTTGGCCACACTTCAGTTCCCAATTG
>Ga0233425_10001143_pt1 | contig 61928 bp, 44 predicted proteins | sample Watercolumn_Towu_2_FD_181712 | JGI IMG/M metagenome (GOLD analysis project Ga0233425, IMG submission 181712) | Freshwater microbial communities from Lake Towuti, South Sulawesi, Indonesia - Watercolumn_Towuti2014_140_MG | ecosystem: Environmental > Aquatic > Freshwater > Lake | place...
TCTTCAAGGACCCGGAACCGATGTGGCTCTCGTCCGAGGCCGACCGGCCGGCCGGCGACAACATCACGGGGTTCAAGGACGCGCGCGTCGACGCCCTGATCCGGCAGCAGGCGGGCCTGTTCGACCTGGCCGCGCGCAACCGCATCCTGCGGGAGATGGACGCGATCCTGTGCGCCGAGGCGCCCTATGCGCTGCTCTGGAACATCAACTACACGCGCCTGCTCTACTGGAACAAGTTCGGCACGCCGCCCACCGTGCTCGACAAGTACGGCGACGAGCGCGCGCTCTTCGCCCACTGGTGGTACGACGCCGACTCCGCCGCCGAACTCAAGGCCGCCATGTCCGCCGGCACGCCGCTGCCCGCCAAGCCCGAACGCGTGGAGTTCGACCGGGTCTTCCGGCCGTGACGCGCGGCGGCCGGGCGGCGCGAGGGGCGGCGTTTCCCGCTGACAGCCCGGGCACGCTTTCTGCTACCATACCGCCCGCTGTTTGTCCGGAACGGGAGTCTGGGTCTTGCTGCCTGACCTGATGCCGCATCCGCCGCTGGCCGTGGTGCCGATCCTGATCGGCCCGATCCAGGTGCTGCTGGCGATCCTGCCGGCGATCCTCGTGGCCGTCGGCGGCGCGCTGCTGGCGCTCTTCAAGCCCTCCTCCATCAAGCTGGGCCTGAAGATCCTGTGGCGCAACAAGGTCGCCACGCTGTTGACGGCGGCCGCCGTCGCGGGCCTCGTATTCGTCTGGCCGCACGTGCGCGGGTTCCTCGGCCGCGGCCAGGCCGCGGCCTTTGCCGGCAAGGCGGAGTGGACCATGTTCCGCGGCGGGCTGTCGCGCCGCGGCGGCGGCATGGACGGCGCCGCCGACCCGTCGGGCGGCGGACGCGTCTGGGCGTTCGCGCCGCGCTTTAAGACGTACTACTCCTCGCCCACGGTCATCGGCAACCGCGTACTCGCGTCGGCAGCCGACAAGGGCGTCTTCGCCGACCGCGGCGCCGTCGTCTGCCTCGACGCCCAGTCCGGCGGCGTGGTCTGGGAGTTCGCGCCGTCCGACTTCCGCGCGACCTTCTCGTCGCCCTCCGTGGACGGCCGGTACGTCGTCTGCGGCGAGGGGCTGCACCTGACGCACGACGCGCGCATCGTCTGCCTCGCCTTCGAAACCGGCCGCAAGCTCTGGGAGGTGCGCACGACGAGCCACGTCGAGTCGTCGCCGGCGCTGCTGGACGGCCTGGCCTTCTGCGGCGCGGGCGCCGACGGCGTGTACGCCATGCGCCTCGACACGCCCGCCGGCCGGTCGCCGGTGGTCTGGCACCTGAAGGGCGTCGGCAGCAACGCCAGTTTCCACTGCGACGCCTCGCTCGCCGCGGTCGACGGCCGCGTCTACATCAGCTCCGCCGCGCTGCACGACGGCGACTGGAGCGGCATCGCCTGCGTCGAGGCCGCCACCGGCAAACTGATCTGGCAGGTCGAGACGGAGATGCCGGTCTGGGGATCGCCGACCGTCGCCGGCGGCCGCGTCTACGTCGGCATGGGCAACGGCAACTACGTCGAGAGCGCCGAGCAGTACTGGGCCCGCAAGCAGGAGGAGCTGCAGAAGCGCGGCCGGAGCAGGGAGGAGATCGCCGCCCTCGCGCCGCGGTACGCGGCCGGCGGCGAGCTCTGGTGCCTGGACGCCCGGAGCGGCCGGCCGGTCTGGCCGGCGCCGTACAAACTGCGCCAGACGCTTCTGGGCTGCGTGGCCGAGGCCGACGGCAAGCTGTACTTCTCCGGCGCCGACGGCCTCTTCACCTGCCTCACCACCGACCGCGAGCCGGTGGCGCAGTGGGACGCGCACGAGGGCATCAAGACCTCGCCGGCCGTCGGGCGGGACCATGTCTACGTCGCCACGGACAGCGGCCGCCTTTTCATCCTCGACCGCCGCACGCTGCGGCCGGTCTGGCAGACGCGCCTCGGCAACGGCGACCTCTTCACCAGTTCGCCGGCCGTGGGCGGCGGCCACGTCTACATCGGCACGCCGATGGACGGCCTGGTCTGCATGGGCCAGCCCTCCGGCGCCGGGGCGCCGCCAGTCTGGGCCGGCCTGCTCGGCGGTCCCGGCCGCGGCGGGTGGATCGACGGCAGCCCGCTGCCGCCCCGCGGCACGTTTGCCTGGCGCTGGCCGGCGGATGCCGGCGGCGAGGCGGGCGGCGCCGCGGCCGCGACCAACGCCATCCTGGGCCCGGCCGCCTTCGCGGACGGCCTGCTCTACGCGCCGGTGGCCGGGCCGGCCGGCACGGGCATCGTCGCGCTCGCGGTCGGCAGCAGCGCCGCGGGCGCGCCGCCGCGCGCCGCCGCACCGGAGACGCGCTGGTTCTTCCGCACCGAGGCGCCGCCGGGCCCGGCGATCGCCGTGGGCGGCGGCCGGCTCTACTTCGTCGAAGGCGACGCCCGCGCGCCGGTCCGCCGCCTGCACGGCCTCAACGCCACCAACGGCGCGCCGCTCTTCGCGCAGGAGTTCCGCGACGCCGGCGCCAGCGGCGCGTTCACGCTGGCGGACGATACGCTCTACGCCTTCACGGCCTGGAGCCGGCCCAGCAACCTGGAGGCGCGCGACCCGGCCACGGGCCTGGACCGGGGGTTCGGACGGACGGACGCCGCGGGCACGAGCGTCGGCGCGCCCTGCGCGGCGGGCGAGCTGGTGCTCGTCGCCGCGGCCGATCCGGCCAGCGTGCGCGCCGTGCCGCGCGGCGGCGACGCGGCGCGGTGGCACCGGCCGCTGCCCGCCGATCCCGTGGCCGGACCGGTCGCCGGCGCCGACGCCGCCGCCGTCGCCACGACCAACGCCCTGGTGGCGCTGAGCCTGGTCAACGGCGGCATCCTCTGGAGCTTCCCGTGCGCGCCGTCCGGCGTGCCGCTGGCCGCCGACGAGGACCGCATCGCCTGCACGACGGCCGGCGGCGAGGTGCTGTTGCTCGACTGGCGCGGCCGGCTGCTGCTGCGCGTGAAGGGCGCGCTGCCCGGCCTGCCGCCCATGCTCTGCGGCGACAAGGTGCTGGTCTGCAAGGAGGGCGCGATCCACCTCGCGGACGCCGCCACGCGCCAGGAGGTGCGCTGGCTCGCCACCGCCTGGATGGGCGCCCTCGCCGCGCCGCCGGTCCTGGCCGACGGCAACGTCTACTTCGCCACCGCCGACAAGGGCCTGGTCTGCGCCCGGCAGGGAAAACGATGAACGCGCCGTGGACCTGCTTCTTCGGCGACGGCGGGGCCGAGGGCGACCCCGGCCGCAAGGACCTGCTCGGCGGCAAGGGCGCCAGCCTCGCCGCCATGAGCCGGGCGGGCCTGCCCGTGCCGCCCGGCTTCACCATCGCCACGCCGTGCTGCCGGCACTACCTCGACAGCGGCGGCCGCTGGCCCGAGGGCCTCGAGGACGAGGTGCGCCGCCAGCTCCGGCGCCTGGAAGCCGCCACCCGCCGCACGTACGGCGGCCAGCCGCCGCTGCTGGTCTCCGTGCGCTCCGGCGCCGCCGTCTCCATGCCGGGCATGCTGGACACGATCCTCAACTGCGGACTCGACCCGGCGGCGGCCCGGCCGGACGACGCCGGCTTCTGGCGCGTCTACGCGCAGTTCGTGCTCATGTTCGGCAAGACCGTGGCCGGCATCGGCGCCGACGATTTCGCCGCCGTCGAGCGCGAGGCCGCCTCGCTCGACGCCCACGACCGCCCGCACGGCCATCCCCGCCGCCACCGCGAGGCCGCGGCCGAGCCCGACCCCTTCCGCGTCGCCGCGCGCTACCGCGAGCTCTACGAGCAGCGCACCGGCCAGCCCTTCCCGGCCGCGCCGTGGGACGCGCTCGTGCAGTGCATCGAGGCCGTGTTCCGCTCCTGGAACAACGAGCGCGCCGTCACCTACCGCCGCGAGCACGACGTGCGCGGCTGCGACGGCACGGCCGTCACCGTGCAGGCCATGTTCCCCTCCGAGGTCTCGGGCATCGTCTTCACGATGAACCCCAACAGCCTCGACGCCGGCGAGATGATCGTCGAGTCCGCCTACGGCCTCGGCGAGGCCGTGGTCAGCGGCGACGTCCACCCCGACAGCTTCGCCGTCGACCGCGCCACGCTCGCCATCCGCCGCCGCACCATCGGCCACAAGGCCCACCTCGTGGCCGCGCTCGGCGCCCGCGCCACCGGCCTCGACGCCGACGCCGCCTCGCTCGCCGACCCCGAGATCGCCGAGCTGGCGCGCCTCTGCCTCGACATCGAGAAGTTCTTCGGCAAGCCGATGGACATCGAGTGGGGCCGCGCGGACGGGCGCTTCGCGCTGCTGCAGTCGCGCCCGATCCGCGGCCTCGAGGTGCTGGAGGACGTCGAAACCGGCCGCAAGGAGGAGATCCACCGCCTGCGCGAGATCGCCGGCCCGCACCGCCGCGTGTGGGTCGCCCACAACCTCGGCGAGACGCTCCCGGCGCCGACGCCGCTGACCTGGGACATCGTGCGCGGCTTCATGAGCGGTGACGGCGGCTTCGGCCGCATGTACCGGGACTTCGGCTACCAGCCCGGCGCCGTGGTTCGCGCCGAGGGCTTCCTGGAGCTGATCTGCGGCCGCGTCTACGCCGACCCCGAGCGCGCCGCCACGCTTTTCTGGGACGGCATGCCGCTGCGCTACGACCTCGACGCCGTGGCCCGCGACCCCAAGCAGCTCGACCAGGCGCCCTCGCGCTTCGACCCCGAGCGCGCCGACCTCAAGTTCCTCGCCTCCCTGCCGCGCCTGCTGCGCCGCATGCTCGCCTGCAACCGCACGATGAAGGCCGCGCGCCGCGCGGTCGTCGCCCGCTTCGAGCAGGAGGTGCTGCCGCCCTACCTCGCCTGGGTGCGCGGGAAGCGCGGCCAGGACCTCTCCGGCCTGGCGACGCCCGCCCTGCTGGCCGAGCTGCGCGGCCGCATGCGCCGCGTGCTGGACGAGTTCGGCGGCGAATCGCTCAAGCCCGGCTTTTTCGGCGGACTCGCCAGCGCCGGCCTCACCGGGCGCCTTGCCCAGCTCATGGGCCGCGAGGCCGGCACCCAGCTCGCGCTGACGCTCACCCAGGGGCTGGAGGGCGACACGACCGTCAGCCAGAGCATCGCGCTCTTTCATGTCGCGCGCGGCCGCCGCACGCTCGAGAGCTTCCTGGAGGAGTACGGCCACCGCGCCGTCGAGGAGATGGAGCTCTCGCGGCCGCGCTGGCGCGAGGACCCCTCCTACCTCAACCAGATCCTCGCCGTGTACCGCGGCTCCTCCGCCGTGTCGCCCGAGGACCAGCACCACCGCAACGTCGCGCGCCGCCGGGAGGCCGAGCAGCGCCTGCCCGAAACGCTGCGCGAGTGGGGCGGGCTGTCGCTGCTCGACGACATCCGCGCCGACATGGCCGACGCCCAGGCCATGCTGCCCTACCGCGAGTCGGGCAAGCACTACCTCATGCTCGGCTACGAGACCATCCGCCAGCCGCTCGCCGAACTCGGCCGGCGCTGGGATCTGGGCCGCGACGTGTTCTTCCTGACGCTCGACGAACTCGACGGCTACGAGGCGCGCCGCGCCGAACTCGCGCCCGTCCTCGCCGGCCGCAAGATCCGCTGGCAGTCGTCCCGGCGCCTCGAGATGCCGGTGGTCATTGACTCCGCCCGCCTCGAGGACGTCGGCCTGCCCCGGCGCTACGAGGGCGCCCGCGAACTCGGCGGCGAGCCGGTCGCGGCCGGCGTCGCCGCCGGCCGCGCGCGCATCGTCTTCGACCCCCAGCAGGCCGCCGACCTCGGCACCGACTATGTGCTGGTCTGCCCCTCGACCGACCCGGGCTGGACCGCGCTCTTCGTGCACGCCCGCGCGCTGATCGTCGAGCGCGGCGGCGTGCTGAGCCACGGCGCCATCGTCGCGCGCGATTTCGGCATCCCGGCCGTCGTCTGCCCCGACGCCACCCGCCGCATCCCGGACGGGACGGCGGTAAGGGTGGACGGGAATCGTGGGTTGATCACGTTCGTGGAGTAACCGGAGAGCATCTGCGCCGCCCATGCTTGAATCCATCACAACGCTCCTCACCAACGCGCTGGATTGGGTGTTCGGCTGGATCCTTCGGCTGGGACGCGACGGATCGCTGATCGCCGTCGCCGTCCTCACCTCGGCCGGGCTGACCTTCGTGCGCAAGTGGGTCACGGACCAGACGTGGCTCCGGCAGGCCGCGGACGACGACGCGCGCCTCGCCGAGCTGACGGCCGAGGCCCGCGGCCGCAAGGACCGCGAGGCGGCCAGGCGCCACCGCGATACGCGCACGCTGATCAAGATGAAGACCATGCGCTTCGAGGGCCGCGCGCTGCTCTGGGCGCTGCTGCCGATCGGCCTGCTGGCCACCTGGGCCTTCGCGCGCCTGGCCTTCCTGCCGCCGGCCGTCGGCCGGCCGGTCGAGGTCCGCGCCTGGCTCCCGCGCACGGCCATCGGCCAACTCGCGCACCTCGCGCCCGAACCCGGGATCGAGGCCGCCAACGGCTGGGTGCAGGTCGTGGCCGACGAGGCGCGTCCGGCCCGCACAAGCCTGTGGGACCGCTGCGACGGCTGGCTTGCCGCCCGGGCGGGCATGCAGCCGCCGGCCGACGCCGTGGCCGTGTGGCAGGTGGTCGCGCGCGACGCGCAGCCGCGCGTGCTGCAGATCCGCCACGCCGGCCGCACCTATGCGCAGCCTTTCGTCGCCGGCCGGCGCTGGTACGAGACGCCGCAGGTCTTCCCGGCGGACGCGCCTGTCATCGCCACCGAGGTCGGGCTGGAACCGCGGCGGCTGTTCGGCGCCGTCGGCGGCATCGCCCTGCTCTTCCTGCAGCCCTGGCTCGTGGCCTATCTCCTGATCGCCATCCCGTTCGTGTTCGTCATCAAGCGGTTGTTCAAGATCTACTGACAAGGAGCGTGCCATGCGTCGCCGCCTGCTTCCGTTCGTCCTCGCCCTCGTCCTCGTCAACCGGTCGCTCGCGCTGATCAATCCCAACTTCACGCCCGCCAACCTGGTCCAGCAGTCGGACCAGATTCTCGAGGTGACCTTCTCGGGCGCGAAGGACGGCGGCGCCACCGCCGCGGTCAAGACCGCGCTCAAGGGCAAGGACGCGCCCAAGACCGTCGTCTTCAATCTCAAGGCCAGCGCCCTGAAGGAGCACGCGATCGAGGTCGAGAAGGTGATCAACGCCATGGGCGCGACGCCGACGCTGTTCTTCCTGGGCCGGATGGAGACCGGCGAGGGGCAGCCGGGCATGGAGGCGCCGGCCGAGGAGGCCGCCGAGAAGGGCATGCTGCACCTGGGCACGCGCTGGGTCGCGTTCGACAAGGGCAAGGATGGTTCGTGGGAGTTGGGAGGGATCAGCTCGCACATGCTCGGCACCTGGAACGGCGACACGCCCATGCTGCGCGCGGCCGTGCTCTACATCCTCGCCGATCCCGCCGCCGACCTGCCGTGCGTCGAGGGCGTCAACTGGGGCACACCCGCCGCGATCGCCAAGGTCGCCGGCCGCGTGACCGCCTGCCAGCCGGTCGCGCTGACCGACGCCGGCGAGCCGGCGCTGCTCGTGGCCTCCGACGCCGGCACGCGCCTGTTCCAATGGGACGCCAAGGCCGCGAAGTTCCAGGACCTCACGGCCGCCCGCAAGCTGAACGCCAGGTCGCGCGCCGCCGCCTGGGGCGATTTCAACGCCGACGGCCGTTTCGACCTCGCCAGTGCGGACGGCGAGGCCGTCACCGTCTTCCTTCAGGCCGCGGACGGCACGTTTGCCGCCGGCCCGGCGCTGGCGGCGCTCTCCGGCGCGGAGGTCGTCTCGCTGGCGCCGCTCGACGCCGGCAAGCCCGCGCTGCTGATCGGCACGACGGCGCAGCCGCTGCTCTGGACGCCCGGCGAGGCGAATGCCGCGGCCAAGCCGATCGGCGCCGCGCCGGCCGGAGCAGCCGGCCGCGGCGCCAACGGCCGCTGCCTCGTGGCCGACTTCGACAACGACGGCCTGCCCGACGTGCTCCAGACCGGCGTCAAGGCCAGCCTCTTCCACAAGGGCACGGCGCCGGGGAAGTTCGCGCCCGCCGCGGCCTGCGCCGTCGCGCTCGGCCCCGGGCCGGCGGACGCGTTCGCGGGCGATTTCGACGAGGACGGCCTGCTCGACGTGTTCACGGCCGGCGACTACGTCTGCCTCTGGAACAACCGCGGCGACCGGTTCCTCGAGACGCTCATGGCATCCGGCGAGCTCTCCTACAGGGGCAACGTCAACGCCTGCGGCGGCGCCGCGGGCGATTTCAACGGCGACGGCCTGCGGGACGTGGTCTTCTTCTACCCGGGCGAGGTGCCGAACATCAACTTCAACCGCGGCTTCCGCAGCTTCGGCCACGCCAACAAGATCGACTTCCAGACCAGCGGCGTGCTGCCCGGCGTCGAGAACGGCCAGCAGGCCGGCTGCTGGGGCGACCTGGACGACGACGGCGTGTGCGATCTGACCATCGTGCTCAAGGACGGCACGGTCTGGTTCCTGCCGTTCGACAACGGCGGCGAGAGGGGCCGCTGCGCGCGCGTCGCGCTCGCCGGCAAGGGCGGCCGCGCCGGCCCGGTCAGCGTCAGCGCCTGGCGCGGCAAGCGTCCCTTCGGCGCCTGGAGCGTCAGCGCCGGCACGCCCGTCATGATCTCGCAGCCGGAGGCCGGCCCGGTGACGCTCAAGTGGCGCCTGCCCGGCGGCCCGCTCCAGACGAAGGACCTGGTGATCGAGAACGCGCCGGTCTCCTTCACGCTGCCGTAGCGTTCCTGGATGGCATCGCGCCGCGGGGCGGCGCTCCCACATCTCCCATTCCCGCGCGAAGGATCTGAGAAGGTGGGAGCGCCGCCCCGCGGCGCGATCTCTCGCCTCCCCTGCATCTCATCCCCCGCTACCGGCGGCCGGCGATCAAGAACGCCAGCGGCCCGTGGTCGGCCCCCGACGGCGTGCTGGACCTGGTGGACTTGATCGTCGGCGCCGAGGGAATCTTCGGCCTCGTGACCGGCTGCCGCCTGCGGCTGCGGCCGCCGCCGGCCGAGATGCTCGACGTCTTCGTGTCGCTGCCCGGCGAGGCCGCGGCGCTGGCCGTGCGCGACGCCGTCGCGGCGCACCTCGGCGGCCGTGGATCCCGGGTTTCTGCTCAACCGCGGCGTGGCCGTCGCCCCGTCTTAGGCGACCTCGAAGGCGAAGACGTGCGCGTCGGGCCGCGGCCAGCGCCGCGCACAGGCCGGTCATGCCGCCGCCGACGACGCAGAAATCGGCCTCGTGACGCACTTCGCGCATGGGTTGCCCTCGCGGCGCCGGCCCGTGCCGGCGCCGTTCGCACTGTACCGCGGTCCCGCCGCCGCGCCAAGCGCGGAGGCAACCCGCCCTGCGGGCGGGGGCGCGCGCGCGTTGACGCCGCAGGCGCCGTACCCCTATATTGTTCGCCTTCCGCGACCGGGCGAACCGGAGCGCGGGAATCTGGAAGCCACCGCACCCATGCACAAGTCCAAGAAGAAGACGCCGGACGCGCCGGACGCCGCCGCGGCCGCGCCGCCCTCCGTGCCGGCGCCTGCACCTTCCCCCGCTCCGGCCGCGCCGCCTCCGCCGGCCCCGCCGGCCCCGTCACCCGCGGAGGCCGAACTGGCCGCCGTCAAGGACAAGTACCTCCGGCTGATGGCGGAGTTCGACAACTTCCGCAAGCGCCAGGCGCGCGAGCGCGACGAGTTTGCGCGCCGCGCCAACGAGGCGCTGCTGCAGGAACTGCTGCCCGTGCTCGACCACCTCGAACTGGCGCTCGCCAGCGCCCCGGACCGCAACGAGCCGCTGGCCAAGGGCGTCGGCCTCGTGATCGACCAGTTCTTCGCCGTGCTGGCGCGCTTCGACCTGAAGCCGTTCCAAGCGGCCGGCCAGCCGTTCGATCCCAACCGGCACGAGGCGCTCACGCTGCTGCCGAGCGCCGACGTTCCCGCCCACCACGTCGCGCAGCAGGTACGACGCGGCTACGACCTCGGCGGCCGCCTGCTGCGGCCGGCGCAGGTGATCGTGTCGAACGGCCCCGCCCCCGCCGCGCCGGCCGCCGGCCAGGACGCCGCGCCCCCGCCGCCCGCCGCCGGCGAGGACGAGGACCCGGAGGACTGACCCGGCGGCGGCCGGCCACGGCCGCCACCCGCCACAGGACGACGCCCGGCCATGGCAACCAAGAAGGACTACTACGACGTTCTCGGCGTGAGCCGCTCCGCCTCGGCCGACGAGGTCCGCAAGGCCTACCGCAAGCTGGCGATGCAGTACCACCCGGACCGCAACGCCAACAACCCGCAGGCCACCGAGAAGTTCAAGGAACTCTCCGAGGCCTACGAGGTGCTGAGCGACGAGACCAAGCGCCGCCAGTACGACCAGTTCGGCCACGAGGGGATGAAATCCACCTTCGGCCCGGGCGGCTTCGACTTCTCGCGCGACTTCACCCACATGTCCGACATCCAGGACATCCTGGGCAACCTCTTCGGCGACGGCGGCGGGCTGTTCGGCGAGTTCATGGGCGGCGGCCGGCGCCGCTCGCGCAACGGCGTGCAGCGCGGCGACGATCTCCGCTTCGACCTGGAAATCGATCTCGAGGAGGCGGTCTTCGGCTCCGAGCGCGAACTGGAACTGCCGGTCACCGAGGAGTGCGACCTGTGCCGCGGCACGGGCGCGGCCTCGGGCGCCGGCCGCGAGACCTGCCGCCAGTGCGGCGGACGCGGCTTCGTGGTGTCCGGCGGCGGTTTCCTCCAGATCCGCCAGACCTGCCCGGTCTGCGGCGGCGAGGGCACGCTCGTGCGCCATCCGTGCGGCAAGTGCGGCGGCAGCGGCCGCATGCGCAGCCGGCGCCGGCTTTCGCTGCGCATCCCGCGCGGGGTCGAGACCGGCTCGCGGCTGCGGTTGGCGGGCAAGGGTGAGGGCGGCGGCCGCGGCGGGCCGGCCGGCGACCTGTATGTCGTCCTGCACGTGCGCGAACACGAGTTGTTCGAACGCCAGGGCGACGACCTGAGCTGCACCGTGCCCATTTCCCCGGCGGCGGCCACCCTGGGCGGCGACATCGAGATTCCCACGCCGGAGGGCCTGGCCAAGATCAAGGTGCCTCCCGGCACGCCGAACGGCAAGGTCTTCCGCCTGCGCGACAAGGGCGTGCCCAACCTCGAGGGCCGCGGCCACGGCGACCTGCACGTGCGCCTCATGGTCGAAACGCCCACGCGCCTCTCGTCGCGCCAGCGCAAGCTGCTGGAGGAGTTCGAGGCCGAGGCCGAGGAAGCCAACTACCCCGAGCGCATCCGCATGCGCCGCGCCGCCGAGGCGTTCCTGGCCAAGGGCGAGGCCCTGCGGAAGGCGGGGCGCGGGTGAGTCCATGCACCGCCACTTCCTGCCGACCGACCGGCTGACGTCCGCCAGGCTCGCGCTGGACCGCGAGGAGGCGCGGCACCTGCAGACCGTGCTCCGCGCCAAGGTCGGCGAGACGTTCGAGCTGTTCGACGGCGCCGGCCTGACGGTCGCCGCGCGCGTGGCCGCCGCCGATCGCGGCGGCCTCGCGCTGGAGCCGCTCGCCGCGCCGCGACGCCACCCGCCGCCGGCCTGCCGCCTCGCGCTCTTCGCCAGCATCTGCAAGGGGCCGCGCATGGACTGGATGATCGAGAAGGCCGTCGAACTCGGCGCCAGCCGCATCGTGCCCGTCGGCGCCGGACGTTCGGTCGGCCGGCCGGGAGACGACGCCGGCCGCGTCGAGCGCTGGCGCCGCGTCGCGCTGGAGGCCGCCCGCCAGTGCGGCACGGCATGGCTGCCGGCGGTTGACCCGCCGCAGACCTTCGCCGCGGCCTGCGCCGCGCTGCCGGCCTGGGCGCCGGTGTTCGTCGCGGCCCTCGCCCCCGGAACGCGGCCGTTGCGCGAGACGCTCGCGGCCCGTTGCGCCTCCGGCACCGGCACACCTGCCGCGGCGGGGTGGCTCACGGGACCCGAGGGCGATTTCACGCCGGAGGAACTCCGGCAGGCGATCGCCGCCGGCGCGATCCCGGTCAGCCTCGGCCGCAACGTCCTGCGCGCCGAAACCGCCGCGATCTACGGCCTTTGCGTCCTCGGCGCGGAATGGCTGTAACGCCTCGCCTCCCGATCGCGCCGCCCCGCGGCGCGATGGGGATGTCCCCGGCGTGACCTTCATCGGGAGGTCCCGTGACCCGGGAAGCACCATACCGAAACGGTTGCGCTCACGGAGATTCTCCTCTATTCTCCCGCTCGACGCCGTGACCCAAGGAGCAACGAGATGAGCAAGGTGACGTTCAAAGGCACGCCTGTCGCGATCGCCGGAGAGTTGCCCGCCGTAGGACGGAAGGCCCCCGACTTCAAGTTGGCGGCGACCGACTTGGCCGATGTGAGCCTGGCCGACTTCCGGGGCAAGGTAAAGATCCTGAACATCGTGCCGAGCCTGGACACCCCGGTATGCGCCCTGTCGGCGAGGAAGTTCAGCGAGGAAGTCTCCCGCAGGCAGAACGTCGCGCTCCTGAACATCTCGGCCGATCTTCCGTTCGCGCAGAAACGGTTCTGCGAGAGCAACCGCCTCCAGAATGTCGTCACTCTCTCCACATTCCGGGCTGCGGCATTCGGCAGGGACTACGGTGTCCAGATCGTGGCCGGGCCGCTGGCCGGCCTGATGAGCCGCGCCGTGGTGGTGCTGGACGGTCAGGACCAGGTGATCCACGCGCAACAGGTTCCGGAGATCGCACAGGAACCGGACTACACGGCCGCCCTGAACGCCCTGCCGTAACTTCAGCGATTGGCGGGCCAGCCTCGCGGCGCGGCGCCGCGCCGCGGACGGGCCGGGAGTTCCACATGGCCGCATCCTTCGCTTCCCTCTGGCTGGTCGTGCTGCTGGGCCTGGCCGGCGCGCCGTCGCCGTCCTCGCCCGAGGCGTCCCGGGCCCGGTTCGACACGATCGCCGCGCACCTCGATACCGGCGGCGACCTGCTGGTCGTCGCCAACGTGGACGGCATCGTCGAGGGCGCGGTGGACCTCGTGCGCGGCTGTGCGGAGATGGCGTCGCCTCGGGCCGGTGCCGCGAACCCGGGACTGGCGGCGCTCGACCGCCTGCCGGCGTATGTCAAGTCCAGCGGGTTCTACGCCGTTGACGGCGTGGGGCTGAGCGTCGTGCCGCGGGCCGACGACCTCCACGACCTCAAGGCCTTCGTCTGCCGCGACCCGGCCGCGGCGGCGCTGCCGCTCTGGCGCGCCGCCGTCGGCGGCGCCCCGCACAACCTGCGGGCGCCCGGTTGCGTGCCGGCCGACACCGCCCTGCTGCGCGTCTTCACGGGCGAGCCGCAGCAGCTCTGGAAGCTGGTGACCGACGCCGTGCGGCAGGTGGGCGGGCCGGAGGCCTGGCAGGCGTTCGGCCGCGCCCTGGCGGACGGCGCGACGCCGGCGCTGGGCACGAACATCGAGGCGGTCGTGGCCTCGCTGGCGGACGAAGGCTTCCTCGCAATCACACTGTCCACGAACCAGACGATGGACGTGCCGGTGCCGAACCGCGGCGGCGACGCGGACGAGCCGGCGCTGACGATCCCGCTGCCGGCGCTGCTCGTCGGCGCGGCCGTGCGCGACGGGACGCTGGGCGCGGCCCTTCAGCACTGGCTCGCCTTCCGCAAGCTCCCGGTCGTGCGCAGCGAGGCGGGCAAGGCCGTGCTGTACACGGTCAACGTGCCCGCCCCCCTGCCGCTGCCGCTGGCTCCGACCTTCACGACGTACAAGGGCCTGTTCCTGTTCGGCACCTCGGCCGACGCGGTCAAGGCCGCCGTGGCCGCCGCGGACGGCGCGGCGGCGCTGGCCGCCGCGCCCGCCTTCCGGAAGGCGTTCGCGGGCCTGCCGATGGCGAACAACGGGCTGCTGTACGTGGACCCGCGCCTCGGCGAAACCGTGGCGAAGGTGCAGGCGCGGCTGCTCAGCCAGGCCGCGCCCGATGGGAAGGCCGAAGCCCTGCAGCGCCTGTTCGGCCGCGGGGTGGCGACCGCGGCGGCGCTGGTGATCGTGAACGAGAAGGACGGCGTGGCCCTGCGCGGCACGACGTCGTCCGGCGGACGCGAGGCGCTCGTCAGCCTGTCGGTCGTGCCGCTGGCGATGACCGCGGCGATCGCGATTCCCTCCTTCGCCAAGTCGCGGCAGCAGGCGCAGCGGGCCGCCTGCATCGCCAACCTGCGGCAGATGGACCAGGCCAAGGCGCTGTGGTCCACGGAGAACAACCGACCGGATGGCGATGCCGTGACGGCCGCCGACCTGAAGACCATGCTGCCGAACGGCCGGCTGCCGGTCTGCCCGCAGGGCGGCCGTTACACGCTCGGCGCCGTGGGCGCCAAGCCGGCCTGCTCGCTCCCGGGGCACGCGCTGCCGTAGAACGTGACCGACGATCCCGCCATCGCGGCGCTGGCCGCGCGCCTGGGCGCCGGCGCCTACGCGCGGCGCCGCCGCGCGGAAGAGGCGTGCAAGCCGCTCCGGCGGCGCTCCTCCAGCCTCTACCTGCACGTGGTCAAGGCGGTGCTGTCGAGCGACGTCGTGCGCTTCTGCTTCCGCGCCTCCGGCCTGCACCGCCACGGGTACCGGCAGTTCCTGGACGTGAAGGTGGTGCACCACGAGGTGCGCCTGCCGCGCCTGCCGCCGGCGCTCGACGGCACGGTGATCCTGCAACTCAGCGACCTGCACCTCGACCTCGACCCCTCCTTCGTGCCGGCGCTGGCGGCGCGGCTCGACGGCCTCGCCTACGATGTCGCCGTCATCTCCGGCGACTTCCGCAACCTGACCCTCGGCCCGTGGGAGCCGTCCGTGGCCGGCACGATCCGCCTGCTCGGCCAGCTGCGGCCGCCGGTCTACGCCGTGCTGGGCAACCACGACGCGCTGGCGATGGTGCCGCCGCTGGAGGCGGCCGGCCTGCGCTTCCTGCTCAACGAACACGTCGTCTGGTCGCGCGGCGGCGCGGACCTCGTGCTCGCGGGCGTGGACGACCCGCGCCATTTCGGCTCGCACGACGTCGGGCGCGCCCTTGCCGGTGCGCCGGCGGACGCCGTGCGCGTGCTGCTGGCGCACTCGCCCATCGTGCATGCCGAGGCCGAGGCCGCCGGTGTGGACCTGCTGCTCGCGGGCCACACCCACGGGGGACAGATCTGCCTGCCCGGCGGCCGCATCGTGGTCTCCAGCGAACGCAGCCCGCGCGCCTACCGCCGCGGCGCGTGGCAGCACGGCCGCCTGCAGGGCTACACCTCCTCCGGCACCGGCGCCTGCGGCGCGCCGTTGCGCTTCCACTGCCCGGCCGAGATCACCCGCCACATCCTGCGCCGCGGGTGAATGCCGCCTATTGGCAGATGCGGGCGCGGCACGTACAATGCCTCCCCAATGCGCCGCCCCGGAGGCGGCACCGGAGACAATCATGGCCAAGATCACCTTCCTCGGCGCGGGCAGCACCATTTTCGCCAAGAACGTGCTCGGCGACTGCATGCTGCGCGACAGCCTGCACGACGCCCACATCGCGCTGTACGACATCGACGCCACGCGCCTGCGCGAGTCGAAGCGCATGCTCGACACGCTCAACACGAACATCAACGCCGGCCGCGCCCGCATCACCGCCCACCTCGGTCCGGCCAGCCGCCGCAAGGCGCTCCAGGGCGCCGGCTATGTCGTCAACGCCATCCAGGTGGGCGGGTACGACCCCTGCACGATCACCGACTTCGAGATCCCGAAGAAGTACGGCCTGCGGCAGACCATCGCCGACACGCTCGGCATCGGCGGCATCTTCCGCGGCCTGCGCACGCTGCCCGTGATGCTGGACTTCGCGCGGGACATGGAGGCCGTCTGCCCGGGCGCCTGGTTCCTCAACTACACGAACCCCATGGCGATGCTCACCGGCGGCCTGCTGCGCGGGTCGTCCGTGCGCGCCGTCGGCCTCTGCCATTCCGTGCAGGGGTGCGGCAACTGGCTCCTGCGCAACCTGGGCCTCGACAGCAAGTACCCCCCCGCCGAGGTCCGCCAGTACGTCGCCGGCATCAACCACATGAGCTGGCTCCTCAAGGTCGAACACCGGGGCCGCGACCTGTACCCCGAGATCCGGAAGATCGCCGCGGAGAAACTGCGCCGCTGGCGCGGCGGTTCCGAGAAGAACCACGACATGGTCCGGCTCGACATGATGTTGCGCCTCGGCTACTACATCACCGAGAGTTCGGAGCATTTCGCCGAGTACGTCCCGCACTACATCCACGCCGCCCGGCCGGAGCTGATCGGGGAGTTCAACATCCCCCTGGACGAGTATCCGCGGCGCTGCCTCCGGCAGATCGAACACTGGAAGACCATGAGCCGGGAACTCGTCACCAACCCCAACCTCACCCACCAGCGCTCGCACGAGTACGGCGCCACGATCATCGAGGCGATCGAGACCGACCGGCCGGCCCAGATCGGCGGCAACGTCCTGAACCATGGACTCATCGCCAACCTGCCCGCCAAGGCCTGCGTCGAGGTGCCGTGCCTTGTGGATGCCAACGGCGTGCAGGGCTGCCGCGTGGGCGACCTGCCCGAGCCCTGCGCGGCCTACAACCGCACCAACATCAACGTCCAGTTGCTGGCCATCGAGGCCGTGCTCGAGCGCCGCCGCGACCGCATCTACCAGGCCGCCATGCTCGACCCGCACACCGCCGCCGAACTCACGCTGGACCAGATCCGCGCCATGTGCGACGACCTGATCGCCGCCCACGGCAAGTGGTTGCCCAGGTTCCGCTAGCAGCCCGGCCGACGGCCCGGCCGCGGCGCGCGCGCCAGTCCGGTCTTGTGCCGGCCCGCGAGCTGGTCCATAATGGAAACTGTTGGACGCCGTTCCCGGCCGTCCGCGTTCCATGTTCTTCGCCCGCGAAAAAGTCGTCGTCCGCAGCCGCGAAGACCATAACATCTCGCGCCGCAACATTGACCCGGACGCGCTGCGCGTGCTCTACCGGCTCTCCAACGCCGGCTTCACGGCCTATCTCGTCGGCGGCAGCGTGCGCGACCTTCTCATGGGCCGCCAGCCGAAGGACTTCGACGTCGGCACCGACGCCCACCCGGGCCAGATCCGCAAGCTCTTCCGCAACTGCTTCCTGGTGGGCCGCCGCTTCCGCCTCGCGCACATCCTCTTCGGCCGGAAGGCGATCGAGACCAGCACCTTTCGAAAACCGCCGCCCGCGGACGAGGCCGATGAGGGCGTCCCTGGCGGTCTCTACCAGCACGAGGACAACACCTTCGGCACCCCCGAGGAGGACGCCCGCCGCCGCGATTTCACGGTCAACGGCCTCTTTTACGACATCCGCACCTTCAGCGTGATTGACTACGTGGGCGGCCTGCGCGATCTCGAGCGCCGCACGCTGCGCACGATCGGGGATCCCAACATCCGTTTCCGCGAGGACCCGGTGCGCATGATGCGCGCCGTGCGTTTCGCCGCCCGCCTCGACTTCCGCATCGAGTGGTCGTGCCGCCGCGCCATTCGCCGCCACTACCCCGAGATCGTCCACGCCTCCACGCCGCGCGTACTGGAGGAGATCATGCGGCTCTTCGGCCACCGCGCCGCCGCGCCCGCCTTCCGGCTGCTGTGGGAATACGGCCTCATGTCCGTGCTGCTGCCCGAGGTGCACGCCTTCGTCGAGTCCGGCGGCGGCGGCCGCTCCCCGCTCTGGGCGCACCTGGCCGCGCTCGACGCCGAACGCGACAGCGAGGCGCTGTCCAGCGGCCTGCGCCTGGCCGCGCTCTACGCGCCCATGCACCACGCGCGCCTGCGCGAGGCCGCCGCCCGCGGCGAACACGCGCACGGCCTCGCCGTGGCGCAGGCGCTTTTGCAGCCGCTCAGCCAGCGCATGCGCCTGCCCCGCCAGACCTACTACACGGCCTGCATGCTGCTGGACGCCCAGCGCCGCTTCGAGGAGGGCGGCCGCCGCCCGCGGCGCCAGCGCCTGGCGCGCCACGAGCTGTTCCGCGACGCCATCGCGCTGCGCCGCATTGCCCTCGCCGCTTCGGGCGGCGATGCCGGCTCGCTGCGCGAATGGGAGGAGATCGCCCAACGCGCCGCCATCCGGCCGCCGGAACGCGAGGAACACGCGCTCCCCGCCCCGCCCCCGGCCGCGGCCCATGGCGCCCCGCCGCCCGGGCCGGCGGAACAGGGATCCGAGGCGCCCGGTTTCGAGCCGCGGCGGCGGCGGCGCCGCCGCGGCGGACGCCGCCACCGCCGCCCGCACGAGGCGGTGCCGGCCGGCGACGCGGCCTCCCCCGCCGACGCACCCGCCCCGACGCCGGCTCCCGCCGCTGCGCCGCCATCCGCGCCGACACCCGCGCCGCGACCGGTCGGCGAGGGCGAACGGCCCGCGGACGCGGGCTAACGCTCCATGTCGCCGCCCACACACTCCGCACCCGCCGCCGCACCGCGCACGCGCCGCACCTGCCGCGCGGCGGAAGCCGACGCCGCCCGCGCGGCGGCCCTTTTCGATGCCGCCCGCTGCGCCGAGACGCTCCGCCGGCTCTGGCGCGAGGTGCGCCGCTGCGACCACGCGGCGGTGCAGCGCGGCGCCGAGGGACTGCTGGACGAGTTGCGCGCAGCCGGCATCGCCAACGCGTCGGTCCAGAACGTGCCGGCGGATGGCGTCACCAGCGCCGCCGGGTGGCTGTCGCCCGTCGCGTGGCAGGTGTCGTCGGCGCGGCTGGAGATTCCCGGCGAGCCGCCGGTCGTGCTGGCCGACCGCGACACCGTGCCGCACAGCCTCGCGATGTACAGCCCACCGACGCCTGGCGGCGACTGGGTCGAGGGCGACGTAGCCGTCAGCCCGGATGGCCCGGACGCGCCCACGCCCGCCAGCCTGGCCGGCATTCCCCTGCGCGGAAGATATCTGCTGTTGCCGCCCGGAACGGGCAGCCCGGCACTGAACACCTTCTGCGCGGAGCAGGGCTGCCTGGCGATGCTGCTCCCCACCCCCGGCACGCTGCCGGACGCCGTTCGCTACCTCAACTACACCGTGCCGCTTGCGGCCGGCGCGGCTTGCGTGCCGGCCTTCGCGCTGTCGCCGCAGACGGCCGCCGACCTGCGCCGGCGCCTCGCCAGCCAGCCCGCGCTGCGCCTGCGCAGCCGCGTGCAGGCACAGCGCGGCACAGGCACGCTGCCGGTCGTCACCGGCAGCGTCGGCGGCGGCCCCGGCGCGCCGGTCTTCCTCTGCGCGCACATGGACGAGCCCGGCGCCGTCGACAACGCCTCCGGGACCGCCGTCGCCGTCGAGACGCTGCGCGTGCTGCGGGCGCTCCTGGACGATCCCGCCTTCCCGGCGCCGCGGCGCAGCGTGCACTTCTTCTTCGCGCCCGAGGTCCGCGGCCTGCAACTCTGGCTCAACGGCCTTGCGCGCGCCCCGCATTTTGTGTCGGGCCTGAACATCGACATGGCCGGCGCAGACCCGAAACGCGAACCGTGCGTCATGCGGCCGCGCACGGGGTACCCCCATCGCCCGCATTTCGGCGGCCGCGTGTTCGCGCGCGCGCTCGCCGTGGCCGACGGCGTGCTCCCCTGTCCCTGCGAGCGCAAGCCCGCCGGCTGCCTGCTTGGCGACAGCGCGGTGCTGGGCGTGCAGGAATACGAGGGCAGCGTCAGCCTGGAGCAGACCACCGGCCCGTCGTACCACACGTCGCTCGACACGCCGGACCGCACGGTCGATCCGGCCATGCTGCGCTGGTCGGGCGCCGCCGCCACGTCCTATCTCTACCTGCTGACCCGCCTGACGAACGTGCAGCTCGCCGGTATCGGCGAGATCGTGCGCGAGGACGTGCTCGGATGCCTGGCTGCCGGCTCTCCGGCCGATCTCCAGGCCGCCGCCCGCGGGGCCGTCGAGCTCGAGGCCCTGGCGCGCGCGGCCGTGCCGCCGCCCCTGTTTGGCGCCTGGACGACGCCGGCGCAGGTCTACGCAGCCGGCGTCAACCGCCGCACCGGCCGCTGGCCGGAGTACGCGGCCCTGGAAAGGATGCGCGAGACCGCGGCCGACGTCGCGGCGGCGGTCGGCAGGCCGGCGCCCGGCGCGGACTCGGACGCGAGGCGCGAGGCGTCCGAAATGGTGCCGCTGGCGCTGTTCCGCGGCGCGCTCAGCTTCGAGGACCAGTGGACGCCGGCGGCCCGCGAACGGGTGGAGACCGCACTGGCGGTCAAGGTCGGCTGGGGCACGGACAACTGGGTCTGGCGGCTGGGCAACTGCTTCCGCGGCCGCCGGACGCTGGCGGAGATCGTGGACGAGCTGACCGCGCTGGGCGCGGGCGTGGACCTGGCCCAAGCCGTCCGGCTCACGCGGCTTCTGGTCTCCCTCGGCCGCGTGCGGCTGCGGCCGATTCTCGACGCCGCCGGGCTCGGGGCGGCGCTGGCGCAGATCGGCGTGCGGCGCGGCTCGGTCCTGATGGTGCACGCCGGCCTGAGCCGCTTCGGCTACATGCGCGGCGGCTCCGCGGCGGTGATCGCGGCGTTGCGCGAAGCGCTCGGGCCGGAAGGCACGCTCGCCATGCCGGCGCATTCCGTGGCGGTCCTTGGCGCCTCGCCGTACAACCCGCGCACCTCGCCATCGACAGTCGGCGCGGTGACGGAGCACTTCCGCCGTCAGCCGGGGGTGCTGCGCAGCGCGCACCCGACGCACTCGGTCTGCGCGCTCGGACCGGCCGCGCAGGACCTCCTGGCCGGACACCGCGCCGATGGCGCCGCGCTGTCGCGCGAGGGCTTCTGGGGGAAGCTGTACGACCTGAACGGCGACGTGCTCCTGCTCTGCCCGATCCGCAGCGCGACGATCTTCCACGTCGGCGAGACCTGGACGGGCGTGCCGCAGGCGCCGCTGGTCGTGCACACGGAGTCCGACAACGGCAGGCGCCGCGCCTTCACGATTCCCAGCGCGCCGTGGCACGTGGACCACTTCGAGCCGCTGCTGGCCGCGCCGCTGCTCGCCAGCGGCGCGCTGCGGCAGATGCAGTTCGGCGAGGCGCCACTGTACCTGGGTTCGGCGCGCGCCATGATCAACATCAGCGTCGAGGCCAACCGCCGCGACCCCGCCTGTTCCCTCGGCAAGCAGGGTGCCTGCGCATGCTGGTACTGCCGCGCGCTCAAGGCCAATCTGGCCGCGGCGCGCGCTTAGCGGACTCGACGCGCGAACGGCCGTGCGGTACAGTGCGCGCGTGTTCGGATGGGGAAAGAAGCCGGACGGACCGACCCGTCGCGAATCGCTGGACGGCGTCGCCGTCGTCTGCCACGGCGTGCAGGCCGTGCGCGAGGGCGGCCGCCTGCTGCTGGTTCGCCCCCCGCCCCCGCGGCCCCCGCCCCGCTTCCGCCTGTTCGCGTTCCGGCTGTCGCTTCCCGAGAAGCGCGTCGCGCTCGACGACCTGGGCGCCGAGGTGTTCGACGCGATCGACGGCCGCCGTTCCGTGCGGCAGATCGCCGAGGCCTTCGCCACCCGCCACGGCGTGAACCGGCGCGAGGCGCAGCTCAGCGTCGCCGCCTTCCTGCGCCTGCTGATGCAGCGGGGGCTGGTCGCGGTCGCCGTCGGCGGCCGCGGCGGAGGAACGAAGGCCGGGGAGGCCGCCGTCCCATGAGCCTGCCCCGCGAAGCGCGCGAGCTGGAGCAGTACCGGCGGCTGATGGAGCCGCCGGCCGAGTATGCCGACGGCTTCAACTGGAAGACCGTCGTCGGCGCCTTCTTCCTCGGCTCCGTGATGATGCCGGCCTCGATGTACCTGGGGCTCTTCGCCGGCAGCGAGGGCGGCATCCACTCGGCGTCGCAGTGGGTCACGATCATCATCTTTGCCGAGATCGCCCGCCGCTCGCTCAAGAGCCTGCGCATGCAGGAGGTGTTCATCCTCTACTACATGGCCGGGCTGGCGGTGTCGTCGCCCTTCAGCGGCCTGCTGTGGAACCAGTACCTGGTGCAGTCCGACTTCGCCAAGGCCATGGGCATCGCGCAGCAGGTGCCGTCCTGGTTCGCGCCGCCGGAGGACGCCATCCACGCCGCCGGCCGCACCTTCTTCCACCGCATCTGGCTGGCGCCGATCCTGCTGACGGCGCTGGGGCTGGTCATCGGCACGATCGACAACTACGGCCTGGGCTACGTCCTGTACCGCCTCACCAACGACGTCGAGGAGTTGCCCTTCCCCATGGCGCCGGTGGGGGCGTCGGGCATCGTGGCGCTCACCGAGGACCGCGCCTCGCCGCAGCGCTGGCGCTGGCGCTGCTTCTCGATCGGCGGCATGCTGGGCCTGGTCTTCGGCGCCTTCTACATCGGCCTGCCGGCGATCACGGGCGCCTTCCTGGCCAAGCCGATCCAGTTCATCCCCATCCCCTGGATCGACCTGACGCCGCAGGTCACGCAGCTTCTGCCGGCGACGCCCCTGAACCTGACGCTCGACCTGGGCGCCTTCCTCTTCGGCACGGTGATCCCCTTCTGGGCCGTGGCCGGCGGCGCGCTGGGCGTGGTGTTGACACTGATCGTCAACCCGATCCTCCACCAGCACGGCGTCCTGGCGACCTGGCGCCCGCAGATGGGCTTCATTGACGCCGCCTTCAGCAACAACATGGATTTCTACCTCTCCTTCGGCATCGGGCTGACCATCGCCGTGACCCTCGCCAGCCTCTACAAGGCGGTGGCCGTGGCGCGCGGTGCGGCCCGCGACCGCGCGGCCCGCGCTGCGGCCGGCCCGAGCGCCTGGAAGCGGCTGGTGACCAACAGCGTCAAGCGCGGCGACTTCTCCATCTTCCTCGCGCTCGGCATCTACCTCTTCAACAGCGCCTTCTGGATCGCGCTCTCCTGCTGGCTCGTGCCGGGCTTTCCGTGGCCCTTCTTCGTCGTCTACGCGCTGATCTACACGCCCGTGATCTCCTACGCCTGCGCCAAGATGGAGGGCCTGTGCGGCCAGGCCGTGGCGATCCCGATGGTGCGCGAGGCCACCTACATCCTGAGCGGCTACCAGGGCGCGCGCATCTGGTTCGCGCCCGTGCCGCTGCACAACTACGGCGTGGCGACGGTGAATTTCCGCGTCCTCGAGCTGACCGGCACGAAGATCCGCAGCCAGATCAGGACGCAGTTGGTGGTGATCCCGATCATCATCGTCTCGTCGCTGATCTTCTCCAACATCCTCTGGCAGATGGCGCCCGTGCCGTCCGACGCCTTCCCCTACGCGCAGAAGATGTGGGAGCTGAACGCCAAGAACGCCTGCCTCACCTACAGCTCCACGATGGGCGGCGGCTCGCTCTTCATGAAGGCGTGGAACTGGGGGTACTTCGGCCTGGGCACGGGCGTGGGCACGGCGCTGTTCGCGCTGCTCTCGCTCTTCGGCCTGCCGACGCTGCTCTTCTTCGGCCTGGTGCGCGGCCTGGGCGCCGCGCCGGGCGCGCTGGTGCTGCAGTTCGCGGGCGCGCTCTTCGCGCGCTTCCACCTGCGCAGGCGCTATGGCGACAAGTGGCTGCAGTACGCGCCGGTGATCCTGGCGGGCTATGCCTGCGGGGTCGGCCTCGTGGCCATGGTGTCGGTGGCGTTCACGATCCTGACCAAGATGATGCAACCGCTGATCTTCTGACGAGGAGTCCGGCAGGCCAGACATGTCCGACGGGTCCGACAGGTCCGACTGGCAGACCTTCGCCTGGGATGGCGTGCGCCTGCCGGTCCCGGCGGCGTGGAACCTCGCCTCCTACCGCCAGGACCGCCGCACGTTCGCCGGCGTCCTCGAGGACGACGACGCCGTGCGGCTGGAGGTCGAATGGGAGCATCTGGCGCGGCCGCCCGACCTGGCGGCGGCGGCGCGACGCCTCGACCGGCGCATGCGCCGCGCGGCACGAATGGCCAGCCGGACGGGCGCCGTCGGCAACGTGCCGGCGGGGTGGCAGGCGGCGTACTACGACTTTGCCGGCGGCCGGCGGCTGGTGGCCGCCGTCGGCCCGGTGCCCGGCGCGAACCGGCTGGCGCTGCTGCGTTTTCATTTCGATGCCTCGGGTGCCGCGGCATCGGAATCCGTCCGGCGCGTGCTGGGCGGCCTGCGCACGGACGAGGCCGGCGGACGGTTGTGGCAGGTGTACGACTGCCGGTTCCGCGTGGCGCCGGAATGGCGGCTGGCGGCGACCGAACTGGTGGCCGGCCGCAAGCACTTCCTCTTCGCCTGGCGCGGCCGGCTCCTGCGACTCTGGTTTTTCGCGTTCGCCGACCGGCTGCTGCGCGAGGCGGCGCCCGGCGCGTGGGCGGCCGGCTTCCTCAACCGGCACGCGGGGCTGCGCGGCCCGCGTTTCGCCGCCGGGCCGGACGGCGGCGTGCAGGCCGGCCGCAGCCGCTGGCTGCCGTTCGGCCACTACGACGAGCTGCTGCGGGGATGCCGGCGGTACCGCGTGGCGGTGCGCCGCCTGGCGGCGAAGAATCAGCTGGCGCTGGCCGTGCTGCAGCACGGCGGCGCTGCGGACTTGCGCCTGCTGGCCGACCTGGAGCATTCTCTGGCGGACACGACATGCTAACGACCGGCCAGGACGCGACGGCGGGAGCCGCGCCGCGGGGCGATGCTCCCGCGCCTTCCATCCCCCCATCCCCGCCTGCCCCCGAGAGGGACATCGTGATCCGCGCCATCGGCGTCAAGCGCCACTACGGCCGCGGCGAGGCGGCGACGCGCGCGCTGGACGGGATCACGCTCGACGTCTTTCGCGGCGAGTACCTGTCCATCATGGGGCCGTCCGGTTCGGGCAAATCCACGCTCTTCAACATGATCGGCGGGTTGGACTCGCCCACCGAGGGCATGGTGTTCATTGACGAGGTGGACGTGGCGCAGCTCGACTCGTTCGAGCTGGCGTGGCTGCGCTGCCGCAAGATCGGCTACATCTTCCAGAGCTACAACATCCTGCCGGTGTTGACGGCGCTGGAGAACGTGATGCTGCCGATGCTCTTCGCCGGCCTGACGCCGGACGACGCGCGCGACAAGGCGGCCGGCATCCTGACGCGCGTGGGCCTGGGGCACCGCATCTTCCACCGCCCGTGCGAGATGTCCGGCGGCCAGCAGCAGCGCATCGCCGTGGCCCGCGCCATCGCCAACAACCCCGTGATCGTGCTGGCGGACGAGCCCACGGCCAACCTGGACGTGCACACCGGCCGCGACATGATCGAACTGCTCCGCAAGCTCCAGGCCGAGGACAACGTCACCATCATCGCCGCCACGCACGACATGAAGATGCTGGACGTCTCCGACCGCATCCTCTGGATCCGCGACGGCAGGATCGACCGGCTGGAGGAGCGCAAGGATCTGGACATCCGCGTCGGCAGGATCGGCGGACTCGAGGTGTAGCTCAGCTTACCGCCACGTCGCACGGCTCGATGCGCCAGACGTCGCGCGCGTATTCGGCGACGGTGCGGTCGGAGGAGAAGCGCCCGGCGCGGGCGACGTTGAGCAGCGCCTTGCGGTCCCAGGCGCGCGGCTGGCGGTAGAGCGCCTCGACCTGCTCCTGCGCCTCGCTGTAGGCCGGCAGGTCGGCGAGTTGCATGTAGTAGTCGCCGTGGTCGAGCAGCGACCGCACGATCGGTTCGAACAGGCCGGGGTCGGACGCGCAGAAGACGTTCTGGCGGATCATGTCCACCGCCTGCCGGATGGCCGGATCGCGCGCGTAGATCGCCCGCGGATCGTACGTCGGCCGCAGCTTCCCCACTTCCTCGGCGCGCAGGCCGAAAAGGAAGATGTTGTCCTCGCCGACCTCCTCGCGGATCTCGACGTTGGCGCCGTCGAGCGTGCCGAGCGTGAGCGCGCCGTTGAGCATCAGTTTCATGTTGCCGGTGCCGGAGGCCTCGGTGCCGGCGAGCGAGATCTGCTCGCTGACGTTGGCCGCGGGCATGATCCGCTCGGCGAGCGACACGCGGTAGTCGGGCAGGAAGACGACGCGCAGCTTGTCCGAGGTGAGCGGGTGGCGGTTGACGACGTCGGCGATGCCGTGGATCAGGCGGATGACGAGCTTGGCCATGGCGTAGCCCGGCGCGGCCTTGGCGGCGAAGATGAAGACGCGCGGCCAGACGTTCTGCCCCGGCCTGGCGACGAGCCGGTTGAAGAGCGTGATGATGTAGAGCGAGAGCAGGAGCTGGCGCTTGTACTCGTGGAGCCGCTTGACCTGCACGTCGAAAATCGCATCCGGGGCGACGACGATGCCGGTCTGGCTGCGGATGGTGGCGGCGAGCGCGCGCTTGTTGGCCTGCTTGACCTCGCGGAAGCGGCGCAGGAAGCGCTCGTCGTCGAGGTGCTTCTCCAGTTCGCGCAGGCGGGCCAGGTCGGTGATCCAGCCCGGGCCGATGGCGCCGGTGATCAGGGCGGCGAGCCCCGGGTTGGCCTTGAGCAGCCAGCGTCGCTGGGTGATGCCGTTGGTCTTGTTGTTGATGAGGTCCGGCCAGAATTCGTGGAAATCGCGGAAGATCGTGCGCTTCAGGATGTCGGTATGGATCTGTGCCACGCCGTTGACCGACGAGGAGCCGACGATCGCCAGGTGGGCCATGCGCACCTGCTTCTCGCCGCCCTCCTCGATCATGCTCATGCGGCGCAGGCGCGCGACGTCGCCGGGGTGGCGCGCGGCCACCTGCTTCAGGAAGCGGGCGTTGATTTCGTAGATGATCTCGAGATGGCGCGGCAGGACATAGGCGAGGAGCGGCATGCTCCAGCACTCCAGGGCCTCGGGCAGGATCGTGTGGTTTGTGTAGCCCATGCAGGCGCGCGTATACTGCCAGGCGTCCTCCCACTTCAGGCCCTCGCGGTCCACGAGCAGGCGCATCATCTCCGGGATGGCCAGCGCCGGGTGGGTCTCGTTGAGCTGCAGGAAGACCTTGTCCGGCAGGGCGGACCACGGGTTGCCCTCGGCGCGGAAGCGGCGGAGGATGTCGTGGACGGTGCAGGCAACGAAGAAGTACTGCTGCCGCAGCCGGAGCTCCTTGCCGGCGAGGACGTTGTCGTTCGGGTAGAGCACCTTGGTGAGGTTCTCGGCGAGCACCTTGTTCTCGACGGCCTCGACGTAGGAGCCGCGGTTGAAGTCGTCGAAATCGAACTCGTCCGTGGCCTGGGCCGACCAGAGGCGCAGCGTGTTGACGACCTCGCCGCCGTAGCCGACCACGGGCAGGTCGTACGGCATGCCGAGCACGGTCTTGGCGTCGACCCAGCGACTCTCGGTGCGGCCGCCGGCGGCGACGTGCTCCACGCGCCCCTCGAAGTGCACCGGGCAGGTATGGTCGGGCCGCGCGATCTCCCACGGGTAGCCGTGCTTGAGCCAGTGGTCCGGCTCCTCGACCTGCGCTCCGCTGACGATCTTCTGCTTGAAGACGCCGTAGTCGTAGCGCAGGCCGTAGCCGACGGCGGGCAGCTTGAGCGTGGAAAGGGAGTCGAGGATGCAGGCGGCGAGGCGGCCGAGGCCGCCGTTGCCGAGGCCGGCGTCGACCTCGTGGTCGCGCAAATCGTTCCAGTCCAGCCCGGCGTCGGCCATGGCCTGGCGGCAGCTCTCCTCCATCTGGAGGTTGATCACGTTGTTGCCGAGCAGGCGGCCGATGAGAAACTCGAGCGAGAGATAGTAGACGCGCTTGACGCTGCGGCCGCGGTGGACCTGGCGCGTGAGGGACCAGCGCTCGACCAGGCGGTCGCGCACGGCCCAGGCCAGCGCCATGTAGCGGTCGCGGTCGGTGGCGATGAAGCGGTCGCGCGCCAGCGTGTAGCGCAGGTGCCAGCAGAAGTCCTCGAAGAGCGACTCGGCCGTCATGGCGACGCGGCGCGATTCCTTGACGGGTGTGTCCATGGGCGCTTGTCCGGGCGGCGCGCCTGTGCGCGCCGGGTGCACAGTGTGCCACAGCGGCGCCCGAGGGTCACGTACCAATCCCCGCCCTCAACTCCCCGCCCCAACAGGTCGCGCATCGCGGCTTGACCCCTGCGCGCGCTTGCGCCATCGTAGGGGCCATGGAACCGGATTTCGTCCTGCAGGCGCGGCGCGTGATGGACGTGGAGATCGCGGGCATGCAGGCCGCGCGCGACGGCCTCGGCGAGGCCTTCGTGCGCGGCGTGCGCCTCCTGCTGGAGGTGCTCGAGCGCCACGGCCGCATCGTCGTCACCGGCGTGGGCAAGAACCTGCACATCGCCGAGAAGGTCTCGGCCACGCTGGCCAGCACCGGCTCGACCAGCGTGGTGCTCAACCCCATGCAGGCCATGCACGGCGACCTGGGCATCCTGGACGACACCGACGCCCTGCTGGTGCTGAGCTTCTCCGGCGAGTCGGACGAACTGCTGGCGCTGGTGCCGGTGGTCAAGCGCCGCGGCATCCCGATCGTCACCTTCACCGGGCGCGCCGACAGCACGCTGGCCGGTTTCAGCGACGTGGTCGTGCCCGTGGCGGTGGAGCGCGAGGCCTGCCCGTTCAACATGGCGCCCACGGCCAGCACCACCGCGACGCTGGCGCTGGGCGATGCGCTGGCGATGGTGTTGCTCGAAGCACGCGGCTTCGACCGCGAGGACTACGCCCGGCTGCACCCGGCCGGCGCCATCGGCCGCGCGCTGCTCTGCCGCGCCGCCGACATCATGCGCACCGGCGACCGCCTGGCGGCCGTGCCCCTCGCCGCCACGGTGCAGGACGCGATCGTCGCCATGACCGGCGCCAAGTCCGGCTCGGCCTGCGTGGTGGACGCCGCCGGCCGGCTCGCCGGAATCTTCACCGACGGCGACCTGCGCCGCCATCTCACCACCCGCCACGACGTGCTGCGCGCGCCGGTGTCCGAGGTGATGACCGCCAAACCCGCGCGCGTGCGCCAGGACCAGCTCGCCGTCGAGGTGCTGCGCATCATCGAGCAGCGCAAGATCGACGACCTGCCGGTCGTGGACCGCAACGACCGGCTGGTGGGCGTCATCGATCTCCAGGACCTGCCGCGCTTCAAGGTGATGTGACACATGCCACACGGAAAGACACCTGCCGCGCGCTGCCGGCTGCCCGGACTCGCGCTGCTGGCCGCGCTGCTCGCCGCGGCCGGCGCCCGCGCGGTCACGAACGTCTTCGAGTACCCGCTGGTCTTCCGCCAGCACCAGACGCTGACGATCGAGTTCCAGCGGGCGATCCGGGCCCGCGACGCGGCCGAGATGGAGCGCGTCTGCCGCGCCGGCGCGGCGCTGCTTCCCGAGAACGGCACCTGGCGCTACAACCTCGCCTGCGCGCTGGCGCTGCAGAAACGCGCGCCCGAGGCGCTCGTCGCGCTCGACGAGGCGATTGACCGCGGCTATCGCGAGGCCGACGCCATCGCGGCCGACGACGACCTGGCCGCCCTGCGCGGCCTGCCGGCCTTCCGCGGGGCGGTTGACCGGGCGCGCCGCCTCGCCCGCACGCCGGTTCCCGGCCAGCCGGTAGTCGCACCGACGGCCGTGACCGGCGGCGTCGCGCTGGTGAGCGCGTCCAACACCCTGTGGGATTTCGACCTCGGCCGGTTCCGCGCCTTCTTCCTCCCGCCCACCAACCCGCCGGCGCCGTCCGCTCTCGCGGCCGCCTGGATGGGGCCGGCCGCCGACCTGGTCCGGCCGTGGCTGGCCTCCAACGCTGCCGCCGGCAACTGGGGCGACTTCTACGACAACCGCGACCGCGGCCACTCACGCCCCGACACGACCGCGTTCCCGGGTCTCGCGACCATCGCCTACGGCGACGACGCCCGGCGCCACAACGCCGATTACACCGCCGCGGCGTTTCTGTTCAACGGCGCGGTCGTGGGCAACTCCTCGCTGGCCATCACCGGCGGCCCCTACTGGCGCAGTTTGCCGCGCGAGACGCTCGGCGACGGTTTTGCCGTCGGGTTTCTCTTCGCGCAGTACCTGAACAACCACCTCTACGTCTACCCCTCGCACCGCGACTGCGACCCCGCGGGCCTGGGCGACCTGTTCGTGGTCAACCAGCCCTACCTGGTCATCTCCCGCGGGTCCTCCGGCTCGGACCTGCCGTTCGTGCGCGCCGCCTTCGCCGCGCTGGCCGCCTTCCGGCCGGAAACCAAGCGCTTCCTGGTCGCGCGCGGCCTGCTGATGCCAACGGTCCAGATGCTCCTGCGCGCCTCGCAGAAGGGCGTGGACGCGCCGGCCGACTACCTGAGCGGCCGGGCCCACCCCACGGCCTTCGACGCCGCCGACCTCGACGTCGCGCGGCTCGTGGCCCTGGCCCACGCGCTCGGCACCAACGACATCCCGCCGCTGGTGGCCCTGCGCGTGACCGAAGACCACCCGGCCGTGTCCGGCGTGGATTTCTTCGACCTCGCGCCCGGCGACGCGCTCTACGACACGCCCTGCGCGGTCGCCCGCGTGCTGCGGAGCGTCGCCCATCGCCGCACCATGACCGTGGGGGCGCAGATGAACGGCGCCGCCGACCCGGCCGCCTGGCGGCTGCGCTGGGTCGTGCTGCACGGCGACACGCGCAAGGTCCTGCTCCTGCCGCTGCGGCCGGACCACGGGCAGGTCGAGATCTCCGTCGCCCATCCCGGCGGCCGGTTCCCCGCCGTGCCGGGCCAGCCGCTGCTCGCCAGCCGCCTGGATGTCGGCGTCTTCGCCACCAACGGCCGCCAGCATTCGGCGCCGTCGTTCGTCTCCTTCTTCGCGCTCGACAACGAACGCCGCCGGTACGCCGACGACGGCCGCATCCTGAGCGTGGACTACGCCGTCGCCGCGACCAACTACGTGGATCCGGTCCTGTCCCTGCCCAAACACTGGCGCGACGAGTACCGCTACGACGCCGAAAAGCGCCTGACCGGCTGGACGCGCCGCCGCGGCGATGTGTCCGAGGACTTCTCCCCGCGCGGCGAACGCGTCGAGCAGGCCGACGCGCTCGGCCGCCCCACGGTCACCCGCACCGTCAGCTACATCCCCCGCTCCACGCCGGGCGGCAGCGCCGCGCCCGATCTCGTGCAGGTGGACGGCGGGTTCCGCGTCCGCTACCGCTACACCTCGGACGCCGACTTCACCGGCGAGGTCGCGGGACGCGAGCGTGTGGGGCCGTGAGACCGCGGCGCACACGACGGGACGCCCAGGACGCCCTGCACGCCGGCCCCGCCTCCCGCGGGACGCTGCTGCGCTTCCTGCTGCGCTTCGCCTGGAAATACCGCCTCGGCTGCATCCGGGTGCTCGTACTCCAGGTCGGCCTGGTCACCCTGGGCCTGCTGGGCCTCGGCCTGATGGGCGTGGGCGTGGACTACATCCGGCACCAGGCGGCCGTGGGAGCGCGGAGTGCGGAGTGCGGAGTGCGGAACGCGGAACGCGGAGTCCCGAGTGCGGAACGCGGAGCGCAGAACGCGGAATCCGGCATCCGGGACCCGTCCTCCGCGCCGCCTGCCGCACTCCCCACGCCGCCCCCCCCCGCCCCCTCCGCCAAGCCCCCCAAGTGGCCGTTCGGCCTCCGCCCGGCGCCGGACGCCCCGCCCATGCAGGTGCTGCTGGCGCTGGCCGGCGCCATCCTGGCCTTCGCCCTCGTGCGGGCCGGCCTCAACTACCTCTATACGGTCAGCGTCACCGACCTCGTCCAGGGCCAGATCGTCGTGGACCTGCGTTCGCAGGTGTACGACAAGATGCAGCGGCTCAGTTTCCGTTTCTTCGACGCCAACGCCAGCGCCTCGATCATCAACCGCGTCACCAGCGACGTCCAGCACGTGCGCCTGTTCGTGGACGGCGTCGTGATCCCCTGCGTCGTGCTCGTGCTCTCCCTGGCCGTCTACCTCGTCTACATGCTGCGCATCCACGCGCTGCTGACGCTCGCCTGCCTCGCCGGCACGCCGCTGCTCTGGTACGCGACGCGCCGCTTCTCGCGCCTGATGCGGCCGCGCTACCGCCGCGTGCGCGACCTCGTGGACCGGGTCGTGCTCGTGCTGGGCGAGCACCTCAACGGCATCGGCGTCGTGCGCGGCTTCGGCCTGCGCCAGGCCGAGGTGGAGAAGTTCGCCGCCGCCAACCGCGCCGTGCGCGACGAGCAGCTCGCGATCTTCCACACGGTCAGCCGCTTCCAGCCGCTGATCGGCCTGCTGGCGCAGTTGAGCCTGGTGGTTCTTTTCGCCTACGGCGGGTCGCTGGTGATCGCCTACGAGCGCGCGCCGGACGCGGCTTCGGCCGCCCGCGCCGGCCTCTCCATCGGCCAGCTCCTGGTCTTCTCCGGCCTGCTGCAGCAGTTCGCCGGCCAGGTGGCCAGCATCGCCAACATCGCCAACAGCGTGCAGCAGAGCCTGATCGCCGCGCAGCGCGTGCACGAAGTGCTCACCGCGCCCATCGAAATCGAGAGCCCGCGGGTCGCCACGCGCCTGCCGCGCCCCGCCGGCGCCGTGGTCTTCGACCGCGTCACCTTCGGCTACTTCCCCGAAGACCCGGTCCTGCGCGAGATCGTCCTCGACGTGCGGCCCGGCGAGTGCATCGCCGTGCTCGGCGCCACCGGCAGCGGCAAGAGCACGCTGATGAGCCTGATCCCGCGCTTCTACGACCCGACCGCCGGCCGCGTGCTCGTGGACGGCCACGACGTGCGCGCGCTCGACCTCGACGAGCTGCGGCGCGCGGTGGGCATCGTCTTCCAGGAGAGCTTCCTCTTCAGCACCACCGTCGGCGCCAACATCGCCTTCGGCCGGCCCGACGCCCCGCGCGCGGAGATCGAGGCCGCGGCGCGCGTCGCCGCCGCGCACGACTTCATCGCGGGACTGCCGCAGGGCTACGAGACCGTGCTCCACGAGGGCGGGGCCAACCTCTCCGGCGGCCAGCGCCAGCGCCTCGCCATCGCCCGCGCCATCCTGCGCCAGCCGGCGATCCTGCTGCTCGACGACCCGACCGCCGCGATCGACGCCCATACCGAGCGCGAGATCCTCGAGGCCATGGAGGGCGCCATGCGGGGCCGCACGACCTTCGTCGTCGCGCACCGCCTCTCGACGTTGCGCCGCGCCGACCGCGTGCTGGTGCTCGACCGCGGCCGCATCGCCGAGCTCGGCACCCACCAGGAGCTCATGCGCGGCGGCGGCCTCTACCGGGAGGTCGTCGCCCTGCAGATCGCCGACCTGGACGAGGCCGGCGGCCGGCCGGGAGGCGCGCCATGAGCCGCCGCCCGATGCGCCAGGACCTGGCGTTCCTCACCTCGGTCAAGCGCGAGCCGTACGAGCGGGAGCGCCGGCCGCTGGATTTCGACCTGATCCGCCGGCTCTTCCGCTTCACCGCGCCCTACCGCCGCGTGCGCACGACCCTGCTCGGGCTGGTGCTCCTGCGCGCCGTGCAGCTCCCCGTCCTGGCGTGGGCCGTGGGCGCCATCATCGGCGGCCCGATCTCGCACCTCGACGCCCGCGGCATCCTCTTCGGCGCCGCCGGCTTCCTGCTGCTGCTGGTGTTCGTGCAGGGCACCCTGAGCTTCCGCTCCCGCTACGGCCTGATCCTGGGCGAGAACGTCATGCACGACCTGCGGCGCGACATGTTCGCCCACCTCCAGCGCCAGCCGATGAAGTTCTTCGTGGACACGCGCATCGGGCGCATCATCAGCCGCTTCACGACCGACGCCGACGCCGTGCGCGCCGGCGTCCAGGACGTGCTCTTCGTCACCATGGTCAACGGCGGCCAGATGCTCATCGCCGCCGCCATCATGTGCTGGTACGACTGGGTGATGTTCCTGCTGCTGGCCGCCATGGCGCCGGTTCTCTACGCCATGAACTACTACTTCCGGCGCCGCCTGAGCCGCGTCCACCGCGCCGTGCAGGAAAGTTTCAGCCGCATCACCGCCACGCTGGCCGAGTCGGTCGGCGGCGTGCGCGTGACGCAGGGCTTCTCGCGCGAGCGCCTGAACGCCGACCTCTTCGGCGAGCTGGCCGCCGACCACGCGAGCTTCAACCACGACGTCGCCCGCGCGCAGGGCGTCTTCCTGCCGCTGCTGGAGGTCAACAACCAGCTCTTCATCGCCGGCCTGCTGCTCGTGGGCGGCTGGCGCGTGCTGCACGGCCACACCTCGATCGCCAACCTCTACCAGTTCGTGGCCATGAGCACCTGCTTCTTCAACCCGCTGGTGAACATCGGCAACCAGTACAACCACGCCCTCGCCTCCATGGCCGGCGCCGAGCGCGTCTTCCGCTTCCTGGACGCCGTCCCCGGCTGGCAGGACCCGCCGGACGCCCGGCCCGCCGCGCTGCAGGGCCGGGTGGAATTCCGCCACCTGGACTTCAGCTACCGCCCCGACGCGCCGGTGCTGCGCGACATCACCTTCACCGCCGAGCCGGGGCAGACCATCGCCCTCGTGGGCCACACCGGCAGCGGCAAGACGACGATCGTCAACCTGATCGCCAAGTTCTACCTGCCCACCGCCGGCGAACTGCTGCTGGACGGCGCCGACATCCGCGGCATCTCCCAGGACTCCCTGCACCGCCAGATCGGCCTGGTGCTGCAGCAGAACTTCCTCTTCACCGGCACGGTGATGGAGAACATCCGCCTCGGCCGGCCGGGCGCCACCGACGACGACGTCCGCGCGGCCGTCCAGCGGCTGGACTGCCTGGAGTCGCTCGAGGCGCTGCCCGACGGCCTGCAGACGCCGGTCGGCGAGCGCGGGGCCGGCATCAGCCTCGGCCAGCGCCAGCTCATCTGCTTCGCGCGCTGCATGCTGGCCGACCCGCGCATCGTGATCCTGGACGAGGCCACCAGCGCGATCGACACCATCACCGAGGTGCGCATCCAGCATGCCTTGTCGCGGCTGCTGGAAGGGCGCACGAGCTTCGTCGTCGCGCACCGCCTGAGTACGATCCGCCACGCCGACCTGCTGCTGGTGCTCGACCGCGGCCGCATCATCGAGCGCGGCTCGCACATCGAGCTCCTCGACCGCGGCGGCATCTACGCCAGCCTCTACCGCCAGTTCGTCCGCGCCGGCCAGATCCGGGAGTAGCGGTCAGACGATCTCCAGGCCGTCGCGATCGGGCAGCGCCGGTTGACGCGACGGAACTGCGCGTGGAAGTACGCGGCGTCCTCCGGCACGTCGGTCAGCGTGTAGTTGATCTGGTAGAACTCGGTCATCGCCTCGAGGCCGATGTTGGTCATCGTGATCCGGCAGTGCTTGCGGAAGGGCATTTCCCAGTAGCAGTTGAAGGCATTGCCGGGATTGACGCACACCGCCAGCGAGTCGATCGGCCGGAAGATCTGGAAGCTGGTGAAGGCGCTGGCGAAGAAGTCGCCCACCGGCACCTCGACCGACGGCGTGGTCTCGCCGTCCCAGTAGAAGCGCAGGATGCTGGTGCGGTAGTTGCCGGTCGGCGTCATCCAGATCTGCTGGATCGCCCCCGGACCAGCGATGTCCGCCAGCGTGGCCGTCTCGCCCGGCTTGATGCCGATGCACGGCCGCACCTTCCAGCCCTCGCCCAGATCCTTGGAAGGACCGTGCGTTGGATCCACGTGCCGCCCGCCCATGGCCCTGCCGCCGGTCGGGTTCTCGGCGCTCAGCGAGCGCGTCTCCGCGCGCGACAGGCGCGACAGGTTGCCGAGATGCATGCCCAGACCGTTGAAGCTCACGATTCCTCTCCCTTCGAGGGCCGGCAAGCAGCGTACGGCATCGTCCCGCGCAGGACAATGCCGAACCACGCCCAAACCACGCCCAATCCCTTGCCCGACACGCTCGAAAGTGACACACTCTGAGCATGGACACCATCCAAGTGCCGGGTGATCTGAGGGACCGAGTCTCGGATGCCGTACGCACGTACTGGCGAACCCGCCTGCAGCAACGGCAACGGCAGGCGAAGACAGGAACGAAGGACCAGGGCCTCCGCGGTGCAGTAACGGGTGGTGCCCAGATGGACGGCTTTGTGGGCTTGCTCGTCTCGTTGGCCAAGACCGCCGGAATCCCTGAGTCGTGCATCTTCCACAATCGCGCACTTGAACTCCCCGGCTTCTTCCGTCCGACCAAGGAGTGGGACCTGCTCGTGGTCGTCCAAGACTGCCTGCTTGCCGCTGTCGAGGTCAAGTCGCACGCAGGCCCGTCGTTCGGCAACAACTTCAACAATCGAACCGAAGAGGCCATGGGCAGCGCCCTTGATCTCTGGACCGCGTTCCGCGCACAGACCTATCTGAAGAGTCCAGCGCCGTTTCTCGGGTACTTCTTCATGCTGGAAGACTGCCTGGCATCCAACCACGCTGTTGCCGTAAAGGAACCACACTTCCAGGTGGACCCCGAGTTCATGGGCGCGTCATACAACAGACGATACGAACTGTTCTGCCGCCGTCTCATTCTCGAACGGCAATACACGGCCACGGCGTTTCTGACTTCTTCCAAGGAAGAAGGCATCCGCGGCGTCTTTCGAACTCCCGCGGACGATCTTTCCATCGAACGTTTTGCGGTCGCGTTTCTCGGTCATCTCCGAACGCACGGTACACAGGCATGCTGAACACCCTACACAGACTCATACACGCCGATGCCCGCGACCTGTCGTTCCTCCCCGACGACTCGGTCCATCTGATCGTGACCTCTCCTCCGTACTGGAACCTGAAGCATTACCAGGAGAACCCGTACCAGATGGGGCACATTGCCGACTATGAACTGTTTCTCGGGGAACTGACCAAGGTGTGGGAACATGCGTACCGTGTGCTCGTCCCTGGAGGCCGACTGGTCTGCGTTGTTGGCGACGTCTGCGTGGCCCGCAAGGAGTTCGGCCGCCATCTGGTATTTCCGTTGCATGCCGACATCTGTGTGCGCTGCCGTCGTCTGGGGTTCGACAATCTCAACCCGATCATCTGGCACAAAATATCGAATGCCTCCTACGAAGTGGAGAACGGTTCGAAGTTCCTGGGCAAGCCCTACGAACCCAACGCCATCATCAAGAACGACATGGAGTTCATTCTGATGCAGCGGAAGCCAGGCGGCTACCGCAAGCCCTCCGATGCGCAGCGGGAGGCGAGCCGGATTCCAAAGGACGACTTCAACCAATGGTTTCAACAGATCTGGCACATAACCGGCGCCTCCTGCAAACAGCATCCGGCGCCGTTCCCGCTTGAACTGGCGACGCGGCTTGTCCGCATGTTCTCGTTCGCCGGCGACACCGTACTGGACCCATTCTGCGGTTCGGGAACGACGATGGTCGCGGCACTCCGCACAGGCCGGAACAGTATCGGTGTCGATATCGAGCCTGAATACTGCCGCATGGCGGCGCGTTATCTGAAGGCCGAAACCGCCGACCTGTTCAGTACGGCACAATTGTCATTCGAGAAACCGGTCGAGCAACAGTCGAACGCGGTCAGAGAGGATCGTGCGTTGTACGAAGTCCGGCCGGCACGCAAACGATTGGAATGAGCGTGAAGGCGCCTGAAAACCGGCACCTGGTTTCGTGCCCCCCATTGCCGCCGCCGGAATCGGTTGTCGAACGTCCATCTTCCAACCCGACCCTCGGCAATCCGTCCTTCGCTGCCGCGTCAGCGCGCGTGCTGGTCCTGCGCCTGTCGCCGTGGCGCGACGTGGCCGCCTCTTCGCCGCACCTCTTCCTCGCCCAGGCCGTGCGCCGCGCCCTGCCCGATACCTTTCTCGATTTCGCCTTCCTCCCCCCCGCTGCCGAACGCCGCCGCCTGCACGCCGCCGGACGCCCGCTGATCGCCGGCATCCAGAGCCGCCAGGGGCTCGCGGCCTTTGACCTCGTTCTCGTCTCGAACAGTTTTCTGATCGAGACCGTGAACCTGCCTGCGCTGCTGCTCGACGCCGGACTGCCCGTCTGGTCCTGCAACCGGCCCGCCGCCGCGCCGGCCGTGGTTCTGGGCGGCTCCAACGCCTGTGCCAGCCACTGCCTCGTGCGCCCTGACGGCCATGCTGTGCCGGACGCCATCTTCTTCGGCGAGGGCGACGACGCCGTCGCCCCCTTTCTGCGCGCGTGGCACGCCGCCGCCGGCCAGGCCAAGCGCCCGCGCCTGCTGGCCGCCGCCGCGACCGCCGACGGCTTCTGGGTGGCCGGCGCGACGGAGCGCGTGCGCCAGGCCGTGGCGACGGGCGAGCCCGACCCGCCGCTGGCGCCGTTTCCGCTGCTCAACGGCGACGCCGCCGACACAGTGCGCCTGCCGGCGAGCCGCGGCTGTCCCTGCTTCTGCGCCTTCTGCTTCGAGGGCTTCGAGCGCAAGCCCTACCGCGAGATTCCCGCCGCCTCCCTGCTCGACCACGCCCGCCGGCTCAAGGCCGCCAGCGGCGCCCGCGCCGTCGAACTCGACGCCTTCACGCTCAACACCCACGCCGGCCTCGCGCCGCTTGTCGTCGGCCTCTCGCGTCTCTTCGAGCGCGTGAGCTGCAAGAGCCAGCGCGTGGACCTGCTCGCGCGGCAGCCCGCCCTCGTGCCGCTCGAGCTTGCCGCCGGCAAGCGCAGCTTCACGCTCGGCATCGAGGGGGTCTCGGCGCGCCTGCGCGCCTTCCTCAACAAGTCGCTGGCCGACGACGACATCGACGCGGCCGTCCGTCAGCTTCTCACCGCGGCCGTGCGCGAGATCAAGCTCTTCTACCTGATCACCGGCCACGAGACCGAGGCCGACCTCGCCGAATTCCGCGGCTTCCTCCAGCGCCTCGCCTCCTGGCGCGCCGGCCCGCGCCGCCCCACGCGCGTGATCTTCAGCTTCGGCTACCTCGTGCGCATGCCGCGCACGCCGCTGCGCCACGACCGCCTCTTTCTCGAACGCGCCCCGCTCGAACGCCTGGCCGGCGCCCTCGAACGCCTCTGCACGCGCGCGGGCGGCGAGTTCCGTCTGGCTTCCACATGGAGCGAGTACCAGGCGACGCAGCTTCTGGCCGCCGGCGACCACCGCCTCGCGCCGATCGTCGCCGCGCTGGCCGCCGACGGCTGGCTCTACGACGGCTCGCCGCCCGACGCCTATGCCCGCCGCCTCCAGGAGGCGCTCGCCGCGGCCGGCCTGCTCGACGCCGCCTTCGCGCAGCCGAAGCCGCGCGGCCACCGCTTTCCCTTCGACTTCCTCGATTCCCCGGTCGGCGCCGACTTCCTGTGGCGGCAGTACGAGGCCGCCGCCGCGGCGCGCGACACCGGCTACTGCCTGGGCGACACCTGCCGCACCTGCGGCGCGTGCGTCGACGACGCCGCCCGCGGCAGCCTCGCGCGCCATCCCCGCGTGCCGGACATGCCCGCCTCGGCCGCGGCCGAGGCCGCGGCGCTCGTGCGCGCCAAGCAGCGCCTGCCGCCGCTCTTCCTGCGCGTGCGGCTCGATCCGTCGTTCAGCCTCGCCGCGCCCGAGTGGACCTCGGCCCGGCTGCTGCAGTTGCTGCTCGCCGCCTGCCCGGAGGAAGCCGACAACGTCCTCAGCGTCGAGGAAGCGCTCTTCACCGCGCCGGCCACGCGCGAACGCTTCCCCGTCCCGGCCGGCGAGACCGTTGTGGCCGTCAAGGCCTGGGATCCGTCGCGCGTGGCCTGGCCGCCGGCCGAACGCGTTTCCCCCTTCGTCCCCGGCGCGTTCGCCTCCGCCGCGTGGCAGGTGCTGACGGCGCTGCCGCCGCAGGCGGCGGAGAACGCGCTGGCCGCCTGGCTGCGCGCCGCGCGGCTGCCGTTCACGCTGCGCCGCGGGCCGGACGGCGCCGCGCGCTTCGACCTGGCCCCCGCGGCCCTGCGCAAGGGCATCGTCCTGGCCGCCGCCTGCCGCGCCGACGGCGGCCGCACGTGCGTTTCCCTCACCCTCGCGCCCAAGGCCGACCTGCTCGCGCTGTTGCGCGAACTGCCGCCGATCGTCGAGCATGGCGCCGTCACATGCACGCGCCTGACGCTCCGGTAGCCGCGCAACCTCGTGGCGCCGCTGCTCTCCTTCCTGGGCGGCCTGCACTTCGCCTGGCGCTATCGCCGGACCGTCAGCGCGTCTCGTCCACCGCCGGCAGGCGCCGGATGCGCGGGTCGGTGAAGACGTCCGACTCGTCGCGGCTGGTGCTGGAGAACTCGGAGACGATGGCGCCCTCCGGTCCGGCCTGGAACCAGTGCAGCGTGTCGGAAGGCAGGGTGTACTGGTCGCCCGGACGGAGCACGACTTCGTGCCGCGCGGTGTAGCACGCCTCGGCGCCGGCGGGAATCGCCGCCTGCGGGCGCGGCGCCGCCGGGCCGGGCACGTAGAGGAAGACGGTCCCGCGCCGCACGCGAAACGTCTCCATCTTGCCGCGGTAGTCGCGGCCGTCCGGATGGCGGTGCTCGGGGCAGGTCTGCCCCGGGAACATCACCAGTTCCTTGGCGCAGTAGCGGTCGGTGTTGACGTAGACGACCAGCTCGAGGCCGGTGCGTTCCAGCTCGTCGAGGCCGAAATCCGCGACCTCGATCTGCGCGGCCTCGGCCGGCGTCAGCGCGATGCCGGCTTCCCGGAGCATGCGGAGCGCGCGCTGCTGCGCCGCGCGGACCTGGCTGCGTGCGATCATGGATCACCTCACGGGGTCTGCGGAAACGCCAAGGCCGCCGGTTTCCGCGGCCAGCCGGCGGCGACACGGGCGGCGAGCTGCGGCCACGGCGGCACGCCGCTCGTGGCGTCCGGCCGTTCGACGCTGGCCGCGCCGGCGGCCGCGGCCATGCGCAGCGCCTCCTGCGGTCCGCAGCCCTGCGCAAGCGCGGCAAGAAACCCGGCAATGGCGCAGTCGCCCGCGCCCGTCGTGCCGGCCACGGCGGCTTCGAAACAGGGCGCGTGGCAGGTGGCGCCGGCCCAGGCGGACGGGTCGGCCGGCGCGGCGGCTCCGCCGGCGGCCAGGCGGCCGGCGTCGGGCGTCACGCGCAGGAAGACGCCCTGCTCGCCGAGCTTGATCATCGCGATGGCCACCCCCTGCGCGATCAGGGCATCCGCCGCCGCCCGCACGTCGTCCGGCGCAAGCCCGCCCAGCGGAACGCCGGCCGCGGTCCGGCGGCGCACCTCCTCGCCGCGACGGCGGTCGAGCATGTAGACGATCTCGTCGAGACTCGGCACGCAGACATCCACGAGCGGCAGGCTGCGGCGCAGGATCCTCGGCCAGTCGGCGCGGCCGGCGGGCGATTGCGGGTCGGGCAGCGCCAGATCGAGCGACGTGGTGAGCCCGGCGCCGCGGCCGCGTTCGAGGAGCGCGGCCAGCTCGCCGCCGCCGTCCGCGTACATGCGCCGCATCAGCGGCGGGTAACCGAAGTGGAGCATCGACGCGCCGTCCAGCGCGGCCGCGGGAAGGTCGTCCGCGCCGAAAAGGTCGTTGGCGCCCGGGCAGTGGAGGAAGACGCGGTCGAGCCCGGGCGGGTTGATGACCACGGTATAGGACGTGGCCGCCTGCGGATCCGCGACCAGACCGTCCGCCGGCACGCCGGCGGCGCGGAAGATCTCGACGATCGTGCGGCCGAAGGCGTCGGCGCCGATCTTGCCGACCGGCCGCACGGGCAGGCCGAGGCGGTGGAGCGCGAGGCCGGTGTTGGCCACGGCGCCGCCGGTGGCGATGGTGGCGGGGCCGACATCCACCAGCTTGCCGGGCACGAGCAGCTCGTCCAGCCGCGACGCGCCGGCGGCGAACGCCGGGATGATGTCGAGGCAGACGTGCCCGGCGACGACGATGGGCTTCGTCGCGGCGCCCGCTGTTCGGCCCGCTTTCACAGTGGGGGCAGTATACAGGCGGCGGGTGCGCTGCGCCAAGCGGCGGTTGGCGGTCAGCCGGGCGGGGGCGGTCAGCGCAGCAGGATGGTCGTGCCCGGGACGGGACCGCGCGGGCGAATGGCGCTGTTCGCGCCGCTGCGGCGCCTTGCGGGCCAAAGGCTATCTCCGGGGGCGGTCTCCCATGCTGGCGACGATGCGGTCATAGTCGTCGGAGTGTGCGGCGACGACGTGCCGCGCGATCTGCAGCGCCTGTTCGGCGGCCGCGGGGCTCACGCTCCAGCGCGCCTCCAGCGTGTCGAGATCGTGAACCGCCACGCCGGCGGCGGCGGCGAATTCCGGCGCGACGTTGCGGGGCATCCCGAGGTCGATCACGTGCGGCCGCGGCGCCGGCCGCAGCCGCGCCGCGTGTGCGGGCAGGAGCACCGGCTCCGCGCCGCCCAGCGCGCAGACGACGGCCTCCGGTTCCTCGGCCAGGAGCGCGTCGAGGTCGGCCAGCGGGCGCAGGCGCACGGGCGTCCCGCCGCCGTCGAAGACCGGCACGGCGGCGCGGTGGCAGCAGGTGACCTGCGCGGCCCGCGCGGCGAGCTTCGCCGCCACCGTCCGGCCGACGCTGCCGGCGCCCAGGACGAGAATGCGGCGTCCGCCCAGCGGGCCGAGATCGTGTTCAAGCTGCGCCAGGCAGAGGTCCTCCACGTCGCGCCCCTGCAACAGGGAGGCGGTTTCGCGGCGGATCGCACGGCCGATGCGCAGCGCCCTCCCCACGCAGTCCTGGAGCAGCCCCGCCGCCCAGCCGTCGGCGGTGCAGGCGTCGAGCGCCGCCTTGACCTGGCCGCAGATGTGCGTCTCGCCCGGCACCTGCGAGCGGATCCCGGCGACCAGCAGCGCCAGGTGTTCGAACGCCTCGCGGCCCGCGTACGCGTAGTGGCGGCCCTCCAGCCGGTCCAGCCCGAGCAGGCGTTCGAGGATGCCGGTGGCGCGCAGATCCCCGGATGCCACGGCGACCAGTTCGGCGCGGTTGCAGGTGCCCAGCAGCAGGAACTCGTGCAACCCGCACACCTGCCGCAGCATGGTGCCGACCTGCAGGCGGCGCGGGCCGGCCAGGTGCAGGGGCTGGCGCTGCGACATCGTGCTCTGCCGGTGGTCCGTGCCGACGACGATCAGGTCCGCGGCGCCCAGCGCCGCCACGTGCCGCGCCAGTTCCTCCTTGATCACGCGCGCGCGGCGGCAGGAGGCGCCGCCGGTGGAGACGCTGACGGTCAGGTCGCCGCGGCTGAAGCTGGCGGGCGAGATGAAATCGCCGTCCTGCCAGCCGCGATCGGGGCAGGTGCAGAGGATGCCGCGGCCGTGGCAGGCGTCGAGAATCCGCCGGTTCAGCGCCGGGTCGTCGGTGGCCGCGATCGCCAGCAGGAACGGACCTTCGAGGTCGGTGTCGGCAAAGCGGCGCGGCACCACGGTCAGGCCCGGCGCGTTGGCGAGGGCCCGCGCACGTTCGCCCAGTTCGGGCGCCACGAGGACGACCTCGGCGCCGGCCGCCAGCAGCGCCTCGGCCTTGCGCCCGGCGACGGTTCCGCCGCCGACGATCAGGCAGCGCCGTCCCTCGACGAGCAGGGAGACGGGCAGGACTCTTCTTCCGGGCTTCGTCACGGGCGGCATTCCCCGGCGGCGGCGGGCGCCGGCCCTTCGCCGGCGACGTCCTCGGCGACGGCGTGGCGCGCGACCAGGGCCCGGAAGAAGGCGGGACGCAGGCGGTCGTAGCAGTCGCTGAAGGCCTCGCCCTCCAGGCGGCGCGCCCGGAAAGCGCGCACGAGGTCCAGCAGGAAGGCCGGCAGCGACCCGGCCGGCACGAGGCCGGCGTCCTCCCCGAACCGCGTCCGGCCCTGTCCGCGCCGCGCGCCGAGCAGCACACGGTAGGCCGGTGCCGGCCGGCCGCCGGCGCGCACGAAGCATCCGGCGAGTCCGACGGTGCCGATGGGCGCATGGCCGCAGGCGTTCGGGCAGCCGTTCAGGCGGATGTCGAGGCCGCGCAGGCCTTCCGGCGCGATGCCGGCGCGGGCGAGCGCCTCGGCGCAGGCGCGGGCGGCGTCCTGCGAAAGACAGAACCCCAGCCGGCAGGTGGCCGCGCCGGTGCAGGCGACGAACGCATCGAGCGTGGAGGGAGTCGTCACGTCCTGCCGCAGCGCCGCGAGGGCCGCGCGCAGCGCCGGCAGGTCCGGTTCGCGGACCGACCGCAGGAGCAGCTTCTGGTTCGCCGCGCGCAGCGCCCGTTCGCCGCTGAAGCGTTCGGCGATCGCCGCCAGCGCCTCCAGGTCCTGCCAGGCGACCTGCCCCAGGGGGAGGCGGAGGGGGACGGCCACCAGGCCCGGCTGCCGCTGCGGCAGCACGTCCAGGCCGGCGCGCCCGACCAGGGCCTGCTCCGGCGGGAGGCACGCGGCCCCGGCCGGCGCGGGCGCGGGCGGCGCGGCGCACACCGGCGCGCCGTCGGCGGTCACGGCGGCGAACTCCCGGAAGAACTCCTGCGCAAACGCCTCCGGCCCCAGGCGGGCGACGGCGAAGCGCAGGCGCGCGCGGCGGCGGTTGGTGCGGTCGCCGAAACGGTCGAAGAGGCGGCGCACGGCCTCGGCGGCGCGCACGCACTCGCCGGCGGGCAGCCACTCCACGAGCCGGTCGGCGACGCGCGACTCCGCGCCCATGCCGCCGCCGGCGCAGACGGCGAACCCGGGCTGCCCGTCGCGCACCTCGGCGAAGAAGCCGAGGTCGTTGACCTCCGCCAGCGCGCAGTCGGCCGCGCAGCCGCTGAAGGCGATCTTGAACTTGCGCGGCAGGCTGTAGCTGCCGGCCTGGGCGATCAGGTGCTCGGTCACGGCCAGCGCATGGGGCGTCACGTCGAAGCGTTCGCGGGGGCAGATGCCGGCGTGCGGACAGGCGGTGACGTTGCGCACGGTGTTGCCGCCGCCGCCCTTGCAGGTGAGTCCGGCCGCCAGCAGCCGGCGCATGACCGCGGGGGTGTCGGCGATCCTCAGGTCGTGAAGCTGGATGTCCTGGCGCGTGGTGACGTGGAGCGTGCCGCCGCCAAACTCCCGGCCGATCCCGGCCAGCGCGCGCGCCTGCGTCGCGGCGAGCAGGCCGCCGGGCAGGCGCACGCGCAGCATGTACGTGCCGTCGCGCCGCTGCTCGTAGATGCCGCGCGGCACGCGCCGGTCCTTGAAGACGGCGGAGTCCAGTTCGCCGGCCAGAAAGCGCCGCACGTCGGCATCGAAGGCGTCAATGTCGGCGGCCAGACCGTCCGGCAGACGATAGGCGAGTGCGCTCATGGGTGGCCTTCCTCCTTCCCGGCGTCCGGCAACAGGATAGCGCAGGCCGCGCCCGGTGTGAACGCCAGACGAAGGGACACGATCGCGCTTCCGATCAGATGTCCCAGTTGCGTACGTGCAGCCCGCACTCCTTGTGCTCGGGCCGCTCCCACCACCAGCGGCCGGCGCGGGAGTCGTCGCCCGGCGCCACGGCCCGCGTGCAGCACGCGCAGCCGACGGAGGGAAACCCCCTGTCGAGCAGCCGGTTGTAGGGGAGCCGGTGCCGCTTCAGATAGGCGCGCACGTCGTCGGCGGTCCAGTCCGCCAGCGGGTTGATCTTCCAGATGCCGCCGTGCGCCGCGTCGCGCTCGACCTGGCGGAGTTCGCCGCGCGTGACGCTCTCCTCCCGGCGCATGCCGGTGACCCAGCCCTCCAGCCCGGCCAGCGCCCGTCCAAGCGGCTCGACCTTGCGGACCGCGCAGCACTCGCGGCGGTTCTCCAGGCTCTGGCGGAACGACAGGGGACCCTTGCCCGTCGCCAGCGCCTGCACGGCCTCGTGCCGGGGAAAATACCACTCGATCGCCACGCCGAGCTGCCGCCGGATCTCCTCGGCGCAGTCGTAGGCCTCCTCGGGCAGGCGGCCGGTGTCGATCGTGAACACGCGCACGTCCGGGCGGATCTGCACGGCCATGTGGACGAGGACGGAATCCTGGAGGCTGGTGGCGATGGCCAGCCGCGGGTGGAACCGCTCCAGGGCCCACCGCAGAACGTCCTCGGCGGAGCCGCTACCGGTGTAGATGGTGTTCATGGCATAATCTCTAGTGTGGCGATAGACATGCAGGAGTATAGCAGGCCGCCCGGGAATCGCAAGGGGAATCTGGGAAGCGGTTGGAAGGGGGCCGGCCGGCCTTGACATCCGCGGCGGCGGACGGGTAGGATGCCGCCCGTTTGCTCGCCCGGGAACACGCAAAGGACCCCATGTACTACGCCTCCGACCTTCGCAAGGGACTCAAGATCCAGATCGACGGCCAGCCCTGGATCGTCACCGACTTCGACTTCAGCAAGCCCGGCAAGGGCCAGGCCATCTACAACTGCAAGCTGAAGAACATGCTCACCGGCTCCACCATGAGCCGCAGCTTCCGCTCCAACGACTCCTTCGAGAAGCCCGAACTCAGCCAGCGTCCCCTGCGCTACTCCTACAGCCAGGACGAGAAGTACATCTTCACCAACGAGCACTTCGAAGAGGTCACGGTCGGCGCCGGCGTCCTCGGCCAGAACCGCTTCTTCCTGACCGACGACATGGAGTGCGACGCGCTCTTCTTCAACAGCCTCGTCATCGAAATGACCCTGCCCATCTTCGTCGAACGCAAGGTCGTCAAGTGCGAGCCGGGCGCGCGCGGCAACACCGCCTCCGGCAAGGTCACCAAGCCCGCCACGCTCGACGGCGGCTACGAACTGCCCGTGCCGCTGTTCGTCAACGAGGGCGACGTGGTCCGCGTCGACACCCGCACGGGTGAATACGTGGACCGCGTGCGGGCATAGCGGGGACCGTTCACCCCGCCGCCATCTCCCCCTCCCACCCGCCTCGCACCGCATTGAGCAGCACCACGCGCGTCCCCGGTCCGATCTCCTCCTTCCGGACGACGTCCTCGGTCAGTCTCCCCTCCTCCAGCCACTGCGCGCGCTGCACGCCGGCCAGGAGTCCGCAGGCGACCGGCGGCGTCACCAGCCGCCCGCCGCGCTCGACCGCCACGTTGGCGATGCACGTCTCCGTGATCTCGCCGCGCGCGTTCCAGAGCAGCACGTCGTCGGCGCCGGGCACGGCCGCCCGGGCACGGTCGTACGCGCCGCGGCAGGTGGTCTTGTGGTAGAGGAAGACGTCGGCCGGATCCACCGGCGCGGACGCCAGCCGCAGCCGGTACGGCCGCGGCAAGGGCGCGAGCGGCGCGGCCTCCACGCGGGCCGAACCGTCGGGCGCCACCAGCAGCCGCACGCGCTGCGGCGCCGGCCCCGCGGCCGCGGCCCACGCGTCGAGCGCCGCGCCGACCGCCGCCGCGTCGCACGGCCGGTCGAAGTGCGCGGCCGATGCCGCCAGCCGCGCCAGATGGCGCCCGCGCAGCGCGAAACCGGCGGCCGGCGTCCAGGCGAACGTCTCCAGCAGGTCGAACGCCGGCGGCAGGCCGTCCAGTACGCGCGTCTTGGTCCGGCACTCGGCCCATTCGGCCGCCGCGTCCGAGTCCCACACGATCCCGCTGCCCACGCCGTATTCCACCACACCCGTGGGGATGTGCACCACGGCCGTGCGGATCGCGACGTTGAATTGCGCCCGCCGGCCGGGCGCGAAGAAGCCGATGGCGCCGGTGTAGACGCCGCGCGGCGTGTTCTCGCATTCGGCGATGATCCTGGCCGTCCGCACCTTGGGCGCGCCGGTGATCGAGGCGGGCGGAAAGAGCGCCGCGAAGATGTCGGCCAGCCCGGCCTGCGTGCGCGCCTCCACGGTGCTCGTCATCTGCCAGAGCGTCGGGTGCCGCTCCAGCGCGAAAAGCGGTGCGGCGGCGACGGAGCCGGACACGGCCACGCGCCCCAGGTCGTTGCGCACCATGTCGGCGATCATGGCGTTCTCGGCGCGGTCCTTGACCGAATCCGCCAGCCACCGCGCCTGGCCGGCGTCGGCCGCCGGGAACGGCCCGCGCGCCGCCGTGCCCTTCATGGGACGCGACACGATGCGTTCGCCGTCCAGCGTGAAGAAGAGCTCGGGCGACGCCGAGCAGACGGCCCAGTCGTCGAGCGCCACGAAGGCCGGGAAGCCCTGCGGCTGCGCGGCGACCAGCCGCGCAAAGAGCGCTTCCGGCGCTTCGCGCGCGGCCGCGCGCAGCCGGAAGGTGTAGTTCACCTGGTAGGTGTCGCCGGCGCGGATGTGGCCGCGGATCCGCTCCACCACGGCGTGGTACTCGGCCTCGGTCACCGTCGCCTGCCAGCCGTATCCAGGCGCCGGCCCTGGCGGGACCGGCGGCGCGGCGCACGGCGCCGCGCCGCGGTAGATGCCGAAGGCCAGCAGCGGCAGCCCCGCCGCCGGCGGCCGGCACGCCAATGCGGGATCGAACGCCGGCCCGGCCTCGTAGGCCAGGAAGCCGGCGGCGTGGCGGCCACCTGCCACGGCGGCTTCCACGGCCCGCAACGCCGGCAGCACGTCCTCCAGCCGCCAGGCTGTCAGAACCTCGACCGGCTCTCCGTACCGGACCCAGCCCCGCCGGCCGGCATCGTAAAGCACGACCGTCAATGATTCCGCCCCGATGATTCCGTCTCCCTACAGCCTAACCGCCTACATCCTAACAGCCTTACCACCTACTCCTCCCTGATCTCCTCGCCGCCCTTCTCCACGTTGTCTGCCGTGAAAATCCGCGAGCCCAGCACGATCTTCTTCGGCACCTTTTCGCCCTTCAGGATCCGGAGCGCCGTCTCGACCGCCTCGCGACCGCCGGTCGGATACTGGAAGGTCGCCGACAGAATGCCCTGCTTCACATAGGCCACGCCCTCGTGCGGCAGGGCGTCGATGCCCACGAATTTCATCGCCTTCTCGCGTCCGGCCGCCTTGGCCGCCAGCCAGGCGCCGTGGGCGCCGGGGTCGTTGTGGGCGTAGACCAGGTCGATCCGGTCGAGCCGCGCCAGCGCCGACTCCATCTCCTTGCGCGCGTCCGGCTCCAGCCACTTCATGTCCGCCTCGAACGCCACCTCGACGCCGGTGTCCTTGATCCCGTCGCGGAAGCCGGCGTTGCGATCCTGGCCGGGCGTGGAGGTCATCAGGCCCTTGAGTTCCACGACCGTTCCCCTGCCGCCCAGCGTCTTGGCGATCCACCGGCCCGCGGCCTTGCCGATCATCCGGTTGTCCGCGCCGATGAAGCAGGTGTACTTCTCGCCCAGCACGGCGCGGTCCAGCACGATCACCGGAATGCCGGCCGCCACGGCTTTGGCCACCGGCTCGGTCAGCGGCTGCGCCTCCTTGGGGCTGATGATCAACAGGTCCACCTTGTCGCCGACGAACTCCTCGACGTGGCTGCGCTGCCGCAGGGTGTCGTTCTGTGCATCCTTGTAGACCACCTGCAGCTCCGGGTGCCCGGCCGCCGCGGCCTTGATGTCCGCGTTCATCTGCACGCGCCACGGCTCGCCCAGGTTGCACTGGCTCATGCCGATGCGCCAGACCTTCGCCGGATCAGCCGCCGCGACACCTGCCACCACCGCCATTGCCATCAGCCAGGTCAGTTTCATGTCCCGTTCCTCTCCGTTTGCCGCTGTCAGGCGCCAGGCGCCAGGCGCCAGGCGACACGTGTTCAGTCTTCAGTATTCAGACGAGGCCCGGAGGTCGTGCCCCATGCCTGATGGCCACGCCCCACAGCTCTCCCCCTGAACACCGAACACTGAACACTGAACACCGAACACTCCTACTTCCTCCGTCTCTGCGCCACGACCGCCGCCACCACGATCGCGCCGGTGAGCATCAGCCGGCCGGCCTCGGGCACGGCGTTGATGCTCAGTATCTTCTCCAGGTACCCGATCGTCAACACGCCGATGAGCGTCAGGCCCAGCCCGCCGCGGCCGCCGGCGAGGCTCGTGCCGCCGATCACGACCATGGCGATGGCGGTGAGCTCGTACCCCGCGCCGGCCTCCGGATCGCCCTGCTGCTCCTGCGCCGCCTGGCACAGGCCGGCCACGCCGGCCAGCAGTCCGGCCGCCACGTAGGCCGCGGTCTTGGCGCCGGCCACGGAGATGCCCGAGAGCCGCGCCGCCTCCTCGTTGCCGCCGATGGCGTAGAGTTCCTGTCCCCAGCGGTGGCGCGCCAGCGCCAGCCAGGCCAGCGCCGCGCAGGCGAGGAAGACCAGCGCGACCACGGCCACGTTGCCGTCCAGCACGCGCGAATCGATGCCCCGGAAGAGCGCCGGCACGTCCACGTACCGGTAGGTGCCGTCCGCGTTCTGCACCGCCGTCGAGACCTTCATCCCGCCGCTGACCGTCTTGGCCAGTCCGCGCGCGAAGACCATCATCGCCAGCGTCGCGATGAACGGCTGGATGCGCAGGCCGGCCACGAGCGCGCCCGAGACGGCCCCGCACGCCGCGCCGGCCGCCAGCACGGCCAGCACCACCTGCCACGGCGCCCATCCCCAATGGATCGCGCACCGGGCGCCGATCACCGCGCAGAGCGCCAGCACGCTGCCCACCGAGAGGTCGATCCCGCCCGAGACGATCACCAGCGTCATGCCGCACGCCAGGATGCCGTAGACGGAAGCCTGCCGCAGCGCGTCGCGGTGCGTGGCCAGCTTGTAGAACGCCCCGTGCGCGCTGAAGACGGCGCCCAGCGCCAGCATCAGCGCCAGCGCCAGCAGGGCCCGCGCCGCCGGATGGGCGAAGAAAGCCGCGGCCCTGCCGGAGGTGCGCGTCATGGGGTCAGGAGAGGTCATTCGCCATCGGTCCTTGGGGGGCAAGATTGCCGCCCGTCACCACCCGCCGCATACATCGCCAATCTGGCTCAGGGGGATCGCCTCCGCGCGCCGATGCAGACCGTAGCGCGTCTTCCCCGGATAGACGACGTGGAGCCTTTCGAGACTCAGGTCGTTGAGCGCGGCGTGCATGGATTTCGTCATGGCCGGGGCGTCGCTGCACTTGAACTCGAACCCCCAGCGCTTGCCGCGACGGAACAGCAGCAGGTCCAGTTCGGCGCCGCCCTGCGTGGCCCAGAAGTAGGCGTCACGGCCGCCGGTCAGCGCCAGCACCTGCTCCAGCGCAAAACCTTCCCAACTGGCCCCGTAGCGCGGGTGCGTCCGCAGGTCCGACATCGAGCGGATGCCCAGGTTCCAGTGCAGCAGGCCGCTGTCGCGCACGTAAACCTTGGGGGCCTTGACCTGCCGCTTCTTCACGTTCGCGAACCAGGGCTGCAGCACGCGGATCATGAAGGTCCCGGCCAGGATGTCGCGGTAGTGCACGGCTGTGTGCGGCGTCACGGACATGGACCGGGCGAGTTCGGCGCCGTTCCAGGTCTGTCCGTGGTAGTGGGCGAGCATGCTCCAGAATCGCCGCAGCGTTTCTGACGGCACGCGCACCCCGAGTTGCGGGATGTCCCGCTCCAGGTAGGTGCGGGCGAAGTTCTCGATCCATTCCCACGCGCCATCGTCCGTGCCCGCCAGGTACGCCCGCGGCAACCCGCCCCGCAACCAGAGGCGGGACTGGTTCTGCATACCCGCCTCCTCCAGCGTGAATCCCGGCACGTCCACAAAGAAGGCCCGTCCGGCCAGCGCCTCGGACACGCCCTTCACGAGATCCAGCGACGCACTGCCGAGAAGGAGAAACCGCGCCCGGCGTCCGGGATCGTCGCAGATCGGCCGCAGGGTCTCGAACAGGTGCGGCAGCCGCTGCACCTCGTCGATGACCACGAGACCACGCGCCTCCGAGAGCGTCCCTTCCGGCGTGTCGGTCAGCGCCCGCCGGGCGGCAGCGCGCTCCAGGTCGTAGACCGCCACCGACCTGGATGCCGCCGCGACGATGCGCGCCAGCGTCGTCTTGCCCACCTGCCGGGCTCCGAGCAGGACGGTCACGGGCGATGCGGCCAGACTCCTGCGCGTCTTCCGCACCAGCCGGTCACGATCCACCAGTCCTTGCATATCGGCAGTGTATCTCCCGATTTGCATGCATGTCAACACACGGTCGGATGACGCCGCGAGCGGCAGCGCCGGCCCCCGTCACTCGTCACCCGACACCCGTCTTCTCCCCCATCGCCGCCGCCAGCACCTTCTCCGCCGTGGCCTCGCCGCGGCCGAAGCGCCCGGTGATGCGGCCGCGGTGGAGCACGACGATGCGATCGCTCATGGCGAGCAGTTCGGGCATCTCGGAGGTGATCAGCAGGATGCCCATCCCCTCGGCCGTGCAGGCGTCGATCAGGTCGTAGATCTCCTGCTTGGCGCCGACATCAATGCCGCGCGTGGGTTCGTCCAGCAGCAGGATCTTCGGCTGCGTCTCGAGCCACTTGCCCAGCGCCACCTTCTGCTGGTTGCCGCCGGAGAGCTCGCCGACCGGCATGTCGAGCGAGGCCGCCTTGAGACGCAAGGCATCCGCGCGGCGGGCGGCGACGGCGCGCTCGCGGCCGGGCCGGCGCCAGCCGCCGGGCGAGAGCCGGCGCAGCACGGCCATGACCGCATTGGCCGCGACGGACATCGGGAGCACGAGGCCCGTCGTGGCGCGGTCGTTGGTAAGCAGCGCGATGCCGGCCCGCATGGCCGCGGCCGGGCGGGTCGGCCGCACGGCCTGCCCCTGTACGCGCATTTCGCCGCTCCAGGCGCGCCCGCGCCCGCCGAAGAGCGCCAGCAGCAGTTCGCTGCTGCCCGCACCCCGCAACCCGGCCAGCCCCACGACCTCGCCGGCGCGCAGGTCCAGCGAAATGTCCGCGACGGCATCCTTGCCGTCGCCGCCCGCCACGGAGACCCTGCGCAGCGACAGCCGTGGCGGGCCTTCCGGCCTCCCCGGTCCATCGCCCTGCGCGTCCTCCTTTGCCGCCCGTTCGAACCGCCGCCGTCCGGAGACCGCCGCCACGTCGCGTCCCACCATCCACCGCACGAGCTCGCCGGGCGGCAGGTCCCGGGCCGGGGCGCTGCCCACCAGGCGGCCGTCGCGCAGAACCGTGATGCGGTCGGCGAGACGGCCGATCTCCTCCAGCCGGTGGGTGATGAAGACGATCGCGCGGCCCTGCGCCTTCAGCTCGCCCATCCGCCGGAACAGCGCCTCGGCCTCGACGGCGTTGAGCGCGCTGGTGGGCTCGTCCATCACCAGCACGCGCGCGTCGCGCCGCAGCGCCTTGGCGATCTCCACCTGCTGGCGGCCGGCCACGGGGAGCGTCTCGACCGGTGCGTCGACGTCCGCGTCCAGGCCCACGCGCCGCACCAACTCCTGAGCCTTCCGCCTCCGGCGGCCGCGATCCACGAAGCCGCCCCGCGTCGGCGGATCGCCGAGAAAGACGTTCTCGGCGATGCTCATGGCCGGCACGAGCGCGAGTTCCTGGTGAATCACGGCGATGCCGTGGCGGGTGGCGTCGTGCGGCGAGCGCAACCGCACGGTCCGGCCGGCGATCTCGATCGTGCCGTCGGCATCGGGATGAACGCCGCCCAGAATCTTGATCAGCGTGCTCTTGCCCGCGCCGTTCTCGCCGGCCAGCACGTGAATCTCGCCGGCGGCCAGATCGAAGTCGACGCCGTCCAACACCACCGTCCGGCTAAACCGCTTGCCGATGCCGCGCATACGGACCAGCGGATTCGAAACGGAGGCCGCAGTCATGGCGGCATCATACGCCGGCACCGTGAGGACGAGCAATGCCTCCCTTCCTGCTTTCCTGCCTTCCTGAATCAGGAAAGCAGGAAGGCAGGAGGAGCGATGCAACCGCGGGCAACGATCCCCGGATCACGATTGACACCCGACGCCCGACACCCGACACTTTTTCCCCGTGTCTGCGGATCCCATTCTCTTCGGCAACCTGACGTCGGCCGGCCTGCATGCGGCGCTGGCGCCGCTGGGCGTGGACGCGCGCCTGGCGCGGCGGTTGCAGGCGGCCGTGCTGCGGCGCGGCGCATTGCCGGCATCGTTTCCGGAAGTCTCGGCGGCCGTTTTGCGCCGCGTGCGCGCCGCCACCCGCGTGCCGCGGCTGGAATTGCTCGAAGCGAAGGTCTCGCCGACCGACGGCTTTGCCAAGTTCCTTTTCCGCGGCGAAGGCCGCGACCCCTTTGAGGCGGTGCGCATTCCCCTGCTGCACCGGCCGGACGATCCCAAGTACGTTGTGTGTGTCAGTGCGCAGGTCGGTTGCGGCATGGGCTGCGCGTTCTGCGCAACGGGCCGCATGGGGTTCACGCGCAATCTGGCGGCGTGGGAGATGGTGGCGCAGGTGACGCAGATCGCCGCGGCCGCGCCGCACCCCGTGCGCGGCGTGGTCTTCATGGGCATGGGCGAACCGTTGCTCAACTACGATGCGGTGGTGACGGCCGGCCGCGTCCTGTGCGAACCGTGCGGCCCGGCGATCCCGGCCAAGGCAATCACAATCTCCACGATCGGCATCGTGCCCGGAATCCGGCGGCTGGCGGCGGAGCGCCTGCCGTTCCGGCTGATCGTGTCGCTCGTCAGCGCCGATCCCGCGACGCGCCGCCGGCTGCTGCCGGCCACGGCGGCCCATCTGCTGCGCGAACTGATCGCCGTCCTGCGCGAGTGGCACAAGGTCAGCCGGCAACGGGTGACGCTCGCCTGGCCGATGCTGGCCGGCGTCAACACGGCCGAGACCGACGCCGTGCAACTCGCCGCACTGGTCGGCGACCTGCCGGTCAAGATCGACCTGATCGATGTCAATGACCCGACCGGACGCTTCCACGCGCCGACCGATGACGCGCGTCATGCGTTCCGCGACGCGCTGCGACGCCACCTGGCCGCGCCCGTTGCCCGGCGCTACAGCGGCGGGGCCGACATCGCCGCCGGCTGCGGGATGCTGTCGGCCGCCGGCCTCAGCCGTGGCTGCGCGCCGGCTTGAGCAGATGCACGAGGCAGAAGAGCTTCTCGATCTCCATGCGGATGTCGATGTTCTGCACGAGGCACTGCGCGTCGCCCCGCAGCGGGCTGCGCGTGAAGTTCAGCACGCCCTGCACGGCCGTGCGGCGCAGCCGCTCCATGACGCCCGGCGCCGCCTCCTCCGGCACGGCCAGGATCGCCACGCGGATCTTGTGCTTGTCGACATACGCCACCAGGTCGCGCACGTCGTAGACCGGCACCTCGGCGTCCGGCGCGATCACGCGGGGGTTCACGTCGAACCCCGCCGCCACGCACACCCCCTCGCGCCGTCCGCCGTAGGTGTGCAGCAGCGCCGTGCCGATGTTGCCGCACCCCACCACCACCACGCGCAACGGGTCGGCCAGCCCCAGCAGCGCCGACAGCCGCTCCAGCAGCTCGCCGATCCGGTAGCCGCCGCGCCGCACCCCGCGCATGCCGAAGGCCGCAAAGTCCTTGCGCACCTGCGAGGCCGAGACGCCCAGGGCGTCGCCCAGGTTGTCCGAGAACACGCGCACCAGCCCCAGCGCCTGCAGGCGCAACAGCACGGCGCGGTAGCGCGACAGACGTTCGACCGCATCCCGGGTAATGTCAGGCATGGCCATTCCCTCGCTTTCGGGTGACATAATATCGCCATTTTGTAACGTAATCAACCATCATGTAACGTAGTTACGTCGATATCGGCCCATTCCCGCCTCACCGCTTTGATATTGCGACGCGCGCCGTCTTCTGGGATCATGAAGGGGTTTTCATCGCGGCGGACCGGGCCGGCGGCGGCCGGCGGCCGCGCCGCGGAGGAAGGATTGTGACGACCGCGACCCATGCGCCCGGCCGGGAGAAGTCGGTGCTGACGCCCGAACTGCGGGCATTCATCGACGCCTGGAAGCCGCGCCCCGGCAACCTGATCATGGTGCTGCACCGCGTGCAGCAGTCCTTCGGGTACATCCCGCGCGAGGTGGCGTTCGAGGTCGCGGCGCGGCTGGAGGTGCCGCTGGCCCGGATCTACGGCGTCATGACGTTCTACAACTTCTTCAAGCTCAAGCGCCCCGGCCGCAACCAGATCCAGGTCTGCCTGGGCACGGCCTGCTACCTGCGGGGCGGCGAGGATCTGATCCGCGCGCTGGAGAGCCACCTGGGCGTGGGCCTGAACGCGGTCACGCCGGACGGCGAGTTCTCGCTCGAGGCGGTGCGCTGCCTGGGCTGCTGCGGCCTGGCGCCGGTGATGACGATCAACGGCGAGGTGCACGGCAAGGTCGAGCCGGCCGGCGTGGCGGCAATCCTGGCCCGGTATCGGACCGGCGACCCCGCCGCGCCCGCCCGGGAGGCGCCATGAGCCGCCTGACGCGGACCGAGCTGCGCAAGCTGCGCGACCGGGCCCGCCGCGACCTGGCGGCCCATCCGTCGGCCGCGCGCCTGGTCGTCGGCCTGGGCACCTGCGGCGTGGCCGCCGGCGGCCTCGACACGCTGAAGGCCCTGCAGGACGCGCTCGCCGCCCGCGGCGTGAAGGACGTGGCCGTGCGCCAGACCGGCTGCCTCGGCCTCTGCCACGTGGAGCCCACCGTCGAGGTGGTCGTGCCCGGCGCGCCGGCCGTGATCTACGGCCGCGTGGACCCGGCGCGCGCCGCGCAGATCGTCGAGCAGCACGTTCTCGGCAAGCGCCTGCTGGACGGCCCCCTGGTCGTGCCGCCCGAGGTTCTGCCGGCCGCGGGCGCCGCCCCGGACGCGTCCGGCGGCGCGATCGACTTCTACGGGAAGCAGGTGCGCGTCGTGCTGCGCAACTGCGGCGTGATCGATCCGGACCGGATCGAGGAGTACGTCGCGCGCGACGGCTACGCCGCGCTGGACAAGGCGCTCTTCGACATGCGGCCCGAGGACGTGCTGGCCGAGCTGGAGAAGTCCGGCCTGCGCGGCCGCGGCGGCGCCGGCTTCCCCACCTTCCGCAAGTGGGCCTTCTCGCGGCAGGTGGCCGCCCCACGGAAGTTCGTCGTCTGCAACGCCGACGAGGGCGACCCGGGCGCGTACATGGACCGCGCCACGATCGAGGGCGACCCGCACGCCGTGCTCGAGGCCATGGCCATCGCCGGCCGCACGGTCGGCGCGGACCACGGCATCGTCTACGTGCGCGCCGAGTACCCGCTGGCCATCGCGCGCCTCGAGACGGCCATCGCCCAGGCGCGCGCCCTTGGCCTCCTCGGGCCGGACATCCTGGGCAGCGGGTTCGCGTTCGACATCGAGCTGCGCCTCGGCGCCGGCGCCTTCGTCTGCGGCGAGGAGACGGCGCTGATCGCCTCGGTCGAGGGCAACCGCGGCATGCCGCGCCCGAGGCCCCCCTTCCCCGCCGCGCGCGGCCTGTGGGACCGGCCGACGGTCATCAACAACGTCGAGACCCTGGCGGCCATCCCCACGATCCTGCGCCACGGCGGCGAGTGGTACGCGCGCCTCGGCACGCCCACCTCGCGCGGCACCAAGGTGTTCGCCCTGACCGGCAAGGTCAACCGCTGCGGCCTGATCGAGGTGCCCATGGGCACCACGCTGCGCACGATCGTTTTCGATATCGGCGGCGGCATCCGCGGCGGCAAGGCCTTCAAGGCCGCGCAGACCGGCGGCCCCTCCGGCGGCGTGATTCCCGCCGAGTTCCTCGACACGCCCATTGACTACGAGCACCTGGCCAAGATCGGCTCGATCATGGGGTCCGGCGGCCTGATCGTCCTGGACGAGGACGACTGCATGGTGGATGTGGCCAAGTTCTACCTGTCCTTCACGGTGGACGAGTCGTGCGGCAAGTGCGCGCCCTGCCGCGTGGGCGGACGCACGCTCTTCAACCTGCTGGACAAGGTCAGCGCCGGTCAGGGCAGGCCGGAGGATCTGGACCGCATGCGCGACGTCTGCCTGGCGATGCAGCGCGCGTCGCTCTGCGGCCTGGGCCAGTCGGCGCCCAACCCGGTGCTCTCCACGCTGCGCTACTTCGCCGACGAGTACGAGGAGCACATCCGGCAGCGCAAGTGCCGGGCGCACAAGTGCAAGACGCTCGTCTCCTACGCCGTCGATCCCGCGCGCTGCGTCGGCTGCACGGCCTGCGCGCGCGCCTGCCCGGCCGACGCCGTGCGGGGCGAGCGCAAGAAGGCCCACACGATCGACCCGGCGCGCTGCATCCGCTGCGGCAAGTGCTACGAGGCGTGCAAGTTCCAGGCGGTACGAAGGACGTAGATGGAAAACGCCGTCCAGCTTGAGATCAACGGCATCCCGGTGACGGTTCCGACCGGCACGTCGCTGCTCGATGCCGCGCGCGCGGCGCAGGTGCGCATTCCCACGCTCTGCCACCACCCGGACCTGAAGCCGTGGGCCGCCTGCGGGATCTGCGTCGTGCGCGAGGCGCGCACGCCCAAGCTGCTGCGCGCCTGCTGCACGGAGGCCGCGAGCGGGATGAAGGTCACGACCCACGATCCCGAGATCGTGAAGGTAAGGCGCACCGTGCTGGAGCTGATCCTCAGCACGCACCCGAACGACTGCCTGCAGTGCCCGCGCAGCGGCCTCTGCGAGCTGCAGACGATCGCCGCCGACTTCGGCATCCGCGAGGTGCCGTTCGAGTCCCGCGTCGCGCAGATCCCGCGCGACGAAACCACGCGATCGCTCGTGCTGAACCCCCAGAAATGCATCAAGTGCGGCCGCTGCGTGCTGGTCTGCCAGCAGATGCAGAACGTCTGGGCGATCGAGTTCCTGCAGCGCGGCGAGCGCATGCGCATCGCGCCGGCGGCGGACGTCACGCTCGCCGAGTCGCCCTGCATCCAGTGCGGCCAGTGCGCGGCGCACTGCCCGGTGGGCGCGATCTATGAGCTCGACGAGTCGGGCCGCGTCTGGGAGGCGCTGCGCGACCCGCAGAAGGTGTGCGTCGCGCAGATCGCGCCGGCCGTGCGCGTCGCGATCGGCGAGGCCTTCGGCCGGCCCCCCGGCTCCCTGATGACCGGCCAGACCTATGCCGCGCTGCGGCGGCTCGGATTCAAGGCGGTCTTTGACACGAATTTCGCCGCCGACGTGACGATCCTCGAGGAGGGCTCGGAGTTCGTGGAGCGCTTCGCCCACGGGAAGGGGCCGCTGCCGCTGATCACCTCCTGCTGCCCGGCCTGGACCGACTGGATGGAGAAGTACGCGCCGGACTTCATCCCCAACTTCTCGTCGGCCAAGTCGCCGCACGAGATCCTGGGCGTGCTCTCCAAGACGTACTATGCCCGGAAGCTCGGCCTCGATCCGGCGCGCATCTTCATGGTCTCGGTCATGCCCTGCACGGCCAAGAAGTACGAGATCACGCGCAGCGAGGAGATGTCGGCCAGCGGCCAGCAGGACATCGACGTGGCGCTGACCACGCGCGAGCTCGCGCGCATGATCAAGAGCGCCGGCATCGATTTCCCGAACCTGCCCGGCGAGCCGGCCGACTCGATCCTCGGCACGTACTCCGGCGCGGGCACGATCTTCGGCGTCACCGGCGGCGTCATGGAGGCGGCCCTCCGGACCGCGCATTACCTGATCGCGGGCCAGGACCTGAAGGACGTGGTCTTCCGGCAGGTGCGCGGCATGGAGGGCGTCAAGGAAGCCGAGGTCGCAATCCAGGGGACGGCGGTGAAGATCGCCGTGGCCCACCAGATGGGCAATGTCGGCCAGGTGCTGGAAGCGATCCGCCAGGACCGCAAGGCCGGCCGCAAGCCGCGCTACGACTTCATCGAGGTCATGGCCTGCCGCGGCGGCTGCATCGGCGGCGGCGGCCAGCCGCTGGGCGCAACCGACAGCGTGCGCAAGGCGCGCACGGCCGGCATCTACACCGACGACGAACGCTGCGCGGTCCGCTGCTCACACCACAACCCGGACGTGAAGAAGCTCTACGACGACTTCCTCGGCAAGCCGCTGGGGGAGAAGGCGCACAAGCTGCTGCATAACCACTACCACACGCGCAAGCTCTACGCCCGCTGATCAGGGCGGCACCAGCATGGCGGGCAGTTGCCCCACGCCGTCGATCACGTGGTTCGCGGCATAGGCGAAGCGCTCCAGGTCCGCCCGGGCGGTCACGCCCGAGAGCACCAGCACGGTCTCGATGCCGGACTCGATGCCCGCCACGATGTCGGTGTCCATGCGGTCACCCACGATCAACGCGTCCTCAGGTTCACACCCCTGCCGCACCAGTGCCGTAGGCCGGAACGATCCCGCTCTCGGCCGGGCCGGTCATGTCCGGAGTGGAAGCGAGGCCACACCGGGCGACGGCTTGACAGGCAGTATATTTTTGTATATAAATGGTGCCGTTTGAGGAGGATTGGGTCGTGCCTGGGTCCGTCTTGACAGTCCGTCAGGCCAAGCCGACGCAGAGCCGGGTGGCGTTCGACGTCCGCGAAATGATCCGTTCGCGCGGTCTTCGCCACGGCGACCGCCTGCCAAAGTACCAGGATCTGGCCCGTGAACTCGGGACCTCCTATGTGACGGTCAAGCGCGGCATGGACCAACTGGCTTCGCAGGGCCTGGTCGAACGCGTCGCCTCCAAGGGGACTTTCGTCGCCAAGGAACTGGCCCTCGTGCCGCGTGAACTGTGCCACATCGGCGTGATCTGTGGTTCCTCCCGCAATTCGCTGTTCCTGTTTTCCTACCTGGGGGAGATCATGCGGGGCGTCACGCAGGTCGGCCCGAACTACGCGGACATGCACATCTTCTCCATGCGCCAGGATGGCATGGTGCGCGCCGCCCAGTTCGCCGAGCGCCAGGTGGACGGCGTGCTCCTGCTGAATGTCGAGAACGACGACTACCTGCGCGCCTTTGCGCAGTGGGGCACGCCCGGCGTGGTCGTGGACTACTGTTCGGAGGCCGCGCCCCTGGACTACGTGGCCTGCGACAACCAGCCCGCCGCCCGGCAGATAGTGGACTACCTTGCCTCGCAAGGTCATCGCCGGGTGGTCTACGCAACGGCGAGTTCGCGGCAGACCGTCGTGCAGCCGGAAGACCTGCATGCCACCCTGCTGGTGCGTGATTCGTCGGACGTGCGCGAACGACAGGCTGCGTGCGAGGCCGCCCTCCGCGAACGCGACATGCTGCACGATGTCTGGGTCTTGGTCTGGGACCCCACCGGCCTCGCCGCCGCGGCACGCAAGGTCGTCGGCAAACTGCGGGAGGCCGTGGCCACGGCGATACTGACCGACTGCAACCACACGGCCGTCAAGTTGCAGCAGGCATTCGCGCACGCCGGGCTGCGCGTGCCGCAGGATGTCTCGCTCGCGACGGTGGCCTCGGACGGCGACCTGCCCCTCGACGGCCCTGCGCTGACGCGTTGCCGCTTTGACTTCCTCGACATGGGCCGGCGCGCCGTCACGCTGCTGGCAGAACGCTGCCGAGCCCCGGGGCTGACCGCACCGCGGGTGCACCGCATCAGGTTCAGGTTTCTCGAGGGCGAAACGGTTGGCAGGCAACGCGGCGCGAGGATGCGCCGCGGGTGCAGGTCTGGATGATGGAAGTGGAAAACGAGGAGACGCACCATGACAACACCCACCAGGAAGCAAGACGCGAGCGTCAGACAGAGCGCGCACGCCGCAGGCGCCATGGCGGCCCTTCTGCTGGCGGCAGGACACGCTGCAGCCGACGGCACGCTGGTCTACAGCGCTGCCAGTTTCGGGGAACGGTGGCAGAACGATGGCGGCATTGTGGCCACGATCACGGTCACGCTCACCAACCAGAACGACAACTTCAGCGGAGCGAACGGCAATGATTTCGTGTCTGACGGCAAGGTCGTGACCACGAACGTGCCTGCCGGACTGACCGCAATCGCCACGCGTACCGCCACCAACAAGGTTGTGCTCTCGTTCGCCGGCAAGGCCATCAGCCACACAAGCGCCTCCAACATCACCGACCTGGCCTTCGTGTTCAAGGACGCGGCCTTCAGCAACGGGCCGGCCTCATCTGTCACCTGGGCTGCCGGCACCAACCTGGCCGTGACGTTCCTGGCCCAGAATGCCTCCAACTGGTACGTCTCGGCCGCAGGCAGCGACGCGACTGGCAACGGCACGCAGGGCAGCCCGTGGCGCACGGTCACCAACGCTTTGGCCAAGGCGCAGAGCGACGCCAACGACGTGATCAACGTCGGGCCGGGCACCTATACGAATGCCGCAACGATCTCTGTTGGCAAGGTGGTTACCATCCAGGGCAGCAACCGGGAGGACACGATTCTGCAGCCATCCGACCTGCCTTTCACAGTGGAGAACATCGGCATCTTCACTTACACCAAGTCCGGCGTACTGCGCAATCTGACGCTGCGACACGGGCGTCGGCCCACCGGCGGCGCCGTCGACGGCGGCAACAACAACCTGGACTTGATGATCCTCGGCTGCCGCTTCTCCTACAATGCGGCCACGAACACGTTCGGTGGCGCCGTCTACCTGAATCACAATGCGCCGTCGCCCCTGCTGACCATTGCGGACACCGAGTTCGTCGGCAACACGGCACGCACGGACGGGGGCGCCGTGCGCGCCTACTCTCATCAGGTCGCCATCAGCAACTGCGTCTTCGTGGGCAACAGCGCCACGAATGAAGGCGGCGCCG
>Ga0233425_10001144_pt1 | contig 61917 bp, 62 predicted proteins | sample Watercolumn_Towu_2_FD_181712 | JGI IMG/M metagenome (GOLD analysis project Ga0233425, IMG submission 181712) | Freshwater microbial communities from Lake Towuti, South Sulawesi, Indonesia - Watercolumn_Towuti2014_140_MG | ecosystem: Environmental > Aquatic > Freshwater > Lake | place...
GAGCGGATCACCCCGGCGGCGCGCAGCTGGGCCGCGATGGCGTTGACCCCGGCCCCGCTGGGCAGGGTGACGATGGTCGTCTCCCCCTCGCGGGCCGCCGGGCCCGGGGCGTAGAAGACGCTCCACGCCGCCACCAGGGCGGCGATCAGGAACAGGCTGAAAGTGGCGGTGGCGGCGAGGATCGCCGCCTTGCGTCCGCCCGGCGCGCTCGCCCCCCGGCGACCGAACATTCAGTCCACCTTGCGGAAAATGACGCTGGCGTTGGTGCCGCCGAAGCCGAAGGAGTTGGACATGGCCACGTCGATGGCCATCGGCTCGGCCTTGCCCGAAATCATGCGCAGCGCCGTCTCATGCTCGGGGTTGTCGAGGTTGATGGTCGGCGGGGCCAGCTGGTCGCGGATGGCCAGCACGCAGAAGATGGCCTCCACCGCCCCGGCGGCGCCGAGCAGGTGGCCGATCATCGACTTGGTCGACGACAGCGCCACATTCTTCGCGTGGTCGCCCATCAGCCGTTCGACCGCCTTCGCCTCGATCCAGTCGGCCATGGTCGAGGTGCCGTGGGCGTTGACGTAGTCGATGTCCGAGACGTCGATGCCGGCCCTTTTGACGGCCATCTGCATGGCGCGGTAGCCGCCCTCCCCGTCCTCGGACGGGGCGGTGATGTGATACGCATCCCCCGACATGCCGTAGCCGATCACCTCGGCGTAGATCTTCGCGCCTCGGGCTTTGGCGTGCTCGTACTCCTCCAGCACCATGATCCCGGCGCCCTCGCCCATGACGAAGCCGGCGTGGTCCTTGTCGTAGGGCCGGCTGGCCTTCTCGGGCGTGTCGTTGAAGTCGGTGCACAGGGCGCGGCAGGCGAGGAAGCCGGCGATGCCGATCGGCACGATCGAGCTCTCGGCCCCGCCCGCCACCATCACCTCGGCGTCGCCCAGGGCGATCATCCGGGCCGCGTCGCCGATGGCGTGGGCGCCGGTGGCGCAGGCGGTGACCACCGAATGGTTCGGCCCCTTGAGCCCGTGGCGGATCGAGATCTGGCCCGAGGCCAGGTTGATCAGGGCCGAGGGGATGAAGAAGGGGCTGACCCGGCGCGGGCCCTTCTCCTGCAGCTCCAGCGCCGTGGCGGCGATGGGGCCCAGGCCGCCGATGCCGGAGCCGACCATGACCCCGGTGCGCTCCTTGTCCTCGTCGGTCTCGGGCTTCCAGCCGGCGTCGGCCAGGGCCTCGTCGGCGGCGGCGATGGCGTAGACGATGAAGTCGTCGACCCGCTTGCGGTCCTTGGCCGACATCACCTTCTCGGGGTCGAACACGCCCGGCGTCTCCGGCGTCCCGCCGCCGCGGCCGTCGACCTGGGGAATCTCCCCGGCGATGGTGCAGGCGTAGCCCTCGGTGTCGAAGCAGGTGATCGGCTTGATCCCCGACCGGCCCTCCACGATGCCCTTCCAGCTGTGCTCCACGCCCCAGCCGAGGGGGGTCAGAAGTCCAAGGCCGGTGACGACGACGCGACGCATGCGGCGATCCTTTGCGGTGAATCCGCCGGGGAGAATAGGGAAGCGGGGGGCGGAGGGCTAGGCGGGGGTGTGGGGGGCCGCGAATGGCCGCAATGCGCCAGAAGCGGTTGTTGGCGCCTCTCTCGAAGTAAGACATTCGGGTTAGGCCGCGACCAATGCCTAACAGGTAAGCGCGGCCTGACTGCGGATCATCCCACGTCTGTCGCGACCTGGCTCGCCTTGGCGAACGCTACGCATCGCCTGAGATGGTCATCGACGGCTTCCGGCTCAAGCGCCTCGAACACAAACCCTCCACTGCGCTTGTTTACCTCCCTCATGAAGTAAGCGATCGCCTTGTCGTCGCTGTCCAGCCAAGGCTCATCGCCAAGTAGGCGCACGATGCCGCTGACCAGCGGCTGGCGAAATGCAGTGTCTGCACGGTCAAATATCTGGAGACGGTTGTTGGCACGGGCGAGAAGTCGGCGCAGCGCGAGCGCCGGATCGTCCGGCAGCGCCAGCCGGGCGACATGGGCATTCCACCACAGCCGTCCGATGGCGTTGTCGTCACGGGCTCCTGTAACCCCGCCTGCAAAGAAGTGTGAGCGCACCAAGCCGGCGTCCCGGTCATCTCCCCGCAGCCAACGGTCCCGAGCATAGACCAGACACTCCACGTGGCACAGCCGAGCCCAGAGGCGTTCGTCGCGTGCCAGCGCAGGCGTCATGCCCTCCAAGGCGGCATAGATCAGAAGCGAGTTCTTCACCTCGGCGTCGGGAGAGCCTGACGGATCGAGTACGCTGACCACCGTGGGGTCCCAGGAAACGAGCTCGGTCTCAATCTCCCAGCCGTTGCTCCTGGCCATCCCGAGGAAATCGCCTGACCGGTAGAGCGGAAGGTTGTCAGAGATGCCTTCGAAGAGGCTCTCCACGACGCCGGCCGACAGCAGCTTCACGGGTTCAGTCGGCATCGTCGAGTCCTTCCTGATCAATCAGCTGTCCCAGTCCGCCAAACGGCAAGTTCAGCATCTTCTGGGCGTCCGACAGCAGTGCGCCGCCTTCCAAGGAGACATCGAAGGCGTCGCAGCGGCGATGGAACGGTTCAAACCAACGGTGGCTCTGGAAGTCTTCTGGGCCGTGAGACAGTCGGTGCAAAACCTCCATCACCACCGGAACGTAGAGACTGTTCATGACGACCGCCCGGCTCGCGGTATCGCTCTCACGCAGGTTCTGGACGAGCTGGTAGGTCTCTTGGCCCATACGTATGAGGACCCGGTCGCCGCCCGGGTCGACCTCAAAGAGTCCTTCCACGACCTCATCCGAGGCCGCGATCTCGAAAATGGACTCGATGGAAGCCACCGGCGGCCGCAGGACGTTGACCCGCTGCTCGTCATCAAGCGCGAGGATGTCTCCCGCCCGGATATCCATGCCGCCCCCGAACTCGGGGTGAGCGCCGGTGGGCGAATAGCCGTGAATGTCCTCCTTCGCCCAGATCAGAGGGCGAAGCTGGACCAGACCCAAGAGGGCGCCCGGCGCAAACTCGTGGACGCCGGTGGGAAGGCCGAACGGCTGCAGACGGCGAAAGCCTGTTTCGCGGCAGGTGATGAAGCAGCCGAAGCCGGCCGAGCCCGCTTCGAGCAGGGCCAGAAGTTCCGGATGATCCAGCATCGTTTCGCAGCGGATCGCCACCTTCCCGGTCCCAATGTCCTCGGCTAGGTCCATGGTGACGGTGAAGGAGGCCTCGGAAATGTCACCCGACCAGTGGGCGAGCACCGGATGCGGATAGCTGGCAGATTCAGAGATTTTCATTCGCCGGCGGCTCCAGAACCGGCTGCCGCCGAGAACCGCACGGCATCGAGTTCGACGGGCCCGTCGTAGGGTTCGGAAAGCAGGACCTCGAGACGCACGCGTTCACCGGCCGTGACGGTCGCCCGAACCCGGCCCTTCGCGGCGACGCCCGTATCCACGCTGACAATCGACAGCTGGATATCGTCGGCGAGGCCTGCTGCGGATATCGCGAGCTCGATCTCGCCGCTGGATTTCGGCGTGAACCAGATCACCCGCTTCTGTCCACCGTCGCCCGCCGGGACGCGGGAACGGACGCTCTCCAAGGGTATGGCCACGCCGCCCTCGCCGGCCGGTCGTCCGCCCCCTCCCCCTCTTCGGGCACCGGGCTGTTTGCGCTCACCGCCGCCGCGCCGCCGGCCGGGTCCATCGCCCGGCGTTCCGGCTTGAGGCCGCCTGCGGGCGCGGGTCGGCTGGGTGAAGGTATAGCGGTCAGGGCTAATCTCGCCTTCGGCATCCTCATCCGCTGACCGATGCTGCGTGTCGGCGAACATGTCCGAAAGCTCTTCCAGCCGGCTCCTGCGGACATCGCTGATCCGGGCCTCGGTGCGGATGATCTCCCGCACCTTCGCATGTAGGGACTTGATGTGCCGTCGTGCGAGTTCCTGTTTTTCCGGATTTGTAATGCGTTCCGGCTCAAAGGCGTCGTGCGCGGGATTCTCGAGCTGTTTCAGGAGCGCACTCGGCGCCCTGCCGGCCTCTGTTCTCGCCGGCTCCAGAACCGCGCTGAACTCGCGTGTCCCGGGGAACTGGCGCATCGGCATCGCGAACTTCCGGAAATTGTCGGTGATGTAGATGCCGTTACGCAGGATGTGCACTTCGCGCGGCAGGTCCTGCGCGACGAGCAGGTGGAGGGTGAAATCCCCAAGCCCCTTTACGGATATGGAATGACGGGTCGCCATTTCGGAGCGCGTGCAGCGCAGGAGGCGGCGGGCGCGCTCCAGCTCAGCCAGCTGCGCGGTTTCCTCGGCGAGGGCCTGGAGGTTGCTGTCGGCGAGAATGCTGTCGAGCGAGAGGGCGTTGATGATGGTGTCTTCCACGACGAACTCGATCTCACTCCGATCAATGGCGAGGAAGAAGTTGGTCACGAGCGAAAGGGTCATCCGACCCGCCCAGCTAGGCTGCTCGATGAAGCCCATGGACAGAATAGTGGTGCCGATCTCGGAACGCGCCATCCAAGCCGGTACAGCCGCCACGTCCTCCACCGCCGTGAAGTCCGGGTTGCCCCAGTAGCCTTCAGCGGAGCGCGGACCGGTCTCATCCTGGTGCGAAATTAGTCGCAGCCGCCCCTGCGCCGCGAAAAGCGTCTCGCCGGAGGCCCTGTCGCGATAGCGCGTCGAGTAGATAACCGTCTGCAGAGCCGAGACAGCATAGGCGGCATTCTTGCCGATGCCGAAGGACCCGGCTGAGTCTACCCCCGGCTTGTTGGTGACGCCGTCGCCCTTGACGAGCGCGGTGAAGACCGAGTGCGGATCATCGGTGGGGCCCGTCAGGCCGGTCGTGTTGAAGTCCGCGATCTCGAGCACCTTGAGCACGGGACCGCTGACGGTCTCCAGCGCTGTTTCGAGATGAAGACGGGTTTTCTCGTCGCCCGGCTCTCTCAGACAGGCCCTGATTGAATGCTCAAGGCTGTCGGCAAAGGGCACATCGCTGCGGTCGATGTGCAGGAGCCGAAAACTGACGCGGACCGGTCCCGCGCCACCCGGGGCGTCGCGACTGTTTTGCCCGGTTTCCCTGGCGCAGCTGTTGTAGGGCGAGCCTCGGAACGTCTCGAAGCCGGCATAGGCGAGCCCCTCCGCCTTGCGGGCCTCGTTGGCCAGAAACCTGATTTCAGTCAATGCGCCCCCGGATGTTCACTGTGGCTGCGGCGTGAACCCGCGTTATCGCGACGCTATCCGCACGCGGAGCATCGCACAACCGCAGCAGGCATTTCCGCGTCTGGCACGGCTTCGACGTCACCGGCGCCACGGTGTTTTGGGCCGCCGGGGCCGGCAGGAAAGGGCACCGCCGTTTCCCGGAAGGGCTGCGAGTCTCCCCCGCATGGCCATGCTGATATCGTCGTAACCGGCATCCGACTGCCGCATCAGCGACCTTGGCGCTCTTAATGCAGACCCGTCCGACGTCCCAGATGAGTCAGATTTGGACTCCCCCTCGACGCAAGAAAAAGCCGCCGCAGCGCCCTCGCGCCACGGCGGCTCTTTCGTAGCCGTCCGACAGGTCGGCCGGGGGCTTAGCCCGCCAGCTTCTCGTCGATGAACTTCACGGCGTCGCCGACCGTCTGGATGTGCTCGGCGGCGTCGTCGGGGATCTCGATGTCGAACTCTTCCTCGAAGGCCATGACCAGTTCGACGTTGTCGAGCGAGTCGGCGCCGAGGTCGTCGATGAAGCTGGCCTTTTCGGTGACCTTGTCCGGATCGGCGTCCAGGTGGTCGATCACGATCTTGCGGACGCGTTCCAGGGTGTCGGACATGTTCTGTCTGCCTTCTGATGCCGTTGTGCCGGCGGTTGTCTCAGTCCTGCCGTATGACGACGGCGACGGCGGCGCAAGCCTTCAACGAAGACTCACCCCGACCGGTTGCGAGCGCTTTAGCACAGCCGTGCGGCCGGGAAACAGCCCCGCCGCGGGGGCGGCAACGGGTTGTGATGGGGGAACCCCGGCGTAGTCTGCGGCCGGTCTGGTTCAGTCGCATGCGTCGCTGGTTCTTCACGAAGGCAAACACGGACCGTCCGGACTACGCCACCCGGCTGACCGCGAAATCCGCCAGCCGCTCCAGCGCGTCGCGCCAGTCGCCCTGCGGCAGGCCCGAGAGGGCGTCGCGGGCGAGGTCGGCGTAGTCCCAGGCGAGGTCGAGGGTGGCGCCGACCGAGCCGGAGCCGAGGATCAGCTCGCGGGCGCGGCGGAAGTCGTCCTCGGCGCGGCGGCCCTGGTTGATGGTGCGGTCCCAGAAGGCGTCCTCGCGGCCGCGGGTGCGGGCGGCGGCCAGCAGCAGCGGCAGGGTGACCTTGCCCTCGCGGAAGTCGTCGCCGGCGTTCTTGCCCAGCACCTCGGACTGGCCGCCGTAGTCGAGGGCGTCGTCGGCCAGCTGGAAGGCGAGGCCGAGGTTGAGGCCGTAGGCGCGCAGGGCGGCGACCGTGGCGTCGTCGGCGTCGGCGCCCACCGCCCCGGCCTCGGCGGCGGCGGCGAACAGCTCGGCGGTCTTGGCCGAGATGATCTTCAGATAGGTGGCCTGGTCGAGGTTCAGGTCGTGGGCGCGGGTCAGCTGCAGCACCTCGCCCTCCGAGATCACGCTGGAGGCGGTGGCGAGGATGCCGAGCGCGCGCATGCGGCCGGTCTCGACCATCAGCTCGAAGGCGCGGGCGAACAGGAAGTCGCCGACCAGCACGCTGGACGGGGCGCCCCAGATCAGGTGGGCGGCCACCTTGCCGCGGCGCAGGTCGGAGCTGTCGACCACGTCGTCGTGCAGCAGGGTGGCGGTGTGGATGAACTCGACGGCGGCGGCGAGGCGGACCGGGGCGTCGATGGGCCCCTGCGCCCCGGCGGCGCGGGCGGCGGCGATGGTCAGCAGCGGGCGCAGCCGCTTGCCGCCGGCGGCGACCAGGTGGTCGGCCAGCAGCGGAATCACCGGCACCTCGGACTGCATCCGCTCGACGATCAGGGCGTCGACGCTGGCCATGTCCGGGCGGGCGAGGCGAACGAGCGGCTCCACGTCTCCCTTGCGTCGGGTGTCGGCGACGGTGACAGCGTCCAAGGAACCACTCATGGCGGGGCGGCGCGGGAGGAGGATCGCGCCGGAAAATCCGGACGCCGCCTTGCCCGGCGACGCCGCGGCGCACAATGGTGACGGGGCAGGAAGGGGTCAAGCCGCGTGTCCGTCGCAGCCGAAGGGGAAGTCGTGGAGAACGCCCTGCTGGGCGGCCGGGTGCGGCTGCGCCAGCCGGCGAAGGGCTATCGCGCCGGCATGGACGCCGCCCTGCTGGCGGCGGCGGTGGAGGCGAGGCCGGGCGAGCGGGTGGTCGAGGCCGGCTGCGGGGCCGGGGCGGTGCTGATGCAGATCGCGGCGCGGCGGCCGGGCGTGCGGCTGACCGGGCTGGAGCGCGACCCGGCCATGGCGGCGCTGGCGCGGGAGAACGCGGCGCTGAACGGGGCCGACGCGCAGATCCTCGAGGGCGACGTGGCGGCGGGGTTCCGGGCGCTGGGGCTGGACCCGTTCGACCACGCGGTCAGCAACCCGCCCTTCTTCGACGATCCGGGGGCGCTGCGGGCGCCGGCCGAGGGCAAGCGCGGGGCGTGGATGGCCGACGACGGACTGGCGGCCTGGACCCGCTTCCTGCTCAAGGCGGTGCGCGAGGGCGGGACGATCACCGTCATCCACCGCGCCGACCGGCTGGCCGATCTGCTGGCCGGGCTGGGCGCGACGGCGGGGTCGTTCTCCGTGCGGCCGGTGCACGCCTTCGCCGACGAGCCGGCCAAGCGGGTGCTGGTGCGCGCGGTGAAGACCGGCCGCGCCCCCTTGCGCCTGCTGCCGGCGCTGGTGCTGCACGACCGCGGCGGCGGCAAGCATTCGCCGGCGGCGGAGGCCGTGCTGCGCGGCGAGGCGGGGCTGGGGTGGTGAAGAGTGCTGGTGAAGAGTGAGTCGTGAGTACGGGCAGCGGCCGTCCGGGAGCCAACCGCTCCCTGACACTCCTCACGCGTCACTTCCCGCGCTATTCCCCTCCCCCATGTCCCTGCGCCCGCTGTTCGTCACCCAGGTCTATGAAGCCACCCTCGCCGGTTCGCCGGGATTCGAGGGGTTCAATGCGGCGCTGGCCGACGCCTGCCGCATGCTGGCGGTGGAGGATCGGGCCGGGAAGGCCTGGTGCCGCGAGCACGGCTACCGCGGCTACACCTCCTACGGCTCCCTGACCGACCTGCCGCAGCGCCTGCCGGAGTTCGCCGAGCTCAAACGCCACCTCGACAGGCACGCGCAAGCCTATGCCCGGGCGCTGAATTTCGAACTGGCGCGCAAGCCGCGGCTGGACAATCTGTGGGTCAATGTCCTCAAGCCAGGCGGGGGCCACACCGGCCACATCCATCCCCACGCCTTCCTGTCCGGGACGATCTACGTCGAGGTCCCGGACGGCGCCTCGGCGCTGAAGCTGGAGGATCCGCGCCTGCCGATGATGATGGCCCGCCCGGGCGTGCGGGCGGACGCCCCCGAGGCCGAGCGGCCGTTCGTCTACCTGGCCCCGCAGGCCGGCACGATCCTGATGTGGGAGAGCTGGCTGCGCCACGAGGTGCCGGCCAACGCCGCCCGCAGCGAGCGCATCTCGATCAGCTTCAACTACGCCTGACCGGTCAGTCCTCCGGCGTCCGGCGCACGCCGCGCTGCCGCCGCGCCTCGGCCGCCGCGTCGAGCAGCCGGATGCCGGACATGTCCGCCTCCTCGGCCGACATGTGCATGGCGGTTTCCGGCGGCTCGCGGATCTCCACCTGGCCGTCGTGGCCCACCGGATTGAGCGGACCGACAGGATTGTTCGCAGCGTTTCTGGCCATGGGCCTGCAATGTGCGGCGCCCGACGCAGTTCCCGGGGCGCCGCGGCGGGCGGAAATTATCCGCCGCTAACGGTCCGCAAAGGCTGACCCCCTATTGTCGCGGCCGACCCTTTCCGTTCCGGCCGCCCGCCATGCTCGTCGCCCGCGCCACCGGCGTGATCCTCCTGCTCTACAGCGGCTTCCACATGGCCATCGGCCTGTGGGTGCCCGAGTTTCCGTGGCTTCTCACCGGCGTCCTGCTGGTCGTCGGGGCCGCCGCCCTTCTCGCCTGCCGCCCATGGTCGCGCGTGGTGGTCTATGCGGCGGCCCTGGCGGCGGCGGGGGTCGGGCTGATCGGGCAGGTGGACGCGGCGAGCGCGGCGCGGGCCGACATCCCCCTCGCGGTGATCATCTGGAGCCTTTGGACCTCGCTGTGGCTGGCCGTCGCCTACCTCGGCGGACGCTACCTGCCCGGGCCCGGCCCCGCCCCGTGGGACGCGGCCTGGGCGCGCCTCCCGTCCGGTGAAGGGCCTGCCGCCGGCGGGCGGAAGGAAGCCGCCGGCTAGGCGCGGCCCGCCGGGGCGGCCCCGACGAGGTTGTCCCACGCCAGCATCGCAGCCCGGGCCGTGCCGCGCAGCTCCTCCGGCGTCGCCCCGTCCCGGGCGCGGAAGCTCATGCCCTGGTGGACGGTGGCGTAGAAGGCGGCGATGGCGGCCGGATCCGCCGCCGGACCGATCTCGCCGGCGTCCCGGGCGCGCCGGAGCCGCGCCTCCAGCCGGGCCATGGTCTGCGCCCGGATGTCCCCCAGCTCCGCGCACACCCGCTCCGGCAGCCCGTCCGGATGCGCGCCCGACAGGACGATCAGGCAACCCCTGGGCTTGTCCGGACAGGCTGCGGCCTCGGCGGTCGCCAGCAGCAGGGCTTCGATCGTCTCCCGGACCGGCGTGTGATCCTCGAGGCGGCGCCACTCCGTTTCGCCCTCGGTGCGCCGGTACAGCTCCACCGCCTCCCGGAACAGCTGCTCCTTGCTGCCGAAGGCGGCGTACAGGCTCGGGGCGTTGATCCCCATGGCGGCGGTCAGCTCGGCCATCGAGGCGTCGGCGTAGCCCCTGGCCCAGAACACCTCCATGGCGCGGGTCAGCGCCTGCTGGCGATCGAAGCTGCGGGGACGGCCGGCCATCGGCGGCTTGCGGACTCCATTTCCGGGAGATCGTTACATAACCCCTTGAACAGCTCGGGCAAGCGTCACATCTGCGCTTCTGTAACGTTCGTTACATATTGGAGCTCCAGATGACGTCCACCTCCCTCCCCCTCTCCGGCAAGCGCGCCCTCGTCACCGGCGGCGCGCGCGGCATCGGCGCCGCCATCGTGCGGCGGCTGGCCGCCGACGGCGCAGACGTGGCCCTGACCTACGAGAAATCCGCCGAGGCGGCCGAAGCCCTCGCCGCCGAGGTTCGCGCCAGCGGCCGCCGGGCCGCGGCCATCCGGGCCGACGCCGGCAGCCCGGGCGGCGCGACCGCCGCCGTCGACGGCGCCGTGGCCGCGCTCGGCGGCGTCGACATCCTCGTCAACAACGCCGGCATCGCCCGCATGGGCGACTTCGCCGACCTGCCGCCGGAGGACCTTGAGGCCCTGCTGAACGTCAATGTCCGCGGCGTCATGCTGACCACCCGGGCGGCCCTGCGCCACCTGCCCGACGGCGGCCGCATCATCAGCATCGGCAGCAACGTCGGCGAGCGGGTCCCCTTCCCCGGCATCACCGTCTACGCCGCCACCAAGTCGGCGCTGGAGTCCTTCACCCGCGGCCTGGCGCGCGAGCTCGGCCCGCGCGGGATCACCGTCAACCTGGTGCGCCCCGGACCGACGGACACGGACATGAACCCCGCCGACGGGCCGTTCGCCCCGCTGGTCACGCCGAGCCTGGCCATCCCCCGCTACGGCCGTCCCGAGGAGGTGGCGGCGGCGGTCGCCTTCCTCGCGGGGCCGGAGGCCGGATACGTCACCGGCGGAGGCATCCTCGTCGACGGCGGCTACAACGCCTGAGGCCGCCTTCAATCCGCCGTGTCCGGGGGGTAGTCATTTGCCCTCCGGCGCGGCGGTCGCTACATCCCGCGCCAACCTCCCCGAATTTCCAGACGACAGGGCGCGACGCGCATGGCGCAGCAGTACATCTTCCAGATGCAGGGCCTGACCAAGGCCTTTCCCGGCGGCAAGAAGGTTTTCGAGAACATCTGGCTGAGCTTCTACAACGACGCCAAGATCGGCGTGGTCGGCGTCAACGGCTCGGGCAAGTCGACGCTGCTGAAGATCATGGCCGGGCTCGACACCGAGTTCCAGGGCGAGGCGCGGGCCGCCGACGGCGTCAAGCGCGGCTACCTCGAGCAGGAGCCCCAGCTCGATCCCAACCTGAACGTCCGCGAGAACGTCGAGGCCTGGTGCGAGGAGAAGCAGTGGGTCAACCGCTTCAACGCCATCGCCGCCGAGATGGGCGAGAACTACTCCGATGAGCTGATGGAGGAGATGACCTCGCTCCAGGAGAAGATCGACGCCGCCGACGTCTGGGACATCGACAGCCGCATCGAGATGGCCATGGACGCCCTGCGCTGCCCGCCGGACGACTGGTCGGTGACCAATCTGTCGGGGGGCGAGAAGCGCCGCGTCGCCCTCGCCCGCCTGCTGCTCAGCAAGCCCGACATGCTGCTGATGGACGAGCCGACCAACCACCTCGACGCCGAGTCGGTGGCCTGGCTGCAGCATCACCTCGAGAACTTCCCGGGCTGCGTCATCCTGGTCACCCACGACCGCTACTTCCTCGACCAGGTGACGAAGTGGACGCTGGAGCTGGACCGCGGCAAGGGCCACCCGCACGAGGGCAACTACTCCAGCTGGCTGGAGGCCAAGCAGAAGCGCGTCGTCCAGGAGCAGTCTGAATCCGAGGCCCGCCAGCGCGCCCTGACCCGCGAGCTGGAATGGGTCCGCTCGGGCGCCAAGGCCCGCCAGGCCAAGTCCAAGGCCCGTCTGGCCGCCTACGAGAAGATGGTCGCCGAGCAGGAGAACGCCACCAAGGCCCAGACCCACGCGGTCATCCAGATCCCGCCGGGGCCGCGCCTCGGCAATGTGGTGCTGGAGGTCGAGGGGCTGGAGAAGTCCTACGGCGACAAGCTGCTGTTCAAGGACCTGACCTTCAAGCTGCCGCCCAACGGCATCGTCGGCGTGATCGGCCCCAACGGCGCCGGCAAGTCGACCCTGTTCCGCATGATCACCGGCCAGGAGCAGCCCGACGCCGGCACGATCCGCGTCGGCGAGACGGTCAAGCTGGCCTATGTCGACCAGTCGCGCGACGACCTGAAGCCGGACGACACCATCTGGCAGGCCATCTCCGGCGGCACCGACGTGATGATGGTCGGCAAGCGCGAGATCAACACCCGCGCCTACGTCGGCAGCTTCAACTTCAAGGGCGGCGACCAGCAGAAGAAGGTCGGCCTGCTCTCGGGCGGCGAGCGCAACCGCGTCCACCTGGCCAAGACCCTGGCCACCGGCGGCAACCTGATCCTGCTCGACGAACCGACCAACGACCTCGACATCGAGACCCTGCAGAACCTCGAGGAGGCGCTGGAGGAGTTCGCCGGCTGCGCCGTGGTCATCAGCCACGACCGCTGGTTCCTCGACCGCCTGGCCACCCACATCCTCGCCTTCGAGGGCGACAGCCACGTCGAATGGTTCGAGGGCAACTTCGAGGCCTACGAGGAGGACAAGAAGCGCCGCCTCGGCACCGACGCCCTGATCCCGCACCGGATCAAGTTCCAGAAGTTCGGGCGCTAGGCCGCCGTCCCGACGCCCCGCCCGGCCGCGCCGCTGCGGCCGGGCGGCCGGACGGCCGGCCTTCGCCGACCGCTGATACATCTACGACCGATTCCGGCGTAGACACCCTGTACATCGGCTTCTCCTTGCATGGGGAGGAAGGCCGATGCCGAGACAGCCGAAGCGCGCCGCGAAGAAGGCGCCGTACGTCATGGTCGACCAGCGCACCTGGGCGCTGGTCCGCGCCGACTACCTGGGCGGCATGACCGCCGCGGCGGTGGCGGAGAAGTACGGCGTCGGCAGGCACAACGTCACCGCCCGCATCAGCCGCGAGGGCTGGACCAAGCGCGCCCTCGCCGAGGCCCGCGCCCGGCCCGGCCCCGGCGGCCCGCCCCTGCCCGACACGCCCGGGCCCGGCGGACCGGGCGCGCCCGACGCCGGCGCCGCCGGCGGCAGGCCGGCCGGGAAAAGGCCGGCCCCCAACCTGATGGAGACGGTGCTGGCCCGCGCCCGCGCCGCCCTCGAGGCCGGCCGCGGCGCCGAGGCCACGGCCCTGCTCAAGGCCTTCCGCGAATATGTGCTGGTCAGCCAGGCGGTGGAGGATTCCCGCAAGCCGCACGCGAAGGCGATCGACCTCTGGGACCGGCTGCAGCCCGACCGCGCCGGGGAGCTGACCGAGCCGGTCATGCTGCGCACCCTGCACGACTGGTGGTCCGGCCTCGACTTCGTCGAGGCGGCCTACCGCGCCGACCCCGAGGACAAGGACGGCATCATGCCCCACCTGTGGGCGGCCAAGGAGCGGGAGGATGCGGCGAAGAAGACGCGGCGGTAGGGGGCGGGTTGCAACGTGCGGGCGAAGCGGGCCAAGTGACGCCCGGGAGGCGCCGGGGTGGATATCGAGAGCTTTAACGAGCGGTGGAGTCGGGCGCTGGGCGGGCCGGTATGAGCCAACTGCTGATCAACGAGTACCTGAACGAGCTCGCCACGCTGAAGCGCGTATCCGGCGCAAGCCGCGAATCTGTCGTTCGCGAAGCCTTCAAGGACCTGCTCAAGAAGTGGGGCAAGACCCACAACCTGCACTTCATCCCCGAGCACGAGTTCATCACCACGGCCAAGGTGCGAAACTACGTCGACGGCGCCCTGATGCACGACCTGCGCGTGCCCTTCGGCTACTGGGAAGCCAAGGACGAGCACGACGATCTGGACGCAGAGATCGAGAAGAAATTCCGGCGCGGCTATCCCAACACCAACATCATCTTCGAAGACTCGACCCAGGCCGTTCTGATCCAGAACGGCGCCGAGGTGACGCGCTGCAAGACCGACGACGGTCCCGCCCTCCAGCATCTGCTGGAGCTGTTCTTCGGCTGGCAACGGCCGGAGATCGCCGAGTTCCGCAAGGCCATCGTCCAGTTCAAGGCCGACCTTCCGGCCGTGCTCGTCGCCCTGCGCGCCCGTATCGACGACGCCTACGCCTCGAACGACACCTTCAAGATCGCCGCCGCCGACTTCCTGAAGCAGGCGCGAACCAGCATCAATCCGTCGGTCACCGCCGACGATGTGCGCGAGATGCTGATCCAGCACATCCTCACGGAGGATATCTTCGCCCGGGTCTTCGGCAACGACGATTTTCACCGCGAGAACAACGTCGCCCAGGCGCTGCACAAGCTGGACGCCGGCTTCTGGAAAGGCGACGTCAAACGCCAGACGCTGGCGGCACTGGAGCCCTATTACGCCGCCATTCGGTCGGCCGCCGCCCGGATCTCCAGCCACTCCGAGAAGCAGGGATTCCTCAAGGCGATCTACGAGGACTTCTACAGGGTCTATAACCCCAAGGCGGCCGACAAGCTGGGCGTGGTCTATACGCCCAACGAGATCGTCCGCTTCATGGTCGAGAGCACGGACTGGCTCTGCGAGAGGCATTTCAAGAAGTCGCTGATCGACCGCGACGTGAACATCCTCGACCCGGCGACCGGCACGGGCACCTTCATCGTCGAGCTGATGGAGCATTTCCGGGGCCGGCCGGAGAAGCTGGCCTGGAAATATCTGACCGAGCTCTACGCCAACGAAGTGGCGATCCTGCCCTACTATGTCGCCAATCTGAACATCGAGGCGACCTACGCGGCCATCGTCGGAAAATACGAGGAGTTCCCCGGCCTCTGCTTCGTGGACACGCTCGATAACGTCGCGGCGCTGGGCATCTATTCCGGCCACCAGCACGACCTGTTCGCCACGATTTCGGACGAGAACTCCGAGCGCGTCCGCCGCCAAAACAGCCGCAAGATCAGCGTCGTCATCGGCAATCCGCCCTACAACGCCTGGCAGGAAAACTACAACCAGAACAACGCCAACCGGCCGTATGAGCGGGTCGATCAGCGCATCGCCGCGACCTATGTCAAGGAAGGCACGGCCCAGAACAAGAACAGCGTCTATGACATGTACACCCGCTTCGTCCGCTGGGCGTCTGACCGGGTGAAGGATGAGGGCGTCATCGCCTTCATCATCGGGCGAAAGCCCTTCTCCAAGGCCGCCTACGACGGCTTCCGCAAGGTGATCGCCCGCGAGTTCGCGGAGATCTGGGTCTTCGACCTGGGCGGCGACGTCCGCGACAATCCGCAGCTCTCGGGCACCAAGCACAACGTCTTCGGCATCCAGACCGGCGTGGCCATGGTCTTTCTGGTCAAGAAGAAGGGTCACAAGGGCGGCGCTGTGATCCGCTATGCACGTCGACCCGAGATGGAGACGGCGGAGGACAAGCTGTCGGCCATCTCGTCTATCGGCGGGCTGCGACAACTGTCTGTGGAGACGATCCAGCCGGACAAAAGGAACGACTGGCTGGACCGCAGCGAAAACGATTGGGACAGCCTTCTGCCGATCATCAGCAAGGATGACAAAGCGGGAATTGGGCCGGCAAAGGGAACCGCAATCTTCCGCCTGTTTTCACGGGGGATTGGCACTTATCGCGACGACTGGGTCTACGATGCGAAGCGATCAGACCTAGCCCTCAAAGTCAGGCACTTCATTGACGTGTACGAGGCAAGTCGCCGCGACCCCGATTTCGCGGATCGCACCTCGATCAAATGGGATGCCGATCTAACCAAGTATCGCCAAGTGAACGTCGCTAAGACTTTCTCTGACAGTGCCATCGTGCAAGCAGCCTACCGGCCATTCACGAAGCGCTGGCTTTACTTCGATCAGCACCTCAATGGACGGCGATATCAGCTGCCGTCGATGTTTGGGCAGGGCCCCAATCCGACCGTAGTCTTCACCGATCCATTCGCCCAAAAGCCTTGGATGGCGCTCTCCGTCGATGGCGTTCCCGATCTCCATCTGGTCGGGGCAGCCGCAGCGGCAACCTGCGTCTCACGCTTCCGCTATTCCAAGGAAGGCGGCCGCCTCGACAACATCACCGACTGGGCCTTGAAACAGTTCACAGACCGCTACGGCAAAGCCGCCGCGATCTCCAAGGACGACATCTTCGCCTATGTCTACGCCGTGCTGCACGACCCCGCGTACCGCGAGACCTATGCCCTGAACCTGAAGCGCGAGTTCCCGCGCATCCCGCTGTATCCCGATTTCAAGCAATGGCGCGACTGGGGTCAGACCCTGCTGGACCTGCACATCGGCTACGAGGGTGTCGAGCCTTACGCTCTGACCCGCACCGACGCCCCCGATCCGAAGCGCGCCGAGGGGACCACCCCGGCGGTCAAGCTGAAGTCCGATCCCGACAAGGGCGTCATCGTGCTGGACGCCGACACCCAGTTGTCGGGCATCCCGACCGACGCCTGGCGCTATCGCCTCGGCAACCGCTCGGCCATCGACTGGGTGCTGGACCAGCACAAGGAAAAGACGCCGAAAGACCCCACCGTCCGCGAGAAGTTCAACAGTTACCGCTTCGCGGACTACAAGGAGACGGTGGTCGACCTGCTGGCCCGCGTCGTCACCGTCAGCCTCGAAACCGTCGCCATCACCGACGCCATGTCCGCCCTGCCCGCCTCCGCCCGCGAACCGAAGAAAGCCGACGCCTGATGGCCGCCAAAGCCCCGCTCACCGCCAACGGCTACATCAGTGTGTTGGATCTCATCACACCGATGCTGGAGGCGCTCGAGTATCTCGGCGGTTCCGCGACGAATGAAGAGATCGACGACGTCACGGCCGGAATCATGGAATTGCCCGAAGCGGCCCGCACGCCTCTGCACCAGGGCGGTCCGATGACCAAGTTCGCGTACCGGTCGGCCTGGACACGCAGCTGGCTGAAGAAGGCCGGTCTTCTTGAGAACAGCGCGCGGGGCGTGTGGTCTCTCACGTCAGCCGGAAAGAACTGGCGAGCGATCGATTCGACCAAACTGGTTGCAGACGTTCGAGCTGCAAATCGAGCCAAGGCTAAGGCTACCGTGGCCGAGGATGAGGTCATCGAAGACGGGCCGTCCTCCGACGATTGGCGTCAGCAACTGCTGGTCCAGCTCATCACCATGCATCCTTCTGCCTTCGAACGTCTCTGTCAGCGTGTTCTGCGGGAATACGATTTCATCAAGGTCGAGGTGACCGGCAAGTCCGGCGACGGCGGCATCGACGGCACCGGCGTGCTGCGGGTCAATCTGCTGTCCTTCCACGTCCTGTTCCAATGCAAGCGCTACTCGGGCTCGGTCGGGGCCGGAGCGGTGCGCGACTTCCGCGGCGCCATGGTCGGACGGACTGACAAGGGGCTGATCATCACCACCGGGACCTTCACCGCCGATGCGCGGCGCGAGGCCACCCGGGACGGGGCGCCCGCGATCGATCTCGTGGACGGCGACGCCCTGTGCGACCTGCTGAAGGACCGCGGGCTGGGTGTGACCGTGCGGATGGTCGAGGAAGTGACCGTCAACGAGGCGGCGTTCGCGGAATTCTAGGAAGACCGGTGCGGCGGCCATGCCCCTCCACCGCTTCGCGGTCCCCCTCCCCATCGCTGCGCGACGGGGAGGAGACGCAGCTTCCGCTTGAGTCAGGATGACCGTCAACGAGGCGGCGTTCGCGGAGTTGTGAGGCGGCGCGCGCGGGCGTGTGAAGCTGTGGCATTGCGCTGGCGGTGCGACCCCTCATCCGTCTCGCTTCGCGAGCCACCTTCTCCCGCAAGGGGAGAAGGGGTGACCTTCGCCGATCCGGCGCGGGTTTCACCCCCTCCCCGTCCCCCTCCGCCCGCGCTAGTCTGCCCCCATGACCCAGCGTCCCGCCGTGCTGATCGTGCAGCGTCACCTCGCGCCGCTGACCGCCTTTCTGGAGGGGAGCTACGACGTCTATCGGCTGTGGGAGGGGCCGCCGGTGGAGGCGGCGCAGGAGGTCGGGGCGCTGGTGGTGGCGGGGGAGTTTCCGCTGGATCCGCGGCTGGTCGAGAGCCTGCCCAACCTGAAGCTGGTGGCCTGTTTCACCTCGGGATACGACGGGATCGACGTCGACTGGTGCCGGGCGCGGGGGCTGGCGGTCAGCCATGCGCCGGGGGTCAATCACGAGGACGTCGCCGACCATGCGCTGGGGCTGATCATCGCCGCGCGGCGGGGCCTCGTCGCCGGCGACCGGGCGCTGCGGGCCGGCGGCTGGACGGCGGAGTCGAAGACCATCACCCATTCGCTGAAGGGGCAGAGGGTCGGGATCGTCGGCCTGGGGGCCATCGGCGAGGCGGTGGCGCGGCGGGCCGAGGCCCTGCGCATGACGGTGCGCTGGTGGGGGCCGCGGGAGAAGGATGCGCCGTGGCCGCGGGCCGGCTCGCTGCTCGAGCTGGCGCGCGACAGCGACGTGCTGGTGGTCGCCTGCCGGGCCGACGAGAGCAACCGCGGCCTGGTCTCGGCCGAGGTGATCGAGGCGCTGGGGCCGCAGGGGCTGCTGGTCAATGTGGCGCGCGGCCAGCTGGTCGACGAGGACGCCCTGATCGCGGCGCTGAAGACCGGGCGGCTGGGCCAGGCGGCGCTGGACGTGTTCGAGGACGAGCCGACCGACGCCGCGCGCTGGGCGGGCGTGCCCAATACGGTGCTGACGCCGCACACCGGCGGGGCCACCACCGAGGCGGTGCAGGGCATGCTGGGGCTGCTGCTGGAGAACCTGCAGGCGGCCTTCGCCGGGACGCCGCTGAAGACGCCGGTTCCTGACGCCTGAGCGTTTCCGGCTGGCGGGGGGCGGCGTTCTGCGGTGTGATGCGGCCGTGGATTCCCCGACAGCGAGGCCCGGCTTGAGCCAGACCGAGATCGAGACCCCCGCAGCGACGGCGACCGAGGCGCCGACGCTGGAGTGCTATCCCGTGCGGCCGGACCCGCCGCGGCTGGTCCCGGGACGGCCGGACCGCGACTGGATGGACGCCTTCGCCGCCCGCCACCCCTACCGCTGCCTGCCGCTGAGCATGGCCAACACCACCGGGTGGGACCTGCTGTGCCCGTTCGGCTTCGAGGCCGAGTGGGACGGCGGGCTGGGGGCGGAGGCGATCCGCTTCTTCCCCGACGCCGACGCCACCCTGTTCGAGCATTTCGCGGTGTCGCACTTCTCCCACGGGGTGCTGACCTTCCACCTCGGCTGGCTGTTCCGGACGCCGCCGGGCTGGGCGCTGCGCTGCTCGGGCAGCCCGAACCGGTTCAAGCACGGCATCGCCCCGCTGGAGGGCCTGGTGGAGACCGACTGGCTGCCCTACCCCTTCACCATGAACTGGCGCTTCACCGCCCCCGGCCGGGTGCGGTTCGAGAAGGACGAGCCGTTCTGCTTCATCCAGCCGCTGCAGCACCGGGCGGTGGAGGCGTTCCAGCCGGTGGGGGCGCCGCTGGAGGCCGACAGCGACCTGGGCCGCCAGTACGAGACGTGGAAGACGGTGCGCGGCGAGTTCAACAACCGGCTGGCCGACGGGGATCCGGAGGCGGCGAAGCAGGCGTGGCAGCGCTTCTATTTCCGCGGCGAGTTCCCGGACGCAGCGGCGCCGCGGCCGGAGGCGCACGTCAACAAGCGACGGCTGGCCGCCCTGCCGGAGGGGGCCGCGCCGGAGCCGCCGCGACCGGAGCCGCGGCCGGCGCCGGCCTTCGGGGCCATCGACTACACCGGGCTGAACCTCGGCGGCGGGCCGAAGGCCTGATCAGTCCTCGTCCCCGTCCATGCCGGGCATGGGCGCGGGCCCGGCCGGGGGGATGGCCGGGGCGACGGCGCGCGGCGGGGCCGGCGGGCGCGGCAGCTCCGCGTCGGACAGGCGGCCGTCGCCGTCGGCGTCGAGGCGGGTGAACCAGCGCAGGGCGCCGGCCTGCAGCTCCTCCGGGGTCACGCGGGCGTCGTTGCTGGCGTCGGACTGGGAGACCATGGCGCGAAGGCGGGAGCCGCCGCGGGCGGCGATCTCGCCCCGGCCGAGGACCACCAGCTCGCGGCCGGTGATGACCCCGTCGGCGTCAGCGTCGAGGCGGGCGAACAGGCGATCGGCCCAGGCGGCGACCGCGGCCGCCTCGCGCGGCGGCCCCATCATCATGCCGGGGCCGGCGGGAGCCGCGGTCTGGGCCGGAACCGGGCCGGCGGCGAGGGCCGCGGCCGTCGCGAGGGCGAAGGCGGGAAGACGCGGGTTCATCGGAGTCTCCTCGAAAGCAGCGGGCCCAGACTGTCCCCGGCGGCGCCGATGCGCCAGAATTTTCGCTTGCATAATCATATAAGGATATCTTTATATCCCTGCCATGCTCCTGTCCGCCGACCAGATCGTCGAAAGCCTGCGCGCCGCCGGGGAGCCGACACGGCTGCGCGTCCTGTCCCTGCTCGCCGGGGAGGAGCTGTCGGTGATGGAGCTGTCGCGCATCCTGGACCAGAGCCAGCCGCGCGTCTCCCGCCACCTGAAGCTGATGGCCGACGCCGGGTTGATCGAACGGTTCCCGGACGGGGCGCGGGTGTTCTACCGCCTCTCGTCCGACCCCGCGGCCCGCCGCCTCATCGACACGGTGCTGGACCTGCTCGACGCCTCGGAGAACGAGGCCGACGACCGCCGGCTGGAGGAGGTGCGGCGCGAGCGCGAGGCCGCCGCCGGCGCCTATTTCGAGCGCATCGCCCCGCAGTGGGACCGGATCCGCTCGCTGTACGTGTGCGACACCACGGTCGAGGCGGCCATCCTCCGGGCGGTGGGCGACGGCCCGTTCGAGCGCGTCGTGGACCTCGGCACCGGCTCAGGCCGGATGCTGACCCTGCTGGGCGGCCGGGCGCGCATGGCGGTGGGCCTCGACCTCAGCCAGAACATGCTCAACATCGCGCGCAGCAATGTGGCGCGGGCCGGTCTGGACCGGGTGGAGCTGCGCCACGGCGACATCTTCTCCACCCGCCTGCCGGAGCAGAGCGCCGATCTGGTGATCATCCACCAGGTGCTGCACTACCTCGCCGATCCGGCGGCGGCGGTGGCCGAGGCGGCCCGGCTGGTGGCCCCGGGCGGGCGGCTGCTGATCGTGGACTTCGCCCCGCATACGCTCGAACACCTGCGCGACGAGCACCAGCACCGGCGGCTGGGCTTCGGCGACGAGGAGATGCGGCGCTGGCTGGCCGGGGCCGGCCTGTCGCCGCTGGCGCCGATCGCCCTCCCCCCCGACACCGAGGGCCTGACCGTGCTGATCTGGACGGCCGAGCGGGCGGCGGCCCGGGCGAGCGCCGCGTGACCCCCGCCCCGCTCAGCCTCGCCCACGCCCGCGCCCTGCTGCTCTCCCCGCTGGGACCCGTCGCCCGCGCCGGCGACGCCGCCTCGCGGCCGCGGGTCTCGTTCGAATTCTTCCCGCCGCGCACCGACGAGGCCGAGGCGACCCTGTGGCGGGCGATCACGCGGCTGGCGCCGCTGCAGCCGGACTTCGTTTCGGTGACCTACGGCGCCGGCGGCTCGACCCGGGAGCGGACCCACCGGACGGTGCAGCGCATCCTCGCCGAGACGGCGCTGGCGCCGGCCGCCCACCTGACCTGCGTCGAGGCCAGCCGCGACGAGGTGGACGCGGTCATCGACGCGTACCGCGCCGCCGGCGTCCGGCACATCGTGGCCCTGCGCGGCGACCCGCCCGGGGCCGCCGGCATCGGCGGCCGCTATGAGCCGCGGCCCGACGGCTACGCCAACGCCACCGAGCTGACCGCCGCCGTCGCCCGACGGGGCGATTTCGAGATCAGCGTCGGCTGCTATCCGGAGGGGCATCCGGAGAGCCCTTCGCTCGACCACGACATCGAGGTGCTGAAGGCCAAGGTCGACGCCGGCGCCACGCGGGCGATCAGCCAGTTCTTCTTCGACCTCGACGCCTTTCTCCGCTTCCGCGACCGGGTCCGGGCGGCGGGCGTCGAAATCCCGCTGGTGCCGGGGGTGATGCCGGTGACCAACTTCGCCGCCCTGCGCCGGATGTCGGCGGCCTGCGGCGCGGCGGTGCCCTCCTGGCTGGCGGCCCACTTCGACGGCCTCGACGAGGATCCGGAGACGCGCCGGCTGGTCGCCGCCTCGGTGGCCGCCGAGATGTGCGCCCGGCTGCAGGAAGAGGGCTTTCCGGACGTCCACTTCTACACCCTCAACCGGCCGGACCTGGTCTACGCCATCTGCCGGGTGCTGGGCGTGCGGGAAATCGCGGCGGAGCCGACGTCATGAGCCGCGCCGGTCGCATCGCCGCCCTGCACGCCGCCGCGCGCGAGCGCGTCCTGGTGCTCGACGGCGCCTGGGGGGTGATGATCCAGCACCTCGGGCTGGCGGAAGACGACTTCCGCGGCGACCGCTTCGCCGCCCACGCCGGCCAGATGAAGGGGAACAACGACATCCTGTGCCTGACCCGGCCGGACGTGATCGCGGACCTGCATGACCGCTATTTCGCCGCCGGGGCCGACATCAGCGAGACCAACACCTTCTCGGCCACCGTCATCGCCCAGGACGACTACGGCCTCGACGCGCAGGCGGTGCGCGACATCAACCTGGAAGGCGCGCGGCTGGCGCGGGCGGCGGCCGACCGCTGGACCGCGCAGGAGCCGGCCAGGCCGCGCTTCGCGGCGGGCTCGATCGGGCCGCTGAACAAGATGCTGTCGATGTCGTCGGACGTGAACGACCCCGGGGCGCGCAGCGTCACCTTCGACCAGGTCTATGAAGCCTACCGCCAGCAGGCGCAGGCCCTGAACGAGGGCGGGGTGCACCTGTATCTGATCGAGACGATCACCGACACGCTCAACTGCAAGGCGGCGATCAAGGCCATCAAGGATCTCGAGGACGAGGGGCTGGAGCCCCTGCCGATCTGGATCTCCGGCACCATCACCGACCGCTCGGGCCGCACCCTGTCGGGCCAGACGGCGGAGGCCTTCTGGAACAGCGTGCGCCACGCCCGGCCGTTCGCCGTCGGCTTCAACTGCGCCCTGGGCGGCGAACTGATGCGGCCGTTCATCGCCGAGCTGAGCCGCGTCGCCGACACCCTCGTCGCCGCCTATCCCAACGCCGGCCTGCCCAACGCCATGGGCCAGTACGACGAGCAGCCGCACGAGACGGCCCGCTTCATCGAGGAGTGGGCGCAGTCGGGCCTGGTGAACATCGTCGGCGGCTGCTGCGGCACCACGCCGGAGCACATCCGATGCGTCGCCGAAGGCGTGGCCGGGGTGACGCCGCGGGCGATCCCGGCGCGGCCGCGGGCGCTGCGGCTGGCCGGGCTGGAACCGTTCGAGGTGGTCGCGTGAGCGAGACGGTCCGACAGCCTTTCGCCGATCGGGCGGCGCTCGCGAGCTATGTGGAGAACGCCCGGCGCACGGTGCCGGGCTTCGACGCGATGCATGCGATGGCGTCGATCCTGCTGGCCGAGCGCGTGCCGATAGCCGGCAAGGTGCTGGTGCTCGGCGCCGGCGGCGGCGTGGAGTTGCGCCTGCTGGCTGGCGCGCGCGCGGACTGGTCGCTGGTCGGCGTCGATCCATCCGAGCCGATGCTGGACCTGGCCCGGGAGACGCTGGGCGATCAGGCGGATCGTGCGGCGCTGCATCTTGGCTACATTGATGACGCCCCCGGAGGTCCTTTCGACGGGGCGGCCTGCATCCTGACGCTCCACTTCCTCGCCGCCGACGAGCGGCTGCGGACGCTCCGCGAAGTCCGGAAACGCCTGTCGCCCGGCTCGCCGTTCGTCGTCGCCCACTGCAGCTTCCCGCAGCAGCCGCTTGACCTCCGCAGCCTCTGGCGCGACCGCGAGGAGGCCTACATCGTCGCCTCCGGCGGCACGGCCGAAATGGCGCGCAAGCGCCGCGAGGGCGTCGATAAAGCCCTGCCCGTCCTGAGCCCCGAGCACGACGAGGCGCTGCTGCGCGAGGCGGGCTTCACCGACGTCACGCCCTTCTACCTCGGCTTCACCTTCCGCGGCTGGGTGGCTTACGCCTGATGCGTCCCACCTTCATCAATGTCGGCGAGCGGACCAACGTCACCGGCTCGGCGAAATTCCGCAAGCTGATCGTCGAGGGCGACTACGCCGCCGCCCTGGCCGTCGCGCGGCAGCAGGTGGAGGCCGGCGCGGCGATCATCGACGTCAACATGGACGAGGGCCTGCTGGACGGGCCGAAGGCCATGACCACCTTCCTCAACCTGATGGCGGCCGAGCCGGACATCGCCCGCGTGCCGGTGATGATCGACAGCTCGAAGTGGGAGGTGATCGAGGCCGGGCTGAAGTGCGTCCAGGGCAAGCCGATCGTCAACTCCATCAGCCTCAAGGCCGGCGAGGCCGAGTTCCGCGAGCAGGCGGTCAAATGCCTGCGCTACGGGGCCGCCGTGGTGGTGATGGCCTTCGACGAGCAGGGCCAGGCCGACACCGCCGCGCGCAAGATCGAGATCTGCACCCGCGCCTACCGGCTGCTGGTCGACGACATCGGCTTCCCGCCCGAGGACATCATCTTCGATCCGAACATTTTCGCGGTGGCGACCGGGATCGAGGACCACGACAACTATGCCGTCGACTTCATCGAGGCGACGCGGGCCATCAAGGCCACCCTGCCCTTCGCCCGCGTGTCCGGCGGCGTCTCGAACGTCTCGTTCAGTTTCCGCGGCAACGAGCCGGTGCGGCGGGCGATCCACTCGGTGTTCCTGTACCACGCCATCCAGGCGGGCATGGACATGGGGATCGTCAACGCCGGCGACCTGCCGGTCTATGACGACATCGACCCGCCGCTGAGAGAGGCGGTCGAGGACGTGATCCTGAACCGGCCGCAGCGGACCAACGTGTCCAACACCGAGCGTCTGGTGGACATGGCGCCGGCCTACAAGGGCGAAAAGGGCGCGGCGCGGCAGGTCGACCTGTCGTGGCGCGAGGCCCCGGTGGGCAAGCGGATCGAGCACGCCCTGGTGCACGGCATCACCGACTGGATCGAGGCCGACACCGAGGAGGCCCGCCTCGCCGCCGAGCGGCCGCTGCACGTCATCGAAGGCCCGCTGATGGACGGGATGAACGTGGTCGGCGACCTGTTCGGCGCGGGCAAGATGTTCCTGCCGCAGGTGGTCAAGTCGGCGCGGGTGATGAAGCAGGCCGTGGCCTGGCTCGAGCCGTTCATGGAGGCGGAGAAGGCGGGCCAGCCGCGCCGACAGGCGGGGCGGGTGCTGATGGCGACCGTCAAGGGCGACGTCCACGACATCGGCAAGAACATCGTCGGCGTGGTCCTTCAGTGCAACAATTACGAGGTCATCGACCTCGGCGTGATGGTTCCGGCCGACCGCATCCTGGACGAGGCGGAGAAGCACAGGGTCGACATCGTCGGCCTGTCCGGCCTGATCACGCCGAGCCTCGACGAGATGGTGTTCGTGGCCTCGGAGATGGAGCGGCGCGGCTTCTCCATTCCCCTGCTGATCGGCGGCGCCACCACCAGCCGGACCCATACGGCGGTGAAGATCGAGCCGGCCTACCGGCGCGGTTCGACCACCTATGTCGTCGACGCCTCCCGCGCCGTCGGCGTGGTTTCGGGCCTGCTGTCGCCGACCGAAAAGGCCCGGAACGAGCAGGCGACGCGCGAGGAATACGCCCGCCTCCGCGAGCAGTTCGTCCGCGGCCAGCAGACCAAGGCCCGGGCGACGCTGGCGGCGGCGCGGGAGAACCGGTTCCGGCCTGAGGCGCCCTCCCCCGCCCCTCGCCCGTCCTTCGTCGGCGTCCGGACCTTCGACGGCTGGGACCTGCGCGACCTCGCCGACCACATCGACTGGACCCCCTTCTTTGCGAGCTGGGAGCTGATCGGGCGATATCCGCAGATTCTCGAGGATGAGGTCGTGGGAGAGGCCGCGCGCGACCTGCACCGCGACGCCCTGGCCATGCTGGCCCGGATCATCGACGAGAAGTGGTTTACCGCCCGGGGCGTGGTCGGCTTCTGGCCCGCCAATGCGCGGGGCGACGACATCGTGGTGTGGGCGGACGAGGGCCGGAGCGCGGAGCTGGCCCGCTTCCATGGCCTGCGCCAGCAGATGGACAAGGCCAACGGCAAGCCCAACCTGTGCCTGTCCGACTTCGTGGCGGAGGACGGGGAGGACTGGATCGGCGGCTTCGCCGTCACCGCCGGCCACGGCGAGCTGGAGAAGGCCGTCGCCTTCCGCGAGGCGGGCGACGACTATTCGGCCATCCTGTCCACCGCCCTCGCCGACCGGCTGGCCGAAGCCTTCGCCGAACGGCTGCACAAGGAGGTGCGCACCGGCCTGTGGGGCTACGCCGCCGACGAGGCGACCACGGTCGAGGATCTCATCGCTGAACGCTACCGCGGCATCCGTCCGGCTCCGGGCTATCCGGCCCAGCCGGACCACACCGAGAAGGCCACGCTGTTCCGCCTGCTGCAGGCCGAAGCCAACGCCGGCATGCAGCTGACCGACAGCTTCGCCATGAACCCGCCGGCCTCGGTCTCGGGGCTCTACTTCGCCCATCCGGAGAGCCACTATTTCGGCGTCGGCAGGATCGACCGCGACCAGGTCGAGGACTACGCCCGCCGCAAGGGCTGGGACCTCGCCACCGCCGAACGGTGGCTGGCGCCGATCCTGAACTACGAGCCGGCGGACCAGGGGCGGAAGTGAAAAGTGCTGGTGATTAGTGAGTGGTGAGCAGCCGTCAGACCCGGCGTCCAGCCGCGCCCTCACCCTGCTCACTCCTCACCACTCACTACTCACGAGTCACTACTCACTATTCACGACTCACCACTCACTCCTCCAGCCCCACCTCCGCGGGCGTCGCCGGGGGCGTGGTGACGTTGTCGCGGATGCGGCGGGCGGCGTGCTCGCAACGGCCCGGGAGGCCGAAGAACAGGCCGAAGGCCTGGCTGCGCACCGCCTCCTCCTGACCCTCCAGCGGCGTCCACTTGGCCGTCGCCTCGGCGGCGGCGGCGCGGGCCGCCGCCAGGACGGCGGCGCTCTGCCGCGGGCGGGCCGCCTCCAGGGCGCTGCGGAAATCGGCGGCCTCGAGGCGGCCGAGGCGCATGATCTCCCGATCCAGCGGATCCGCGTCTGTCAGGGTCTCGCCCAGCGCGACATGCCCGTTCACCAGCGCCTCGCACCAGGCCACCAGCGGATAGTCCGCCTCGGGCGCGCCGCGCGGCAGCGGATTGGCGTAGGCGACCGCCTCGCGCAGGCGCAGCGCCTCGGCGGTCTCGGCCGTGTTGGCGGTGGCGATCGGCCCCTCCTGGGAGGCGGAGACGGGGGCCGGCGTCTGGGCGGGGGTCTGGGCGAGCAGAAGGGCGGCGGCGAGGCTGGCGAACATGGAGGCTCCGGAACGGACGGGCGCGTGGGCGCCCCGACAGGACGCAGCAACGCTTGAATCGGCAGATGGTTTTTCTGCGGCGCGCACAATGCGGCGGGCAGCAAAAAGGGCGGCGGATCCGAAGATCCGCCGCCCCGATTGTCTCAGGCTTCGGGCCTAGAAGTTGGCCGTGACGCCGAAGAAGAAGTAACGACCCATCGCATCGTACAGTTGCGGGTAGGTGTTGCCGTTGCCGGTCGTACCCACGCTGTAGGACAGCGGCGGATCGCTATCCAGGACGTTGTTCACGCCGGCGCGGAGCGTGACAGTGTCACGCACCTGCCAGGTCGCGGCCAGGTCCAGGTAGTTCATCGCGTCGAAGTAGCGATCGATGCGCGTGCCGCCGTTGTTCAGCGAGCCGTCGGCGCCGAGCACGGCGATCTCGACTTCGCTGAAGTGACGCCAGGTGGCCGAGAGGTCCATGTCCCACGGCGAGACCCAGGTCACCCGGGCGCGGTGACGCCACTCGGGGTTCGGCACGCCGCACTGGTTGGCGTAGAAACCGGTGCAGTCATAGACCGAGTTGGCCTGGCCGACGCCGGTGTCGGTGACCAGTTCGTTCAGCCAGGTGCCGACGAACGAGAAGGCGAGCGAACCGTAGGCCGGAGCGCCCCAGTCCTCGAGATCGACGCCGTAGTTGGCGTTGATGTCGACGCCCGAGGTCTGGAACCCGCCGATGTTGGTGTTCAGGTTCTCGACGAAGCCGTCGCCGACCCACAGCGAACCGTTGGCCGGGTTGCGGTTGATGCGGGCGCAGGACGCCGCGTCGCCCGCGTCGTAGCAGAGGTTGAGGATGTTCAGCGCGCCGGTGGTCTGGATCGCCTGGTCGAGCTGGATGTCGAACCAGTCGACCGAGAGGTTGAACCGCGGCAGGAAGGCCGGGGTCCAGACCGCGCCGATCGTGAAGGTGTCAGCCTCCTCCGGGTCCAGGTTGGCGTTGCCGCCCTGCAGGAAGTTGTACTGGCCGGCGGGGCTGGTCAGCCCGCCGCCCTGCGACTGGCCGGCCGAAACCTGCCAGGAGCCGGTGCCGATACAGCCGGTCGGGATGCTGCCGTTCACCGTCCCGTCGTCGTTCAGATCGTCGCAGGGATCGAAGTCCATGTCGAACAGGTTGAACCCCTGGACGGTGAACAGGTCGATCACGTTCGGAGCCCGCACCGCGCGCGAATAGGAAGCGCGGAAGCGGATGTCCTCGACCGGGGCGTAATCGGCGCCGATCTTCCAGGTGTCGGTGCCGAAGTTCTCGTACTCCGACCGGCGGTAGGCGCCGTCGATCGAGGCCGAGTAGGCCCACGGCTGTTCGTCGGCGAGCGGCAGCTGGAACTCGCCGAACACTTCAGCGACGTCGGTGTCGCCGCTGAAGCCGATGGTCGCGCCGCCCTGACCCGCGCCGTCGCCGGTGGCGAAGGCGTTGTCGGTGACGGAGCCCAGCGCGTCGCGGCGGTATTCGGCGCCGAACGCCACCTGGAGCGTGCGCGACGCGGTCGGCATCGACCAGCCGGTGTCGCCGGTGATGGCGGCGGTGACGACCTGCTGCGTGGTTTCGCCGGTCTGGATCAGCGGCGTCTGCAGATAGGCCAAGGCCTCCGGAGTCACGCCGCCGTCGGAGAACACGTCATACGGAACGCAGTTGGCATCAGTGCCGTCCACGACCGAGCGGCAGGTCGGCACGCCGCCGACGTCGACGACGTCGAGAGCGCGGCCCAGACGGGTGACCGAGAAGTCGTTCAGGTAGGTGCGGGCGAGGCGGACGCGCGAGAACTGCGCGGCCACGTCGTAGTTCCAGCCTGGCATGAACTCGCCACGGACCCCGACCACCCCACGGTAGGACGTGTAGTTCAGACTGTCCTGACGACCGCCGCCCTCGACGTTACGGCGACCGATGTACAGCGGCACACGGTTCGGGTCGTCCAGCAGGCGGTAGGCGCCGGGATCGCCGGGGGCGGCCAGTTCCGGACCGTCGGGCCCGTCAACCAGCCAGGTGTTGTAAGCGGCCAGCGCGGGAGCGCCGCAGCCGATGCTCGCGGCCTGCTGGGCCGACAGCAGGGGGCTGTCGCAGTTGATGGACGGCGTGTTGAAGAAGCTGCCTGACGGGGCGATCTGCGCCACCGACTCATAGTCGGAGAACATCAGCTGCGCGAAGACCTCGGCCTTGTCGTTGACCTGGTAGTTGCCGAAGGCGCCGAGGGTGTAGCGCTCGTCGGGGCGCTGGTAATAGTTGACCGGCCCGAAGTTGTAGGCGTTCAGATTGGTGTTGTAGGGGGTGAAGGCGTCGCCCGTCCGGGTGAAGGTGAAGCTCGGCAGCGGGTTGACGTCGACGAGCGGGGTGGCCGGATTGCCGTCGGTGTCCAGCAGCAGCGCATTGCCGCCGAAGTCGGTGAACTGCCCGGGGAAGGACGTGCCGGAGCCGCCGCACGAGAAGGTGTCCGGTCCGGACGCGGCGTTCGGGGCGGCGAGCGAACAGGCCGAGTAGTCGCGGTCCCGCTGCAGCACCGGATTGTTGTTCCGGTAGCCCGCATAGGCCATCAGGTTGCCGCGCCCGTCGGGGGCGGCGACGCCCATGATCATGTTGATCGAGCGGGACTCACCGTCGATCACATTGTCGTCGGGCAGCTGGAACTGGGCCGGGTTGGTCTGGCCGCGGCGCGCGATCTCCGCCCGCACATTGCCGGTGCCGTCGTAGTCGTTGTTGTGCTGGTAGAAGGCGTACTGGGCGTCCAGCTGGATGCCCTCGAAGTCCTTCTTCATGATGAAGTTCACGACGCCGGCGATGGCGTCCGAACCGTAGACGGCCGAGGCGCCGCCGGTCAGGACCTCAACGCGCTCGACCAGCTGTTCCGGGATCTGGTTCAGGTCGGCGGCGTCGTCGTTCGGCGAGCCGTAGCCCATGCGGCGGCCGTCGATCAGCACCAGGGTGCGGGACGAGCCGAGGTTGCGGAGCGACACGGTGGCGGTGCCCGAGGCGCCGTTCGACACGGTGGAGTTCTGCGCGGCGAAGGCCTGCGGCAGCTGGGCCACCAGATCCTCGACGCGGGTCACGCCGGCGACGTCGATGTCCTCGCCGGTCACCTGGGTCACCGGGCTGGTGGTCACCAGATTGGTCTGCGGAATACGCGAACCAGTGACGACGACCTCGCCGAGTTCGGTCTCCTGCTGCGGAGCAGGCGCGTCTTGCGCCATGGCGGGCGCAGCGAAGGCGAGGGCGGCGAAACCGCCGATCATCGTCGTCGCGAGCAAGCGGGTTTTCTGATTTCTCAAAGGTCGTCTCCTGATGTTCGGCGGTCACGTCGAAGCGCGCCGCCGCGGCCTTGGAACGAGTGGGTCCCTTCCCCCGCGGCCAGACTCCCGACCGCAGTTATGGGAGGTTAGGCCCCGTCGCGCTGTTTTCGCCACCGTAATTACGGTCTTGTAATCCTTCCGAAGCGCCACTGTCGCATTTGGGCCACGATATCGTCACGGTCACGGTTACAAGGTACGCGGTTGACCTGCGGGACCGTCTGGCGGACTGATCGGAAGCCCCGCGATCGGGGTTGCTGGGATTCAGGCATGGCTCTTCTTCCCGCCCTCGCGGCCATCACCCTCGTCGCCACGCAGACGCCGCCGCAGTCCCGTCCGGAGATGCTGGAACGCCTGACCGCCTGCCGGGCGGTGGCGGAGGATGCGGCGCGCCTCGCCTGCTACGACGCGACCGCGGCCGCCCTCGACGCCGCCGAACGTCAGGGCGAGCTGGTGGTCATCGACCGCGTGGCGGTGGAGGAGACCCGCCGCCAGCTGTTCGGCTTCGAACTCCCCACCCTTCCCCGTCTGCTGGGCGGCGGCGAGGACGCGGAGCTGGAGGCGATCGAGACCACGCTCGCGAGCGCCGTCCAGACCGGCGAGAATCGCTGGGTCTTCCGTCTCGCGGACGGCAGCGCCTGGCGGCAGGTCGACAGCGACCCGTTCCGCTTCCGGAACCGTCCGGGACAGGAGGTGCGCGTGCGACGCGCCAGCCTCGGCAGCTATCTGATGACCATCGGCGGCAGCCGCGCCGTCCGCGTACGGAGGCAGTAGAACATGCGCAAACTGGCGCCCGGCGTCTGGGCCTCTCCGCAGGTATCGCCGGAACAGCTGACCGCCGCCGCGGGGGCCGGCGTCCGGCGCGTGATCAACAATCGCCCGGACGGCGAGGACCCGGGGCAGCCGACCTCGGACGAGATGGAGGCGGCGGCGCGCGCCGCGGGGCTGGACTACTGCTGGGTTCCCGTCCGCGGCCTGCCCGACGCGGCGGCGGTGGAGCGGATCTGCTCCGCCCTGGCGGATGGCGCGCCGACCCTGCTGTACTGCCGGTCCGGCGGCCGCTCGGCGGCGGCCTGGGCGATGGCCTGCTGCGCGCAGGGGGCCGATCCCGCCGAGGTGCGCAGCGCGGCGGCGGCGGCCGGCTACGACCTCAGCCGCCTGCCGCTGTGAGGCCTCAGCGGATCACGGCGGCGCGGGCGGCGTAGGGCGCCGGTTCGGGGGTGCACGATGCGACCGCCAGCTGGGCCGCCATGAGACACAGAAAGGCCGCGGCGACGGGCCTGAGCCGATCTGATACAGCCAGCGCCATGGAAACGGCCATCTTCGGCACTCCCCGGAAGGTTACCGGAAGGTTGACGCAAGCGCCGGGCCGCAACCGGACGGGGGCGGCATGATCCCGTTCGTTCGCGAATTCGACTTCGCCTGGGCCCGCTGCGACGCCGTATCGCCGCTGATCCGCCGGGTGGTGGCGGAGAATCCCGGCCCGTTCACCTTCACCGGCACCGGCACCTACATCGTGGGCCGCGACGCGCCGGACGCGCCGGCGGCGGTCATCGATCCGGGGCCGGCGGACGAGCGCCACCTGCAGGCCCTGCTGGCCGCGGTCGAGGGCCGGCGGGTGACGCACGTGCTGGTCACGCACACGCACCGCGATCACGCCCCCCTCGCCCGCCCCTTCGCCGCGGCGGTGGGCGCGCCGGTGCTCGCGGCGCGGCCGCCGGCGCGCACGGTGCACGTCTCGACCGCGCTCGACGAGGACCACGACGACGACTTCTTCCCGGACAGGGTGCTGGAGGGCGGCGAACGGATCGGCGGCGAGGACTGGACGATCGAGGCCCTGCCGACCCCGGGTCACGCGTCCAACCACATGGCCTTCGTGCTGCAGGAGGAGAACGCCCTGTTCAGCGGCGACCACGTCATGGGCTGGTCGACCACTGTGGTGGCGCCGCCGGACGGCGACATGACGGCCTACATGGCCAGCCTCGAGGCGGTCATCGCGCGGGAGTTCGACACCGTCTGGCCGACCCACGGCCCGCCCGTCCGCGACCCGGGGCCGTTTCTCGCCGCCTATCGCGCCCACCGGCTGGAGCGGGAGGCGCAGATCCTGGAGCGGCTGGCGGCCGGCGACCGGCGCATCCGCGAGATCGTGGCCCGGCTGTATGCGGCCGTCGACGAGCGGCTCTGGCCCGCCGCCGCCCTCTCGGTCTGGGCCCATCTCATCGCGCTGGAACGCGCCGGTCAGGCGACGGCGGACCCGGCGCCGACGCTCGACGCGGCCTGGACGCTGCGCTGAGCTAGCGCCCGCTGCGCAGGGCCTCGCTGATCTGCGTCGCCAGCCGGCAGGCCTCGCCGCCGTGGGGCAGGCTGTCGCGGGCGGCGACGCGGATGTCGGTGCGGCCCGGACGGATGCGGACCACCGCGTCGTGGGTGACGCCGAACCAGTAGCCGGTGCGCGTGCCGTCGGCCCGCTGCACCCCGAAGCCGTGCACCCGGAAACCGGCCTGCTCCAGGGCCCAGCCGGCGACCTGCGGCGCGACCTGGCGCATCACCGGCTGCGCCCCCGGACAGGCCTCGGGGCCGACCGGCCGCCCCGGCCCGGGACCGCCCCGACGGTCGTCCAGCGCCCCGAAGCCGGGGACTTCCTCAAGGTCGGTGCTGACGTGCTCGACCGGCCCGTCGGCCAGCCGGCCCTTCTGCCAGATGAAGCCCCCGAGTGCGGCGCCGGCGATCACCACCGCGCCGAGGGCGAAGAGGCCGGAGCGGCGGACGTCCTTCAGCGCCAGGACCACGGCGAGCAGCGCCGCCGCCGCGCCCAGCCAGGACAGCCGCCAGGCGACCTCCAGCGTCAGCAGGGACCAGCCGGTCTCCAGCGACAGCAGGCCGGCCCGGACCCCCAGGGCCGCGAGCAGGACCAGCAGCGGCGCGAGCGCCGCCGCCACGAGCAGCGCCTGCACGAGCCCCCGGCCCCCTGACGGCCCGCGCGCCACGGGTCAGCCCCCCGCCGTCGGCAGGCGGTAATCCTTCAGACGCTCGCGCAGCACCTTCTTGTCGATCTTGCCGGTGGCGCCGAGCGGAATGTCGTCGACGAAGACCACGTCGTCCGGCATCCACCATTTGGCGATCTTGCCCTGCAGGAAGTCGAGGTGCTCCTGCTTGTCCTCGGCCTGTCCCGGCTTGAGCTTGACGACCAGCACCGGCCGCTCGTCCCACTTGGGGTGGGCCGCGCCGATGACCGCGGCCAGCTCGACCTTCGGATGGCCGACCGCGATGTTCTCGATCTCGATCGAGCTGATCCACTCGCCGCCGGACTTGATCACGTCCTTGGCGCGGTCGGTGATCTGCATGAAGCCGTGTTCGTCGATGGTGGCCACGTCGCCGGTGTCGAAGAAGCCCTCGTGGTCGAGGATGTCGCCGCCCTCGCCCTTGAAGTAGGCGCCGGCGATGGTCGGCCCCCGGACCATCAGGCGGCCGTAGGTGTGCCCGTCGTGCGGCATCTCCTGGCCGGCGTAGTTCTTCAGCTTCAGCTCGACGCCCAGCGGCGGCACGCCCTGCTTGATCCGCCACTTCATCTGCTCGTCGTACGGCAGGGCCTCGAGCTCGGGCGGCAGGTTCGACAGGGTGCCGATCGGCGAGGTCTCGGTCATGCCCCAGCCCTGGATGACCTCGATGCCGTAGCCGTCGTGGAAGGCGCGGATCAGGCTCTCGGGCACCGCCGAGCCGCCGATCAGAACCCGCTTCAGCGTCGAGAACTTCAGCCCCTTCTCGCGCACGTGCGCCAGCAGCCCCTGCCACACGGTCGGGACGGCGGCCGAGAAGGTGACGCCCTCGGTCTCCAGCAGTTCGTAGATCGACTCCCCGTCCATCTTCGCGCCGGGCATGACCAGCTTGGAGCCGGCCGCCGGCCCGCCGAAGGCGATGCCCCAGGCGTTGGCGTGGAACATCGGCACCACCGGCAGGATCACCTCCTTCGGCGTCGCGCCCAGCACCGTCGTCTGCAGCCCGAGCAGGGTGTGGATGAAGTTGGAGCGGTGCGAGTACAGCACGCCCTTCGGATTGCCGGTCGTCCCCGAGGTGTAGCAGAGGCCGCAGGCGGTCTGCTCGTCGAAGCCGCCCCACTCGACGGACCCGGACGCCGTGGCCAGCAGGGCCTCGTAGCACTCGGCCCCCGGCAGCTTCGTCGCCGGCATGTGCAGTTCGTCGGTCATCACCACCACCCGCTCGACCGACGGGCAGTGCGGCAGCACGGCCTCGAGCAGCGGGATGAAGGTCAGGTCGACGAAGATGATGCGGTCTTCGGCGTGGTTGATGATGTAGGCCAGCTGCTCGGGGAACAGGCGCGGGTTCAGGGTGTGGCAGACCGCGCCGATGCCCATGATGCCGTACCAGGCCTCGATGTGCCGGCCGGTGTTCCAGGCCAGGGTGGCGACGCGGTCGCCGACCTTCACGTCCCAGCCCTTCAGCACGTCGGAGACGCGTTTCGCCCGGGCGTGGATCTCGGCGTAGGTGGTGCGCACGACCGGCCCCTCGACCGATCGGGTGACCACCTCCCGGTCCGGGTGCCAGTTCTTCGCGTGGTCGAGAATCCGGTCGACCGTCAGCGGCCAGTCCTGCATCAATCCGAGCATTGTCGTCCCTTGCCTGCGCCTGCTTTCCGGGGCGCTTGGCCGTCACGCTATCGGCTCGATCCGCAACAGGCAACGTGACGTAACGGCGCCCTGGGCGGCTGGCGAAAGCCGGTCGGCCGCCCTAGAAGGCGGCCATGACCGTCCTCATCGCCATCACCGGCGGCTCCGGCTCCGGCAAGAGCACCCTCGCCGAGGCGCTGGTCGCCGCCCTTCCGGCCGGCGCGGCGGTGCTGCTGCGCGAGGACTCCTACTACCGCGACGCCGCCGGCCTGCCGGACTTCGATCCCGCCACCTTCGACTTCGACGACGTCGCCGCGCGCGATCACGACCTGCTGATCCGCGACCTTTCAGCGCTCAAGGCGGGCGAGGACGTCGTCGCCCCCGTCTATTCCTTCATCCACCACAGCCGCGAACCGGGGGGCGAGCCGGTCCGCGCCGCCGAGGTGGTGGTGGTCGAGGGCACCCACGTGCTGTGCACGCCCGCCCTCGTCGAGCTGTTCGACATCCGCGTCTTCGTCGACACCCCCGCCGACATCCGCTTCATCCGCCGGCTGCTGCGCGACCAGGCGGAGCGCGGCCGCACGGCGGACTCGGTGATCGCCCAGTATCTGGCCACCGTTCGCCCGGGGCACGAGCGCCTGACGGAGCCGTCGCGGGTCGCCGCCGACTTCATCGTCGCCGACGCCACCGCCGCCGTGCGGCTCGAGGATCCGCAGGTCGTGGTGCGGCTGGCGGCGCCGGTTCTCGCCCACCCCCTGCTGGCGCCGCTGGTCGGCCGCTGAGGCCTCAGGGCTGGAGGCGGGTGCGCGTCCAGCCGTCGCCGGCGCGGTCGAACCGCAGCCGGTCGTGGAGGCGGAAGGGCCGGTCGCGCCAGAACTCGACGCTCTCCGGGATCACGCGCCAGCCGGTCCAGCGCTCCGGCCGCGGCACCTCGCGACCTTCGAAACGGGCCGTCTCCCGCGCCACGGCCAGCTCCAGGGCGTCGCGGCTCTCCAGCGGGCGCGACTGCTCCGAGGCCCAGGCTCCGATGCGGCTCTCGCGCGCCCGGCTGGCGAAGTAGGCGTCGGCCTCGGCCGCGCTCACCGGCTCCACCGCCCCCCGCACCCGCACCTGCCGGCGCAGGGTCTTCCAGTGGAACAGCAGGCCGGCGCGGGGATGGGCCGCCAGCGCCAGACCCTTGGCGCTCTCGCGGTTGGAATAGAAGGTGAAGCCGCGGGCGTCGACGTCCTTGAGCAGCACCATGCGGGCGTCCGGCTGGCCCCCGGCGTCGACCGTGGCCAGGGCCATGGCGTTGGCGTCGTTCGGCTCGGTCCCCCGCGCGTCGGCCAGCCATTCGACGAACAGCCCGATCGGGTCGTCCCGGTCGAAGATGCTCTCGTCGCCGTTGGCGGCCAGGGCGGCGGCGTAGTGCTCCGCGTATTCCTCGCGGGTGGGGCTGGGCGGGATCACAGGCGCGGTCATGACCTGCAGATAGACCCTGCCGGCGACCTTGGGGAGGGGCTTCACGGTTAACCCGGCCTTGACCATATCCGGCGCTGTAGTGGCGGCATGCGCGCCCGCTCCCACCCCGAAGTCGCCTCGACCCGCGAGGCCCTCGCCCTGCTCGGCCTGACCGGCCCGACCGAGGGCGCGGCCCTGACCGCGGCCTTCCGCGCGGCGGTCAAGGCGGCGCGGCCCGACCAGCCGGGCGGCGACGAGACCCGCTTCCGCAAGGTGATCGCCGCCTGGCGGCTGCTGCAGGGCGAGGCGCGGGGGCCGGCGCTGGAGCCGCCGTCGGTCCGGCCGGCCCCGCCGCCGGTGGTCTCGATCACGCCGCTCGAGGCCCTGCGCGGCGGTCGCGCGACGGTGGAGATCGGCGGCCGGACCCTGCGCGTGCGCGTCCCGGCCGGAATGCGCTCCGGCGAGCACCTGCGCCTGCGCCGGGGAGGCGCCGACGGCGCCGACCTGCACCTGCCGGTGCTGATCCGCGCCGCCGAGGGGCTGAGCGCGCTGGGCGACGACCTGTACATGGGCTGGCCGACGCCGCCGCGGCTGATCGAGGACGGCGGTCGGGTCGAGATCGACACCTGGGCCGGTCCGCGCTCGGCGTGGATCGTGGCCGAGCAGGAGACGCTGCGGGTGCGGCTGAAGGGACTGGGCCTCCCCGCCCGCGGATCGCGCCCGCAAGGCCACCTGTTCGTGACGCTGGAGCCCTCGGCCGACGCCCCCTCCTCCGCCGAGGACCTGCTGGTCCGTTTCACCCGCGTCTGGACGCCGGAGCGGATGGCGGCCTGAGCTTGCCGTAGCGCATCAGGAATCGCATCATTGATGCACCAACTGATGCGAGCACGCGCATGCGAACCACCGTCACGATCGACGACGAGCTTCTTGCCCGGGCGGCCGAGTACAGCGGCCTGACCGAGCCGTCGGCCATCATCCGCTTCGCCCTGCGCGATTATGTGAGCGGAGAGGCTGCGCGACGACTGGCCGCCATGGGCGGCTCCATGCCGGATTTCGAGCCCGCGCCCCGGAAGCGCCACTTCGTCGCCGAAGACGAATGAGGCTGATCCTCGTGGACTCCTCGGTCTGGGCCGAGCATTTCCGCGTCGGCGACGGCCTTCTCGAACTCTGCCTGAGGGCGAAGCGCGTTCGGATGCACCCCTTCGTCATCGGCGAGCTGGCGATGGGCAACCTGCCGCAGCGAGGACGCACGCTGGCAGAGCTTGACGCCCTGCATCGCGTGGGCGCCGCGAGCGACAGCGAAGTGTTGAGCCTCATCGAGACTGGCGGGCACTACGGGGCGGGTCTGAGCTGGGTCGACATGCACCTTCTGGCCGCGGTCCTGTTGCGCGAAGATGTGGATCTCTGGACCCGCGACCGCCGGCTGAACGCAGCCGCGGCTCGCTACGGCCGCGCCGCGCGGCTACACCACTGACATGTCCCACAACACCTTCGGCCATCTGTTCCGCGTGACCACCTGGGGCGAGAGCCACGGGCCGGCGATCGGCTGCGTGGCCGACGGCTGCCCTCCGGGGATTCCGCTGACCGAGGCCGACCTGCAGCCGTGGCTGGACCGGAGGAAGCCCGGCGGCAGCCGCTTCGTCACCCAGCGCAGGGAAAGCGACACGGCCAGGATCCTGTCGGGCACGTACGACGACGGCGCCGGGCCGGTCACGACGGGGACGCCGATCTCGATCCTGATCGCGAACGAGGACGCCCGTTCGAAGGACTATGGCGAGATCGCCCGCGCCTTCCGCCCCGGCCACGCCGACTACACCTACCAGGCCAAGTACGGCGTCCGCGATCCGCGCGGCGGCGGGCGCAGTTCGGCGCGCGAGACGGCGGCGCGGGTGGCGGCGGGGGCGATCGCCCGCAAGGTGCTGGGCGAGGCCGTCCGCATCCGCGCCGGGGTGGTTCAGATCGGCCCGCATCGCATCCCGCCCGGGGCGGTCGATTTCGACGCCGTGTACGAAAATCCGCTGTTCGCCGCCTCGGCGGAGGTGGTCCCCGCGTGGGAGGCGTACCTGGACGAGGTGCGCAAGGCCGGCTCCTCCATCGGCGCGGTGGTCGCGCTGGAGGCCACCGGCGTCCCGGCCGGCTGGGGCGCGCCGCTCTACGGCAAGCTGGACGCCGAACTGGCCGCCGCCCTGATGTCGATCAACGCGGTCAAGGGCGTCGAGATCGGGGCGGGCTTCGGCGCGGCCGAGCTGTCGGGCGAGGACAACGCCGACGAGATGCGGCTGGGCGAGGACGGCCGGCCGGTCTTCCTGTCCAACCACGCCGGCGGCGTGCTGGGCGGCCTCTCCACCGGCCAGCCGGTCACCGCCCGGGTGGCCTTCAAGCCGACCTCCTCCATCCTCACGCCCCGGCGGAGCATCACCCGCGACGGCGAGGAGACCGAGCTGCGCACCAGGGGGCGGCACGACCCGTGCGTGGCCCTGCGCGGCGCGCCGGTGGTGGAGGCCATGGCCGCCTGCGTGCTGGCAGACGCCCTGCTCAGGCACCGGGCGCAGACGGGCGCCCCCTTTCCGCAACAGTACTAGTTACCTATATAGCGCCTGACCGGCGCGCCGCCCGTGGCGCGCCCTGCAAGGGAGTATCGCGTCATGATCGACGTACGCCGCTTCGACAGCCTCGGAGGCGCCGACCACGGCTGGCTCAAGGCCCGCCACCACTTCTCGTTCGCCGGCTACTACGACCCGCGCCGCATGGGCTGGGGCCGGCTGCGGGTGTGGAACGACGACGAGATCGCCGCGAAGTCGGGCTTTCCGCCGCACCCGCACGCCGACATGGAGATCATCACCTACGTCCGCACCGGGGCGATCACCCACGAGGACTCCATGGGCAACCGCGGCCGCACCGCCGCCGGAGACGTGCAGGTGATGAGCGCCGGCACGGGGGTGCGCCACTCCGAGTTCAACCTCGAGGACGAGACCACCACCCTGTTCCAGATCTGGATCGAGACCGACCGGCCGGGCGCCCCGCCCTCGTGGGGCCAGCGCGACTTTCCGAAGAGCGACCGCTCGGGCCGCTTCACGGTGATGGCCTCGGGCGACCCGGCCGACGCGGCCCTGCCCATCAACGCCGACGCGAAGGTGCTGGGGGCCACGCTGAAGGCCGGCGAGAGCCTGGACTACGACCTCGGGCCGGGCCGCCGCGCCTATCTGGTGCCCGCCGTCGGCGAGGTCGAGGTGAACGGCGAGACGCTGAACGCGCGCGACGCCGCCGCCATCGTCGACGAGGCGACGGTGAGGATCACGGCGAAGGCCGACGCCGAGCTGGTGATGGTCGACAGCCGCTGAGGCTGAAGGCGGCTCCGGCTTTCCCGAGGGGAGCCGGAGCCGTCACTTGCCGCTCGTCCCGGCGGACTCCGGTGCGGAGATGGCCACCAGCACCCGGTCGTTGAGCGGCTCACGCATGTCCTTCTCCGCGCGCACCGGTGCGCTTTCGCCGAAGGCCATGGTGGTGATCCGGTCCGCCGGGATTCCCGTGGCCACGAGCGCGTCGCGCACCGCGTTCGCGCGGCGCTGGGACAGCGCGAGATTGTCCGCAGCCTCGCCGATGGTGGAGGTGTGGCCCTCCACGATCAGCATCCCCCGGCTGGCGGCCGGCAAGCTCGCCAGCGCCTCCACAATCTCCAGCCCCGCCACATTCAGCCGGTCCGAGCCGCGCTCGAAATAGATGTGCGCCGCCGCTTCCCCCGGCGGCGTCTGGGCCCCGCCGGCGAGGAGCGCCACAGCCAGAGAGGGGATCAACAACATGTCAGCCTCCACAGCGCGTTACACGTCCGCGGCAGGTTGTGGGGGGCGCCCAGACCTGTCAATCCGACCGGATCTGACGGCCTCCGGCCGATGCGAAAACCCCGCCGGGAGCGATCCCGGCGGGGTTCCGTTCGTCAGTGCGTGGCCGGCACCGTGCCGGGGTCCTGGATCGGCGGGGCCGCCGGCAGCGGCTCCGCCTCCTCGTCCCACTCGACCGGCGTCAGCGTGCCGGTCAGGGCCCACTTCAACGCCTCGTCGGCGGTCGAGATCGGGACGATCTCCAGCGCGCCCTTCACATTGTCGGGCACCTCGGCGAGGTCCTTCTCGTTCTCCTCCGGGATCAGCACCGTCTTCACGCCCGAGCGGAGCGCCGCGAGCAGCTTCTCCTTCAGGCCGCCGATGGCGGTGACCCGGCCGCGCAGGGTGATCTCGCCGGTCATGGCGATGTCCTTGCGGATCGGGACGCCGGTCAGCACCGAGACCATGGCGACCGTCATGGCCACGCCCGCCGAGGGACCGTCCTTGGGCGTCGCGCCGTCGGGCACGTGCACGTGGATGTCGGTCTTCTCGAACACCGGCGGCTTGACGCCGAAGGCAAGCGAACGGGCCCGGACGTAGGAGGCGGCGGCGGAGATCGACTCCTTCATCACCTCCTTGAGGTTGCCGGTCACGGTCATGCGGCCGCGGCCCGGCATCTTGATCGCCTCGATGGTCAGGATGTCGCCGCCGAACTCCGTCCAGGCCAGGCCGGTGACGATGCCGACCTGGTCCTCCGCGTCCGTCTCGCCGTAGCGATACTTCCGCACGCCCGCGTATTCGGCCAGCTTCTCGCTGTCGACGGTGATCGACACGGCCTTGGTCCGCGCCATCTCGCGCACCGCCTTGCGGGCGATGCCGCCGAGCGCGCGCTCCAGCGAACGCACCCCGGCCTCGCGGGTGTAGTAGCGGATCAGTTCGCGGATCGACTCCTCGGGGACGATCAGCTCGCCCTCCTTGAGGCCGTGGTCGGCGAGTTGCTTCGGCAGCACGTGACGCTTGGCGATCTCGACCTTCTCGTCCTCGGTGTAGCCCGACACCCGGATGATCTCCATCCGGTCCATCAGCGGCTGCGGCATGTTCAGGCTGTTGGCCGTGGTCACGAACATCACCTGCGACAGGTCGTAGTCGACCTCCAGGTAGTGGTCGCCGAAGGTCGAGTTCTGGGCCGGGTCCAGCACCTCGAGAAGGGCCGAGGACGGGTCGCCCCGCCAGTCGGCGCCCAGCTTGTCGATCTCGTCCAGCAGGACGAAGGCGTTGGTGGTCTTGGCCTTCTTCATCGACTGGATGATCTTGCCCGGCATCGAGCCGATGTAGGTCCGGCGGTGACCGCGGATCTCGGCCTCGTCACGCACCCCGCCCAGCGACATGCGCACGTATTCGCGGCCGGTCGCCTTGGCGATCGACTTGGCCAGCGAGGTCTTGCCGACGCCGGGGGGGCCGACGAGGCACAGGATCGGGCCCTTCAGGCTGCCGGTGCGGGCCTGCACCGCCAGGTATTCGATGATCCGTTCCTTGACCTTCTCGAGGCCGTAGTGGTCCTCCTCGAGGATCGCCTCGGCCTTGGCCAGATCGATCGGCTTGGTCCGCGCCTTGCCCCACGGGATCGACAGCAGCCAGTCGAGGTAGTTCCGCACCACCGTCGACTCGGCCGACATCGGGCTCATGTTGCGCAGCTTCTTGACCTCGGCCTCGGCCTTGGTCCGCGCTTCCTTCGACAGCTTGGTCTTCCGGATGCGCTTCTCGAGCTCCATGATCTCGTCGCGCTGGTCGTCGGTCTCGCCCAGCTCGCGCTGGATCGCCTTCATCTGCTCGTTGAGATAGTACTCGCGCTGGGTCTTCTCCATCTGGCGCTTCACGCGCGAGCGGATCTTCTTCTCGACCTGCAGGACCGAGATCTCGCCTTCCATCAGGCCGTAGACCTTCTCCAGCCGCGCCGGCACGGCGACGGTCTCGAGCAGGGCCTGCTTGTCGCCGATCTTCACCGACAGGTGGGCGGCGACCGAGTCGGCGAGGCGCGACGGGTCGGTGATCTGCGGGATGGAGCTGAGCGCCTCGGGCGGCACCTTCTTGTTCAGCTTCACATAGTTTTCGAACTGCTCGATCACCGCGCGCAGCAGGGCCTCGGACTGCGAGGCCTCGCCCTGTTCGTCGGCGATCTCCTCGGCCTCGGCCTCGAAGTAGTCGCTGCGGTCGGTGAAGCGCAGCAGGCGCGCGCGGCCCTTGCCCTCGACCAGCACCTTGACGGTGCCGTCAGGCAGCTTGAGCAGCTGCAGGACGTTGGCAAGCACGCCGATCGGATAGATGGCGTCGGCGGCCGGGTCGTCGTCGACGCTGTTCTTCTGGGTGGCGAGCAGGATCTGCTTCTCGCCCTTCATGATCTCGTCGAGCGCGCGCACGGACTTCTCGCGTCCCACGAACAGCGGGACGACCATGTGCGGAAAGACGACAATGTCTCTCAGCGGCAGGACGGGGAGGGTCTTGGTCTCGGACATGATGCGTACTCCGGGGCCCTTGTGGATCGTGGACCCGCCGGGCCGGCGGCCGGAGCGAAATGCCCGACCGGTTCGACTCGGCCCGTCTTCGACGGCCTTTGAATGAGTATGTGGTTGCGCGGTTGCGGCGTTCAAGCGTGGCCGCCCTGCGCGACTGGGGACCAATGGGCGGCGGCCAGGCTGCACGGATCGTGCGCCGCATCGGCGGATCGCGCCCGGCGCGGATCGCGGCCCACCGCTTCGGGGAGGATTCCGCCCCGGCCGTGCTGTGGCCGGCGCGCCACGCCCCGGCGGTCACGAAGAAGGGCGGCCCGCGCCGGACCGCCCTTCCCTGTCGTTCGCGGGCCGGGTCAGGCGGCGCTGTCGGGCGCGGCCTTCTTGCCCTTGGTTTCGGCGTAGATCAGCAGCGGCTGGGCCTTGCCCTCGATGACCTCGGCGTTGACCACCACCTCCTCGACGCCCTCGAAGGTCGGCAGTTCGAACATGGTCTCCAGCAGGATGCCCTCGAGGATCGAGCGCAGGCCGCGGGCGCCGGTCTTGCGGGTGATGGCCTTGCGGGCCACCGCCGACAGGGCGTCGTCGGTGAACGTCAGCTCGACGTTCTCCATCTCGAACAGCCGCTTGTACTGCTTGACCAGGGCGTTCTTGGGCTCGGTCAGGATCTTGACCAGGGCTTCCTCGTCGAGGTCCTCCAGCGTGGCCAGCACCGGCAGTCGGCCGATGAACTCCGGGATCAGGCCGAAGCGCATCAGGTCGTCCGGCTCGACCTCCTTGAGGATGTCGCCGGTGCGGCGCTCGTCGACTTCCTTGACCTTGGCCCCGAAGCCGATCGAGACGCTGTCGCCGCGGGCGGCGATGACCTTCTCGAGGCCGGCGAAGGCGCCGCCGACGATGAACAGGATGTTGGCGGTGTCGACCTGCAGGAACTCCTGCTGCGGGTGCTTGCGGCCGCCCTGCGGGGGCACGGAGGCGACGGTGCCTTCCATGATCTTCAGCAGGGCCTGCTGCACGCCCTCGCCCGACACGTCGCGGGTGATCGAGGGGTTGTCGGACTTGCGCGAGATCTTGTCGATCTCGTCGATGTAGACGATGCCGCGCTGGGCCCGCTCGACATTGTAGTCCGAGGCCTGGAGCAGCTTCAGGATGATGTTCTCGACGTCTTCCCCGACGTAACCGGCCTCGGTCAGCGTCGTGGCGTCGGCCATGGTGAAGGGCACGTCGATGATCCGCGCCAGCGTCTGGGCCAGCAGCGTCTTGCCCGAGCCGGTCGGCCCGATCAGCATGATGTTCGACTTGGCCAGCTCGACGTCGTTGTTCTTCGTCGCGTGGTTCAGACGCTTGTAGTGGTTGTGGACGGCGACGCTCAGCACCTTCTTGGCGTGGCTCTGGCCGATCACATAGTCGTCGAGGACCTCGCGGATCTCCTTCGGCGACGGCACGCCGTCCTTCGCCTTGGAGAAGCTGATCTTGTGCTCCTCGCGGATGATGTCCATGCACAGTTCGACGCATTCATCGCAGATGAACACGGTCGGTCCGGCGATGAGCTTGCGCACCTCGTGCTGGCTCTTCCCGCAGAACGAGCAGTAGAGCGTGCTTTTAGCGTCGGTGCCGGCTGCCTTGGTCATAGACCCTTCTCACTCTCGACGTTCGATCCGATATGGGGCCGAACGCGCTTCCTCCGCGTTTGATTCCCGAACATTGGGCGCGAAGGTCTTCAAAAATTGACAATCACCCATCCCCGCCGCCGCCACAACCCCGCCGAAGCGTGGTCGAAGACGGAATCGGAGCGTTCACTGTTGATGGGGATCGCGGCGAATGTCTGACATGGGAAGCCGCGCCCCCGTCGGCCAGTCCCCTCGCAAGGATCAGGCCATCGTCGCGTTCGATTTCGACGGCACCCTGACGATCCGTGACAGCTTCACCGAATTCCTGCGCTGGCGCGCCGGCCGCGGCGGCTGGGCGCTCGGCCTGGTGAAGCTGGCCCCGGCGGTGGCGGGCTACGCGCGCGACCGCGACCGCGGACGGATCAAGGCGGCGGCGGCGCGGGAGTTTCTTGGCGGCGCGGCCCGCCGGGACCTGGAGGCGGAGGCCGAGCGCTTCGCCGACCGTGTCTGGGATCGCTTCATGCGCCCCGACGCCCTGGCGGTCTGGAACGACTGGGGCGCGCGCGGCGCCCATCGCGTGATCGTGACCGCCAGCCCGGAGACCACCGTCGCCCCCTTCGCGCGTCGCCTGGGGGCCGAGGCCCTGCTCGGCACGCCGCTGGTGTTCGACGCCGACGACCGCGTCACCGGCGCCTTCGCCGGGCCCAATTGTCGCGGCGAGGAGAAGGTGCGGCGTCTGTGCGCGGCCTATGGCGACGATGTGCGGCTGGCGGCGGCCTACGGGGACACGTCGGGCGACACGGAGATGCTGGCGATCGCGGACCAGCCCGGCTTCCGGGTCTTCACCGGCCGGCCGTAGCTCTCAGCGCCCCTCGGCGTCGACGTCGAAGGCGACCGGCTTGCCGCGGGAGGTCGGATTCCAGCCGGCCTCGATCACCGCCGCCACGGCGTTGCGCACGTGCTCCACGTTGACGAACTGCTTCTCGACGTCAGGACGCCCGTTGGGCCGGAGCGGCGGCGGAAACTGGACCACGGCCTCGCGCCTGAAGTCCTGCAGCCGCAGCGTGACGGCGATGCCCTCCCACCGGCCGCCCGAGGTCGGCCGCGGCTGGCGGCGAAGCTCCCAGTGATAGACGTCGCCGTCGACCTCGACGGTTCCGCGGGTGTCTCGCGTCTGCATCGCCGCCTGATAGCACAACAAGAAAAGGCGCGCCCCCGGGGCGCGCCTTTTCCGCGGCTCAAGCTCGGGGCCGGCTCAGGAGCCGGGAGTCTTCACCCCGTCCGAGTCCGCCTGCTCCCGACGGTCGTAGACGTGATCGACGATGCCCCAGGCCTTGGCCTCCTCGGCGTTCATGAAGTGGTCGCGGTCGAGGGTGCGCTCGACCTCCTCGTAGGTGCGGCCGGTGTGGTGGACGTAGATCTCGTTCAGCCGGCGCTTGGTGTAGCGGATGTCCTCGGCGTGACGCTCGATGTCCGAGGCCTGGCCGCGGAAGCCGCCCGAGGGCTGGTGCACCATGATCCGCGCGTTCGGCAGGGCGACGCGCTGGCCGGCGGCGCCGGCGGTGAGGATCAGCGAGCCGGCCGAGGCGGCCATGCCCATGCACACCGTCGACACCGGCGAGCGGATGTATTGCATGGTGTCGTAGATCGCGAGCGCCGAGTGGACCTGTCCGCCCGGGCTGTTGATGTACATGCTGATTTCCTTCTTCGGGTTCTCCGACTCGAGGAACAGCAGCTGGGCGCAGATCAGCGAGGCCATGCCGTCCTCGAAGGGCCCGGTCAGGAAGATGATCCGCTCGCGCAGCAGGCGCGAGAAGATGTCGAAGGCCCGCTCGCCCCGGCTGGACTGCTCCACCACCATGGGGACGAGGTTCATGTTCATCAGTTCGATCGGATCGCGCATTCAGGCCTTCTCGGGATGCTATGGGCGCGACTCGGCGGTCGTCAGCCTCTTTCGGGATATCGCCCCGGCGGGGCGTCGGCGCAAGACGCCCGGTCTCCGGCTCTATCCGCCGCGGCCGGATCCGGTCAGCTCGGACACCATGTCGCGGGCCAGTTCCCGCTGCTGCGCGGCCCGTCCGACCGGGTTCGAACGGCCATCGTAGAGGGCCAGCAGGAAGGCCGCGTCCCAGTCGGTCATGCGCCCTCCGCCGGAGCGGGAGGGATTGAACAGGTTGAGAATGGTGTCGGACTCGCTCATGTCCGTTTCCGGGTCGACCTGGGCGAGCGCCACCATGGCGACGTAGTTGGACAGGGCCGCGAGAGAGACGCCCGCCACCCTGTCCGCGTCGATGACGACGAAGACGCGGACCAGGTCGTTGCGGATCGGGGGATGCAGGCGCGAGATGCCCGGCGAGACCACGTCGGGCGGATCCTCGCCGTCCAGCGCGATCGCCGGCGCTCCGGTTTCGGCGCTCACCGGCAGGGCTATGTGCCACCAGCGGACCGGCGCGTCGGAGTTGACGAATTCGTCGAGTTTTTCCCGGCCCAGGTCGGTGCCGTTCCGCGACGGACTGAAGGCGAGAACCCTCTCCCGCACCGCCTCGCGCATCACCTCGGTGGCGTTTTCCGAGCGGGCCATGAGGATCATCAGATTGGGATCGCAGCCGGGCTCGCCGGACTCCACGCCGAGGACGGCAGCCACCGTCGCGATACGATCGATCAGGAACTGGGCGGAGTCGGCCTGCATGTTCATCACGCCGGCGCAGATCGGGCTGTTCCAGCGGGCCAGCGGACGGCGGCCGGGCGCGCGGCTGACTTCCTCGACGAAGGCGCGCGATCTGTCTTCGAGGCGGCCGCGAACCGTGATCGCGTCCAGTTCCGTCGCCGCCTCCTGCGGGGCGGCGACGACGCCTCCCGGCGGATCCTGCGGCGCCGAGGCCGCCAGCGCGGCCGCCAGAACTGCTGCAATCATGCTCATCGAAATCCTCCCCGCCGCGCACGATTGCGCCCTCTCGGGGCTTCGCGCCAGTCCCCCCGCAGCGAAGAGGCGCGCCGGACCGGTCGCGGTCGACAAAAAGGCCCGCGCGGCGCAGCCGGCGGGCCCTTGTCACAGACGGACGGCGTGGATCAGGCCTCGTCGTCTTCCTTCAGCAGCTCTTCCTTGGTGATCGGCGCGTCCGTCACCTCGGCGGTGTTGAAGATCAGGTCGCAGACCTTCTCCTCGTAGATCGGCGCGCGCATCTGGGCGGCGGCGTTGGGGTTCTGGCGGTAGAAGTCCAGCACCTGCCGCTCCTGGCCCGGATAGTTGCGGGCCTCGTTCATGATGGCGTTGTTCAGCTCCTGGTCGGTGACCTGCACGTTGTTGGCGCGGCCGATCTCGGCCAGCACCAGCCCGAGGCGCACGCGGCGCTCGGCGATCTTGCGGTATTCTTCCTTGAGCTTCTTCTCGGACTTCTTGGCGTCTTCCGGCGGCAGGCGGCCGGCGTCCTTGTCGGCCTGCACCTGCTGCCAGATGCCGTCGAACTCGGCCTCGACCATCTTCGGCGGCAGCGGGAAGTCGTGGGCCTTGTCCAGCTCGTCCAGCAGGGCGCGCTTCAGCTTGAAGCGGGCGGCGCCGGCGTACTGCTGGTTCAGGTTCTGCCGCAGCAGCTCCTTCAGCTTGTCCAGCGACTCGATGCCGATGCGCTGGGCGAAGTCGTCGTCGACCTTGGTCTCGGCCTCGGCCTTGATGGCCTTGACGGTGACGTCGAAGGTCGCGGCCTTACCGGCGAGGTGCTTCGCCTGGTAGTCCTCGGGGAAGGTGACCTCGATGGTCTTCTCCTCGCCGACCTTGGCGCCCTTCAGCTGCTCCTCGAAGCCGGGGATGAAGCGGTTGGAGCCGATCACCAGGTCGGCATCGGTGGCCGAGCCGCCCTCGAAGGCCTCGCCGTCGATCTTGCCGACGAAGTCGATGGTCAGCTGGTCGCCGTCGGCGGCCTTGACCGTCTTGCCCTTCTTGTCCTCGTAGGTCTTGGCCTGCCCGGCCAGTTCCTTCAGCGCCTCGTCCAGGTCCTCGTCCGAGGCCTCGTAGGTCGGGCGGTTGAGCTTCAGCGTCTTCGGATCCACCGGGGTGAAGTCCGGCATCACCTCGAGCTCCATCTCGTAGGCGAGGTCCTCGCCGCCGGTCAGGACCTTGTCCATGTCCGAGGTCAGCTTCATCTCGGCCGGGGCGGCCGGCCGCACCTTGGCCTCATCCAGCGCCTTCTGGCTGGTCTCGTTCAGGGCGGTGTTGACGATCTCGCCCATCAGGTCGCGGCCGAAGGTCTTCTTCACATGCGCCACCGGCACCTTGCCCGGACGGAAGCCCTTCAGCTTCATCTGCGGCGCCACTTCCTTCAGGCGGGCGTCCAGCTTCGCGTTCAGCTCGGCGGCGGGGATGGTCACCGCGATCACGCGGCTCAGGCCTTCGGAGGACTTTTCGACGACTTGCATGGTCGGGATTCTGACGCTCTGGGGCGGCGCCGGATCGGCAGGCGCTGCGCGGTGTGGGAAAGCAACAAGGGCCGCCCTTGCGAGGCGGCGCCTTTGAAGCCCGCCCTTATGTCGATCACCGCCCGAAAGGTCAACGTGAGCCCGGCGGTTTCGGCGCGGCCCGGCCTCGGCTATCCAGCCCGGATGACCCAGTCCCCTCCCCCCATCGGCGTCGCCGTCTTCCCGGTCACGCCCCTGCAGCAGAACTGCACCCTCGTCTGGTGCCGGAAGACCCTGAAGGGAGCGATCATCGATCCGGGGGGGTCCGTCGACGCCCTGCTCGCGGGCGTGGCGAGACAGGGGGTGACGCTGGAGGCCATCTGGATCACCCACGGCCACCTCGACCACGCCGGCGGCGCGGCGGAGATGCAGGAGAAGACCGGGCTCGACATCATCGGCCCGCACCCCGACGACCAGTTCTGGATCGACGGCATCCCGGCCCAAGGCCAGATGTACGGCCTGCCGGAGGCGCGGGCCTTCACGCCCACCCGCTGGCTGGCGGACGGCGACCGGCTGATGCTCGGCGAGACGGCGTGGGAGGTCTACCACTGCCCGGGCCACACCCCGGGGCACGTGATCTTCTTCAATCGCGAGGCGCGCTTCGCCCAGGTCGGCGACGTCCTGTTCCAGGGCTCGATCGGCCGGACCGACTTCCCGCGCAGCGATCACGCCAGCCTGCTGAACGCGATCGCCACCCGGCTCTGGCCGCTGGGCGACGATGTCGCCTTCGTGCCGGGGCACGGGCCGGGCTCGACCTTCGGCGCCGAACGCCGGAGCAACCCCTTCGTCTCGGACGAGGCGCTCAGGCGCGCGCCGATCCCCCGTCCGGCGAGCGGGCCGTCCTAGCGGGCGACCAGCAGACCGATGATCACGCCGAGGCCGAGGGCGTAGATCGAGGCCCGCATCGGCTCCTGTTCGACGGCGCCGCGAAGCCGCCGGGCCCGCTCCCGTCCCCAACCGCCCACCAGGCCGGCGTCCTCGCGCAGGGCGGACCGCAGGGGCCGGGCGTCCGCCGTCCCGCCCGCCTCGCCGCCGGCGAGGATGTCGTCCGCCTCCCGCTCGAGGCGCGTCGTGTCCGTGTCGATGGCGTCCACGATGTCTTCTTCGGAGTTCGGTCCAGGGGCGGTGTCGCTCATCTCGGTATCCTCGGGCGGGGGTGAGCCGGATGAACCACGACCGCCGGCCGCGGTTCCCGGCCCATGCAACGGCGCGGGCTGCGGCGTGTTGGTCCGGGACGCAAGGAGCCGACCATGACCTGGATTGAACCCGTTCCCGCCCAGCCCGAGATCACCCCGCCCGACACCCCGGGGCCGGACATCGACCCCGTTCCCCCGCCGGACTTCGAGCCGGGCGGTCCGCCGGACATCGTCCCGCCGGACACGCCGGGTCCGGACATCGATCCGGGCGGGACGCCCCCGGAGGCCGGCGGATGACCTTCCGCGCCCTGCCCGCCCCAAGCCCTGTGATTCGTTCGCATTTCTGTGACCGCCTCACCGGAACCTGAGCGGGGCCCGGGGGTTCAATCGGCGACCGTCACAAGCGCCACGAAAGGAACCCCCGATGGCTCAGAGTCAGCCCCCGCGAGCCTCCGGCGTCTCCAAGCGGGGCTTCGCCTCGATGGATCCGGAACGCCAACGCGAGATCGCCCGCAAGGGCGGCGCCAGCGTGCCGAGCGAAAAGCGGAGCTTCTCCCAGGACCGCAGCCTGGCCGCGCAGGCAGGCCGCAAGGGCGGCGAAGCCTCCCACGGCTCCCGCAACCGGGAGCGTGCTCCCGCCGCGGAGTAGGCGCCCCCGGACGATCCTGATGAGGGCGGCTCCCCGGAGCCGCCCTTTTCGTTCGCCCTCAGGCTTCAAGCAGGGCCAGGGCCACGGATGGCGCGACGGACTCGCGGAAATCCGACAGCCGCCACCCCGACGCCGCCGCGAGCCGGTCCACCGCCGTCCGCGTGAACTTTCGGGAGCTCTCGGTGTGGATGGTCTCGCCCCGGGCGAAGCCGAGCCGGCGGCCTCCGATCCCGACGGACATGTCGCGGCCCGCCTCCAGATGCATCTCGATCGCCGAGGCCTCCGCGTTCCACAGCGCCCGGTGGCGGAACTCGTCCACCGGAAAATCCGCGCCCGCCTCGCGGTTGGCGCGCACCAGCAGGTTGCGGTTGAACGCCGCAGTGACTCCCGCCGCATCGTCATAGGCGGCCACCAGCACCGCCGGGTCCTTGACCAGGTCGACGCCCAGGATGAACAGCGCCCCCTCCCCCAGCAGGTCGCGCGCCGCCTTCAGGAAGGCCACGGCCTCTCCGGGTTCGAGATTGCCGATGGTCGATCCGGGGAAGAAGCCCACGTGCCGCCCGGGCCCGACGTCTTCCGGCAGGGCGTCGAGCGCGAGGAAGTCCCCGACCATCGGCCGCACCTTCAGCGCCGGATACCCGGCCTCAATCCGGTCGGCGGCGCCCTCGAGCGCATCGGGGCTGATGTCGATCGGCACATAGGCGGCGAGGTCCGGCGCGGCGTCCAGCACGATGCGGGTCTTCTCGCTGGCGCCCGAGCCGAACTCGACCAGAACCGCGCCCGGCCCGAACCGGCCCGCCCAGTCGGGGGCGACGTCGCGCAGCAGTTCCGCCTCCTGCCGGGTCGGATAGTATTCCGGCAGGCGGGTGATGTCCTCGAACAGGCGCGAGCCCTCGGCGTCGTAGAACCACTTCGGCGACATCCGCTTCGGCGAGGCCGACAGGCCGTCCAGCAGGGCCGCGGCGAAGTCCCCGTCCGCCCCGGCCCGGGCGCCGTCGCCGGGCTCCGCGTCCCGCGCCAGCCGCAGCCCGGCGAAGGCCCAGCGCTGGTGGGGATAGAAGAAGTTGCGGTAGCTGACGCGCGCGTGCCCCGCCGGGGTCGCGAAGCTGGAGCCCCGCAGCACCAGCTGGTTGGCCATGAACTTGCCGTTGTACTCCGCGGCCGTCCCCTCGGTCGGGCGGAATCCCGGATAGGGGGTGTAGGGCGAGGCGGTCCACTGCCACAGCGCGCCGAAGGCGTCGGCGAAGGCCTCCGGCTTGGTGCGCACCGCGTGCTCCCACTCGGCCTCGGTGGGGAGTCGCGCGCCGGCCCAGCGCGCGAAGGCGTCGGCCTCGTACCAGCTGACGTGGCGCACCGGGGCGTCGGGCTCCAGCGGCCGGCGCCCGGCCAGGGTCATGGCCGTCCACGCCCCGTCGTCCCGCCGCCAGTACAGCGGCGCGGTCCAGCCCTCGGCGCGGACCGTGGCCCAGCCGTCGGAGGTCCAGAGCTCCGGCCGACGGTAGCCGCCGTCCTCGATGAAGGCGATCCAGTCGCCGTTGGCGACCAGGCCCGCGGCCATCGCCCACGGCTCCAGCCACACCCGGTGCGCCGGCCCCTCGTTGTCGAAGGCGAAGCCGCCGCCGTCGTGGCCGATCCCGACCAGCCCGCCCTCCAGCGCGACCCACCCGTCCCGGCGATCCGCCGCCGCCGCGGCCCCCGGCTCGCCCGCATAGGCGGCCGGCTCCAGCGGCGAGCGCGACATCAGGTGCAGCAGGTCCATCAGGAACAGCTCCTGGTGCTGCTGTTCGTGGTGCAGGCCGAGCTCCACGAGGTATCGGGTCCGGCCGTCGGACCGCCCCTCGCCCAGCCACGCCGCCATCCGGCGGTCGATCTCGCGCCGGTAGGCCATCACCTCGTCGAGGCCCGGCCGGGTCATCAGGCCGCGCTCGGGGCGGGGGACGCGGTCGCCGAGGGCTTCGTAATAGCTGTTGAACAGCCGGCCCCACGCCGCATCGACCGGCGTGTAGCCAGGCTCCCCGGACAGGATCATCGCCTCCCAGAACCAGGTGGAGTGCGCCAGATGCCACTTGCCGGGGCTGCAATCCGGCATCGACTGCGCCGCAAGGTCTTCCGCGGACAACCCTCCGGCGAGCGCCGGGAGGGCCGCCCTCACCTCGCGGAACCGGGCCAGATCGGCGCCGGCCGGGGTCGAGATCCGGCTGCAGGTGTTCATATGGCGATCCCCCTTCGGCTCGTCGGTCAGATGGGGCGGCGGAGTCCGGACCGCCACCGTCGCGACCAATGTCGCCGGTCCGACAAAGGAACGGGCCATCGGGGGTGACGTTCCGCCAGGGTCGCCGGGCGTTCCTGCGGGCGACGTGTGAGAGTCACAGGATCGCTGGATGCCGACCGATCTCGCGCCGTTTGACGGCGCCGCCGAGGCGAGCGAAACGACCGCCGGAGCCCGGCAGGGCATCGTGGAGCCCCGCCGCTGGCGGGAGGCGGTGACGGTCCTGATCCCGTCCCTGCGCGCCTTCGCCTGGTCCCTGTCGCGCAACGCCGCCGACGCCGACGACCTGGTGCAGGAGACCCTGACCAAGGCCTGGACCTACCGCGACCGGTTCGAGGGCGGCACCAATCTGCGGGCCTGGCTGTTCACAATCCTGCGCAACTCCTGGTACTCCGCCGTCTCCCGCCGGCAGCGCGAGGTGGCCGACGAGGAAGGGCGGCATGCGGCGGGGCTTTCCGCCGAGGGCGCCCAGGAGTGGACGGTCGAGCTGGGCCGGCTGCGGTCGGCCATGGACGACCTGCCGCCGGCGCATCGGGAGGCGATCGTCCTCGTCGGCGCCGCGGGCCTGTCCTACGAGGAGGCGGCCGAGATCGCCGGCTGCGCCCTGGGCACCATCAAGAGCCGCGTCAACCGCGCCCGCAACCGCCTCGCCGAGGTGATGGACATGCCGCGCGGCGACGGCTGACGGTCAGGCGCGCCGGTCCTTGCGGGCGGCGGGAGCCAGGGCGTCGAGGTGCGCCTGCAGACGTTCCGGCGCCGGCTCGGCCTCGATGCGGCGGTAGGCCGCGCGCAGCGCCGCATCCACGCGGGTCGCATCCCCGGGGCGGCCGGAATCCCGCTTCGTCATCGGGCGGCCATGCGCGCGGGGCCCGGCCGGCTCACGCCGAAAGCGAGGCCACGTCGGCCAGCAGCTCGTCCACGGCCGCCTCGGTGGTCGCCCACGAGCACACGAAGCGGACGGAGCCGTCGTCGAACCGGTAGCAGGCCCAGCCCAGTTCGTTCAGCCGCCGGTGCGCCTCGGCGGGCATGCGGACGAACACGGCGTTCGCCTCCACCGGATGGGCGAGGATGAACGGACTGCGCAGGGCGACGCCCTCCGCCAGCCGCTGCGCCATCAGGTTGGCGTGGGCCGCGCCGGTCAGCCAGGCGTCGCTCTCGAGAAGGCCCACGAAGGGCGCCGCCAGGAAGCGCGCCTTGGACGCCGTCTGCCCCGCCTGCTTCAGCCGGTTGTCGATGCGGCGCGCCAGCGAGCGGTCGAACATGACGATCGCCTCGGCGCACAGGGCCCCCGCCTTGGCGCCGCCGAACACCAGCACGTCGACCCCCAGCCGGGCGATCGACGGAAGGTCGAAGCCCGCCGCCGCCGCATTGGCCAGGCGCGCCCCGTCCATGTGCACCCCGTAGCCGCGCAGCTTCACCGGCTCGATCAGGTGGCGCAGCTCCTCCTCGGTGTAGACCGCCCCGTACTCCGTCGACTGGGTCAGGCTCAGGGCCGCCGGCGGCTGGCGATGGCCGACCTCCGGCTCGTCCAGCGCCGCCTCGAGGGCCAGCCGGTCGATCTTGCCCGAGAACCCCGGCAGGCCGATCAGGCCGACGCCGTGGCCGAAGAAGCCGGGCGCGCCGGTCTCGTCGGTGCAGACGTGGGCGGCGTGGTGGGCGATCACCGCCTCGTGCGGCCAGGCCAGCATCGACAGGGCGACGGCGTTGGCGGCGGTGCCGGAGAAGACGAAACGCACCTCCGCGTCCGCGTCGAGGCGCTGGCGGATCAGGTCGGCGGCGCGCGCCGTCAGGTCGTCGGAGCCGTAGGCGCGGGCGAACCCGGCGTTGGCCTCGACCAGCGACTGGAGGGCGGCCGGGGCCATGCCGGCGGTGTTGTCCGAGCCGAAGTCGTAGCGCATGTCTCAGCCTTCCTCCGCCGCGTCGACCACTTCCCGCCGGACGCGGACCACCGGCATCACGTCCCGCTCGTCGCCGTAGGGCACGGCGACCTGGTGCGGGAACGGAATCTCGATCCCCGCCCGGTCGAGGGCCTCCTTGCCGCCCTGCATCAGGTCGGCCTGGGTCTGCCACCAGTCCTCGGAGTGGACCCAGGCGTGCAGGGTGATCTGGACCGAGCTGTCGAGCAGGCCGGTGACCCCGGTCCACGGGGCCGGGTCGTCGAGCACCTTGCCGTGCCCGGCCGCCACCCCCGCCAGCACCTCGCGCGCCGCCGCCAGGTCCTCGCCGTAGCCGACGGTGAAGTTGATCTCGATGCGCCGCGTCTTCTGCCCGGTGAGATTGACCACCACGTCGCTCAACACCTTCGAATTGGGCACCACGATCTTGTGATTGTTGGCGTTCGACATCTGGGTGGTGAACAGGTCCAGCCGCTGCACCGTGCCGGCGACGCCGTTCAGGTCGATCACGTCGCCGACCCGGTAGGGGCGCAGGATCAGCAGCATGACCCCGGCCGCGACGTTCGACAGCGTCCCCTGCAGGGCGAGACCCACCGCCAGGGACGCGGCCCCGAGCACGGCGATGATCGAGGTGGTCTGCACCCCCAGCCGCTGCAGCACCGCGATCAGGCCCACGATCAGGACCAGCACCCGCGCCACCTGGGACGCGAAGCTGAGCACCGTGGGATCCTCGCGGAAGCCGCGGATGCGCCCCAGCACCCGCTTCGCCACCCGCGCCGCCCAGCGCGAGGCGATGAGGGTGACGGCGAGGATAAGCAGGGCGATCAGCAGGTTGACCGCCAGATCGCCGGCCATGTCGGTCAGCTTGGCGACCATGGCCACGTCGAGGCTCGCGGCCTCGCGGCCGGCGGCGACGGCCTGGTTGAGGGGGGAGAGCAGGTCGGACATGGGCCCGGGTCTAACGTCTGCGGCGCGATTTGGAAGCCCGCCCGCCGGCGATGGCCTCCCTTACGCCAGCGGACGCGCCACCCGTCCGCCCCCGCCCTCGATCGCATCCAGCAGGTCCATCACGTCGTCCAGGGTGTTCGCCTCCCGCGCCGGCTTGTCCCAGCGGATGCGGCTGATCCGCGGAAAGCGCATGGCCACGCCGGACTTGTGGCGGCCCGAGCGCTGCAGCCCCTCGAACGCCACCTCCAGCACCAGGCCGAAGTCCCGTTCCGCGCGCACCGACCGCACCGGCCCGAAGCGCTCCACCGTGTGGTCGCGCACGAATTTGTCGAGCTGCTTCAGCTCCTCGTCGGTGAAGCCAAAGTAGGCCTTGCCCACCGGGGTCAGGGCCCCGCCCTCCGTCCAGACGCCGAAGGTGTAGTCCGAATAGAAGCTGGAGCGCTTGCCGCTGCCGCGCTGGGCGTACATCAGCACCGCGTCGATGACGTGCGGGTCGCGCTTCCACTTGAACCACGGCCCCTTCGGCCGGCCGGCCACATAGGGGCTGTCCCGGCGCTTGAGCATCAGGCCTTCCGCCGCCGCCCCGACCGGCGGATCGGCGCGCAGCCGCGCCAGCTCGTTTCCGTCGGCCCAGGGCACCACCGGCGACAGGTGCAGCCGCGGTCCCCCGCGGGCGACCAGCGCCTCCAGCCGCGCCCGCCGCGCCTCGAGCGGCAGCGGGCGCAGGTCCTCGCCGTCCTCCGCGAGCAGGTCGTAGGCGACGATCGCCGCCGGCTGCGCCTCCATTACCTTCGCATCGACGGTCTTGCGGTTCAGGCGCTGCTGCAGCTCTGCGAACGGCGCCACCGCCCCGTCGCGCCAGATCACCAGTTCGCCGTCCACGGCGCCCTCGAAGCACAGCCCCGCCATCACGTCCGGAAACGAGCGGGCGATCTCCTCGCCGGTGCGCGAGTAGAGCCGCTCGACCCCGCCCTCCCGCACCGCCTGCACGCGGATGCCGTCCCACTTCCACTCGGCCGCATAGTCCGCGGGATCGAGGCGCGGCAGATCGACGGCCTCGTCCAGCGCCACCGCCAGCATCACCGGGCGGAAGCGGCCGGGCGCATCGGCGCTGGGGCGCGCGGCCCGCCCCTCCAGCCAGGCGAACAGGTCCGCGTAGGGCGGGGTGATCGCGTGCCAGAGCTCCTCGATCTCCGACGCCTCGACCGGCTCCAGCGGCGTGAGCCCCTCCCCGCCCTCGGGATCCGGCGGTTCCGAGGCCAGCGCCGGCCGCATCATGGCGGCGGCCGTCTTGGCCAGCCGCGCCGACACCCCGACCCGCAGCGCCCCGGTCATCAGCTTGAGCAGCGCCCAGCGGCCCTTCGGCTCCAGCGCGTCGAGCCAGCCCTCCAGCAGCCGGGGGACGTCGCCGCGCCCGGCGGTGCGCAGCGCCTCGACCACCTCGCCCAGCTCCGGCTCCCGGTTCGGCCGGACCTCCGCCTGCCGGGGCCAGATCAGCGCCACCGTCTCGGCCATGTCGCCGACGTAGTCGCGCGACCAGCCGAACAGCACCGGATCGACCCGCGCCTCCACGGCCTTGCGGATCATCGCCGGCTTGGCGGCGTCGAAGCTGAGGTCGCCGGTGAGCGCGGCCAGCGCCCAGCCCCGGTCCGGGTCCGGGGTGACGCGGAGATAGTCCCGCAGCAGCACCAGCCGGGCGTTGCGCGAGGCGGTCAGGGCCAGACGGTCCAGCAGTTCGGCGAAGGCGCGCATCGGACCCCATCAAGGCACAGCTTTCCCCAAACGCGAAAGCGCCCCGGAAGTCTCCTTCCGGGGCGCCTCGATGTGCGGGGCGGCCGTCCTAGTTGAACAGGCCGGCGATCACCGCGGTGATCAGGCCGCCGGCGACGGCGGCGAGGACCACGTCATTGCCGCTGCGCACGTACTCGTAGCCGTGGGGCGGGCGGGCCAGGCCGTAGCGGGCGTAGTCGTTCACGACATAGCCGCTGCTGCGGTAGGCGTAGGGCATGCGCTGGCCGTACGACCACTGCCGGTAGGCATGGCCGCGCGGCGCCACGTAGCGGGGAGCGGCGTACCGGCGCTGCGCCTGCTGCCAGCGGGCGTAGGCCCGTTGCTGCTGGCGGGCGTCGCGGCGGTCCTCGCGGCGCTCCTGCCGCCATTCACGACGATCCTCGCGGCGGTCCTGACGGTACTCGCGCCGATCGTGGCGCTGCTCATAGCGATCGCCGCGCGATTGCGCCTCGGCGGCGGAGGCCACGCCCACGGACCCGAGGGCGAGGGTGGCGGCGACGGCGGCGGTGACGAACTTCTTCATGGGATGTCTCCGGGTGCGGCCGAAGGATTTCGACTTGCCCGCACTATGGAGTCCCGCCGTTGAGCCGCGCCTGAACGGGCGGCCTCATCCGGGGTTCAGCCGGGGGCCGCTTTTCGGACGTGTTTGCTCAGGCCGCCGCCGTTTCCCTCTCGCCGTTGTCCACCAGGGCGCGGACGGCCGCGCGGCCGGCGCCGACGCGGTTCATCACGGCGGCCAGGGCGGCGAAGTCGATCGGCTTGTTTAGGTAGGCGTCGGCGCCCGCCTCCAGACCGGCCTCGTGGTCCTCGACCCGGGCCGAGGCGGACAGCACCACGATCGGCGTCTCCCGGTTCGGGCCTTCCCCCGCGCGGATGGCGCGGGTCGCGGTTAGGCCGTCCATCACCGGCATGTTGACGTCCATCACGATCAGGTCGAAGCGCCGTTCGCCCGCCGCATCGACGGCGATCTGCCCGTTCTCGGCAGTGGCCGAGCGGTGCCCGGCGGACGCCATCCACGCTTCCAGGATCATGCGGTTCACCGGGTGATCCTCGACCACCAGCACGCTCAGGGACTGGCCCCCGTCGAGCTCGGCGACGATCGGACTGGCCTCCTCCTGGCGCGCCCACTCGGTCACGTCGGCCTCCACCGTGAAGGTGAAGGTCGAACCTTCGCCCAGCCGGGAATCGACGGTGATGTCGCCGCCCATGATGTTGGCCATGCGCCGCGAGATGGTCAGGCCCAGGCCGGTGCCGCCGAACCGCCGGGTGGACGAGGCGTCCACCTGGGTGAAGGGCTGGAACAGGCGTTCGAGATCCTCTTCCGAGATGCCGGCGCCGGAGTCCCGGACCGAGAAGTCGAAGCGCACCCGGCGATCGCCGACCCTCTCGCCGCGCACCGTGTAGACGATCTCGCCGGCGTCCGTGAACTTGACGGCGTTCGACAGCAGGTTGTGGATCACCTGGCAGACGCGCAGCGGGTCGCCGCGCACCACCGCCGGGACGTCGCCCTCGACCTGCGCCGTGAAGGTCAGGCCCTTCGCCTCGGCCTGGGCCTGGAAGGGGCCCGTGACCCGCTTGTGCAGATCGTCGACGTCCACGTCGACGACCTCGAAGGTCATCTTGCCCGCCTCGATCTTGGTCATGTCGAGGATGTCGTTGAGCAGCGACAGCAGGTTGTCGCCCGAGTTGCGGATGATCGACAGGTATTCGCGCTGGGTGGCCTCGAGCCGCGTGGCGTTGAGCAGCTGCGCCGCGCCCAGCACGCCGTTCATCGGCGTCCGCAGCTCGTGGGAGATGACCCCGAGGAAGTTCGACTTGGCGTCGGAGGCGGCGTTGGCGCGGTCGCGGGCGGCCTCCAGCTCCTCGATCAGATGGGCCTGGTGCTCCTGGAAGGCGCGGATGCGCTCCTCGCGCAGCATGGTCATCATCACCAGCACGAACAGGCCGGCGGCGGTGAACGGCACGATGGCGAGGAACTGCCAGAACTGCGGCGTGCCCCACAGGCTGGCGGCGATGATCAGGGCGGCCACGCCGTAGGGCGAGGAAATGACCACCGCCTGCCGCGGCGAGCTGCGCAGCTGGGCGAACACCAGCACATAGCCGGACACCAGCAGGGCGAGCGCGAGGGCCGGCCCGAAGGCGGCGCCGGAGAACCACGCCAGCAACGGCGCCGCCGCCCAGGCGGCGGTGGTGGCGGTGGCCACGGCGGGGAACACCAGACCCCAGCCGGTTCCGACGCGCTGGCTGATGCGCTTCTCGAACGCGCCGCGGACCGCCCCGGCGGCCAGGGTGCCCACGAACCAGAGCGCGGCGGCGCTGACGCCGACCGTGGCGAGCAGGCCGACGGCCCAGCTGGTGATGATCAGATAACGGAGATACTGGGTCTGCAGGATCGCCCGCAGCGCCTGGGCGGCTTCGCCGGCATCCGGATCGCCTGCGGCCTTGCCGATGCCGTCCGCTTCCACCATGGCGCGCGCCCCCCGAACCTGAACCCGGCGAAACGCTAGGTCCAAGGTTCTAAGACGAAATGAACGATGACGGCCGTGCGACGAACGGCGTTACGCGGAACCGGCCTCCGCGGGAGTGAGCGCGCGGATCGACAGGGCATGCACCGGCCCGGCCAGTTCCTCCCGCAGCAGGCTGGTGATCACCCGCTGGCGTTGCACCCGCCCCTGCCCTTCGAAGGCCCCCGCCACCACCGTCAGATTCAGGTGACTCTCGCCGCCGGACCGCCCGTCCATCCCGCCCTCGTGATGGTGACCGGCGTGCCGCGCGCTGTCGTCCTCGATGACGATCCGTTCCGCCGACAGGGCGGCGGCCAGTTTTTCACGGATTTTCTGCGCGATCGGACCTTCGCTCATCGCCGGCTCCTTGTTGCGGACCAATTCGCCCTTACACTTCGGGAGATGTCGTCCGCCTTTCAATACAAGCCCCGCTTCAAGGACATGCGGGTCAAGCCCCCGCGTCCCGAAGAGGAGGCGGCGGCGGCGGACGTGCTCGGCCTCAAGCCGGGCGAGAAGGCCTGCCAGTGGCCGGAGTGCCGTCGCCCCGCGACCGCCCGGGCGCCCAAGTCGCGCGAGCGCCTGAACGACTTCTACGACTTCTGCCAGGGCCATGCGGCCGAATACAACAAGGGCTGGAACTTCTACGCCGGCATGAGCGAGGGCGAGATCCGCGCCGCGCAGGAGAACGAGGCCATGACCGGCGGCCGCCCGACCTGGGAGATGAAGGCCGGCAAGTTCAGCCGCGAGGCCGCCGCCTTCGCCGCCAAGATGGGCACGGCCAACACCCAGGGCGCCGGCAACTGGCGCGACAGCTTCGGCCTGTTCGGCCGCCGCACCCGCGAACAGGCGGCGCCGGAGGGCCAGGACGAGCTGCGCCTCGGGCGCCTCGAGCGCGCCGCGCTCGCCGACCTCGACCTCGACGTTCGCACCGACAGGAAGGCCATCAAGGCCCGCTACCACGAGCTTCTGAAGCGCTTCCACCCCGACCTGAACAAGGGCGACCGGGGCGCCGAGGCCAAGCTCCAGCGGGTGATCAAGGCCTACAAGACCCTGAAGAAGGCCGGGCTGGCCTAGCGTCCCCGCCGGCGGCGCCTACCTCAGGGGGCCCCACCGAAGGAGATCCGCCATGGAAGTCCTGTACCGCGCCCATGCTGTCGCCAGCGGCGGCGGCCGCGAAGACGGCCGCGCCACCACCGACGACGGCAAGGTCGACGTCCGCCTGTCCACCCCGACCGAAATGGGCGGCAAGGGCGGCGACGGGACCAACCCCGAGCAGCTGTTCGCCGCCGGCTACGCCGCCTGCTACCTCGGCGCCCTGCGCCTCGTCGCCGGCAAGGCGGGCACGCCGGTCGGGCCGGACACCAGGGTCCGCTCCACCGTCGGCTTCGGCAGGAACACCCGCGGCGAGGGCTTCAACCTCGACATCGAGCTGCAGGTCGTCGACCACGGCCTGGAGCCGGCGGTCATCGACGACCTGATCCGCAAGGCCCACGCCGTCTGCCCCTACTCCAACGCCACGCGCAACAACGTCGACGTGCGCCTCGGCGCGGCCTAGTCGCGGCCTAGTCCAGCGTCGTCCGGTACCTGAGCATCGCCAGCGTCCCGACGACCAGCACGAAGAGCAGCAGCGCCAGCAGGCTGTGCCCGGCGTTC
>Ga0233425_10001145_pt1 | contig 61903 bp, 47 predicted proteins | sample Watercolumn_Towu_2_FD_181712 | JGI IMG/M metagenome (GOLD analysis project Ga0233425, IMG submission 181712) | Freshwater microbial communities from Lake Towuti, South Sulawesi, Indonesia - Watercolumn_Towuti2014_140_MG | ecosystem: Environmental > Aquatic > Freshwater > Lake | place...
TGCCAGGATTAAAAAACCGACAGGTCTTTAATTTTAAGCTGCTGGGGACGGCACCAACAGAGGCTTATTTTCTATACAGGAATCAATAGAGTCTCTCTTATTCTACAATCATTTTTTTGGTTACAGATGCTTCATCTGTTTTAATGTTGTAAAAATAAACTCCTGATTTCAGATTGCGGGCTTCAATTATAATGGTATTTTCTCCCGGTTTTGCAGACCGAACTGTTCCGGCATAAACCTTCTGACCCGTCAGGTTTGTCACTTCATAGCTCAGGTTGCAAGTTTCTTTCAGAAAAACCTTTACCTCCGTACTCCCATGAAAGGGATTCGGGTAATTCTGGCTGACATCCGCATCGGTTAGCGATAATCCGGTTTCCCCGATGCCGACAGGCAATAAGTCAGCCTTGTTCACTTTTAAATAGTTGATCGTGTTATCCTCGTAAGGATGCTGCGAACCCCACACTGCGGTTCCGGGCGACAGATCATGCTGGTAAACCAGGTGAACATAGTTATCGGAATTGGCAGCACAGCTTGGATATACGCACTCATCAAAAAGATGGACAAAATCGGAAGTGAGGTCGAGAAAATCAAACCAGGTAACACCCCCGTCATTTGATCCCCTTGCCCAGATATGCCTGTAATTTTGAATGCCGTTGGAATAGGTTTCAGTTACCGAAGAGTAAACCAAAACCATCCTGCCCTGGTCGTCCAAAACCAGTTGCGGCATGCTTGACAATCCGAGATAATATAACCCGATCTCGCCTGTAAGATCCAATGATCCGTTTCCATTCAGGTCCTGCGACCAGCCGATCAGGTTATAATCCTGAACCAGTTCCGAACCTTGTTCGCCGTACGGGCTCAAAGCATTCATATCATCCGAAAAAGCAGGCATGTTCTCATTCCAGTAGGCAATCCCATCGACAAAAGGAAACCAATATGTTGTTTCGTCATCGGCAAGAGCCCTCGATATGCCGAAGGCAACGTGAACCAGACCGGAATTATCGATGGTAAGGCTGTGAGCGCCGTCGGCACAGTAAAAGGTATCGGTGGGTGTACCCAATTGCCATAAAGGATACGGATGCTGCCAGATGATTGTTTTTTCGAAAGTCTCGCCGCCATCGGTCGATTTCATCAAAAACAAATCGCACCAGCTGTCGCCGACCACAAAAGCAACATTATCGCCTTTGGGCTGGGCAAATGTGTACATATCAGCAGAAAAGCCCGTATATTCGGATGAGGTCATTCCATCCAGGATTTGGTTTTGCCAGAACCACGATTGCCCGCCATCGGTTGAATAGGAATAAAGCAGGGCGCCGTCCAGACCCAAATAAGGAGTACCACCGTGAGTCGAAGGCAAAGTAAGTGCAAGCAAATGTACCTTGCTGTAATCTGTTCCGCTGGTGATGGCTCTGTTCCATAATATATAGGGCTGACCATTCGGACCCTGGAATGTGGAAAAATTCCAGCTTCCGCTTCCCTTTTCTTCACGAGTTGAAATCACCAGACCGCTCCCGCTGGCATGAGAAACAACCATTTCACCATTAATACCCCAGCGCATATAAGTGGGTCGGTGAGTTTGAATATTCTCGATCCTTGCATCCGGGTATGGTCCCCATTGTGTTCCGTCATAATAATTGTAGCCGGTACCCCTGTCGGTAAAAGCAGGCTCCTGCATGCTTCGCGTCCATGTGGCGCCCACCGTTCCATCGTCGAACAAACAAATCCTGTTCGGAATGCTTGCATTCGACTGGTTATCGTAACGGGTCTCGCCGATATCTGTTTCCTCTATGGTAATTTCGGAAGTTATTTTTAACGGCTCGTTTAGCTTTCCGGCAAACTCAGAAGAAAACTTCGAGTCATCGCGGACAATCATTTGGTTTCTCAGTTCCTTTGCCGGATAAACCCTCGACTGGCAAAAAACGATCAGGGGCAAGCTAACAATCAGAAAAATCATTAATGTGTTTTTCATATAAAGTGTTTTATTTGATTGGGCAAAATTATCCAATAAAATGCAGAACCACGAAAGTGAACAGCCATTCCATTTAAATAATTGTTTCATCGTATAAAAAGGCAAACACAGCCTGCATCTGAACAATGCAACCTTCGATTTGTTCTGCATCATTGATGCATTGCGGAAAAAAAGTAATTTTTTCAAACAACCGGACAACCGCCTGCTGAAGATGAGGTTCCGTTATTCAATGATCATTTTTCGGGTAATGGATTCTTTGCCATCACTGACAGTGTAGAAATAAACTCCAGTCATTAATTCTGAACCGTCTATCCTGATCGTGTTTCTCCCTGGTTTGCCTTTTAATATCCCGGATTCCCAGACTTTCTGTCCAAGTTGATTGGTAACTTCGAGCACAATATTACAAGGCTTATCAAGGACTATGTTCACATCCGAATACAAATTAAAGGGATTGGGATAATTGTGACTTACTTTGCTTTTCAAATCGCCGGTACTTTTAACAGCAGTCGGAAAAATCGGAACAGTCATCATTTTGATATTATTATCCACATAAGGTTGCTGTCCTGCCCACACTGCATTTCCCGGCTCGTTATCCTGCTGGTAAATCAGATAAAGATTTTCATCCGTATTAGCAGCACAGGAAGGATAAACGCATTCATCGAAAATATGGATCAGGTCGGATGTCAGATCGGTGAATTCGCCCCAGGTAGCTCCGCCGTCCAGCGAAGTGCGCTCCCATAAATGCCTGTAATTGGCAGTTCCGTTGCTATATGTTTCAGTGACGGATGAAAAAATCAGGTACAGGTCGTTGCTGTTGATTACCAGTTGGGGCATACTCGAAAGTCCCAGGTAATAGGTTCCTATATCACCCACAAAAGTTATTGTTCCATCACCATCCACATCCTGCGACCAGCCGATCAGGTTATAGTCTTCAACCAGTTCTGAGCCGGGATCTCCATAAGGGCTTAATGCATTCAGGTCATTCGAGAATGCGGTCATATCTTCATTCCAGTAACCGACTCCATCAACATAGGGAAACCAGTATAGATTGGTGCCGTCAGAGAGCGCCCGGTTGATACCAAATACCACATGCACTTTATTGGTTTCATCAATAACGAGGCTGTGAGCGCCATCGGCACAATAAAAAGTATCAGTAACCGCAGGAGCCTGTGTATTATAAAAAGGATATGGATTTTCCCAGATCAAAGTTTTCTCAAATGTTTGACCTCCGTCTTCCGATTTCATCAGGAATAAATCGGTCCAGCTTTCACCGGCAACGAAAGCCAAAACATCATTTCTAGGTTCAGCCCATGTGTAAATATCAGATGAGAATCCATAGTATTCGTCCGCGGTCATGCCGGTCAGAATCTGGTTGGTGAAATCCCAAGTATCTCCTCCATCGGTAGAGAGGGAATAAACCAAAGCGCCGTCGAGACCCATATAAGGTGTTCCGGCATGTGATACAGGCAGGGTTAAAGCCAATACATGAACTCTGTTATGATCAGTACCGCTCGTAATGGTTCGGTTCCACAACATGTGATGTCCATCAGGTCCTGCAAGCAACGAAAAAATCCAGTCACCGGTACCTTTCTGGGATCGCCGGGCTAATTTGAGTCCGGCAGCGCCGGTGTGGCTTACAATGATTTCGCCTTCTTCACCGAGAGGAGCGTATGAGGGCCAGCCCGTTCTTTCATCTTCGACTCTTGCGGAAGGGATTTCTCCCCAGACAGATCCGTCAAAATAATTATATCCTGAACCCCGGTCCGCAAAAGCCGTTTCTGCCATTCCGAATGTCCAGGTAGAACCGATGGTTCCATCATTATAGAGGTACAACCGGTTTTGCATACTTCCGTTCGACTGATCGTCGTACCGGGTTAATCCAATATTAACTTCATCATAAAAGTCAACCGTCGTTTTAACCATTGGTTCGGAATTCCCGGCAATGATTTTGTTAGTCTGAACCGGATGATTCTTTACTATAGCATAATTTCTAAGGTTCTCAGGCAGCACGGGTCTTTGTTGCGAAAAACCAAAAGCCGCAAGGCTCAATACCGACAATAAAGTCATGATTTTTTTCATAGGTCAAATTTTTAAAACATCAATGCAAATTATGTTGTAACAAATTTACGATTAATAATGATCGGTTGAAATTATTTGAGGTTTTTCTCAAAACCATTCAGATGGGTCATAGAAAAAAAAAGCTCCCCAAACGGAGAGCTTTTTACTAAATAATGTATGTTTTATTCAACAAGCATTTTCTTGCTTATTGTTGCGTCACCGGCGTTAACCGTGTAGAAATAATACCCGGGAGCCAGATCAGAAACATCGAAAGTGATCTCGTTCATCCCCTTGAGGAAAGTACGAGGCGCAACTTCAAGAACTTTCTGCCCAATCATATTAACCACGCTGAGAGAAACTTCCGCAGCCTTCCTTATATTCACTTTTACAGTGGTAGTTTCAGTAGCCGGGTTGGGACAATTCTGCAGAACATCAAAATCGTAAATCGGCATAGCATTTTCATTCACACCGACTTTCACTTCATTCTTGTCGACCTTCATAACCCTTATAGTATTGTCGGTAAATGGATCCTGATCACCCCTGATTGCAAGTCCCGGTTCAATATCGGTTTGATATACCAGCCAGAAATTGTTGTCATCGGAATTAGAAGCAATAGACGGGAATACGCACTCATCGAAAATATGTATCAGATCCGAAGTGAGGTCAACAAATTTGCTTCCCCACCAGTCACCGTTCGAAGAATATCTTGCCCAAAGGTGACGGTAATCCTGTGTTCCGTTGTTGTAAGTTTCGGTAAGTCCTGCCCAAACCACATAAATTCCGTTCATATCGTCAACCAGGATTTGTGGCTGACTTGAAGTACCGATGTAATAAAGACCGACTTCCCCGAGGATATCCCAGGTTCCGTTTTCGTTGATGTCCTGTGCCCAGCCGATCAGGCTGTAATCATCAACGAGTTCTGAATAAGCACAATCTGAATACGGACACAAAGCATCCATTTCGCTCGAGAATGTAGGTCTGTTTTCATTCCAGTAGCCTAATCCGTCAACCAGCGGGAACCAGTAGCTTCCTGCTGCATCCGAGTAAGCCCTGTTGATTCCGAAAACAACGTGGACCATACCACTCTGGTCGAATGCAAGTGCATGGGCTCCGTCGGCACAGTAGAAAGTATCGGTTTCCTGTCCTGATACCCAGAAAGGATAAGGATGCTGCCAAATAATAGTCTGTGTCCAGGTTGTTCCGCCGTCGGTCGACTTCATCATTGCCAAATCCTGCCATGATTCGCCGTATAAAATGGCAACGTTGTCACCTTGTGCCTGAATTTCATAAGTGTCTCCACCAAAACTGTTGTAATAGTTCGAGCTGAGTTCGTCCATAAGCAGATGCTGTGGATCCCATGTAGCTCCACCATCGGCTGATCTTGAATAGAGCAATGCGCCATCAAGACCCTGGTAAACAACACCGCCATTTCCAACAGGCATAGTAAGAGCAATCAAATGAATGACCGTATGGTCAACACCGCCGGTAGTCATTCTGGGCCACAAATATTCGGCTAATGGCTCGGGACTATGGAATAATGCAGATTCCCATGCTCCTGTTCCCTTATCGGCTCTTTTTGAAATATTCAATCCTGCAACAGCAGCTCCTGAATGGTGAGCACAATTAATTTCGCCATTAGTTCCCCAGGCAGAATATGCCGGCCAACCTGTACGGTCGGTTTCAATCCTTGCAGCCGGGTAAGAACCCCAGACGGCGCCGTCATAATAATTATAGCCGGTTCCGCGATCAGGAAAGGCAGTTTCTACCAATCCAAATGTAAAGGTTGCCCCGATGGTGCCATCGTCATAAACAAAAATCCTGTTTTGCATACTTGAATTGGTCTGCAGGTCGTAGCGATTAAATTCCATAATATTGTCCTCAACCGGCGTAACCAATTGTGCCGGTGAAGTCAACATCTCATGGCTGAAATTCATTGTTTCGGTTATAGGTTTCACCCTTTTTACCGCATAATCGCGTTGTTCTTTGGAAATTGACATCTTCTGACCAAAACCGCAAACAACAACACTTAAAACAATGCTTAAAAGTAAAATCCTCTTCATGATCATTTAATTTAGTTAAACATTAAAATTGATTAAAATTCATATTTTTAAACCTAACTCTTAATTACTTCAAAATATCGGGCTAAATTACAATAAATTTCAGAAGACGAAACAAATTTTAATTTTTGATATATTTTTCGGCAAATTCCCTCCCCGCAGCCAGGGCTTTGATATTCGAATGAACCACCTCCTCGCCTTTTTTCTGAAAAAGCTTGTGCAATGATTTTTCGAGCTTATTCCCTTCAATGTCAAGAAAGAGCGATGCCGCACCCAGGATGACCATATTGGCTGATTTCTTTTGTCCCAGATCGGAAGCTATTTTATTGGCATCGACAGCTATATGGTTCGGATAGGCTTTGATCTCATCCAGAATATTCTGCAGGTCGGGATAGTTGTTGATGTTGACATAGGGTTCCGTATTTGTCACAAGCCAGCCTCCGGGCGCCAGCATGGGAAGATACCGAAGCGCTTCCATGGGTTCAACTGAAATCACAAGATCGGCTTTCCCTTCAGGGATCAGATCGGATGCGATTTCTTTATCCGAAATTCTAAGATCCGAATGGACGTCCCCGCCTCTCTGGCTCATGCCATGTACTTCAGCCTGTTTTATAAACCAACCCGAATCGATGGCTGCCAAACCGATGGACGCTGCTATCGATAGAATTCCCTGTCCTCCGACTCCCGCTAATATGATATCCTTTTTCATGCTCAATTTTGGTATTATGATACATTTACCTTTTCTGTTTCCTTCATGTTCGCCTGTTCTTTAATCCGCTTTGCCGCTGTTTGTAAACACTCCCTCCGCGGAATGATGACCGAAACACCTTTATAATTGATCTCATTCTTAAAAATATTCATATTTTCCTCGTGAAACTTAGGTGAGGGATTGATTACTCTGATATGATTTTTTTCGACACCCAGGGCTTCACAAATGATTTCGATTTTCCCGGTAGCAGAAGATTTTTGACCACCCGTCATAGCTACAGTTGCATTATCCAGGATGATAACCGTTATGGATGAGCCGTCATTCACCGCATCGAGCAGACCTGTCATACCGGAGTGAGTAAATGTCGAATCTCCGATAACAGCTACGGCTGGGACAAAGCCGGCATCGCTTGCTCCTTTTGCCATAGTGATTGAGGCACCCATATCCACGCAGGTGTTGATGGCATCGAATGGTTCGAGTGCGCCAAGCGTGTAACACCCGATGTCGGAAAAAACCCTGCCTTTCGTGAAGCCGGAAAGTGCTTCGTTGAGTGCATTGTAGGAATAAATATGCGGGCAGCCCTGGCAAAGCTTTGGGGGTCGCGCAGTAACTGCTTTTGAAACCGGTTTCACTTCAGGAATTACCAGTCCCAGTGCCATACCTACTTTATTAGGATTCAATTCACCGTCTCGCTGGATGGTTCCATCGAGCCTTCCTTTAATTTTTTTCCCTTCACCGAAAAAGTTTCCGATCAGTTCTTCAACAACCGGGAAGCCGTCTTCTAAAACTAAAATTTCATCACACTCCCGATATAGCTTTTTCATCTTCGGTCTTGATACCGGGTATTGACCAATCCTAAGTACGGGAAATGGAATATTCCTGTCAGGAAAATTTTCCATCAGGTAATTAAATGCTATGCCACACGCAACAATGCCCAGACGCTTATCTTTTCCATCCAGGAAAACATTGTATGGGCTGGAATCCGAGTCAGCCTGAAAGTGAACCTGATTTTCGAGAAGATGCCTGAATTGCCGTCTTGCATTTGCAGGCAGCAAAATATATTGCCTGGAATTAGAAGGGAGTTGGATTGAATTCTGAACTCTCACCGGTTTTCTTCTTACACCGGACCTGGAATGTGCAAGACGCGTTGTAAGTCTCATCAACACGGGTATCTGATATCGTTCGGAAAGGTCGAAACCATAATGAACCATGTCATAGGCTTCCTGCTGATTCGATGGCTCAAGGGTCGGCACCATGGCAAATTTGCCATAAAACCTTGAATCCTGCTCGTTTTGGGACGAATGCATCGAAGGATCATCCGCAGCCACAACAACAATTCCACCATTGGCTCCAGTTATTGCAGAATTGATAAAGGCATCCGCAGCAACGTTCAATCCGACATGCTTCATGCAGACAATAGCGCGTTTTCCGGTGTACGACATTCCGAGCGCGGCTTCCATTGCTGTTTTTTCGTTGACTGCCCAACCAGACCTGATGACTTTTTCACAAGCCTCATTGGAATTCATCACATACTCCATGATTTCGGTTGAAGGAGTCCCGGGATACGCATATATCCCCGAAATTCCGGCGTCCATAGCACCCTGGGCTATCGCTTCATCACCCAATAATAAAAGTTTATCCATGCACTTGATTGTTTCAAAAACAGACTTTCTCTAAACCCAACAAATTTAAAAACAAAAATTTGTGAATTCAAAATCATTATTCTATCTAATTTGGTTAAAAAATTGCAAAACTCCGTCAAGGGATATTTATGATTTTTGCTGTTCTATATCTGGCTTATGAATTTTCTGGCACACTTATACTTATCTGGTTCCAATGAGAATCTAATGATCGGGAATTTCATTGCTGACCACGTGAAAGGTGACGGAATTACAAAATTTAACACGGGCATTCAGCAGGGGATTAAGTTACACAGAGCCATTGACACGTTTACTGATTCCCATCCCGAATATCTTAAAAGCAAATCGAGGTTAATTGCCAATTACAGAAAATATTCCGGAGTAGTTGCAGACATGTTTTATGATCATTTTTTATCTGCCAACTGGCAAAACTACTCGCAGGAACCGTTAGACCTTTTTACTGATAGGATTCATGCAGTTATCATCAAACATTATCCAATTCTGCCGGACAGAAGTCAGCGGTTTGTTGCTTATATGAATAAATTCAACTGGCTAAAGGGTTATGGTACTCTTGAGGGATTGGGCAGGGCGCTGTCAGGAATGGCGATCAGGACCCCTTTTAAATCAGGAATTGAAAATGCAGTTTCAGACCTGAAAAAAGATTACACTCACTACAAATCCGAGTTTGAATTCTTTTTCCCGGCAATATGTGAATATGCGAAACAATGGATCGAGGTGAACATTTTCACAAATCGGGCTGAATGAAAACAACGAAATTGTCCTTTTAAAAAGAGTTCCCTTGCGTAAAGAAAATCAATAAATAATTGTTGCCGATATTTTTCTGCGCCCTCCCCTGTTTCGGAATTCGCACAGGTAAATTCCCTGCCATGTGCCGAGACCGAGCCGGTGATCGCGGATTGGAATAGTTACCGAATGACCGGTAAGTGTTGATTTAACGTGAGCAGGCATATCATCCGAACCTTCAGCAGTGTGAAGATAATCTTTCAGCCCATCAGGAACCAGTTTATTAAAAACCGTTTCAAGATCCGTTCTGACCTGCGGATCCGCATTTTCGTTGATGGTAATCCCGGCGGAGGTATGGTTGATAAACAAATTAAGAATTCCTTTTTCAGGAAGATTTTGCAAATGATCTTGAATGATATTTGAAATGAGGTGAAACCCCCGACCGAATGAAGGCAAAATAATTTCGGTTTGCTCTATCATTTTCTGTATTTAGATTCAGAACAAGCAGTTCGTAATACCATCTCATTATTAATTCCAGGATTCATTTCAGGATGTTTTTGTGCTTTCACCATCCTCCTTTCCCTTCAAAGTTTTTTCCTGACCTGCTTTCTTCTTAATCCCGGCAATTTCTTCAAGCATATCTGTCGTAAGGGATTTCGGACGTTCGAGGGGATAGCCCAGAGCCCTGTCCCAAATGATATTCGCACTGATACCTAAAGCCCGTCCAATGCTGAAAAGTACTGTATAGAAATCGTACTCTCTTACTCCATAGTGCCATTGAATTACTCCTGACTGAGCATCGACATTGGGCCAGGGATTTTTTGCCTTGCCCTGTTCCTGCAAAATCGGCGGAACGACGCGGTATAAAATATCAACGTATTTGAATATCGGATCATCCTTGAGATGCATGAGGCTGAAATTCCGCTGCAAAGTGTATCTGGGGTCGGTTTTCCGAAGAACTGCATGACCAAAACCCGGAATGACAAAGCCGGCATTCAGGGTTTCCCAAACATATTGTTTTACTTCGGCTTCGGAAGGTTCAACCTCCACTCCGCCCAAGCGCTCGATGAGTTCGTGAAGCCATTGAAGAACGCCCTGGGCTGCCAGCCCGTGCAGCGGACCGGCAAGTCCGTTTACCATTGCTGAAATGGAAAGATAAATATCAGATAAGGAACTTGCTACCAAATGACCGGTATGCGCACTCACATTCCCGCTTTCGTGATCGGCATGCAGTATGAAATGCAGCCTGGCGACATCGTCATAAGGTTTTGGTTTGCCCATCATAAAGGCAAAATTTCCGCCGAAATCGAGATTTGGATTCGATTGGATTCGATTGCCATCGCGGTAAAGCTTTGCATAAATGTAGGTTGCAATTTCCGGAAGCTTTGCAAGGAGGTTCAGTACATCTTCGTACATTGGATCCCAGTAGTCTTTTTTGTTAATCCCGGCATAATACTTTTTCGTAAAAAAAGATTCCCGGTGCATGGTAAGAATAGCTGTGGAAAAAATGGTCATAGGATGACTGCAACATGGTTGAGCATCTATTATTTCATAAAGGTATCTTGGTAGAATCCTGCGTTTGCTGAATTCATCAACAACATCGCCGACCTCCTCCTCGGTAGGAATTTCACCGGTCAGCAACAGGTAGAAAAGTCCTTCCACATAGGGCATTTCTGCGTCTTTTGGTTTTGGAAGCAGTTTAAAAACTTCGTCCAGGGTATAATTTCTGTATCGAATGCCCTCGTTAGGATCCAGATATGAAATGTCCGTCACCAGACTTTTCACACTACGCATTCCGCCAATCGCCTGGGATATAGTAACCTTGTCAATAACCACATCGCCATATTCATTTAAAAGCCTTTCAGTTCTAGGTCTGAACTCTTCAATTTTCTGATACAATTTTTCTTTTAAAGTTCGCATATAATTTTAATTTTTCTGATTACATATTTGCAATTATATTATTCCCAAACTCTGAACATTTCATCAGTGTTGCTCCGGGCATCAACCTGTGAAAATCATAAGTTACCTTTTTTTGCTGAACAGATCCGACCAAACCTTTCCATATCAGGTCGCTGATTTCATTCCATCCCAAATAATTGAACATCATGGCTCCTGACAGGATCACCGATCCGGGATTCACCATATCGAGACCGGCATACTTGGGTGCCGTTCCGTGAGTAGCTTCAAATATAGCATGACCGGTCATATAGTTTATATTCGCACCGGGAGCGATACCGATTCCTCCTACCTGGGCAGCCAGTGCATCCGACAGGTAATCCCCGTTCAGGTTCATCGTGGCAATCACATCAAACTCTTTTGCACGGGTTAACACCTGTTGCAAGGTAATGTCAGCAATGGAATCTTTTACAAGCAACTTCTTTTTCCATTGACCATTTCCATGTGTGGGCAAAAGCTCAAGTGTTTCATTCACCTCTGCGATAATAGCCGCCTTCTGTGAAGACGTCATCATTTCATAGCCAGGATCAATTTTTTTGGCATTATCTCCGGCAGTTATCTCCGGATTTTCATCTTTATTTCCGATGATCCAGCTTTCCCGCTCAGTAACCACATCATTCCTGAACTCTTTTTTGGCTATTTCATAGCCCCAGTTCTTAAAAGCCCCCTCAGTAAATTTCATGATGTTACCTTTATGAACCAGCGTTAGCGATTTCCGCTTTTCCTTCAATGCAAATTCAAGTGCAGCCCTGACGAGTCGATACGATCCTTCTTTTGAAACAGCCTTTATGCCGATGCCTGATGTTTTTGGAAACCTGATTTTATTCACTCCCATTTGGGATTCAATGAAATCAATCACTTTTTTTACATCGTCCGAACCTTCCTTCCATTCAATTCCAGCGTAAATATCCTCGGTGTTTTCCCTGAAAATGACCATATTGACATCCTGGGGTTTTTTCACCGGCGAGGGTACTCCGTCAACATATCTGACAGGACGCAGACAAACATATAAATCCAGGATTTGCCTTAAAGCAACATTCAATGAACGGATTCCGCCACCAACCGGCGTAGTCAGAGGTCCTTTGATCCCTACGAGATACTCCCTGAAGGCATCAATTGTTTCGTCAGGAAGCCAGTTGCCCGATTGATTAAATGCGTTTTCTCCTGCAAAAACCTCCATCCACATGACTTTCCGTTTTCCCCGGTATGCTTTTTCGATGGCAGCATCAAATACTCTTCGGGATGTGTTCCAGATATCGGGTCCTGTTCCGTCACCCTCTATGTATGGTAATATCGGAAAATCAGGAACACTGAGCTTTCCGCTTTTCATTATTATCTTCTCACCTGCCATTAATTACTGGAATTTCTATTTTATAAAACTAAATATCTGCATATTTTAATGTGGGTAAAAGTACGAAACTTAAATATTAAAAAAAGAAGCCTCGATAAAAAATACTTTAAAACCTTCCATTCGGGGACTCGAGGTTGTCACCTCAATCTTGTTAAAACAACAGGATGTGCGGGTAACTTGTTGCTTCGGTTGTCTTATTTTCTTACAAATATTCCGACCTGCCAGTTCTGATCCTGACAATTCAGGGGAACAGGAATTCCTTTTTCCGGCACTGTAACGGATTTTCGATTACAGCGTCTTATAGCTGCATTTTATCAATTATTTATCGAATTTGTAAATTTGTGAAAAAATGGAACAGAAGCGTTTATACAGAAGCAGGATCAATTCAATTTTTGGTGGAGTCTGTGGTGGTCTGGGCGATTATTTCGGCATGGATCCTGTGATCATCAGGGCTTTGTTTGCTATCGCTTTCTTTGCAGGTGGTGGCGGTTTGCTGGTTTATATTGTTCTTTGGATTGTAACACCGCTTCAGCCTTATCCGTGGAACAGTGAAGCTGCAACCGGTTCTCCGCCGGAACAACCAAAGCCGCAGGATGAACCGAATCCCGGACCATTTGGAAACGAAAAACCAGCAAGAAACAAGGGAAGCCTATGGGCTGGATTAATCCTGATCGTGGTTGGAAGCATTTTTTTAGTTGACCGATTTATTTCGCAAATCCGGTTCGAGGACTTCTGGCCACTTATTCTTGTATCAGTTGGAGCCGTCCTTATCATTAACACCTTTCAAAAGCCCAGGTTATGATTGACTCATAGCTCTGCTGACGAAGAATGAGCTCTGATCGTGAAAAATAACGTTTTATAAGCAAGATTAAAATTTCATTGGCATGAAAAAGGGAAATGTATTTTGGGGAATGTTGCTTTTAGTAATAGGTGCAATTCTCATCTTAAGAAACACAGGACTACTGATCTTCAATATTCATTCATTCATCAGGCTTTGGCCCTTTATATTTATTTTTTGGGGCATTGCCGTGCTGCCTGTAAAAGGATTTATCAAGCTCATACTCTTGGGTGTAATGGCAATCATCGCAATTTTCCTTTTGGTTCAATATCCAGCAGAAGAATATCGCTGGTTTCGGTGGCATAATGATTCCGGTGAGGAATTTCAACAGCATATATCGGAATCTTATGATTCAACTGTAAAGACTGCAAAGTTAAATCTCGATGCTGCTGCCGGAAAATTTTATATTAAAAACAAATCCGGCGGATTGTACGAGATCGACAATGAGGGAGGGTTCGGAACATATAAAGCAAAAACAACCATTGATGGTAGTGCGGCTACAATTGATATCCGGCAAATGGATCAGCACATCCGGGGGGGTAAATTTAAAAACAATGTATGGCTGGCTTTAAATCCGGAACCGGTTTGGGAACTTAATATTGAAGCCGGCGCGGCAGGATTGGAAATGGATGTAACGCCTTTCAGGGTCGAAAGAATTGATATTAAAGGCGGCGCTTCAAGCCTGGAACTTCGATTGGGAGATTTATCCGAGCTTACAAGGTTAAATATCGATGCCGGCGCATCATCCATTGAAGTTAAAATTCCCCAGGATTCAGGTTGTGAACTTCACACCAGCACTGTTTTATCTTCCCGCGACATCGAGGGATTCGACAAGATTGAAGGTGGCTTATACAGAACTTCAAACTATTCATCCGCCTCAAACAAAGTGATCATTGAGGTTGATGCCGCTGTTTCAAGCTTAGAGATCAGAAGATTCTGATTGTTTTCGTTTTCTTTCCTCTGATCATTCCACAATGATTCTTATCCCTTCTGAATGGCTTGAGAACTCAGGTGCATAAAGACACTGAATCGTCGCAACGCCATTCGAGAAATTGCCTTTCTGCGAAACTTTTAGTGAATACTCAAAAACATAAGTCCCTTTGCGCAGATATTCAAAATAAAAACTGGTCGAGGCATCCCGGGTGCTTTCATAATAACCAAGTCCATCCTGGTACTTGTAGCCGGATAATACATTTACAGGCTCAAATGAACACGCCCGCAAGTCTTTCATGTGAAGGTATTCCATATCCCTGTCGGACCGGAGTTCGATCCTGACTTTCACCTTATCCCCGACTTTCAGCTTGGTGTTTGGCTGCAAAGGTTCCAATGCCGGACCTGCATCCGTGCTCCTCTCAACAAAAAGTTTTTTATTTAGGCTCAATGGCGTTTCATGGAGAGTAATCTTATCGAGGTTTTCAAAATATTGCCAGTAAACAGCTCCCCAGGCGATGTTATCGTTCTTGTTACTGACAGTTATGCTGCCCATGTCGGATGTGATTTCACCGGCAGACCAGGAGGTTTTAAAATAACCGGTTCCCGCTTCTGTTTTAGTATCCTCACGTGCAAAAGGATTGATCTTTTCATTTCCAACCCTGATTTCGGCTAATTCGTCATTTGCCAGCCAGTCCGAACCTTTTAACAGCAATGCATAAACCGCTTCAGCAGTAGCTTTAGGAGTTTTCCAGTTCAACGTCTGTTTTTGCTTCAGAAGCCATATTTTCATTTGTTCTACGGATTTCGGATCCATGGCTATCTCATCGAATGCTTCAATGAGTAGAGCCTGCGTTTCTACTGGTGCTTCGTACCAGTAATATCCACCCTGGTTATCGCGCCAGTACATTCCCATTTCGTCCGAATATAAAGCATGTTCTTTGATCGAGGTCATGATTTTGGAAGGAATTGATTTTTCTCCCAACCGGTTTAGCGCAAGGGCAATCATGCCCTGAGAATATTTATTATTTTCCAGCCAGAACTTCTTTGATTGATCTCGGTAATAACCAAATGCCTCTTCTGTGTCCTTATTGACCGGAAGCATCCCTGAAAAATAGCTCCGGGCATACAAATACTGGATTTGTGAATGGCTCAGATGGTTTAACTTAAGGTCCGCATTTGTTTTTTTCAGCCAGTCATAATCTTTCTTTATTCTCTCGTCCAGATAATTAATTGCACTTCGGATCATATTCCAGGAAACCTGGTCCTTATTCAGGTCAATGATTCCCAGGTGCTGAAGGTGTCCAAAACCGGTAACGATTTCCTGAGTAATATACCTGCTTTCAGGCATTCCTTTGAACCAGGGCCAGCCGCCATTCGGTGATTGCTTTTGCTGAAGTTTTCGAAGGGAAGATGCAAGTTCATCGGTCATCCTGTTCAGGTCGAATAAAAGAGCAACTCTTTGCTTGCGCTCAGTTTCGTTCTTGGCATCCAACACCCACGGTGTTTCCTGCAATACGGCTGACTTTAGCTCTTCATTTTTTTCAAGGTTCGAAAGCAATGCATCCGGAGAATAGTTTTTCCATACCTCGAAAACAGATTTTATTTTCGGATTTCTGTTCACCAGGTAGGAGGCAATGCTGTTGGCATAGTAACGATCGAAAATATTGTCAGCCGACTCTGTTTCATCCTCCATGATGTAAGGCAGCGCCTGGACTGCATACCAGGCTGGATTGGATGAAAACTCCAGCGTCAGCCTATGGTTTTTCAGTGTTGCTGAACCATTACCCTGACGGACCAGCTTGTCGAATTTAAAAGTCCGGGTTTGATTCCCCTTCAATGGTAGTGGTAACGATTCGGTGATCAGCATCCTGTTTTTCAGGACAGGTATCATCTTTTCTTCGCCATCTGAAAAATCTCCTGCCTTAGCTTTAACCAGATAAATGATGACATCGTTCTCCTCTGGCACCGATATTTTCCAGTAAAGCACCTGCGAATTACCTTTAACCACCGTGAACGTTAGCGGATTTCCGGTTTGCATGATTTTTCCGGTGATATCTTCCATGGTGCGGGCATTAAAAAACTTCAGTTCAGCAGTTCCGTTCAATTCCTTATCCGACAGATTGATGATTTTGACCGGGAATGACATTTCATCTGCTTCTCTGAAAAATCTTGGTGCATTAGGCATCACCATGAGATCTTTCTGCGTGACGATCTCCTTTTCAAACTGCCCGTACGACAGGTCTTTGGTATGGCTCAAACCCATCAGTTTCCATTTGGTCAGCGATTCAGGAACGGTAAAGCTTATTTCCACCTCGCCCGCTTCATTTGTTTTCAGGGAAGGGTAAAAGAACGCTGTTTCCCGAAAATCCCTGCGTACCTGCAAGCCTGCCGGCTTCTCAGCTTCCCAGGTTTTTTCACCGCCCGTAATTGCTATTTCGCCAGGAAGGTTGCGACCTCCGGTTTCTGTGAAGCCTTCAATTGATTCGTCATGATTTACTATTGCCTCCTGACCCGGTACCGCTTGTTTTCCCTCAAAAGCAGCTGCCTTATCCATCAAACCTTTCCTTGAATAATAACTTCCAAAATAATCGAACCCGAACCAGTTTAACCGGTCGTATTCTTTAATCACTGTTGTTACCGTTGGCAATGGCGGCATGTATAAATTGCTGCTGCTTGTTGTAAAAGAATGATAACACTCCCAGGAAACATTACCGAAAACCTGATTGTAAAGCTCAAACTGCCACGAATGATCCTTGAGGGCATCCAACGACTGGTCGTACATGGAAGCCAGCATTTCAGCTGCAATTTTATCACCTTTATGACCTTTGAGCCTGAACTTCCATTCTTCCTTTTGACCCGGAACAAGCTTATCTCTGAAAGTTTCGAATTCCACGTTTATTTGCTTATTGGAAAAAGGAACCTCCGCATTGAAACCGTTATCAAAGCTCCTGTTGTGTTTAACGAATGTGAGACTTACCGCAACTCCGCCCCTCATTTCTTCAGTGATCGGAATTTCAATTAAACGCTGTTCATTGTTTAGCTCAATCCACTGCGAAAGGAATACTTTATCTTCCTGAGCTATCTCGTAAAGCGCTTTTACATTTTTGTCCTTTGTCCCAGCAAGGAAAGCAATCTTCTCTCCGGGCTCGCCCTTGCTTTTTACTACGTAAAACCAGTTGATCTCATTGACCGGTATTCTGTTTTCATCCTTTTCGTAAAGCGTAAAATATGATTTCGCTTTAACAGCTTGTCCAAATGCGTCCCTGGTTTCAATTTCAACAACATACTTTCCGGGTAGCCAGCTTTGGACATTATCAAGATTGATTACCGAATCCGTCTGTGTGTCAAAAGCAATTGAAGCTGCTTGTGCTGAAGTAACCCATTTCTCAGGATTTGATTCATCAAGGTAAGGATCATTGGGGAATTCTTTTACGAAATCTTCCTTTGCGATCACAGCCAAATCAGGATTATCCCACAGTCGCTGCCTCAACAACCGGTCGGGCTCCTTAATCTTCGAAATGGTAATCTTTCCTGAAGCTGGTTCGGGCTCTCCGTTTAGGTTCACAGTCTTAATCCTGAAGTTTCTGAATTCATTTTTTTCAATTGTTTCTGTGAGGCTTGTGATGACTTTCAGGGCGACATTGCTAACCTCAACCGATGTGGTTGCTGATTGCGTTTCACCGTTAATATCGGTTACATCAGCATAAACCATATACCTGAAGGATGGCTCCTGTTTTTCAGAAACTGAGTGATCCGGTACTGCGGTAAATGTTATCGAAAATTTTCCATCGCTGTCTGTTGCAGTTGTCCCATGCTTGATCTCCATTTCGGGCTTCGATGGAAAATAATCGAACCAATAGTAGCGCCAGGGGAAATAAGTGTACCTGACCACACGATATTTCACCTGAGCCAAATCAATGGCGTTTCCTGCATAAGCCTTAGCCGAACCCCATACGGTCAACGTTTCGTTCAGTTTATAACTACCTTTTATAGGGTCGAAGCTGACTTCGAAAACCGGTCGCTTATATTCTTCGACCTGCACACTTGCCGATCCGGATTCGTTTTTAATTGTCATTGAACCGGTCAATACTCCTGAAGGTGCGGTAAAAGCGCCGTTGAAAGAGCCGTATTCGTTTGTTGCAAGAATCAGCTCCGAGATTTTCTGATAATTAACATCGTAGAACTCCACCTTGGTCTTAAACCCTGATTTAACAGAGTAATCGCCCTGAAACTTATCGATCACAATACCTTTAAAGTAAATAGTTTGTCCGGGACGGTATATCGAGCGGTCAGTAAAGAACCAGGTTCTCGTTTCTTTTTTCTCTTCCGGCTGACGATAACCAAAATGGTAATACTGGTCGGTTGTTATCAGTTTGTCATCCTGATTTGAGAATTCCAGCGAAAAAGAATTCGGATGAATATTTTCATCGATAACTGGTATTTCAAAGTATCCTTTTGCATCAGTTACAAAATTACCGCCTTCCTGGTAAGAGTACTTTCTTGACCGGTAATCGTACTGCCGGTACCATAACTTTACTGCAACTTTTGGCAGAGCCGAACCATCTTCCCTGTCAAGAACAAAGAATTTATAACCGCTTTTATTATTACTCTGGCTCGCATAGCTTATGTTCGAAATCCAGAAAGAATCATAGGCTGTAAGTGTGCTGTCGGGCATGAACTGCCCGGTAGTGCTTGCAAGGATTATATAATAACCCAAAGGTAGCGGCGGGAGCCTGAATTCGGTACTGTGTCGCTGCATATCACCGTCATCCGGTACTTTCAATGACCAGGTCTGATATACCGGAAATGAATTGTACTTTTGAACCAGGTCTCTCTGATTCTGGAATTCAGTCCTGAAATCTCTTTCAGTGCTGTAATCGATATTGATGATTTTAAACCAGAGTTCGGAGACATTCGTGAATTGTATCAGTGCCGGAAAAGGTTTATCCGGAACATTCACCGACTCGATAGTCTGCTGGATATTTTGCTGCTCGAGCTGTTGTTTGAGATTTCCGCAATTGACGGCGCCATTTGATTCAGGGTATTTAGCTATGATTTCATTGCATTTGTCGAATGCTTTCTTTTTGTCCCACTTAAAATTACCGGAAATTGCCGGTGTAAACTGACTTCCCCGCCTGGAATATTCAAGCGCAATCCTGTAGCCGGCATCCGAAACGACAGGTTCGCCCTTAAACTTTTCTTCAAGATGCAACAAGGATTCCAGGTAAAGGCTGTCTTTGAACTCGAGGGTCGAGTAATTATGAACAAAATCCAAACGGATCAGGTCGGCATCGATGAGCGGAGCCGGGTCTTTATCGTCCAGATGAAATGAAATCAATTCCTGCAGAATTCTTACGGCATAGAATTTCAGCGATAGACTGTCCTTTGTTTCGATTATCAATTCCTTGAATTCTGATGCAGAGTCAAAATATTCCTTTGCGTCAAGTTCAAATGCATAAACCGGCTGAATGATCGACGATTCGTCATTTTCGAAGAATTCAAGTGCCCGGTATGCTAAAAAATCAAACAATGCAGGGCGGTATTTTTTTGAATCTTTCTGTGTTTCGAGGATATCATCATATTCTTTGAGGCTGGTTTTTTTCAGCAAGTCTTTGCCATTGAGGGATGAATTGTAATTTTCAATAACCGCATGAAGCAGGGTTTTTAAATCCCAGGTCCTGATGTCGCTTTTTTCGACATTCATGGCTGTGGTTCTGTCAAGAAACTTATACCGGTTAGCCTGGTAATATCGCCAGTACAGGTCTGCTTCAACGGAGTGGAGAATTTGCCTGACCGGTTCACCCGATTCCCGGATCACGGCTTCAATATCACGAATTGAGGTTTCTATAAATTCTTCTTCAAAATCAGCTTTCAGCCTCACTTTGTACAGAATGGATTTAATGAATTGCGGATGATTGGTTTCTTTCTTAGCCAGCAAATATATTTCCTCCACAACATCCAATGCTGATTTTGGAAGTCCGGCATTAACCAGAGAATCAACTTTTTTCCACTCTGCTTCAAAATCACCAGATTGCGGAGTTAGAGCTAATGGATAAAAAGAATGATTTGACTTCAGGAAAAAAGCTGTGACACTTGCAAACATAGCAAGCAAGAATATACTTGTAGTCAGTAGCAGTTTAATTTTCATGAGTTTTTTTTATCAAAATTAATATCTAAACAATTACCTTTTGGATGCAATTCAATGTTAAATTCCACAATTTAATGGATCGGGTACTTATTTTTTCAACCATACTGAATAAAAGGAATATTACTTTCCTCCGGATTCAGCGATCGCTGATCATTTACCAAGGATTCAAACTGCCCCCTGAAAAGTTTGATTTAATTAAAAGGTCGGAAACCAGGTTCGAACAAAACAAAAATATGCGAGTTACAATACAATCAATCAAATTTTTCTACCAACGAAGTAAGCGGGCTTGCAAGTCCTTGGTATGACATCAGTTCAGCTTTAACATTGCCGACAATAATAGCAGACACAGCCAGGACAGGCAAATGGTTTTTATCGTCTGTTACCCATAAGGTCATGGGATACTTATTCGAAAATACTTCCCCGGTTGCCATTCCCGGCTTGAACCGCAAACACCGGAATTTCCCGAGTTCGATGTCAATGATTTCCTTACCTTCGTAAACTATTGCTGAATTATAAACCGAATCGTCGATAAAAAAATTGACTGGCAGTAAATCACCCACTTCAAGCGTATCTGTTTCGAAGGTCCGTGCAAAATAGACCGCTGAAATGAAATCCTGGGTGTAAGCCGGAATTGTGCTTGTTCTTTTTCTGGTTGTAACGGATTTATGGATGTGATCAAACTGGTATTCGTCATCTTTTTTGTAACCTCCTTCCCGGGTTTTGCGGATAAAATAATGAGGTGCGATAAAGTCCTTGTCGATGTACGAATCAAACTGGTCATGAACGGGATAAAACCAGTTAAACATTCCTTTTGATTGCCCATCCGCATCGATGTGGTAAACCGGACGACCGTTAAAGGTAATGTCCGCCTCCTTCACTTCCATTACACCTGTTCCGGCAGTTACTTTGCCGGTCAGCCATGCATCATAGTAAAACCGGTAATGAAGTTTTTCGCCCACAGCAAAGGCTTTATTTTCAATCTGCCTCCATTCCTGGGAAAACAAACAATGAACCGGAGCAACAGCAATTGATAAGCCGACAACGATTCTGATGAATCGCTCAAAAAAGAATTTAATGATTTCGTGCATCCGCGGCTTTCTTTTGACGCAGTTAAAAACTAAGTATGGACAATATTTATTATTTTATTTGGAACCACGATTACTTTCCGAACCTGCTTTCCTTCAATCCACTTAGACGATCGTTCATCAGCCAATACCTTTTTCTCAATCTCATGAGGGTTTATATCCTTTGGCAGTTCCAGCTTAAACCGCAATTTACCGTTAAACGAAACAGGGTATTCGAATGTGCTTTCCCGCACATATTCTTCAACAAATTCAGGGTAGGCTGCATCTGCTACGCTCGGTGATTTACCGAGAACCAGCCACAATTCTTCACCAATATGCGGGGCATAGGATGACAGAACGATCACAAGTTTTTCCAGGATTTTCCTGTTGTGGCATTTCATCTCTGTGAGTTCGTTTACGCATATCATAAACTGGCTGACCGCAGTATTGAACGAAAACCGCTCAATATCATCCTGAACTTTCCTGATCGTGTGATGAAGAGTCTTCAGTTCACTTCGTGTCGGCTCATCTTCAGTTAATACCAGGTTCCCCTTTTCATCAAAAAACAAGCGCCAAAGCTTTTTTATGAAACGATAAACACCTTCAATTCCTTTGGTATCCCAGGGTTTATGACTTTCGAGTGGTCCCAGGAACATTTCGTAAAGCCTGAATGTGTCAGCGCCATAACGGTCTATCAGGTCGTCGGGATTCACCACATTGTGCTTCGATTTCGACATTTTTTCAATCTCCCAGCCGCAAATGTATTTCCCGTCCTCGAGGATGAATTCTGCTTGCTCAAACTCAGGGCGCCATTTTTTGAACGCTTCGATATCTAACACATCATCCTCAACAATATTCACATCCACATGTAGTGAAGTTACCGAATACTGTGTCCGAAAATTATACGAAACAAACTTGTTTGATCCGTTAATCCTGTAAACAAGGCTGGATCTCCCCTGAATCTTACCCTGGTTAATGAGTTTTTTATAAGGCTCCTCCTCGCAAACCAATCCAAGGTCGAAAAGGAACATGTTCCAGAAGCGACTGTAAATTAGATGACCGGTGGCATGTTCGTCGCCTCCGAGGTACAAATCAATGTCCCTCCAATACTCGTTGGCTTCTCTTGAAAAATATTCCTTCTCATTCCAGGGGTCCATGTACCTTAAGTAATATCCGCTTGATCCTGCAAAACCAGGCATGGTGTTGGTTTCAAGCGGATAGCCTTCCTTGGTTTTCCAATCCTTTGCGCGCGCAAGGGGAGGTTCGCCCGATTCGGTTGGCAGATACTTGTCGACCGGTGGTAATTCCAATGGCAGCTCGGATTCTTCCAGCGGATAAGGCATTCCTTCTTTATAGTAGATCGGGAATGGCTCACCCCAGTAACGTTGACGGCTGAAAATCGCATCACGCAGTTTATAATTCACTTTACCAAATCCGAGATTTTCTTTTTCAAGGTAATCAATGGTTTTCCGGATTGCATCCTTCACCTCAAGACCTGTTATTATGCCGGAACTAATCATTCTTCCTTCTCTGGCATCGTAAGATTGTTCCCAGCTTTCAGGAGCGGAAGGCGTTTCGCCTTCTTTTAACACAACTTGTACGATCGGTAACCTGAAATACTTTGCAAAGGCAAAGTCACGGCTGTCATGTGCCGGAACAGCCATGATAGCACCGGTTCCGTAACCTGCCAGCACGTAATCTGCGATCCAGATGGGTATTCGTTCATTATTCACCGGGTTTATGCCGAATGCTCCTGTAGACTTTCCGGTTATTTGTTTAACCTCAGCCATTCGGTCTACCTCAGAGCGGTTTTTAGCCCAGTAAATGTAATCTTCAACCTCCCGTTGGTATTCGGGAGAGGTAATTTTAAGAGCAAGATCGTGCTCGGGAGCAAGCACCATGAATGTAGCCCCCCAGAGCGTGTCGGGGCGCGTGGTGAACACTTCGAGAGTTTCTTCGTGTCCGTCAATTTTGAAAAATACAGCACCACCCTCGCTCCTGCCGATCCAGTTGCGCTGCATTTCTTTCAGCGATTCGAACCAATCGATTTCTTCGAGTCCCTCGAGCAGCCGCTGTGCATAAGCAGTAATCCTGAGCGACCACTGTTTCATGAGCTTGCGTTCCACCGGATGACCGCCTCTTTCTGACACTCCGTTTACCACTTCATCATTTGCAAGGACCGTTCCCAGTGCCGGGCACCAGTTCACCCATGTATCTGCGAGATATGCAAGCCGGTAATTCATCAGGATTTGTTGCTGTTGTCTTTCACTCATTTTATTCCACTGGTCACCAGTAAAAACATCAGTCGGATCGCAGGCGGCATCTATACCTGCATTTCCTTCTTTTTCAAATCGGTTAATCAGGTCATAAATGGATTCAGCCTGATCTCTTTTTTTGTTATACCAGTGCTTGAAAAGCTGGATGAATGTCCATTGTGTCCATTTGTAATATTTCGGGTCGGATGTTCTGACTTCCCGATCCCAATCGAACGAAAATCCGATCCTGTCCAGTTGCTCCCGGTACCGCTGTATATTTTTTTCGGTCGTGATTGCAGGATGCGTTCCTGTTTGAATCGCATATTGCTCCGCAGGTAATCCGTAGGCGTCATATCCCATCGGGTGAAGTACGTTGTACCCTTTCAGCCTTTTATATCTTGAAAAAATATCAGATGCGATGTAGCCAAGCGGGTGACCGACATGCAACCCTGCACCTGAAGGATACGGAAACATATCGAGCACGTAATATTTAGGCTTGGCAGGATCAATTACACACTTGAAAATTTTTTTCTCAGCCCAGTATTTCTGCCATTTCTTTTCAATTTCGTTGTGATTGTATTCCATGAAACATTAACAAATGAAAGGGGTTTTTTCTGCCCGAAGTAAGCGGGCGAAATTAAATATTTTTCAGAAAAGCGCTATCCTCCGGGTTTTAAAAGCCCAGTAATCGAGCATGCGGCATAATGTCTGGGGGATTATTTATTAGATCTGATACGGGCAGAAATAATTTCTGAAATGCGGTCGATACCGATTCTGTCCTGTTTCATCGAATCCCTTTCGCGGATCGTGACCGAATTATCAGTAAGCGTTTGATGATCAACCGTAATACAATAGGGAGTGCCGATAGCATCCTGCCGGCGGTACCGTTTTCCGATGGAGTCTTTTTCCTCGTAGAAACACATGTATTTATACTTGAGCCTGTTAAAAATTTCCATCGCTTTTTCGGGAAGATCATCCTTTTTCACCAACGGTAAAACAGCCACCTTGATTGGCGCAAGAAAAGGAGGAATTTTCAGAACAACCCGTTCGGAACCATCTGTTAATTTTTCTTCATTATAAGCATAGCTGAGAACGGCAAGGAATGTGCGATCGAGACCAATAGAAGTTTCAACCACGTAAGGAACGTAGCTCTCATTCAAATCAGGATCAAAATAGGTGATCTTTTTACCGGAATATTGCTGGTGCGAGTTCAGGTCGAAATCGGTCCGTGAGTGAATACCTTCGAGTTCCTTAAAGCCCATCGGAAAGTTAAACTCAATATCGAAAGCCGCATTGGCATAATGAGCAAGCTTATCGTGTTCGTGTAACCGGTACTCCGATCCCGGGATTCCCATTCCGAGATGCCACTTCAGGCGTTCTTCTTTCCAGTATTCGAACCACTTCAATTCATCTCCGGGTTTAACAAAAAACTGCATTTCCATTTGCTCAAACTCTCTCATCCTGAAAATAAATTGTCGTGCGACAATCTCATTTCGAAAAGCCTTGCCGGTTTGTGCAATACCGAACGGAATTTTCATTCTGCCGGTTTTCTGGATATTCAGATAATTGACGAAAATACCCTGGGCTGTTTCGGGTCGTAAATAAACCTGGCTGTTTTCATCGCTTGTCGATCCAAACTGGGTTGAGAACATCAGGTTGAACTGCCTGACTTCGGTCCAGTTTTTTGAACCTGAAACCGGACAAACAATGCCCAATTCCTCAATAAGCGTTTTGAGATCATTGAACCTGTTTTCCTCCAACGCCGGATAAAGCCGATGCTTGATTACGTTAATCTGCTGCTGGTATTCCAGAACACGGGCATTGGTAGCCAGAAACTGATCGTGGTCGAAAGCTGCGCCAAAACGCTGAGCTGCCTTTTCAACCTCTTTGGCAATCTTTGCCTCAATCTTGGCAATATGATCTTCGACAAGCACATCAGCCCGGTATCTTTTTTTGGAATCCTTGTTATCAATCATCGGATCATTAAATGCATCCACATGTCCTGAAGCCTTCCATACGGTCGGATGCATAAAAATGGCTGCATCAACTCCCACTATATTTTCATGATGCTGAACCATCGATTTCCACCAGTAATCGCGGATATTGTTTTTTAACTCAACGCCATACTGACCATAATCATAAACCGCACTCAATCCATCATAAATTTCGCTCGATGGAAATACAAACCCATATTCTTTAGCATGGGCTGTGATTTTTTTAAACAGATCTTCGTTATTTGCCATGCCGCAAAATTAAAAGAAAAGTATTACAGGCAAATGAAAGTTAACCTTATTGAAAGTCTTTACGGTCAGGGAAGGGAATTTTTAAACTCACTGTACGAGTTTTCAAAAGTCTCACCTTCTTTACCTCCAAGACTCTGCCAGACTTCAATTATTTTGTCATACCGGTTATCGGGGTGGGGGTGTGTGCTAAGGAATTCAGGAGGTTGGGGGCTTCCGTCCAATTTTTGAAAAAATCCTCCGACTCCACGTGCATCGTATGCAGTAGTATACAAATACCTGACACTGTATTCGTCTGATTCATATTCGGCATCCCGGCTGAATGCAAGCGTAGCGACACCTGCGGCAAGGTTGGCTGCTATTTCGGCAAGCTGTGAGGGATTGTTCCCGAGAATAATACCCAGGAGCAATTCGATTCCATAGACTTTTGTAAGCTGGTCTGTCGAGTGCCGGCGGTCGGCATGAGCCATTTCGTGACCCATAACTCCGGCAAATTGAGCTTCGTCGTCTAAAAACTTAATGATGCCGGTATATACACAGATATATCCTCCGGGTGCACAAAAAGCATTCAATATGGTATCGTTCCTAATAATGTCAATCCTCCAGTTGAATTTGTCAGCATAGTTTAGCTCACCGCTCTGCAAAACCGAATCTCTTATACGGTAAATATGATTGTATGCCACAGCAAATTGTATGCTGTCGAGTAATGGATAATTGTCTGGGTTTGCTCTGATCTCGCTTTGAAGTTCGTTGCCGAAGGCTATGTCGTCATCAATGGTAAATATGTTAATCGTACTGTCGTTATTATCCTTATTGCAGCTAAGTATGATTAAACAACCTAAAAAAGCCATCGCCGTTGTCAGGGAAACATGAATCTGGTTTTTCATAAAAAAATAGTTTTCAGTTTGTAAAAAAATCAAGGATATTGCCTAACTGGCTGCTTTCGACAGCAAAGAATTCAGTGTACTTGCACCGGGTACAGGTAACCGTTGTAAATTTTCTGTTCTGGATATTGAACAACTTTGTAACAAAGCTACCTGTCGTCCTCGCTTCACCGGTTTCGAACTGCTTATTACTGCATTTCGGGCAAATGTATTTCAGGTGTTCCATTTAAATCAACATTTCAGCATTTACAATATTACAATGATTTCTCATGATTAACTTTATTCTCTGACAATAATTTTATTCAGATACTTTTTCATTCAGTGATTTGAATCCTTCGCCGAAGATCTCATTTGCATTGATCACCGTTATAAAAGCATTCGGATCAGTTTTGCGAATGAATTCCTGGAGGGTTGCAACTTCCCTCCTGTTCACAACAGTATAAATTATCGTACGATCTTTTCCATTAAACATCCCTTTCCCCTCGATGAACGTTCCGCCTCTGTCCAGGTCTACAATGATTTTATCCCTGAGTTCACTGGTTTTATCCGAAATAATCAGCAGTGCTTTATCATAACTTACACCTTGGAGGATCAGATCGATAACACGTCCAAAGATATAAATCACGATTAATGAATATAGCGGGATTTTCCAGTCGCCAAACGCTGCAAACCCGACTATCACGATCGCTGAATCAACACCTATCATCAGTTGTCCGAGTGGAAGCCTGGTGTACCTGGCAATGATCATTGCAATGATATCGGAACCACCTGATGTAGCTTTAGATTTAAAAATCAATCCAAGTCCGATTCCGACAAGAACGCCGCCAAAAATTGAGGACAGCAATGCATCATCTTCGACAAGCGGTTTTTCACCCCATATATATGTTAATGTATCTACAAAAACAGCAGTAAAAACGAATCCCACGACAGTTTTAATTCCGAACCGCGGTCCGAGGATTTTAATTCCGATTAAGGTCAGCGGAATATCAAAGCAAAGAGCCACAAGTCCAACCGGTGTTCCAAAAAGGTGATGAAGAACGATTGAAATGCCGTACACACCACCGGGAACTATTTTATACGGTGTGATAAACAACACAAAGCCCGCTGCCATTACAAATGCTCCAATGATAATGAGGCAGTAGGCAATAAACCATTTTCTGGAAAACACCCGCTCCTTCACCAAGAAAGCCATATTATGTTGTCAAGTTTACCTATGAATTGCTGCTTCTGCAAAGATAAGCGAATCAATTCTCTAAATCCCCAGCTAAAAGGGATCTTTGCATAATACCTCAGCAGGTTATTTCAATTTACCATGCCAAAGCAACTTTTTCAACAATGCCTATGTCTTGAAACATTAAGATCGGACGCGGCGGAATTTGACTTTATGATCTAACATTCAGCCATTAATGATTTGTGTAATTTAAAAATATTTGAATGAAAATATTTTTATTAACAATTGAGTGACAGCAGAATTAATTTTACAGGTAGTCAGTAATTTTTCGAACTCAATAAACAATTATTGGTTATTACTGTACATTAATGTTTAACTGCCTTGATGAAAAATTTGTATTTAATTTTATTTACTAATTTAGCGACCTTTTAAGATGAATACGATTCGGATGAAGAAGCATATACAGGCATTGTTCCTGATCATAATTTTCTTTCCCATTGCTCACATTTATTCGCAGCAGGAGCCACACTTCACTCACAACATGTTTAACAATATTTTCTACAATCCAGGTTTTGCCGGAAGTATAGGTGGTATTTGCGCTACCGGGTTAGCCCGCCAGCAATGGGTGGGTTTCCAAGATGCCGATGGCTATGATATTGCTCCGAATACTTATACAGTAAGCATTCACTCGCCCCTCGATTTTTTGCACGGAGGTGTTGGATTGAATGTAACATCTGATAAGCTGGGCTTTCAAAGCGATATTGACGCTAAGATCATGTATGCTTTCCGGATGGATTTAGGCATGGGGAATCTCGGGATCGGTGCTCAGTTGGACTTCTTCAACGGAACCATGGATTTAGCAAAGCTGGATGAAGGATCCGAAAGTCCTGGACAGGATAATCTGCTTCAGGGCGGTAAACAAACCGATATGGTGCTCGATTTCGGGTTCGGATTACAATACCACGTACCTGAAAAATTCTATGTAGGTATTGCATCAAACAGGATTCTGGAGTCATCAAGCTCGACATTTAATTACAAGTATAAAAGACATTATTTCTTAACCGGAGGTTATGATTGGCAGTTGCCGAATAATCCCTCCTTCATCATCGAGCCATCCCTGCATGTCAAAAGTGATGCGGTCAAGCACGACTTTGATCTTGCCGTACTTCTGAAGTACAATAATAAAGTGTGGGGTGGCGTTAGTTATAGCAATTTTGGAGTCATGGATCCTATCGCAGTGCTGCTTGGCTTACAGGTAAAGGATATTCGTATCAGTTATGCCTATACAATTCCAACCTCTGCAATCGGTAGCGGAGGAAGCCATGAAGTAATGGTAGGATATTGCTTTAAAATCGATTTTGAAAAAGGCAGGAGAAGTTACAGGAATACGAGGTTTCTGTAATGAAAATGAAACCTTTATGGAATGCAAAAGTTTAACATTGGATAATTCTGTTTCATTAAGAATAAAATCAGCATGATTATGAAAAGAGTTCTTTTTTATCTGGTCGCTTTAATAATTTTAGGCAGCTGCGGGAGTTCAGGAAATGGCGAGCTGATCGGAGTTCAGGAAAGAAAACCTTTTTACCAGCCCATGCCGTATGGAATGGCTTATATTCCGCTCGGAAGCTACACCATGGGAGTTGGTGAAGAGGATGCAGCCTATGCTCTCGTCCATCAGCCTAAAACAGTTACCGTTGCCGCATTTTACATGGATGAAACCGAAATTACCAATAACGAATACCGGCAGTTTGTTTATTGGGTGAGAGATTCTATCGCCAGGGTCATGCTTGGTGATATTAAACCCGAAGACTTCCTGATTGAAGAAAACAAGAAAACAGGTGAAGTGTATGATCCGCCTTTCCTCAATTGGCAAACGAGAATCAATTGGGGAGGCGAGGAAGAAAAGGAAGTTCTCGATGAGTTGTTTCTTGCCGAAAACGAAAGATATTTCAGAAGGAAAGAACTCGATACCCGTAAGCTTAACTATGAATATTACTGGGTTGACCTCAAAGAAGCCTCGAAAAAGGATTTTTCTCAGGAAGGAAATCATGAGGCTGGCTCACTCGCTAACAGACCGCAGGGATTACAGGACAGGTCCGTTTACGTGAGAAAGGAATTGATCAACGTTTATCCTGACACTTTGTGCTGGTTATTCGACTATTCGTATTCATTTAACGAACCATTGACACAGAAGTATTTCTGGCATCCGGCTTATGATAATTATCCTGTGGTCGGAGTTAACTGGCGACAGGCAACCGCATTCTGCGTCTGGAGAACTCAATTGAAAAACAGTTACCTGGCTCAGAGAAAGGGAGAATCTTTTATTCATGATTTTCGCCTGCCAACTGAAGCAGAGTGGGAATGGGCTTCCCGGGGCGGACATGACTTTAATCCTTTCCCATGGGGCGGTCCATACACAAGAAACGACAAAGGCTGTTTCCTGGGAAATTACAAGCCATTAAGAGGTAATTATACTGATGACGGAGGTGCCACTCCTATCATAGCCGCTCATTATCCACCTAATGACTGGGGTTTGTACGACATGGCAGGGAATGTTGCCGAGTGGACCTCTGACGCCTTCGATGAGTCTTCGTACAATTTTACCTGGGATCTCAATCCTTATTATCAATATAATGCTAACGCCAACGATCCACCGGTACTGAAAAGAAAGGTAATCCGTGGCGGCTCCTGGAAGGATATTGGATATTATTTGGAAGTTTCTTCACGCTCTTATGAGTATCAGGATACTGCCAAATCATATATCGGATTCAGGTGTGTTCAAACCTACCTGGGAAGGCAGAAGGATGATAATCCTGCCAAAGCTTCCAATATTTACAAGAAATAAATCAACAGCATTAATAAACAATCATTAATCATTTTATTTTCAAATCATGGGTTTAAACAACATTGTTAAAAGCAGGGGGTTTAAGAATTTCATGGCTAAACTCTATGGCTGGGGTGCGTCTTTAGTGATTCTTGGTGCTCTTTTTAAAATTAATCACTATCAGGGAGCGGATATTATGCTTATTGTGGGGCTGGGGACAGAGTCAATCATTTTCTTTTTCTCTGCTTTCGAACCGCCTCATGTTGAACCAGACTGGAGCCTTGTTTATCCTGAGCTGGCTGGAATGTATCATGGCGTTACTGCCGAAATCGATGATAGCAAAAAGCTAGGATTAACTGAAGATCTCGATAATATGCTTGCCGATGCCAAGATAGGACCTGAACTTATCGAAAGGCTGGGAAAAGGACTTCAAAACCTGAGCGAAAACACCAATAAGCTCAGTGATGTATCGAACACTGCCTTAGCTTCAAACGAATTCACAGATAAAATAAAAGGCGCTACAAAATCTGTCAGCACACTTACTGACTCATATAACAAACAATCGGATAATATTGTCAAAGATATTGCTGCCACCGAACAATATATTCAGACTGTACATTCCGCTGCCGGATCAGTTTCAAACCTTGCTAACGCATACAATAAGGCATCCGATACGATAAAAAGCGATCTAAGTATTACCAACGGTTTCGCTGAAAGCGTAAAAGCTGTTACTGAATCCGCAAATAAACTGGCTCAGAATTATAACAAATCTGCCGAGGTGCTGTCACAAACCGCAAAAGCCCTCGATTTTACTACATTAAAAGAAAATAATTACGGAGACCAGCTGAATAAAATTTCCCAGAACCTGGTTTCATTGAATGCCGCCTACGAAAAGCAATTGCAGTTTTCAAAGAACCAAACCGAATCTTCAGGAAAGCTACAGGAAACTTTCGAGAAATTTATTTCGAACCTGAACAACACGATTACCAATACTTCAAAATACCAGGAAAGCATTTCGACGCTGAACAGCATTTTCCAGAACCAATTGAAGGGAACGAAAGAACAGGCTGAAGCAACCGAAAAATTAAAAAATACACTGAACGATCTTCTTGGCAAGATCACAGATTCAGCTGATAAAACACTGAAATATAATGCTGAGCTTGAAAATCTTTCGAAAAAGGTTGCAGCACTGAATCAGGTGTATGGCAATATGCTTACTGCAATGAATGTTAAATCGTAGTGTAAACAGTGAGTAAACAAATCAAAAATTAAAACAGTACCATAAATGGCAGGATATAAAGAAACCCCGCGGCAAAAGATGATCGCCATGATGTACCTGGTATTGACGGCTCTGCTTGCACTCAATGTTTCTCGCGAAATCCTTAGTGCATTCCTTGTTGTAAACGAAAGCATGGAAACTACTAATAAGCAGTTTTCAGCTAAAGTTGACGAAATCTATTCCGAATTTGAACAGCAATATTCCATCAATCCTAACAAAGTAGGTGAATACTATAATAAAGCTAAGGAGGTAAAATCACTTTCAGGCGACATGGTTTCTTATTTGGATGGATTAAAAGCCAAAGTAATTTCTCTCGCTGAAGGCATCCCTTTGGAAGCTGCTGACACCATCCGGCTTGAATTTGTGAACAGGAAAGACAATTATGATATCCCAACAAATTATTTTCTAGGAACAGAGACGACTAAAGGTGAAGCAGAGAATTTATTGGCAAGGATTTCTGATTTCAAAGCCAGGCTGCTGAAAATGGTCAATGAAGATGATCGGGAAGGATTTGATCTCGGGTTAAAAACTGACGGTGATTATAAAAATGCCGATGGCAGACCTGAAAAATGGGATGTCCATCATTTCTACCGGACTATTCTTGCGGCTGATATTACGATCTTAAATAAACTGATAGCTGAAGTTTATAATGCTGAAACCAACGTCGTGAATTACCTGTACTCCTCTATTTCAGCTGAGGATTTTAAATTCGATGAAGTCAATGCGAAGGTTATTCCCAACAGCAATTACGTTTTCCAGGGCGATAAATACCGGGCTGAAATCCTGGTAGCAGCTTACGATACCAAGCAGGATCCGGAAGTTTATGTACTGGAAGGAAGCGATACCCTTACTGAAGCTATGGTTTCACGGGCAACCCGAATCGAAGGCAAAGAGGGAATTGTAAACCTGGAGCTGCCCGCAAGCACCGAGGGAACTCGTAAATATGCAGGGCTGATCAGGCTAAAAACACCGTGGGGCACATCCAAGGATTATCATTTCCACCACGAGTACATTGTAACGAAAGCATCTGCGACCATTTCTGCCACCAAGATGAATGTATTTTACAGAGGTGTTGATAATCCTGTATCTATTTCAGCATCCGGTAAAGCCGATTCCCAATTGTTTCCCGAAATCAGTGCCGGAAAAATTACCCGCACCGATTCAGGCTGGGTTGTCAGGGAAATTCCCACTGATGCTTTTGAATCCATAATTAAAATTAATGCCGACGATAACGGCACTAAGAAATTCATGGGTCAGCAAAAATTCAGGATAAAAAGCCTTCCTAATCCGATAGTCAAAGTTATCGGTGCGGATGAAGACGGCAAGGTTTCGATCAAAAAAATGCTGGCGAATGCTTTTTTGATTTGTCAGTTACCTGATTACGTCGATTTTCAGTACGATTTTAAAGTAACCTCCTTTACAATGTTTATTCCTCAGGGAGGCGGGCTGTTCGTTACAGAAACATCCGAAAACCAGATGTTCTCTGAAAAAATGAAAAGCCAGATTCAGTCACTGAAAAAAAATGATGTTATTCTTTTCAAGGATATTAAAGTTCGCGGACCTGAAGGTCCCCGCAAAATTGAATCTATTAACATTACGATAAATTAAACGGAGGTTTTATGAAAACAACCTGGAGCGTTTTATTATTAGCATGTTTTTGCTTAGGAACCGTATCCCTGTCCGATGCACAAATTCTTGACAGCCCGCGCGACGGAGTTTTTGATGCCATCCATCTTCAGGAGAAAAAACCGATTCCTTATTACCCCGTCAGGGAGGCTGACGTTATTTATAAAAAAAGGATCTGGCGAATCATGGACTTGCGCCAGAAAATAAATCATCCGTTCTTTTATCCTGAAGTTCCGCAGAAGGAATGGAAAAATTTTATGACTGTGATCATGGACGCCGTAAGGGAAGGAACCATCACAGCTTATGACCCGACAAAGGATGATCATTTCTTAGTGCCCCTGACTTACCAGGAAATCGAGAAAAAATATAATAAAACTGACACCGTACCGATTTACGATCCCGAAAATCCTTCGCATATCCTGAGATATGAGGTAGTAAAAGAGGATTTTCGCTCTGCTGACGTGCAACGTATTGAAATAAAGGAAGACTGGTTTTTCGATAAACAGCGTTCGCAAATGGATGTGCGGATACTTGGAATTTGCCCGCTTATTAATTTGTATGATGATGACGGAAACTGGTTCGGCTTGGAAGAGATGTTCTGGATCTATTTTCCTGAAGCCAGACCTGTGCTTGCTAAGTCAATTGTTTTCAATAAGAATAATACAGCCGAGAACAGAACCTATGACGAGTTGTTCTGGAAAAGGCTGTTCGGGAGCTATATTTACAAGGAAGAAAACGTGTACGACAGGAAAATCTCCGACTACGCCTCGCAAATGGATGCCTTACTGGAAGCGGAGCGTATTAAGAATGAGCTGTTCGAGTTCGAGCACGATCTTTGGGAATTTTAGCCCGTCAGAAAATGAAGGTACTCCTCCTGTCAGGGGGAGTTTTTTTTTGCCCCGAATTCTGCTTTATCCCTAAATTTGTGGTTTTCATGAAATCAGAATGAAACCTGCCGATATTCTGGAAACACCTATTGAGTACCTCAAGGGAGTTGGACCGGCAAGAGCCGATGTTCTGAAAAAGGAATTGGGAATTTTTACTTTTAATCACCTGCTATACCACTTTCCCTTCAGGTATGTTGACAGGAGTAAGTTTTATAAAATCAGCGAGGTCAACAGCGAGCATTTATATGTCCAGATAAAAGGCAGGATCACCCATGTGAGGAAAGAGGGAAAGCCCGGATCTGAAAGACTTATTGCAGTATTGCAGGACGGGACCGGGGAAACTGATCTTGTCTGGTTTAAGGGAATAAAATGGATTCTCGATAAAATCAAGCTGAATGAAGAATATGTTGTTTTCGGTAAACCATCTGTTTTCAATAAACGGTATAATTTCCCTCATCCTGAATTAGAAGCTTCAACTGCTCAGAAAATCGAGATGGGCGAGCAACTTCAGCCTTATTATCCCTCATCGGAAAAGTTAAAGTCCAAAGGTCTTGATAGCAAGGGCATCGGAAAAATCATGAGGAATTTATGGATTCAGGTTAAGGGTGTCATTCCCGAAACCCTCTCACAGACCATGCTGGATCGCTTCCGGTTTATCGGAGCAGAGGCAGCTCTGCTGGCAGTTCATTTTCCTCCCGATGAAGCTATCCTTGAAAAAGCAAGAAGGCGTCTGATTTTTGAAGAATTGTTTTTTATTCAACTCAATCTGCTTAAATTAAAACAGTTGCGGATTGAAAAAATAAAAGGATTAAATTTTCCGGTTGTTGGTTCCTATTTGAATAACTTCTACAATAACCATTTGCCATTCGAACTAACAAATGCACAAAAGAAAGTCATCAAGGAAATCCGGGCTGATTTGGGATCGGGAAAGCAAATGAACAGGCTTCTTCAGGGCGACGTTGGAAGCGGTAAAACATTGGTTGCTTTAATGTCGATGCTGATTGCGCTCGATAACGGATTTCAGGCTTGCCTTATGGCTCCGACCGAAATTCTTGCCGGTCAGCATTTTAAAACCATATCGGGAATGGTTGAGGGATTGGGTGTTCAGGTTGATCTTCTTACCGGTTCAACCAGATCGGCTCAAAGAAAAAAACTTCATAGTCTGCTTCAGTGCGGTGGACTTCATATTCTTATTGGAACCCATGCATTGATCGAGGAGAATGTGCAGTTCAATAATCTTGGACTTGTGGTTATCGATGAGCAGCACCGGTTTGGAGTTGAGCAGCGTGCAAAGCTCTGGAAGAAAAATTTGATTCCGCCCCATGTATTGGTAATGACCGCAACACCGATACCACGAACACTGGCAATGACTTTGTACGGCGATCTCGACGTATCGGTAATCGATGAAATGCCACCGGGAAGAAAACCAGTAAAAACGGTTCACTACTACGACAAGGACACGCTGAAGATGTTCTGGTTTCTTAAACAACAGATCAAAACAGGGCGTCAGGTTTATTTTGTATTTCCACTGATCAATGAATCGGAGAACCTGGACCTGAAATACCTGATGGACGGCTACGAAGCCATCAGCCGCGAGTTCCCACTTCCCGATTTTGCTGTGAGTATGGTTCACGGACAATTGGCACCCAGGGAAAAGGACTTCGAAATGCAGCGGTTTATTAAAGGAGAAACACAGATTATGGTTGCAACTACTGTGATTGAGGTGGGTGTTGACATCCCGAATGCTTCGGTTATGGTAATCGAAAATGCCGAACGGTTTGGCTTGTCGCAACTGCATCAACTGCGTGGAAGGGTCGGGAGGGGAGCCGATCAGTCTTACTGTATCCTGATGACCGGATATAAGCTGACAAGTGAAGCACGGCAACGTATTCAAACTATGGTGAGTACTACTGACGGCTTCGAGATTGCTGAAGCCGATCTGAAATTGAGAGGACCGGGTGATCTGCAGGGAACCCAGCAAAGCGGAATTCTTGACCTGAGGATCGCAGATATAGTCAGAGATGAAAAAATCCTGAAAATTTCTCGTGATACTGCTGTTGAAGTCCTGAATGAGGATCCCCACCTTGTTCTGGACAAAAATCAGCCGGTTCTCAGGCGACTTCATTATCTGAACAGGAATAAAACCGACTGGGGTCTGATCAGCTAAATTTTCTGAATGGAAACAAATGAACTTAAAGGAAAAATCCCTTAATGACTTTATTTCACAAGGGATTTTAGCATTTGAGGTACCGAGCGGATTCGAACCGCTGTACGCGGTTTTGCAGACCGCTGCCTAACCCCTCGGCCACGGTACCTTTTAATGACAGGCAAAAGTAATCGAAATACACCAATAAATTCAATCCCTTTCAAATAAATGTTATCTTACCTCGAATAAGACTTCAAGCATTCGGGGCAAATACAACTTTCAAAATCCTGTTGTAATAAGTCGAGGGTTTCCACCGGAATATCCAATTCATAGCACCAGCATTTCGCTGATTTGCTGCACAGGAATTCTTTTCCGCACTTAGGGCAGATTTCTTTTACAACCCGGGGATTTCCGTTTTTATCCATTGTCTTTAGAGTTTAATGTAACGCTTACCCGCTCGACCTTTCCTCCAAGGGGTGGATTCATTTTCGACAGGGTAATCCCGGCAAACGTGATTTGAGGAAATGACTTTATTAAAGAGTTTAAAATTCGCCGGGCGACATGTTCTAACAGCTTTGCAGTGATTTCCATTTCTCCCTTGACGATTTTATAAACTTTGGAATAATCTAGGGTATCTTTTAGTTCGTCGGTTAATTCCGGAGCCGATGTATCTGTTTCGATTAACAGGTCAACAATAAAATTAGTCCCGATTATCTGCTCCTCTTTAAAACATCCATGGAAAGCATGGAATTCCATCCCGGTAAGCGCAATTCTTCCCATTAGTTCTGCTGCATAGACTTTAAAAAAATATCAATTCTGTTTATAACCTCAAACTTGCCCAGCAGACTCATGATCAGTGTAACTCCGGGACCCATAGCACTTCCTACAAGCACCAGCCGAAGGGGCGTCATAACCTGACCCAAACCGATCTGTTTCTCCTCGGTCGTTTGCTTTACCAGGTGATCCAGCGTTTCTACATCAAAATGATTTACATTCTGAAGCTTGTTTTTAAAATCCATCAATATCATTGATGTGTTCTCTTTCCAGAATTTCTTAATCATTTGCTGATCGTAGCTTTTCGGTCGTTCAAAAAAGAAAAATGCGTGATCCCAGATTTCATTGATAAAAGCAGTTCTTTCTTTAACCAAGCCGATAATTTTAAGAGTGAAATCATCGGAAACGCTGATCCCTTTCGCAATCAGTACTGATTTGAACTCTTCCAGGATTGTCGAATTGTCTTTCTTTACCAGGTACTGATGATTGAACCATTTTGCTTTTTCAGGATCGAACCTTGCACCTGCTTTACCAACTCTTTCAAGCCTAAATGTCTCGATCATATCATTTATACTGAGAAGTTCCTGTTCTGTCCCGGGATTCCAGCCGAGAAAAGCAAGAATATTGACGAATGCTTCGGGAAAATATCCTGATTCACGGTAGCCTGAAGAAACCTCACCATTTTCGGGATTGATCCACTGGAGAGGAAATACAGGAAAGCCCATCCGGTCACCATCTCTTTTGCTCAGCTTTCCCTTACCATCAGGTTTCAAGATCAAAGGCAGGTGGGCAAAAAGCGGCATTTCATCTTTCCATCCGAATGACCTGTAAAGCATGACATGCAGTGCCAGCGACGGCAACCATTCCTCTCCCCTGATCACATGGCTGATCTTCATCAGTCGGTCGTCCACAACGTTTGCAAGATGATATGTCGGCATGCCATCGGATTTAAAAAGTACTTTGTCATCCAGGGTCGAAGATTTAACCGAAATTTCACCTCTGATTAAATCCGTAAACCGCAGCGTTTCATCTTCGGGCGTTTTAAACCGGATCACAAAAGGATTTCCCGATCTTATTTTATCCTGTGTTTCTTGCTGACTCAATGTCAGAGAATTTTTCATAAAAATTCTTGAACCAGGGCTATAGCTTGTATTATCTGCCTTTTCTGATTCCAGCTTTTTTCTCATGGCTTCAAGTTCCTCGGGCGTATCGAAAGCATAATATGCATTCCCCGATCTGACAAGTTGGAGTGCATAATCCCTGTAAATATCTTTCCTGTCCGACTGCCTGTAGGGTGCAAATGGTCCGCCTTCATGAACTCCTTCATCGAACGCGATCCCGCACCATGACAATGACTCAAATATATACTCCTCAGCACCCTTAACAAACCGATTCCGATCCGTATCCTCAATCCTGAGGATCATCTTGCCGCCATATTTCCGAGCGAACAGAAAGTTGTACAATGCTGTCCGTACCCCTCCAATGTGTAATGGTCCTGTCGGTGAAGGAGCAAACCGAACTCTGATTTCCTTGTTATTCATAAGTTTCTGATAACGGCAAAGATATAAAAAACGGTCAGTAGGATAAAACAAGTCGGCGTATTCCCGAAACTGACATTGGCTATTTCTGTTTTATAAATTTCAAAACAGCTTTTTCATTCTGCCCAGTTATTCTTGCCAGATAAATACCGGTGGGTAATCTGGAAATATCAACAATACTCCTGTTTTCAAGAGTTTCTTCTTTCAAAATAACTTTCCCTGTATGATCAAATATCTCCACCAAAGTTGATTTTATGCCATTTGAAGGAAAGTATAAATTAATTACCTGATTTGCCGGATTAGGAAAAAGCACGATCCCATGACTATGAGAAATTTCCTGAATTCCGATGATGCTTTCAATTTTTTTCAGTACCCATTTATCAGGATCAACCTGAATGCTATCGATTGTTTTATTCAGCAGGAAACTGAACTGTCCGTTATTTGTTTGCTGGTTTAAGATAACAGTCGTATCTGAGCCATCAGAAAAGAACAGTTTACATGGCAACTTCATTTTAAACAGCGGAGTGATTTCCGGTTTGGAGGTCGTTTGAACAGAACCCACTTGTAAAATACTATCATCCTGTTTCCATGTAATTGCAAAGATCGGGTATCCTTCGCCATAATACCACTGCTGAAAGAATCCTCCGAAATCCATTCCCGAAGTTTGATTCAGCATGTTCAGGAAATCTGTCGCCGAAGCAGTACTGTCAGCATATTCGATTTGAAAATTTTTAAGAACCTGGAAAAACAATTCGTCATTTTGTATCTCGAACCGTATCATGTGAAGCATCAGTGCGCCTTTATAATATGATAGCCGGCTGTCGAATATTCTTTCTACATTTTCATAGGTTACCTCCTCTTCAGGGACATAGATGCTTCCGCCGGGTTCGGATATGACAAAGTTGTGAACATTATTTTTCCACACATCAGGCCACGGATCACCGGCAATCATTTCGAGTGCCAGGAAATCCGAATAGGTTGCAAATCCTTCGTTGATCCAGATATCGCTCCATTTCGAGCAAGTAACATTATCGCCAAACCAGGAATGAGCCAATTCATGAGCTACAATATCGAACTGTAAATACCCAAGAGTTGTCATGGTTTGATGTTCCATTCCTCCTGACAGCCCGGCAAGACAATGCCCGTATTTTTCCTGGTGAAAGGGATATTCACCGAAAATATCCGAGAAAAGTTCAAGTATGTCTTTTGTCCCATCGATGCTTTGTTTGTAATAGGTAAGGCATTCCGGTGTATCGTAAATGAAATTCTGGATAAGTACAGAATCTCCGGAACCTTCTGCAGGAAAAGCATAAATTGAATAATCCAGGTAATCAGCAACCGAGATGGAAATCAGGTAATAATCAATCGGGTAGGCAGATTTCCATTCATACCTGACTTTGTTATCGGGAAGCGATACGATATTCATAAGTATTCCGTTCGAACCAGCTTTGTTTTCAGCACTTGTTGTAATAAATACCCAGGATGAGTCTGCTTTATCGGTAAGCACTTGCTTTGTGGGCCACCATTGGCGTGCATTAAATGGTTCGGAAAGAGTCCAGGTAACATTTTTTTGCCAGGTCGAATCGAATTCAGTGGAGATACCGGAAAAAAATTCGCCGGTCGGTGGGGAGCCATGATAGAAAATACGGCAGTCAAATATTTCATTCCACTCAACCGGCTGGGGTAAAATGACAAACACTTCATCGTTATTGCGAAGATAGGCTGAATTTACTCCATTCAAAACAATAGAATCGATGGGCATTTCATCGATTAACTCAAAAGCCATGGTATCTAAAACATCAGCTGTGACAGTTGCCCTGATTAAAACATTACCTGATAATCCGACGGAATTGTTTTCAACATTCAAATCAAGAAAATAAAATCCAACATCGTATTTATGAAGCAGGGGCGATTGGATTATACTATCCGGACTTTTATCGTAATATTTCGAAATTTTTGCACTGGCACAAAAATGTTCCGGGTTCATTTGATCCAGAAATTGACCGTCGGCATCGGTAAAAATGATAAGAATAAAGCCGAATATCAAGAATCTCTTCAAGTCAAATTGGGTTAAAACGCAGGTATAAACACAATACCCGAATCAATTTCTATATTTGCCAAAAATAACAAAATAAGGTATCTTTTGTTTTCGTTTTGCTGGCAAAGTGAATTTTATCGATTCTCAAGTCTTGACTGATCAATACAATATATTGCTTGACAAACTGGATTTATTTATCCGAAAGTATCATAAGAACCATCTGATTCGGGGTGGTATTTATTTCATCAGTTTACTATTTATTTTTTTTATAGTTATTAATCTACTTGAATATTTCGGGCAGTTTGGAACTACAATCCGTACCGTTATTTTTTATTTGTACCTTGTTCTGAACCTTGTAAATCTTATTTTGAACCTTGTGAAACCCTTGCTAAAACTTTTTAGAATCGGATCAACCATTACCAATGAACAAGCTGCTGATATCATTGGAAGTCATTTTCCGCAAGTAAGCGATAAGCTTATAAATGCACTGCAATTAAAAGAACTTAGTTTGGCTGATAACCTGAATGTTGAATTAATAAAAGCAAGCATAGATCAAAAAATCAGGGATATCAAACCTATTCCTTTCGGCAGCGCAATCGACTTCAGGAAAAACAGAAAATACCTGAAATATGCTATACTGCCCATGTTGGTTCTGATATTCCTGTTGTTTTCCTCACCAACCCTAATTACTGGTTCGACAAAAAGGCTTGTTAATCATAGTCGATATTACGAAAAGGAACTGCCTTTCCGGTTTATCATACTTAATGATAAACTCGAAGCTGTTCAATATTCAAGTTTTTCTTTGCAGATAAAAGCTGAAGGAAAAGAAGTTCCTGATCAGGTATTTCTTGAAACTGACCAAAATAAGGTTAACATGAGTAAGGAAAGTACGACATTGTTTAGTTATGCTTTTCCCAATATTCAGAAATCAACACGGTTCAGGCTTGTAGCTGATAAATTCAAATCTGAGGAATTCCTTTTGACTATGTTGCCAAAGCCTGTAATTGTCGATTTTGAAATCGCTCTTGATTACCCGGGTTATACCGAAATAGCAGATGATGTTATAAGAAACAGCGGTGACCTGGTTATTCCTGTCGGAACCAAAGCGACATGGAAGTTTTTTACGAGAAACACTGACGACCTGACCTTGCAGTTTAAAGATAAAACTGTAGATCTTAAACATGCTTCATTAAACTCATTTGAATACGGCGACTCATTTTTCAAAAGTCAAGATTATATGATTCTGTCATCCAACGCTTATTTAAAAAATCAGGATTCGCTCACTTACACTATTAACGTACTTCCTGATCAATTCCCGATGATTTCTGTTGAAGAATTCAGGGATTCCTCCTTTTTAAAACAATTGTTCTTCAAAGGTCTTATCAAAGATGACTACGGATTCGATAAACTGACATTCAATTACAGAATTAAAGATGATGATTTTCGGGAATTCCCTCTTCAAATAACCCGACTTGCAATCAAAAATGTAACGACACAACAGTTTTATTACAATTTCGATGTTGCCAATGTGAATATGAAAGCCGGGACTTCGATTGAATATTATTTTGAGGTTTGGGATAACGATGCAATTAACGGGAGCAAATCTTCCCAATCGCAATTGATGGAATACCGGTTGCCCGGAATTGAGGAAATAAATAGGCGTACTGAGGAAAGTAATCAGTCAATCAAAGATCGGATGGAACAAGCAATTCATGAGGCGCAGCAACTCCAAAGGGATGTAGAGGAAGTGAATAAAAAAATGGTGGATAGAAAGACTCTGAATTGGGAGGATAAACAACAAGTTCAATCATTGCTTCAGCGGCACGAGGAATTATTTGACAAAATTGAATCAATAAAAAACGAGAACATTGAGAAGGCAAGGCAGGAGCAGGAATTCAAAGAAATTGACCAGGGAATCGTGGAGAAACAAAAGCAGCTTGAAGAACTTTTTGATAAATTGTCACAGAATGAAGAATTCAAGAAGCTGATGGAAGATTTGGAGAAACTTCTCGAACAGGTTGATAAAGAAAAAGTAAATGAATTGCTCGAAAAAATTAAAATGACTAACGAGGAGCTGGAAAAAATGCTGGATAGAAATCTTGAGATTTTCAGGCAGCTCGAATTCGAATCGAAGCTGGAGGAAACCATTGAAAACCTCGAAAAACTTTCTGAAAAGCAGCAACAGCTTAGTGAAGAAACCACTGATAAAAACAATGAAAAGGAAACCTTATCTAAGGAACAAAAAGAAATCAATGAGGAATTTAAAAATATTCAAAACGATCTGAAAAAGCTTGATGAATTAAACCATCAATTGGAAGATTCCAATAATTTCGATCCGCTGGAGGAGAAGCAAAATGAGGTTGAGCAGGAACTTAATGACAGTCAGAATTCGCTTGAAAAAAATCAGCGAAATAAAGCATCGGGTTCACAAAAAAATGCATCTCAAAAAATGAAGCAAATGTCTGAAGCCTTGACAAACATGCAACAGTCAATGATCGAAGAAGGAATGACCGAAGACATGGATGCTTTACGTGAAATTCTTGAAAACCTGATTCAGTTGTCATTTAACCAGGAAGAACTTATAAATAAGGTTAGCCAGATCAATCCAAATGATCCAGATTATTCTTCGTTATCAAGGGATCAGAAAAATGTGAAGGATGATCTTAAAAGCGTCGAGGATTCGCTGTATGCTTTAAGTAAAAGGCAGATCATGATCGAACCATTTATTACCAGGGAGTTGAATTCCGTCAATCAAAATATCGACAAATCCATCGAATACCTGAATAATCACCGGATGAAACAGGCTGCCGAAAAACAACAATATGTCATGACTTCTGTAAATAATCTGGCGCTTATGTTATCCGAAACTCTCGAACAAATGATGCAGAGCATGATGCAACAGAATTCATCCAGCAGCACTTGCAAAAACGGTCAACCAAAACCCGGCTCGGGGAAAGCTTCTGTTAAATCCATGCGCCAGTTACAGCAACAACTTAATCAACAAATGCAAAAAATGAACGCCGGGGATAAGGAGCAAGGGAAAAAGCCAAACGGACAGAAAGGAAATTCGGGTCAGTCAATGAGCGAGCAACTTGCACGGATGGCAGCAGAACAAGAAGCAATCAGAAATCAATTGCAGAATTATGCTGAACAACTTGAAAAGGAAGGAAAGATAGGAGCAAGCAAAGATTTGAAAAAGATATCAGCTGAAATGGAAAAAACCGAAATTGATCTTGTTAATAAGAATGTCACACAGGAAACTTTATTACGGCAACAAGAAATTTTAACAAGATTATTAAACTCCGAAAAGGCAGAATTAGAGAGGGAAAAAGAAGAAAAACGAGAATCAACAGAAGCAAAAAATAAAATATTCCGAAACCCGGATGAAATATTGGAGTATAAGGGGTATGAATCAAACGAAATGGAACTGTTAAAGACAACGCAACCGGCTTTGAAACCATTTTACAAAAGTAAAGTGAGCCAATATTTTATTAATTTTGAAGAATTATTAGAAAAATGAAACAGGAACATCAAACACTCAGGCTGAAATCAGTGCCTGAAAGCATTCACCAGATTGAAAAGCTAATCGAAGACATCTGCGATTCGAACAACCTGAATCACAATTATTTAGGTTGTATTTCCGTTGCATTGACCGAAGCTTTTAGCAATGCCCTTGAACATGGCAACAAAAACAATCCCGAAAAATTCATCACTGTTAATTACGAAAAGTCTTCTACTGGGCTTTCGTTTAGTATCAAAGATGAGGGAGAAGGCTTTAATTACAACAGCATTCCGGATTTGAAAGATGACGGAACTGAAAAAGTTTTTCCTGGTCGGGGAGTATTTCTTATTAAATCGTTAGCTGATGAGGTAAAATATGTTGGTATTGGAAATGAACTCGAAATTGGTTTTAAAATTTCCAGCATCAACTATGAAACAGCAGTTGACAGAATAAAGAAGTTCAAGGACTATTCAAATTCCGAAAAGAATGCTGTAAAATGAGTTAGCGATTGCTAATCAAGTTGAGCAAACCAGAAATTTACTTCTTTTCTGAAGAAATTAAATTTGTATTACCCCATAAAAAAAAGATAAGGGAGTGGATTTCATATGCAATAAAAAAAGAGAAGAGAAAATTTCAATCGTTCAATTTTATTTTTTGCAGCGATAGTTATCTTATTGATCTCAATAAACACTATCTTCAACACAATTTTTACACTGATATTATCACTTTTGACAATTCCGAAAGTGTAGATTTGTTGTCAGGGGACTTTTATATAAGCATTGACCGGATCAAGGAAAACTCTCGGATCTATTCAGTTCCAGTACGCAAAGAACTTTATCGTGTAATAATTCACGGTGTTTTGCATCTAATCGGCTACAATGATAAAACGAGTGTTGAAGCCGAGGTAATGAAGCAAAAAGAAGATTATTATTTATCTTTGCTCCCCAAATTTATCCCCGGTAAAATTTAGGGTTTCACGTGAAACGCAGATTGTATGTTTAAGAGATATGACATTATTGTTGTTGGGGCTGGTCATGCAGGAAGTGAGGCTGCTGCTGCTGCTGCAAACCTTGGGTCATCGGTTTTACTAATTACCATGAACATGACCAATATTGCCCAAATGTCATGCAATCCTGCCATGGGAGGAATTGCTAAAGGTCAAATCATCCGGGAAATAGATGCACTTGGAGGCTATTCGGGAATTGTAACTGACAGGACAATGATCCAGTTCCGAATGTTGAATAAATCGAAGGGACCAGCAATGTGGAGTCCAAGGTCACAGAACGATAGAATGCTTTTTTCAGCTGAATGGAGAAACTTACTTGAAAATACACGCAACATTGATTTTTGGCAGGATACGGTAACTGGTGTTATTGTTGAATCAGGGAATGTTGCTGGTGTGAAAACAGCAATGGGTCACGAAATCAAATCAAGAGCAGTAATCCTTACCAATGGTACTTTTTTGAATGGGAAAATACACATTGGAACCAAGCAGTTTGGAGGCGGACGAATCGGGGAAAAATCATCAGTCGGTATTACAGAAAACCTGAATGCCCTCGGATTCACTTCGAGCAGAATGAAAACAGGTACACCTGTCAGAATTGATGGTCGTACAATTAACTTTTCAAAACTTGAGGAACAGCCAGGTGATGAAATCCCTGGTAGATTTAGTTTCACAGATACACCCGTTCTTAGCCGGCAACGGAGTTGTTTCCTGGCATATACATCGAGAAAGGTCCATGATATATTAAAAACGGGATTTGATGAATCGCCAATGTTTAATGGCAGAATTGAAGGTATTGGACCAAGGTATTGCCCTTCAATTGAGGATAAAATCAATCGTTTCTCAAACAAAACAAGCCACCAGCTTTTTGTTGAACCTGAGGGTTGGAATACAGTTGAATATTACCTAAACGGATTCTCTTCCTCATTGCCCGATCACGTTCAATATAAAGCGTTAAAAAATATCCCTGGATTTGAAGATGCAAAAATTTTCCGACCTGGTTATGCTATTGAATACGATTACTTTCCTCCGATACAGCTAAAACATACTCTTGAGACCAAATTGTATAATGGATTGTTTTTTGCAGGTCAGATTAATGGAACCACTGGTTACGAAGAAGCTGCTTCGCAGGGAATTATCGCCGGAATAAATGCACATCAGAAGATTAATGAACTCCCGGATTTTGTTCTAAAAAGGTCAGAATCATACATAGGAGTTCTAATCGATGACCTGATAACTAAAGGCGTTGATGAACCTTACAGGATGTTTACCTCAAGAGCAGAGTACCGCATTCTTCTCCGTCAGAATAATGCCGATCTGAGACTCACGCCTAGAAGTCATGAAATAGGATTAGCTTCAGAGGATCGAATTATAAAGGTAAACCAGAAGAAACAAATTATTTCTGAGATCACAGAGTTTCTACTCCGTGAAAGTATTTCGCCAGAATTGGCAAAACGGACTTTAATACAAAAGGGCACTGCCCCTCTTGCGCAAAAAGTGAAATTGTTTTCGCTTTTGTTGCGCCCGCAATTGAACCTTACTGATTTAATTCTTAGTTCTATTCCTCTTAAAAACCTAGTTTCATCATTGGATAAAGTAATTGTTGAGGAATGTATTGAAGAAACGGAAATTCAAATAAAATACGGAGGGTATATTGAAAAGGAAAATGAAATTGCGGGCAAGCTCGAACGTTTAGAGGAAATCAATCTTCATCCTGATTTCGATTATCAAAAGTTACAAAGTCTGTCTTTCGAAGCGAGAGAAAAGCTTTCGAAAATAAAACCATCGACTATCGGACAAGCCTCAAGGATTTCAGGTATATCTCCCTCTGACATTTCTGTTTTAGCTGTGTTTATAGGGAGATGATTTCCGTTTCACATGCAATAACTTTAATCATTGGAAACCATTACCTTTTGTCCAGTTTGTCAGAGTGATTCCCTTGAGAAAATCATGACCGTTCATGATTACTTTCTGACTGGTGAAGAATTCTATATAACCGGTTGCCAGAAATGTAACCTTCGATTTACGAATCCAAAACCATCGGAATCGGAAATTATGAGGTATTATGATTCAGCTAATTACATTTCCCACTCAGATTCAACCAAGGGTTTTATTGGTCAAATATACAAGCGTGCAAGAGGAATCACTATATTACAGAAATCTCTTTTTGTTAAAAGGTTGGTAAAGCAAGGGAAATTGTTAGATATAGGTTGTGGAACAGGGGATTTTCTTTATCATATGCAAAGAAGAAAATTTTGCGTCACGGGTATTGAACCCAATATTAATGCTCGTGATTCTGCAGTTTCCAAATATCAATTAGATGTAAGGGACGAGGATTCAATTAATAATTTCGAAAGAAACTATTTTGATGTTATAACTCTTTGGCATGTATTGGAACACGTGCATTTCCTAAATGAAAGACTTGAACAAATTCACAAGATACTTAAAAGCGAAGGCTATTTATTTGTTGCAGTTCCAAATTTTAACTCTAAAGACTGTAATCATTATGGAAAATACTGGGCGGCATATGATGTGCCAAGGCATTTATATCATTTTAACCTTTCATCTTTACCTGAAGCAGTTGGGCGTTTTGGCTTTAAGCTTATAAATATCAAGCCCTTACTCTTTGATGCTTTTTACATTAGTTTATTAAGCGAAAAACTGAAATACGGGAAACAAAATTATTTTTTTGGATTCATGCAGGGTTTCCTGTCGAATCTTCAAGGGCTAACAACAAAAAATTATTCGAGCAACCTGTTTGTCTTCAAAAAGGAAAATTAGCTAATTTTAATCGATCTAAAAGACTTTTGTCTTTTTTGATATACAAACCCCTTGAAAGAAAAATAATGCCGCAGAAAGCTTAATTTCGATAGTACTATTTTTCATGCTTTATGACACTTGAACTTAAATGAATAGTATGTCAAGGATTTATCGTAAATTGTTCATCTCCATATTATTAAGTGCCATTTTTATTCTCCTTGCGATTCTCATTTCATTATATAAAACAAACGATAAACATTCCCTTCTAACTTCAAAGGTTCAAGAAATCCTTACTAAGAAAGAACTAGCACTAGAAGAGCTTTTTATTAATTACAGTCACGAAATCGATTTACATACATTTAATTTTCAAAATTTATTTAATCCTTCTAATACTCACGCACTTCCTGAAGATTGTATCTTACTTGTTTATCAGGACTCCATTCTAAAGTACTGGTCAAATAATGCGGTTATTCTGCCAGATTCATTGTTAAAAAAAGATTTCACCATCCTTTTCCGGTATATTTCAAACGGTTGGTATGTAATAAAAAAGCACTCTGTTCAAAATTATATCCTCACGGGTCTGATCAAAGTAAAAAATAAATTTCCCTATGAAAACCAAATTATTGAAAATGATTTTCGAAGTGCTTTTGGAATTGATGACAATATAATCATTAACACACAACTTTCAGAATACAATATTTATGACATTAACAGAACCTTTCTGTTTTCAATAAAATGGCGTGAAGGAAAAGACATCACGGGTTTTGAATTGGATATTATCATGTTGTTTTATCTTACTGGATTTATTTTTCTGATTGTTGCCCTGTTTCATGTCAGCTCGCTTTTACACACATATAAAATAGCTAAATGGCTTATTTTCTTTGGTTTTATATTCGATGTTTGTTTTGTTCGATTTCTTGTTTATTACTTTGAATTTCCTAAAATCATTTATAGTTCTACTCTTTTCAGTCCGGCAATTTTCGCTTCCTCTCCACTCAACAGGTCACTTGGTGATTTATTATTGAATTCATTGTGTTTTCTTGGAATTTCATTTTTTATTTATAAAAATGTTAATATCGATTTATGGCTTCTAGGAAAAAGTAAATCAAAGAAATTCATTGTTGCTTTTACCATTTTAATTTTAACACTTATTTTACTTATTGGGCTTGATTCGATGTTGAAAAACCTCATCGCGAATTCAACCCTATCCTTTCACCTTTACAGTATAACAACATTTGATAAATTCAGCTTAATCGGATTACTAAGCTATGGTTTTCTGATATTATCCTTTTTCTTTTTGACAATGAATCCTCTAAGGACCTTTTTACCCAATCTACCAACCTATAAACGAGGGCTTTACTGGATAGGTGTTTTCCTGGTTTTAATTGGTTTTATTTCAGCTTTTCTGTTTAAGAATAATTTGCATGTCATTTTTTTTCTTGTTCTATACCTATCAGCTTTTTTACTCCTTTTCCGAAATGAACAAAAACACAATACCATTTCATCCGTAATTCTTTTTGTTTTGTTATTTGCACTCTTCTCAACTTACATAGTACATATCACCTATCATAGAAAGGAGCAGGAGTCTAGATTAGTCTTTGCACAAAAGCTTACAAGCGGTCGCGATTATGTAGCAGAGTATTACTTCGGCGAGATATTAACTTCTATAAAGAAAGATTCGACTTTAGATGTGATTGTTGATTCTTATTTCTTAACAGATACAACCAACCCCGACCGCCTTATCGAGTATTTGAAACGTAGCTATTTTTCCGGATTTTGGTCGAAGTATGAAATACTTTTGACGGTTTGTGATTCCTCTAAAGCACTCAACATCCAGCCGGAGGACTACTTAATCAATTGCTATCAATATTTTGATAGTATCATTAGTGAAAACGGTTCTGAAACTGCCAGCAACCAGTTGTTCTATATTTCTTCCGAATTTTCTGGTGACAATTACCTTGGAATAATTGAATTTCATGATCCACATTCTTCGGCAAGAATTTACGTAGAAATCTTTTCGCGGTTCATACCAAGGGGAGCAGGCTACCCTGAACTATTAAACGATCAAAAATCTAAGACTTGTGGGTCAATATCAAAATATTCCTGGGCAAGGTACGACGATAACTCATTGAGTTTTCATTTCGGGAAGTATTCATATCCATTAAACCTGGTGGGCAACATTGCAGCGGAAACCCAAATTTCTTTTTTCAACGAAAACCATTACAATCACTTATATTACCCTGTTGCAAATAATCAGGTTTTGCTCATCAGTAAGAAAAATCCCGGACTTATTGATATTATTGCTCCTTTTTCATACTTCTTTTTGTTTTACGGCTTCTTATTGACCTTTGTCTGGTCAATACTTGCAGGTCGAGATTTTTTTAAACTTCCTGATTTTAGTATTAAATTAAAACTTCAGCTTTTCATTACCGCCATGACTATAACTTCCTTTCTTTTTGTAGGGATTATTTCTTTGGCATTTATAATTTCAAGAAACAATACCAAGAATAAAGACCTGCTTAGTGAAAAAGCTCATTCTGTTCTCATCGAGCTGGAACATAAACTGGCAAATGAATCGGAGCTAACTCCTGATATCAGTCATTATTTATCGAATCTGCTTTACAAATTTTCAATGGTTTTCTTTTCAGATATTAATATATATGATACTGAAGGAACACTGGTGGCAACTTCACGACCAGAAATTTTCACTAAAGAACTTCTATCGACGAAGATGGATCCGGAGGCGTTCTATTCAATGGCTATTAAACAGAATTCATCCTTTATCCAAAATGAAGCCATAGGCAATTATAAATATTTGTCAGCCTACCTTCCATTTAGAAATGAACAGAACCATTTAATCGCCTATCTCAACCTACCGTATTTTGCTAAACAAGAGGAGCTCACGAGCGACATTTCCACTTTTCTTGTTGCTCTGATTAATATTTACGTTATTCTTGTTGCTCTTGCAGTAATATTTGCATTAGTGGTTTCGCGATATGTCAGCAAACCTGTTGAACTGATCAAGGATAAAATCAGCAGGTTGAAACTTGGTAAAACCAATGAAAAGATCGAATGGGAAAGGAATGATGAAATCGGAAGTCTTGTAATTGAATATAACCGAATGGTGGAGGAACTTTCAAAAAGTGCAGACCTTCTTGCCAAATCGGAACGCGAAAGTGCGTGGCGCGAAATGGCACAACAGATTGCGCATGAAATTAAAAATCCTTTGACTCCTATGAAACTAAGTGTTCAATATCTACACAAAGCATGGGATGAAAAAGCACCGGACTGGGACCAGAGGTTTAAAAGATTCACACAGACTATAACTGAACAAATTGATTCCCTTTCAAAAATAGCTTCAGAATTTTCGGATTTTGCAAAGATGCCCAAGACAAAATTCGAAGAAACAGATTTAAATTCAGCTATTGAACACGCAATTAACCTTTTTAAGTATTCAACTCCGGTCAGGTTTAATTTCAATTCAACAGGATACCGGTTAATTTTTGCTGATCGGGAACAACTCCATCGTGTTTTTATAAACCTGATTAATAATTCCATTCAGGCAATCCATGTACCTGAGAACGGAATTATCGATATCACAATCGAAACTACCGACAACTATCATCTAATCCGGTTTACCGATAACGGTTGTGGTATTCCTAAAGAAAAACACCAGCGGGTGTTTTATCCTAATTTTACTACAAAGTCAGCTGGTACAGGGCTCGGACTGGCAATGGTTAAAAGTATCATCCAGAATTTCCAGGGTGAAATTACTTTTAAATCGGAAGAGGGAAAGGGTACTACTTTTATTATCATGCTCCCCGTATATCAATAGTTATTAAATGCTTCCGCACATATATATACGTGAGAACCTGAATTACTTACTTGCCGGGCAATTTTGATTCAGCACCCGATCGTTATCTTCGGCGCCCCAGGTGGGAGACAAAACATGCGGCGCAATATATTTCTCAAACTTGTCAGCAGCTTTATTAAAATAGGAACACGCAGCGTCGGCTCCACCACCAACGGATTTGGGAGCATGCAGTGCATTTAGTCCCAAGAGGTAATATGCCCTTGGATTATCCGGATTGAGCTCTTTTGCCCTTTTCAGTGATTCATTTGCCTTAAGCGCAAAGATTTTTCCCCGATCCTTTGGATGGATTTGTATCCTCCCCTGATAAATCAATCCCTGCAAAACAAACAGTTCCGACTCTTCCGGATATATTTCAAGGGATCTGTCGATCAACTCCTGGGCTTTATCAAGCAAGACATCTTTTTTTGCGATATCCTTCGAAATGAAACTCATATTGATGTAACAAAAAGCGGCATAATATAAAGGGTGCCACTCATTGGTTTCAACACTGGCAATCCGTTCAAAATTCACAGCAAGGTCGTGAAAATCCTTTTCTGTAGCCGCCATCCTGAAGGCTTTCTTTTGCCTAACCATTACTGTCATGTAATCTTCGCTACTTTGGGCTGTAGCTGAAATTCCTGTAAGCAATAAAACGATTATTATGACACCATATCTCATCAAATATTATCTATGTTTATCAAGCAGACTTTGCCAAAATTAGACTTTTTGTTTGACTCACATTTTAATATCCTCATAAACACTATTACACCTTTTCTAGCACTAAATTAAAATTTCTTTATGAAAAGTTCACGGAAACAAAATAACCTATACATTTGTCCGATCGGTTTAACTAAACGGTTAAACAAACCGGAATGAATAAGTTTAAAATTGATAGTAGGATTGGGGATACGAGACTGGAGAATAGAGTCATAAGAATTTTGAAAATAGATTGATCAATAAAATTGAAGAAAACCGTCACAAAAAAGGAACGAAGCACCGAGCAAGCAATTGTGGAAGCCGCCAAAAAGGTTTTTATCCGAAAAGGAATGGAGGGAGCCCGCATGCAGGAAATAGCCGATGAAGCCGGAATCAATAAAGCCTTGTTGCATTACTATTTCCGTAGCAAGGATAAGCTGTTTGAAGGAATATTCACCGAAGCTTTCCAGAAACTTATACCCAATATTCTTGACCTTCTTGATTCCGATCTTCCTTTGTTTGAGAAAATAGAACTGTTTACATCAAAGTATATCGAAACTTTCATTGAAAATCCACTCGTCCCGGGATTTATCATGCATGAGTTAAGCCGTGATCCCGAAAAAATCGTGAATGTTATCAGAAATGTTGGGATCAAGCCTGAGATTTTTGTTAATCAGATTTCAAAGGAAATCGAAAAGGGCTCTATTATTCCTGTCAATCCGTATCATTTAATTGTGAATATGCTTGCCATGTGTATTTTCCCCTTTGTCGCTACGCCCATCCTAATAAACATTCTTTTCGATCAAGATACGGAAGGCTTCAACCGGTTTATCCGGCAAAGAAAAAAAGAAGTCCCGGAATTTATCATTAACGCAATCAAGAAGAAATGAACCGGACATATTTATTATTAATTTTCACTTTCCTGAGGCTTGTTGGAATTTCTCAGGAATCTGTAACACTTGAACTTTGCCGCGAAAGAGCACAGGAAAATTATCCCTTATCAAAACAAAATGAGTTCCTGCCTGCATCTCATGACTTAAAGATTAAAAACCTCAATAAAAACTTTTTCCCGCAAATGAGTATCAACGGTCAGGCTCATTATCAGTCGGATGTTACAAAAACTCCTGTCAATGTTCCGGGTATCAGCATTCCGGTGGTTTCCAAAGACCAGTACAAGTTATATCTGGATGTCAGCCAGACAATTTACGATGGATGGTCGACGAACAGGCAAAAAGCACTGGAAGATGTCAACCTGAAGATCGATATGCAGAACATCTGTATTGACCTTTTTAAGCTCAAGGAACGGGTGAACCAGATATATTTCTCCATTTTACTATTAAAAGAGAAAGCTATAATCCTTGAGCTTTACCGGGCGACACTTAGTTCAAAACTCGGAGATGTTGAAAGCGGTGTTAGAAATGGTATCCTCCTGACTTCGAACCTGTATATACTTCAGGCTGAACTCATCAAAGCCGACCAGGCTTTAACGGAAAACCGGATCAGCCTTGGAGCAAGTCTTTCAATGATGAACGAATTCACAGGTTTGTCCTTGAAGGAATCAACCGATTTTGTTATTCCTGAAATAACTGTCGATTTGGGAAGATTTACCAATAACCGTCCTGAATTTTTGCTGTTTTCATTGCAACAGGAAAAAATATCTGCCTCTAAAAAGCTCACCGGCTCAACCCTTCTTCCGCGGTTGTCAGCTTTCGGGCAGGCAGGATATGGTCGTCCGGGTTTCGATATGCTGAAGGATGAATTCGATGATTTCTACATGATCGGAGCACGTGTGAACTGGAAATTCTTGGACTGGAACAGAACCCGGCGGGACAGAGGAGTTCTCGACCTGCAAAACCACATTATTCTCAGCAACCGTGAAACTTACGACATGAATGTGAAGATCGACCTCGAAAATAAAACTGCTGAGATCAGGAAAGCTGAGGAACTGATCAGCCGGGATAAAGAACTGATCGTTCTCCGTGAAAAAATATCCAAAGCGGTATCCTCTCAGCTCGATAACGGCGTTATCACTTTGTCGCAATATCTTACAGAAATCAACGCCGAAACAGGAGCTAAGATCGATCTGGAGATGCACAAAATTCAATTGATCAAGGCTAAGGTGGATTACCAGGCAGCTCTTGGAAATTTTTAAAAAAGTAGGTGAAAGATTTTTTTAATGTTGAAAACAGGATGTTCTTAAAGACAAGCAAATGAATAAAATTTCAAAAATGAAAACGATTTCTCTGTTTTTTTTCATTCCGACCATCTTTGTTGCATGTTCCAATAACAATGACCTTTCGGACGCCTATGGCAACTTTGAGGCGGATGATGTGATGGTTTCGGCTGAAACAACCGGAAAGCTTTTGCTTCTCGTTGCAGAAGAGGGTTCTCATCTTAGAGCCGGCGATCTGGCAGCAATTGTTGACACGACTGAGCTCGTTCTGAAAAGGAACCAACTTATTGCCCAACAAAAAGTCGCTTCCTCGAAGACGGATAATATCCATTCGCAAATCGAAGTACAGAAACAGCAACTTGCCAATCTTACAATCGATAAAAACCGGCTGGAAAAATTATTGAAGGATAGTGCTGCCACCCAAAAACAACTGGATGACATTACAGGACAAATAGAGCTTGTGAACCGGCAGATCAGTAACATTAATACACAGTATATTACAGTCCGATCGGAGCTTGAGGTTTTCAACGCTCAAATTGATCAGGTGAACGAAAGCATCCGGAAGTCCAGAATTTATAATCCTCTCGATGGTGTAGTACTTGAAACATTCGCCGAAACAAATGAAGTAGTGATGTTCGGTAAGCCGCTTTTCAAGATTGCCAATCTAAGTGAAATGAACCTGAGGATTTATGTGAGTGGCGACCAGCTTTCATCAATCAAGCAGGGGCAGGAGGTTCAGGTGCTAATTGATAAGGATAAAAACAGCAATGCGATTCTTTCAGGAAAGGTTGGGTGGATTTCGGAAAGTGCAGAGTTCACACCTAAAATAATCCAGACTAAGGAGGAGCGCGTGAATATGGTTTATGCCATAAAGATCAGGGTTAAGAACGATGGATCCCTGAAGATCGGAATGCCGGGGGAAGTGAGGTTTTAGTTTGAATTTTGAGGTATGGGGCTCGAAGATATATTTTCTCTGTGGACTTTGTGTAAACCTCTGTGGACTCTGTGGTAAAAAAATTGAGAACTAACGAATTTTAAAGTCACCATTAAACACTTGTAAGTATGAAAAAAATGAATTCTAAATTTATTCTTTTGGGGACGATTCTCCTTTTTGCAGGTAACTTGTTTGCACAGAATTTCAAGGCGGATGACATCCTCGGTATCTGGTTCAATGAAGAGAAAGATGCCAAGATCGAGATGTACAAACAAAACAACAAGTATTACGGCAAAATAGTGTGGTTAAACGAACCGAATGAGCCTGCGACAGGCTTACCAAAACTCGATGATGAAAATGACGATGAATCGCTGAGAAGCCGCCCGGTGATGGGACTCGTACTCGCAAATGATTTTGTCTGGCAGGGAGACGGACTTTATGAAGATGGTGATATTTACGATCCCAAAAACGGATCGACCTACTCCTGCTACATGAAATTCGAAACGAAGAGCCAGTTGAAAGTGAGGGGTTATATTGGATTTTCAATTATTGGCAGAACGACGTACTGGACAAGAACAACAAAATAATCCGATGAGCCGTCAGTCGATCCTCGTCCAAACAATTTCAAAAAACTACGGCAAATTGACCGCTGTAAATCATATTTCGCTTACTGTCGGGAAAGGGGAGTTGTATGGATTGATTGGTCCCGATGGAGCCGGTAAAACTACATTGTTCCGGATGCTTACATCATTGCTGATCCCTGATTCGGGAAAGGCTGAGGTTGAAGGCTTCGATATTGTGAAAGATTTTAAAAAATTGCGGCGAATAGTTGGTTATATGCCCGGACGGTTTTCACTTTATCACGACCTGACCGTAGAAGAAAACCTTCAGTTTTTTGCAACGATCTTCGGAACCACCATTAAAGAGAATTATGATCTGATAAAGGACATTTACAGCCAGATCGAACCCTTTAAGAAACGTAAGGCAGGAAAGCTTTCAGGAGGGATGAAACAAAAACTTGCCCTTTCGTGTGCGCTCATCCACAAGCCGGTCGTCCTGTTCCTCGATGAGCCTACAACCGGCGTTGATGCCGTTTCGAGGAAAGAATTCTGGGAAATGCTAAAAACGCTCCAGGCAAAAGGAATCACCATTATGGTCTCAACACCTTATATGGATGAAGCTGCTCTTTGCGATCATGTGGCACTTATCCAGAAAGGGAATATCCTTAGCATAGATAGTCCTGACAACATCATAGCTCAATATAAACATCCACTGTTCCGGGTGCGAACCGATAACATGTACTACCTTCCGGCAGATCTTCAGGATTTTCCCGGATACATTTCTGCTTTCCGGTTCGGCGATTCGGTGCATCTGGCAACAAAAACCACAATGGAAACATCATCTTTGAGCGATTACCTTGAAAGTAAAGGTCATCATCCCATCGAAACCGAAAAAATCAAACCGGATATCGAGGACTGTTTTATGGCGTTTTTGAGAAATGAATCGTGATATTGGGATTTATGATGTATGATATATGATTTTTGATTTATAGTTCTTTAAGTGAAAGTAAGTTTGGGGAAGATCGAAATGAATAGAAGGTATAACAATTAATGGAAGGTCAGCCGATCATCGAAGTCAGGAACCTGATTAAAAAGTTCGGGAACTTTGTCGCCAATGATAATCTTACTTTCGAGGTAGATCAGGGAGAGATTTTTGGCTTCCTGGGAGCCAATGGTGCAGGCAAGACGACCGCGATTAAAATCCTTTGCGGGCTGTCGTCACCAACATCGGGAATTGTAAACGTTGCAGGGTTCGATGTATATAAAGAAACTGACAAGATCAAGCAAAACATCGGCTATATGAGCCAGAAATTCTCGCTTTATGAGAACCTGACAGTAATGGAAAATATCAGGTTTTATGCCGGAATTTACGGGCTACGGCAGAAAGTTATCGATCAAAGGATGGATGAATTGCTGAGGGATTTGAACATTGAAGACCTAAGGAATAAGCTCATCCATTCCCTGCCTCTTGGCTGGAAACAAAAACTGGCTTTTTCGATCGCCATATTTCATAAACCGAAAATTGTTTTCCTCGATGAACCAACCGGTGGTGTCGATCCCATCGCGCGCAGGCAGTTCTGGGATATGATCTATGATGCTGCACACGCAGGCATAACTGTTTTTGTGACCACACACTATATGGACGAAGCCGAATACTGCGACCGGGTCTCAATCATGGTCGATGGTCGGATCGAAGCATTAGATGCGCCGGCAATGCTGAAGAAAAAGTTTGAAGCAGAGAATATGAATAAGGTTTTTCTGAAGCTGGCAAGAGGAATTCGTGAGACTTGAGATTTCGAGACTTGAGACATAAGATTTGGAGATAGGAGTATAAAATCTTGTTAAACAAATGAATGACTTAAATTTAAAATAAGTAATGTTATGTATTATTACAAGGAATTAAAGGTTTGGCAAAAAGCTATTGAGTTGATAGTTATCGTTTATAAACTGACTGAAAAATTTCCAAAATCAGAAATTTTTGGCATGACTATGCAGTCAAGAAAAAGCTCTTGCTCTATTGCTAATAACATAGCTGAAGGTTCAGGTAGAGGTACGAAAAAAGACACCAATCATTTTCTTGACATTGCTTATGGTTCTTCAGCAGAATTAGAAACCCAACTTATCATTTCTGAGAAATTGACATTCATAAACGAACTAGAACTCGACAATTGCTCGAAAAGAATTGATGAAATTCAACGCATGATAACCGGACTTAAAAAATCACAGCATTAAAATGATCGATTTTAGCTTTATTAAAAGATTTCATAGTTATTCTCCTAATGATGATATAATTCTACAAGCGCACGTAACTCGAAATATCTCAAGTCTTATTACCTCAGGTCTCAATTTCTCAGGTCTCAAGTCTCATAATCTCACAATTCACCTTTAACTTGATAAGACTATGCTCCGCTTCCTCGGCTTCGTTAAAAAAGAATTCTTTCATATCTTCAGGGATGTGAGGACAATGCTGGTATTGTTCGGAATACCGGTGATACAGCTATTGATTTTCGGGTATGTGGTGACCAATGAGATCAGGGACATCAAGATCGCTATCTTCGATCAGTCGAAGGATGAGGTAACTCTTGAAATTACGAATAAAATCATTTCTTCAGGATATTTTAAGCTGAAGAAGAACCTCGATAACATCAACAATATTGAAGACATTTTCAGGCAGGGGTATGTAAAGGAGGTGATCGTTTTTGAACCCGATTTTGCCAGGAACTTTGAGCGTGAAGGAAGGGCTCATGTCCAGCTGATTGCCGATGCTTCGGATGCCAACACCGCCAACCTTATCGTCAACTACACGCAAGGGATCATCAGAGATTATGTAAATAAAACGAATGCTGATCGTTCAGTTCCCATCAAGATTGAACCCGAGGTTAGGATGATCTTCAATGAGGGGCTGAAAGGCGTTTATATGTTCGTTCCGGGTACTATGGCTCTGATCCTGATGCTCGTTTCCGCTATGATGACCTCTATTTCCATTGCCCGCGAAAAGGAAATGGGAACCATGGAAGTACTGCTCGTTTCTCCGCTTAAACCTATTCAGATTGTGACTGGAAAAGTGATCCCTTATGTTTTTTTCGCCTTCATTAATGCCGTGACTATAATTGTCCTGGGTCATTTTGTTTTCGGAATGCCGATCAAAGGAAATGTAGTGTTTTTACTTGCCGAAAGCTTCTTATTTATCAGCATGGCGCTCTCGCTTGGCATCCTGATATCGACAGTAGCAAAGAGCCAGCAGGTAGCCATGTTCATTTCTGTGTTTGTGCTGATGCTGCCTACACTGTTGTTGTCGGGTTTTATTTTCCCGATCGAGAATATGCCGGTGGTCCTGCAGTGGTTTAGTTATATCATGCCGCCGAAGTATTTCATCATCATTGTTAAAAACATCATGCTTAAAGGAACAGGAATAACTTTTGTCTGGAAAGAAACCCTGATTCTGTTCGGGATGATGATATTATTTATTGCTTTAAGTGTAAAGAAATTTAAAATCCGGTTAGAGTAATGAATTTAAGGGTTCAAGGTTTAAAGTTCAGAGTTTTGAGTTTTGAGTTCCGTGTTCGGGATTTTCTTGAAAAACAAATCTTAATTTCCATTTCTCAAGTCCCACTCAAGTCTCATTCTCAAGTCTCATTCTCAAGTCTCATTTCTCAAGTCTCGTTTCTCAAGTCTCATTTCTCAAGTCTCATTCTCAAGTCTCATTCTCAAGTCTCATTTCTCAAGTCTCATTCTCAAGTCTCGTTTCTCAAGTCTCATTTCTCAAGTCTCATTTCTCAAGTCTCATTTCTCAAGTCTCATTTCTCAAGTCTCATTTCTCAAGTCTCATTTCTCAAGTCTCATTCTCAAGTCTCATTTCTCAAGTCTCATTTCTCAAGTCTCATTTCTCAAGTCTCATTTCTCAAGTCTCATTTCTCAAGTCTCATTTCTCAAGTCTCATTTCTCAAGTCTCATTCTCAAGTCTCATTTCTCAAGTCTCGTTTCTCAAGTCTCGTTTCTCAAGTCTCATTCTCAAGTCTCATTTCTCAAATCTCATTTCTCAAGTCTCATTTCTCAAGTCTAACTACTAAATACTAACATGTCCCGCATCCGCTATATTGTCCAGAAAGAGTTCATCCAGATCTTCCGCGACAGGACGATGCTTCCGGTTATTTTTATCATTCCGATCGTGCAACTTTTGGTTCTGGTATATGCCGCTACGCTTGAAATGAAACAGATCCGCTTAGTAGTAGTTGACCAGGATTTATCTTCGACCTCCCGAAGGCTGGTCAACAAATTTGAGGGATCGCCATTCTTTACAATCTCGAAAACATCATTTTCACTGAAGGAAGCCGAAGAACTCATTACCCGCGACAAAGCTCACATGATACTTAACATCCCCTATGGGTTCGAAAAAAACCTGTTCAGACATAACCATGCAAAACTTCAATTACAGGTCAATGCTATCAACGCTACGGCTGCCGGTCTTTCGAATGCTTATGCCAATTATGTGATCAGCGATTTTAACCGGAATATCATAGCCGAAAACATCAATTACATCACCCCCGAATCCTTAAAAACGATCGATGTCAGTTATTCCTATTGGTTTAATCCCGAACTGAACTACAGGATTTATATGCTTCCCGGCATATTGGTCATCCTGGTCACGATTATCGGGATGTTTCTTGCTGCGCTGAATATCGTTCGGGAAAAAGAAATGGGAACCATTGAGCAGATTAATGTTACGCCCATTGAAAAGTACCAGTTCATCATCGGCAAGCTATTTCCGTTCTGGGTCATTGCCCTCTTCGAACTGGCGTTCGGATTGACCATCGGCAAAATCATATTCCACATTCCCATGGTTGGAAATTTATTTGTGCTCTTCGGATTTGCCGCTGTTTACCTTATTGTTGCTCTCGGGCTCGGACTTTTTGTTTCCACGCTGGCTAATACCCAGCAACAGGTAATGTTTATTATGTTCTTCTTTATGCTCACATTCGTTTTATTAAGCGGCATTTTTACACCTGTCGAGAGCATGCCTCAGTGGGCACAGAAAATCAATATCATCAATCCCTATGCATACTTCATGCGTGTGATCCGGATGGTGCTTCTCAAGGGTTCCGGGTTCCGGGATATTTCGAAGGAGTTTTTTTCCCTGATCATTTATGGGGCTGTCATCTTAAGCCTCGCTGTTTGGAGATACAGGAAAACAGTATGATGAAGAAGGGAAAGTCAAAATGCCAAACATTCTAATAACAAAGTAAAAAGCGGTTGCCCGCAATCCTTTATTCCTTGAACTTCGATTTTTTCACCA